>Ga0157374_10003865_pt1 | contig 12575 bp, 9 predicted proteins | sample M25metaG_FD_115308 | JGI IMG/M metagenome (GOLD analysis project Ga0157374, IMG submission 115308) | Miscanthus rhizosphere microbial communities from Kellogg Biological Station, Michigan, USA - M2-5 metaG | ecosystem: Host-associated > Plants > Roots > Rhizosphere > Soil | place: USA: Michigan...
ACAATCGTACCTTCGGCCGGGGCGACCAATCGGCCCTCGGTCGGATCGACAGCCATCCCGTCGCCCAGCATTCGCTCTGCGAACACCGGGTCCGGAACCGACTCCAATGGCGTGGCCCAGCCGGCCAGCGGGCTGCCGATCCGGATCATCGTAACGTCAGCCGATCGAGAACCCAGAATGGATCCACACCCTTCTGTGCGAATGTCAAGCAGAGGTCATGCGCGCCCGAAGTCGAATCGATCGAGCCTGAAACCGTCGTGTCGCCCGATCGGTCAATCGCCGGCGCTAACGGAACTCTGGCGATCAACGGGCCATCGCAGCTGTCACGGTGAACCAGGAGTTCGCCTGCCGGGGTCTCGGGTGCATCGAACTGGATCGCGTTGATGTCGTTGCCAATCGAAAAATTGAACGGGTGCCGGCCGACTTGGGCGGTGATTTGATGGACGCGATCCAGCGAGGCTCCGCGCCAGATCCAGCACGAGTGCATGATATCCACCCAGTGGATGATGCGCGTGCCACGGGTTGGCGCATCCGCTTCCAGCCGGAGGGGAATGGCATTGCCGCAAAGATCCATTTCGCTCGCCGTACGGGTTTGCAAAAGCTGCGGCGTCACCGTCCATTGCTTCGGCACTCCGAGCGGTATTTCACCCAGAAACGACCGCGCCGACAGCTTCGTGCCGGTCGGCGTGGTGATCGCGCCGGCATATTCAGGCGAGGCGGGAGACGGCACACCGTTGAGCGCATAGCGGAGGGTGCCGATGGCCGTAGGTTGACGGAGGGTAACCTTGAGGCCTTCGCCGTTTGAGGCGAACGCCGCCTCCGGCTCCAGCGGCGTCAAATCATAGCCGAGACCCAGCTTCGTCCAGCGCGCCATCGCTTCGACCAGCCGCGCGGAGAATTCCGGCCAGTCCTTTTTCGGGTTCGACCAGCCGATTTCGGCGAGGATTGCAGCGCGCGGCCAGATCATGCGGTCGGCATAGTCAGTCGTGCGCACATGCTCGGTCCACAGGTTCACCTGCATGCCGAGGATGTGGCGGCGTTGTTCTGGGGAAAGCGAAGCGGGCGACGGATCGAAATTGTAGAGAGTGCGCCAGTCCACCATTTCGCCGCGTCCCGGAGGCTCATCGCCAGAATCGCTCTGGCGATAATCGAGATAAAGCGTCGGCGCCGGAGCGAGCACCGTGTCGTGCCCGTCCTTGGCTGCAGTGACTGCGCCATCCAGCCCGTGCCACGACATTATGGCGGCGTCGGCGGGAACCTCCCCTTGCAGGATCTCGTCCCAGCCGATCAACCGTCGCCCACGTTTCGCCAGATATTTTCCGACACGCGCGGTAAACCAGCCTTGCAGCGTGTCTTGATCCTTGAGTCCGAGCGCATGCAACTTGGCCTGAATCGCCGGATTGGCCTTCCACTGATCCTTCGCCGCTTCGTCACCGCCAAGGTGGATGAAGCGACCAGGAAAGAGCGCCATCACTTCATCGAGCACATTGTCGATGAAGGTGAACGTGGAGTCGTTGGTGTTGAGCAGGTTGGGGAGGATTCCCCAATCATGACTCGGCGCTGTAGGTGGGTTCGGAATGGAAGCCAGCTGCGGGTAGGCGGCGATCATCGCCGTCGCATGGCCCGGCATCTCGATTTCCGGGACGATCGTGACGTGACGGGCGCGCGCATAGGCGACCACTGCGCGGACATCGGCTTTGCTGTAATAACCGCCGTAGAGAACTGGCTTGCCGGTCGTGGGATCGAACCCTGCAGCGCCCGCTTCCTGCCTCCAGGCACCGACAGAGGTGAGGCGCGGATAGCGATCGATCTCGATCCGCCACCCCTGATCGTCGGTCAGGTGCCAGTGAAGCGTATTGAGCTTCAACATCGCCATCCGGTCGATCAGCTGCTCGACGTACGACACCGGCTGGAAATGGCGTGCTGAATCCAGCATCACGCCGCGCCAGCCGAAGGCCGGCGAGTCCACCATCGTCATCGCAGGAATTTGGCCAGATCTGCTAGAGGCGATCAGCTGCCACAGGGTTTCGGCGCCATAATAGAGACCGGCATCGCTGGACGCGCGAATATCCACTCCGGACGGAGTGACGGATAAGCGATACGCTTCTGCCCCGTCGATGCTTCGGTCGCGATGAAAGCGGATGCGACCGTTCTGAGCGAGTCCAAAGGCCGGTCCACCGCTCCTTACTGCGAGCGATCGCAGGCGCTCGGCCGCCCCTCGCTCGCCGGCATCGACGGCTTCCATCCGCGCACCGGCGAAACGAAAGCTGCCGGTGCCCCTCATTACGCTAGCGGGCATCGGTAGCACCGGGAGATTGGAAATCGGAAGCGGAGCCGCCGCACTCGCCGAAGCCATGCCGAACGACAGGACTGCGGCGAGAACGACATTGCGCATTACCCGGCCCCTGGCTGTAGCTTGCGCGAGTGTGTCAGAAGGTCGCCTTCGCGCCAACCCAGAACGTCCGCCCGTTGTCGTAGTAGGCGCGCGGGATCGAGGGGGTTCCGACGAAGTAATAGAGCTTGTGGTTGAGTAGGTTCTGAGCGTCAGCGGTCAGATCCAGATACTTCGTCAGATGCACGATCAGCGAGCCGTCGAGCTGGCCGTAATCGCCCTGCCACATCGGTGTGGCGCGATCGATTCCCGACTGGAACTTCGACCGGAAAGTATAAGCGAGGCGCGTCGACAGCAGCTTGTTCTCGAAATAGCCGGTGAGGTTGTAGGTGTTCTTCGAGTTGCCGTCGATCGGCCCGCCAGTGCGGCTCTTCGCGTCCGAGTAGGTGTAGTTGGCGATGACGCCGAAACCGTAACCGAGCGGCTGCTGCCAGTTCAGCTCGATCCCCTTGTTGGTGCCGCCTGGGCCGTTAACGGGCCCCGTAATCGTGAAGTTCGCGCCCTGCGGATGCTGAAGCGTGGTGTAGAATCCGGTGAACGTCGCCTGAGTAATGTAGGAGCTGATATCGAGATAGAAGAAGGTTGCGGAAAGCAGTGATTGCTTGCCGTAATACCATTCCAGCCCGGCATTATATTCCCATGCCCTGGTCGGTTTCAGCTGCGGATTGCCTCCCGCCGTTCCCGTGAGGATCGTGTCGTTGAGCGTGAAGGCCCCAGCCAGCTGCGCGTAGCCGGGCCTCGACATCACGCGCGCCGCACTGAGACGCAACAATAGATCCGGCTTGATGTCGTAGGTGAGATTGGCGCTCGGCAAGATGTCCCAATAGCTATGGTGTACCGGCTCAATCCCGCACCCGCTGGCGGGACAGAAGATTGAGTTTACCGTTTGCTCGCCGGGAGTCGGGGTCCCCGTATATTGCGTCGTGTTGAGATCGGTGTGCACTGCGCGGACGCCAATATTTCCGCGCCAGTTGCTGTCATTGTCGAAGCGAGCCATCGCGTAGACAGCAGCATCCTTCTCCCGAACCGAGAAGCTCGCCTGCGGATAGAAGTCGAAATGGCGGCCGCCATTCGTCGCCAGTTCCTGGAGCACCAGGTTCTGGTTGGCCAGCGAATAGCCGGGGAAGTTACCTAGGGCGTCGCCATAATTCTCCGGTGTGGTTTCCCCGGCGAAAACGGTCCCGAGGTTGATGTTCTGGGTGCCAGAGTTGGCTCCGTTGCCGGCCCAGGAGTAAGCAATGTAGTCCAGTGAATGCTTGTGGTCGGTATAGCGGCCGCCGACCTTGATCGATTTCAGCCAGCTATTGTCGAAGGTATATTCAATGTCTGCCTTCGCGTAGGTCTCCTTGTCCGGCGACGTGATGTGACCGCCCCAGGACCAGCTGTAGTAATTGTTCAGATAAGCCGCCGAAGTCGGATCGCTCGGCAGGCCTGGGTACTGCACTGTCGCGGTCTTGCCATTGATCACATAGCTGACGCCGGTGTGCCAATAAGTTTCCCACGCATAGGTGTCTTTGGTCTCACCCTCACCCTTCGTGTAGCCGAGCTCGCCATGCACGCTCAGCGCGGAAGTGGGATGCCAATTCGCTTCCGCATTGATCACCCATGTGGATGACAACGAGTCGCGGAAGATATCGTCCTGGACTCGCCCGTTGACGGGCGTTCCACCCGGGGTGGTATTCGCCCAGTTTGCGCTCGTGACCACCCCATTTGAGATCGTGTAACTTGTGAGCGCGCTCTGAGCGTTGCCGATCACATTGCTGATCCACGCCATTGAATTGCTGTTGACGTTATTGGCGTCCATGCGTGTGTAGATGCCGTTAAGGTCGAGCTCGAATTGCGGGCTCGGCCGAAACTGGATAGCGAGTGAACCGCCTTTACGGACTCGCATCTGCCGGAAATAGGCTTCGCCGATCAGATTGGGCGCAATCGCCGTTTGGCCTGAACCGCCGAAATTGTCGTAGCTCGTGTAGCCAAGGAATTCCTGCCCGTCGCGCCGGAACGCGCGCTTCTGATAGAAGCCGGCAGCCAGAATGCCGAAGGTTTGCGCGGAGTTCTTCCAGCTGAACAGGCCGGAAACCTGCCGTTCCCATTTTGCCGAGAGATCGTTGTAATTCGCCTGCGCAGTCACGGTAGCCGTGCCCGACGGAAGGTCGAGCGGCATCCGGCTGTGCAGGTTGATCGTTCCGCCGATCCCACCTTCCGGAAGATCGGCCTGCGACGACTTGTAAACCTCCAGCTTGCCGACGATTTCCGAGGGGAGAAGACTGAAGTCGAAGCTTCGGCCTCCCGAGGTCTGGTCGAGGACGAACCAATCGCCGGTGGCGATGCTATGACCATCTAGAAGCGTGAGGTTGAGAGTGGGATCCGTCCCGCGGATCGATACAGAGGAATTCTCGCCAAAGCCGCCGGCGGATGCCGAGCCGGTAACGACGTTGACGCCGGTCAGGCGGCCGAGCGAATCGGCGACGTTCTTGTCGGGGAACTTACCGATATCCTCGGCGGTGATCACTTCCGACACCATGTCGTTTCGGCGCTTCTGATTCAGAGAAGCCTGGATCGAAGCGCGGATGCCAGTGACGACGATAGCGTCATTCTGTCCCGGGCGTTCCTGCGCAGGACCGACCTGCCCCGCGACCTGATTCGGAGTGACTTTTGTCTGCTCGGCAGCCTGCTTGTCACCGGCAGCGGCATTCTGGGCCGAGGCTGGCGTTGCCACCGAAATCGCGAGAATACTGGCGCTGCACGCAAGAATCGCCTTGCGAACGCCGTTGTGAGATTGGAACATGTTTTCCCCCTTTGTTTCGCACCAATTGGACCTGACCAAAGTATGACCACATTGACAGATACTCCGTCCTATTACGCGCCATCATACTACCATTATGGCCGCCATAGGCACCAAAATATGTTCCAATGCAATACCAAAAATACATCTGTAGCCGTTTAGCCGCCTTTAGGTATTGAAAAGGTCTTACATTCATGCCACCTAAAGGATGAAAGGAAGGGGCGATGTTCGTTGAGCGCGTGGGAAAGCTGGAGAGTGAAAGCAGGATGCCTCTCTATCTCCAGCTACAGCGCGTCCTACGCTCGGCGATCGAACGCAACGTGCTCTCCGCGGACGAAGCGCTTCCACCCGAGCGAGAACTCGCGGAAGCCTACAACGTCTCTCGAGTGACGGTCCGAAAGGCTCTTGATGGGCTCGTCGACGCGCATCTCCTTACCCGACGGCAAGGGGCTGGCACCTTCGTCGCCGCGCGAGTCGAGAAGAATTTCGCGACCATCACCTCATTCACCGAAGACATGTTGTCGCGGGGTCGTGAGCCGCATAGCGAATGGCTATCCCGCTCCGAGGGGACAGTGATGCCGGAAGAGGCGCTGGCGCTCGGCCTTGGTCCGGGAAGCCCCGTATATCGGCTTAGCCGGATCCGATACGCCGATGAGCAATCCATGGCTCTCGAGCACGCGACCGTGCCGAAGTCCTGCCTCGATTCGCTCGATGCCGTCGAAGACTCGCTTTATGAAGCACTGGGGAATGCCCGGCCAGTCCGGGTCCTTCAGCGACTTCGGGCGGTGCTGTTCACGCCCGAACAATCGCATCTGCTCGGTATCGAACCGGGATCGGCAGGACTCGAGATCGAACGCCGGGGCTTCTCCGCCGACGGCCGAACGGTCGAATTCACCAAATCCTACTACCGCGGCGACGCTTACGATTTCGTGGCTGAGCTCAACCTGGGCCGATCCTAGGTGGCTTCGGGGGGACGACAGGTGGCACTCACCCATAACTCGGAAGCTGAAACGTTGATGTTTCGGGAGGCAGGCGAGGCATCTGTAGTTGTTGCCCGGCAGCGCTCGAGAAACCGAGGTGTTCTCGGGCTGCTGGGGGAGCGTTTTCGGGCCAACCGCCCGCGCGCTATCGTGACGCTCGCACGCGGCAGCTCCGATCACGCCGCAACCTACGCCCGCTACCTGATCGAGCGCCATGCGGGCGTGCTCACCGGCTCGCTTTCACCATCGATCGCGTCCTTGTATGGGACCACGCCCAAGTTTGAGGACGCCGTCGTTCTCGCAATTTCGCAATCGGGTGAGAGCCCAGACCTGTTTGCGGCCGCAGAGCAGGCCCGAGCAAGCGGAGCGTTCGTTATCGCGATGGTGAACGCGGAAGGTTCGCCGCTGTCGGCAATGGCCGACGTAACCATCCCGCTGAATGCTGGTCCGGAGCGTAGCGTAGCCGCGACCAAATCCTTTATCGCGGCCCTCTCGGCTATCCTCGATCTATTGTCGGCCTGGACTGAAGATGCGGCCATCACGACCGCATTGGATGGGTTGCCCGAGAAGCTCGAGCAGGCCTGGGCGCTCGACTGGAGCGCGGCCGTGCCAGCGCTAGTCAACGCGAGCTCCATGTATGTCATCGGTCGAGGCCATGGCTTCGGAGTGGCACAGGAAGCCGCGCTGAAGCTCAAGGAAACCTGCGCAATCGCCGCCGAAGCTTTCAGTGCCGCGGAGGTTCGGCACGGCCCGATGGCCCTCGTGCAACCCGGCTTCCCGGTTCTTCTGTTGGGTCAGGCTGATGAAAGCCTCAACGGAGTCGTAGAGCTCGCGCGCGAGTTCGCCGGGATGGGGGCAATGATGGTTAGTGCCGGCCTTCCCGCAGCCCCAGGAATTGTTGTCCCTACAATCGCTGCCGATCCCCTGATCGCGCCCATCCTTCAAATCGCCAGCTTTTACCGGCTGGCAAATGCGCTTGCTCTCACCCGCGGACGAAACCCGGATCGACCGCTGTATCTCGCCAAAGTGACGGAGACGGTCTGATGAGGACTGCATTCGTGAATGGGCGCGTGTTGCTACCCGAGGGCTTCCAAAAGGATGCCTGCGTTGTTGTAGCTGGAGACAGGATCGAAGCGATTGCCAATGCCGCCCCTGAGGATGCGAACCTCGTGGATCTCAATGGCGACTTTCTGCTTCCTGGCTTCATCGACGTCCAGGTCAACGGAGGGGGCGGAAGGTTGTTCAATGAAGACCCTTCCGTTGAAACCGTCGCAATCATGGCCGACGCTCACCGGCGTTTCGGAACGACCGGACTTCTTCCGACCTTGATTAGCGACGACCTGTCCGTGGTGGAGAAAGGTATCGCAGCGATCGAAGAAGCGATCGAGGCAAGGGTGGCAGGCATTCTCGGAATCCACATTGAGGGGCCGTTCCTCAGCCGCGCGCGCCGCGGAATCCACCTCGCTTCGATGTTGCAGCCTTTCGATGATCGGTTCGTGGAGCTGCTGTCGTCGGCGAAGCGCGGAAAGACCGTCGTCACTCTCGCCCCAGAATGCGTTGCGCCGGCCCAAATCGCTCGCCTGGTTGAGGCTGGCGTTATCGTTTGCACCGGTCATTCGGATGCCGATTATGAGACGGTGAAGTCTGCCATCGATGCTGGCGCAACCGGATTTACCCATCTCTTCAATGGCATGTCGCAATTGACGAACCGCGCGCCCGGCATGGTCGGGGCTGCGCTGGAGGACCGCTCAACCTACGCCGGCTTGATCGTCGATGGCCATCATATTCATCCGGCGAGCTTCCGAGTTGCGCTCAACGCGAAGGGTGCTGGCCGATTGATGCTGGTCACGGATGCCATGGCATCGGCGGGAAGCGATTGTAGCGAATTCACTCTCCAGGGACGCACGATCAGCCGCGAAGGCCAGCGCTTGGTGAATGACGATGGCGTTCTTGCCGGTTCAACTCTTACCATGGCGACCGCTGTCGCCAATGCCATCGAGCAAGGCCACATCACTTTGGAAACGGCTGTACAGATGGCCAGCAGGACTCCCGCGCAATTCCTGGGCCACGAGAGCGAAACGGGCGCAATCGCGCCGGGTTTGCAGGCAGATCTCGTGATCATGCGGGAAGACTTCAGCATCTGCGACAGCTGGATCCGCGGTCGAACAGCAGATCCTCGACATTCCTCAAAGACAGCGGAAAGCGCACGTACATCAACACCGCCAGGCGGATGACCTCAGGCGATGAGTTGAGGCGTTTGAATGGACCGGCCGCTTTTGCTCGAAACTTGCGGGACATCACGCGCCGCTACCGGGCAATGCTCTCGAAGCTGGTGCTGCCGCGTTGGCCTGACAAAGCCCTCAGAATCACATTCGGCGCACACATCAATTGATAAGCGGTGAGCGGTATTCAGCCCTGTTACGATAATCTCAGACCCGCTGAGAGGCCATTCACCGAGTGGCGAAGCGCCTTCACCGAATTACGCGCGCCTGCTCTGGCCGATTGATTTGGAGTTACGCCACTCGCGCGTGCAGTCAGGAAAGCGAATGACCGATACCAGGGCACCGGGTGAGGAAGCGGTCCATGCGCGGCCCAGTAGTGGCGCTGATACGCCGCATTGGAGCCGCTCCCTCGCCCTCTCGATCATGGGGGGGCTCGCTGCCACGGTATTACTTGCCCCCATTTACATGTTCGAAGGCGCATCGATGGGCCGGGGAATTGCCGCTGGCGCAATCCTCGCGATGCCGGGTGCAATGCTTGTATGGATTGCTTTGCGCTTCTCACGGGCGATGCATGGACGACGCGATCCCACTTCCGCAGTCACTGCACATGTCACCGCCGGCCTGATTTTCGCCTTGGCCTGGACGGGCATCATCTATCTGCTGCTGGTCCCCTTCGATGCCAAGGTCGCTGCTACTTATCTTCGCTCTCTGGCTCCCTGGCAAATGCTCGACGGTCTGTTGCTCTACGCCGCCACCGCAGGGATAGAGCAATCCGCTTGGGCGCGGCGGCGTCTGGAAAGTCAGAAGCTAGCAACCACGAGGGCCGAACTCCACGCGCTCCGCGCGCAACTCAACCCCCATTTCCTGTTCAACGCGCTGAACTCGATCATTCAACTCGCCGAAGAGGACGCGGTCGCGACGCAGTCAGCGCTCGAACGCTTGTCGGATCTGCTGCGCCACGCCACGCGCACCAGCGGCGGAGGACGAATCGATGTAACCTTGCGCGCCGAACTCGATTTCATCCGCAATTATCTTGCGTTGGAGCAGCTGCGTCTTGGTGAACGGCTCCTTATAGTCGAGGAGATAGCCGAGGACGCGCTCGGCTTACTCGTGCCTTCTCTCCTGCTGCAACCCATCGTCGAGAACGCGATAATGCATGCCGTTGCGCCAAGAGGATCAGGTGGAACGATCCGGTTGCTAGCTTATCTCAAAGGGGGGCGTTTGAACATCGAGGTCCACGATAACGGACGGGGTTGTGATCCTGAGGCGGTGAGCCGCTCGCCCGGAATGGGCCTAAACATCGTCCGTCGTCAGCTCGAAATTCGCTACCCGGGACAAAGCGAATTGCGGATTGAGCGTTCACCCGAAGGGGGAGCATCGATCCGACTGGCACTTCCCGCCTACGGGCAAACGCCGAGTCCATCGTGGTATTGAGCTTGGTGATTGCGGACGACGAGCCCCTCGCGCGAAGACGCTTGCGGTCGATCGTCGCCAAACTGGAATGGCTGACGATCGCCGGTGAAGCCGGTGACGGCGAGGTCGCGTTCAACGAGATCGTCAGGCTTCGTCCTGACATGGTTCTGCTCGACATCGGAATGCCCGAATTGTCGGGGCTCGACGTGCTCAAACGGCTGAGAGGTCTTGACCACATTCCTGCGGTGATCCTGACCACTGCGCATGACGAATTTGCCGTGCGTGCGTTCGAACTCGAGGTGCTTGACTATATACTCAAGCCGATCGTCGCGAGGCGATGTGTCGCCGCACTGGAACGAGCGCGACGGATGATCGAAATGGGCTACGCCGAGGCAACACTTGCCGGCGCGCAACGCATGGTAGAACCCGCACTTCCGCTCGAATGGATCCTCGTTCGCAGTGGAATCACGATGATTCCCGTCAACCTTACGGCAATCATGAATATCGAGGCACAAGACGATTATGTGCTGCTGCACGGTAATGATCGCGACTATCTCGCGAGTATTCGGATGCGCGAGCTTGAAGATCGTCTGCCAAGTCCGCCCTTCATGCGGGTGCATCGCTCACACATTATCAATCTGGACCATGTCGCGCATGTCACAAGCGGGATCGAGGCGCGGCTAAGCGTCACAATGGCCAACGGTGCAGTCATTCCAGTTAGCCGCGAACGTGCCAAGGAGCTCCGACGTCTGGCTCGGTGAATGTGATGTTATGCCCGCGGCCCGCAGCGGAAGTCCGCGCCGGGCCCACTGCTGAGAGGCGATTAGCCACTCGCCTCTAACGGCACCTAAGTCTCGCCGAGTGGATTCGACGATTCACCGATAAAAAGTGGCTCTTTCAATGTCCGCATAGGCAGCAGGGCATTTGCGGCTTTCGCCGACGGTGCTGTTTCGATGAGGCGCGCGACATTATGGTCATGCTCAAGTTTCTGATCATTCCAGCGGCGCTCGTACTCACTGCGTCTGCAACCGGTCCAGTTGATGACATCGCATTTCCTGATGGTTATCGCACTTGGACTCATATCAAGACCGCTGTCATAGGGGCTGCCAACCCAGCTTTCCCGCGTTTTGGCGGAATGCATGACATCTACGCCAGTCCCGCAGCGATGGAGGGGTACCGATCGGGCCGTTTTCCCGATGGATCGGTGATCGTTTTCGACGTTCGCGAGACGGTTACGTCCCAGGGTACCGAGCAGCCGGGTCGGCGCCGTTTCATCGACGTGATGACTAAGTCAGATGATTCTTGGCGCTTTGGTGAATTTGCCGGCGACAGCAGGACGCAACGGAATGTAACCACGGCGCAGGGTGAAACCCAATGCGCAAGTTGTCACGCCCGGTCGTCGACCGATCACGTGTACAGCCAATACAGCCCATGATCAGCGTGGCATCAATTGCAGCAAGCGGCGAGCTGAGAGTGCAAGCGGTTTAGGTTTTCCTCCCATTACGAAAGGAACTTCAAATGGCTGAGAGTAATATCAGGGAAGGGACGCAGGCCCGGGCGTGGGCGACGATATTCATGGCCGGGGGAACGGCCGGAGCGATCGACTTCCTCTACGCCAGCACGATGTTCGTGATTGCGGGGCAGCCAGCAACGCGAGCGTGGATGGGGGTGGCCGCGGCACTCTTCGGCAAGAACATGGTCATTGAGGTCGGCCTTCCGATGGCGGTAGTTGGCGCTGCCTTGCATTTCCTCATCACCATCAGCGCGGCAGCGATCTTTTACGTAGCCGCTACGCGCCAACCCCTTCTTTTGAAACACAGACTGGCCTCGGCGGTCGTGTTTGGCCTCCTCTTCTTCCTTGCGATGAATTACGTGATCGTCCCGTTGTCACTGATTGGCCGCCCAATTTATGTGGGCGCGGGCAGGATAGCTCGGGAGCTACTCACTCACATCATCGTGATCGGACTTCCGATCTCATTGATCACAGCTTGGCGTCTGGATGGGACACGGCCCGCCGAATCCGGTCGTCGGCTCGCTGAATCTGCCTAGCGAGCATCGCGGGAACGCGGGCGGTGCAATAAGGACCGGGAGCAGCCGCAAAGTCGTTTCGGCCAACGCTATCGGAGCATGTTCAACCGAGGGATTGGCGGAATTGCCGCGTCGGCGCCTCCTGCTGCCGCGGACCTGGAGAGCAGCTGTGGGCAACAGGATTAAACTCGCGATGACGCCAGCTCCAACGAAACTTCGCCGCCATGATCATGAAGCGGTGCTTCATACGGTGTCTGCATTATCACGAATAGGCGGCGCCGATTGGCAGCGATAAATTGATGCACAATCGGGTTTCGGGTCAGAATGCCCTCGATGAGGAGGCTCAAATGCGCGACGCGTCATTTTCACGCCGCGATCTTATTCTGGCCGCGAGTGCACTTACTGTCGGCGCGGGTCTCGCAAACCCGGCCCGGACCGCCGCGCCCCCTCGCGGGGACAGGGATTTCGCGGAAACATCTTGGGCCGATCCAACGCTGCCCCAAGTGACCCATCGGATGGTCAAGACCAACGGGATCCGCTTGCATATCGCTGAGCAAGGTGAGGGCCCGCTCGTGATTTTATGCCACGGCTTTCCCGAATGTTGGTATTCATGGCGATATCAGCTCTCTGCTTTGGCGAAAGCGGGATTCCACGCGGTTGCACCGGATCTGCGTGGCTATGGACGGAGCGACCGCCCCCAAGAGGTGGAGCAATATACAATCCTTCACAATATCGGTGACATGGTGGGCTTGATC
>Ga0157374_10003867_pt1 | contig 12566 bp, 4 predicted proteins | sample M25metaG_FD_115308 | JGI IMG/M metagenome (GOLD analysis project Ga0157374, IMG submission 115308) | Miscanthus rhizosphere microbial communities from Kellogg Biological Station, Michigan, USA - M2-5 metaG | ecosystem: Host-associated > Plants > Roots > Rhizosphere > Soil | place: USA: Michigan...
CATGTAAGCACGTCCAGCCTGGGGCAAATCATCGGGCTCTGATTCGACTTCGTATTCTTCAAGCGTTCAAAGGTGTCTCGAACAAGCTCAACCCCTCGACTTCTTTTTTGGGAGAGTGGCGTTGCTGAGACGTGGATCGAGAACCCCATCTCTCGGCCAGTTTTGAAACTAGAGGACTGGAACCCGCGAAAGTATCGTTCGACACGATGAAGCTCCGTCCAGGAAGAGCGGGAGTTCTTTCACCTGCGACCAGTATTCCGATCAGATTCAGCGGATCGGCTCCCCCAATTATGATGTCGTTCCTAAGTTTCTGTTTTTCGGCCGCACGCAAGCTTTCAAGGACTTGAGGAAGCGCAAACTGCTCTCCACTGAAGCCGCTTACAAATCGGCCTCCGCGTATCTCTCCTCGATCTTCGAGACGGCGAAGCATACGCAGAAGAACACCCCAGCGCGGGATATTTGACTCGAAGGCAAGCAGGTCTCGAAATACGACGCCGTATCGGTTGAGAAGCATTCGAGCAGCTGACTCGATGGCGATGTCGTTAAACCTGGCGTTCTCGATCGCGTCCTCTGGCGTTGGCGCCCCGCTCCGGAACAAAGACCACCGGCCGGCGGCACTTCGCACCTTGCGATAGGAAAAATTCATCGCACGACGTCGGTCCGAATCGATCATCGATCGAAGCTGATCGAATCCGTCGGCGGATGCGAGACCAGCCGCGGCCAGTTCCCACAATGCATGTCGGACCTCGATTGAGCTCAGCCCCAGACTCCGCTCAATCTCTTCAGCGAAGCATGCTCCACGCTTTTTCTGGAATTCCCAAATCCTCAACGCGTTCGAAGTGAGAGCCTGGGTCAGCTTCGTCTCGTCAACTGCTTGCTGACGAAGCGCATAGTCCATCCAGGCCGCCGAGTCGCGCAAATAAAAAGTAATTGGAGCGGCGTTGGTGGGAATGACGCGTTGCGGGCCGTTCCCATTGCCCTGGTGAAAAGCCGGATGCGGAGAAACGCGTCCCCAGCCAACTGCGCCCGAGAGACAAAGCTGATCGAGCCAGCGGGGATCGTAGTTCGCCACGCGCGACGGCAAGATTATCTTCTCCCATTCCACCGCAGGCGCTTCGAACCCCTCAAGCTTCGAGATCGCCTCCAGCAGTCCTTCTTCGCCTGAGAGCTCGGTTTGCGGGGCGAGATGTTGCCAATCGAGCAGCCAACGCATGAAGACCAGCGGCGAAACAGGTTCGATCTGCCGTCTGCGTTTCGCGACCGTCAGCTTGTGAATACGCTGAAGGATCCTGCGTTCGCACCACTCAGTACTGAGCTCATCGACGGGCGCTATCGATTCGAAGGCACCTCGCATCAACAAGCCCTGGCCTTCAAGCGTGAGAAACGTCTGAAGCACGGCACTTGCATCGAGGGAGAAAGACTGCGCGAATCCATTCGCGGTCACTGGACCAAGTATCTGAATCCAACCCTGAACACATCTGCGGATGGCCTCGTCCCGAACTTGAGCCGATGGGCTCGCATTGGCCCAAAGAGCTTCGACGAATTCGCGGCGTTCAGTTGCGATCCAACATTCGTTGCCACTCAATTGCATTCTCTGGGCGCGTTTATCGCTCACCAGGCGTTCGAATAGTTCCGGCCAGTGAATCGACCGCTGCTCATCGATCATGGAAAGCGGCAAGAAAACGAGGCTCATCAACAGGTCGTGAAGCTCGTGCCGGTCTCGAATGTCAGGCCAGCATTCTGAGCGAACCGTGGCGATGGCCGCAGGATCGAGTCTTCCGGGCTGCTCGAGAACGCTGGCCGGAATGTCGCGGGTGAGTGAAACGGCCCGTGCTCGGCGCTCTTCGAGCCCGGCTTCGTCAAGGAAGGCATAAGGATTGGCGTTGATCAGCTCGTGAGCAAATTGCGATGGCACCGGTGTGTCAACCCCTACACACTGAATCGTTCCATCTTGAATTCCGCGCAAAACTCGCAGCAACCCTTCGAGGTCCATAGCCTCTTGCAGCACGTCTTGCATCACTTCCCTGACCAATGGATGGTCGGGGATTTGGATGTCGCCTTCAATGTTCTCGAAGCATGCGGCCGCTTGAGGGAAGACGCTGGCCAGCAGATCCTCCGAGCGGGTGCGCTGAACCTGCGGTGCAATCCGCTTGCCTTTTGAGTTTCGCAGCAGCTGCAGGCTGCGTCCCGCCGCCCAGCGCCACCTCGTTTTAAAGACCGGTGCTGCCAGAGATGCCTGCTCGAGAAGGGCCCTTGTTGTCACCTCGGTGAGAAATTGAAAAACATCGGAGAGAGGAAAGCTGTGCTGTTCGGCGAGAGATATGTTGATTCCATTGTCTGTCGCTGCCGCCTGCAGTTCAAAGTTGAATCCGCGGCAGAACCTCTTCCTCAAGGCAAGCCCCCAGGCCTTGTTGACGCGGCCGCCAAAGGGCGCATGCAGAATCAATTGCATTCCTCCGCCTTCGTCGAAGAACCGCTCCGCGATAATGTTTGTCTTTGAAGGCACAGCACCGAGAACAGCGCGGCCCGTAACGATGTAGGAGATCAGCTGGTGCGCTCCCCACTGGCACAACCCGCACTCCTCCATGAGCCACGCAGTTGTAGCTGCGACTTCCGGCTGCGCAGCTGAAATGCAATCCGGTAAAATGCTCTCTGTCCGGTGGGAGATCTGTTCGCGCAAATCGCTGACGCCATCGGAGAGAACATCGGTGCGCTGTGGCGCCTCTCCGGTCCAGAACGGCAAGCTTGGTGGCGCTCCATGCGCATCCTCTACGTGGACCTGGCCGGCGGCTTCGATCCTCTGCACTCGCCAGCTATTGTTGCCAAGCAGAATCACGTCTCCGGGACTCGAATCGACAGCGAAATGCTCATCAAGCGTAGCGATCTGGATGTTCTCCGGCTGGAGGATCACGTTGAATAGCGCTGTATCCGGAATTGCGCCCCCGTTTGAAATCGCGATCATCCGTGCGCCGCGACGTGGATGCATCTCGCCGTGTATTCCATCGTGCATCAGATACGAACCATACCGGCCCCGGCTGGATTCAATACCGTTGGCGAGAATCGTCACGATTTCTTCGTACTGTTCCCTTGTGAGATTTCGATACGGGTAAGCCCGCCGGAGAACTTCGAACAAGACGTCTGTCGGCCACGGTTCGGCTCCGCAGGTAGCGACAATCTGCTGCATGAGAACATCGATAGGCTGAGGAGGAATTTCGAGCCTGTCGAGTTCGCCATTCCGGAGCTTCCGAATCAGTGCAGCCTGTTCAACCAAGTCATCGCGGGTCGTGGCAAACAGGCGGCCTTTAGGAATAGCTCCGCGCCAGTGGCCTGCGCGGCCAACTCTTTGCAGCGCTACACCGATGGATCGCGTGCTGGATATCTGGCATACGAGATCGACATTGCCGATATCGATACCCAGTTCAAGAGATGCTGTCGCTACCAGAATCTTGATTTCACAGCGTTTTAGGCGCCTCTCCGCGTCGAGACGAAGCATCCTTGAGAGAGAGCCGTGATGTGCGCCGACATTTTCAGTACCGAGGCGTTCTGCCAGAGCGAACGATACTCGCTCAACGAGCTTCCGCGTATTTACAAATACAAGCGTCGACCGATGCGTCTCGGTGCAGGCCGCGAGCTTGTCGAAGATTTCCTCCCACATTCCTTGAGAGGTCACGGAAGTCAATTCATCGCTGGGCACTTCAATCGCGATGTCCATCGTTCTCTTCTGCCCGACCTGAACGATCGTCGCGGGGACTCGGTTTGGCCCACTCCCGGTGAGAAACTCGGCCACAAGTTCGATGGGATTTTGCGTAGCTGAGAGCCCAATCCTTTGCGGCGGGTTCATCAGCCCCGCGATAAATGCACCTGGAGAGAGCCGATTTTCTCCGCATACGAGAGCGTCCAGACGTTCAAGAGAGAGGGCTAGATGCGCGCCGCGCTTGTCGTCCGCTACCGCGTGAATCTCATCGACGATTACGGTCTCGACGCACTTGAGATGTTCCCGACTTCGCTTGGCTGTGAGAAGAATGTAGAGCGACTCCGGTGTGGTAACCAGGATGTGAGGTGGATTGCGCAGCATTGCGGCGCGCTCCTTTTGCAACGTGTCGCCCGTTCGAACTCCGGTTCGAATTCCGATCGACAGGTATCCCCGCTCAAGCGCAAGTTGCTGAATCTCTTTCAGCGGTTCTTCAAGGTTTTTCTGAATATCATTTGAGAGCGCTTTGAGGGGAGAGATATAGACGACATGGGTGCTCGGCCGGAGAGTACCTTCAAGAGACTTCCGAAAGAGGCGGTCAATACAGACCAGAAAGGCAGCCAGGGTCTTCCCCGAACCTGTGGGCGCGGAGATCAGCGTTGGCTTGCCGGCGAGGATGTTCGGCCAACCGAGAGCCTGGGGCTCCGTGGGTGTGCCGAACCTGGAGACAAACCATTCCTGAGTGATGGGGTGAGCCCAGGAGAGCTCATCGGGGAAGTCCATGAAGCATTCTAGCGTGTTCGCCTTTTCTTTGCCTCTGAATTCTCCGACACGTCAGAACTCACAGCGGTCCCGACTGCATCCAGGTCCAAAGTGCCTGGCTTTTTGGACCCCAAGTTGGCCCGGCCTGTTGAGCTTGTACCGGACCTCTTAATACATGAACTTCAACGCAAACTGCACCTGACGCGGGGCTTGCGCGGCCAGAATGTGGTTGAAAGTCGGCGAACTGATATCGCTATCTGGCAACCTGAAATTCGTGCGGTTCAGAACGTTAAACAGCTCCGCGCGGAACTGGAACTGCTTTGATTCTGTCACGCTGAAATTCTTCAGAGCACCAAAGTCCCAGTCGGCATAAGCGGGGCCTATATTGACGTTTCGACCTTCGGTGCCGAATTGCCCGGCGTTCGCTATTGGATCTAGTCGCTGGAAAGCGCTGGCATCGAGCCACGCGTTCACCTTGCGCGACCCGCCATTCGGATTGCCGACGATATTAGGACGCTGCGCAGAGAATCCAGTGATCTCCGGCGCGCTTCCTTCCGCCGCAACATCATTCGAGTCGAAGACAGTGAAGGGGGTGCCGCTCATGAGAGTGGCAATGCCGTCGAGGTGCCATCCGCCGAGGGCGCGCTGATACCAGTTTTGAGAGTGATTCCAGAATGGAAGCGCCCACTCGTAACTTGCAACGAACCGGTTGCGCGCGTCGAATAGCGAAAGACCCCGCTCTGCCGCGAGATCAAACGGATTCTGCGCGAGATCGTTTTCGCCAGCAACTGGCTTGGCCGCCGATCCGGTTATGTTGAACGATGAAACATCATCGATCGTCTTCGACCATGTATACGACAGAAGGAACGCCAGCCCATGACTGAACCGTTTGCGCATCGAGGCTTCCATCGCGTTGTACGAGGAACCGGCGATGCCGGCAATCTCGCCAGTCGATGAGAACTGGCAACTGCTTGGCGAATCCGCGAGCGTGCATCCGGAATGGAGCCGGCGTTGATCGGCGTTGCTGGAATTCGAAATTGGCTGGCCATTCGCGAATCCAGGCACGAACACCGCGGGGTTCGCCTCAATAAAGCGCGGCAGGTGCGTGCCTTTGGTGCCGACGTATCCGAGTTCGAAGAGCCAGTCGGTCCCGAACGAGCGTTGCAGGTTCAAGTCCCAGTCCTGCGTGTACGGGAGTGTCAACGTCGGCGACAGCGTCAGATTTGTGAGAGGCGTGGAGAAAGTGCCTACGGCCGGAGGATTGCCGTTGAAGGGATCCGAAAAGTCCGGCAGACTCACCTGCGGTGTTCCCAGGTAGGGAGGCGCACTTATCGGCGACTGTAAAGGACCACCCTGCCCGGTGTAGTAGGGCTCGTAGAACATACCGTAGGCCGCAGTCAACAGCCAATTACTGTTGCTGCCTGGCTGCCAGGCAATGCCTATGCGGGGGGCGAATGCCTTCTTGTCCGTGGGGATCAAACCCGCGGGCACACCTTGATCTCCCGGATACACGAGCCCCGCTGGTGCATTCGCCAGCACCTGCGATTGTTTCCCGGGCTCAAACAACGTCATCCGATTGTGAATCTCGGTATACGGTTCCGGCAGCTCGTAGCGCAGTCCGGCGTTGACCGTAAGTCGCGACGTGACCTTGTAGGTATCCTGCACGTACCAATTCGCACTCTTGCCGCGGATTCCACGCGCGAAATCGCCGATGCCTTGAAGGAAGACAACCGGCTGCCCAGTCAGGAAGCTGGCGAAAGCGTCTGTAACCGGAAATGGCACGAAGACAAAGAAACCGTTGGTAGCGATGCCTTGCAGCACATTGATGCGTTGATGCTGGTATCCTCCGCCGAATTTCAGCTCGTGTTTGCCACGCACCCAACTCAAGGCTGCTGAGTAGTCAAAAACATCTTCGTAGGTGTTGCGCGGACCAGTGATTGGATCGCCGACTGTGGCATAACCGTTCACCTGGATGAAGGGCGGGCCGGCGGCGACATCCAAACTCGGCGAGTATTGAAATCCAAGCGTTGAGGGTGCCTGGTGGTCCTCGCGTTCGCCGAAGAGGAACTTGTTGCGCAGGTATGACAGTCGCGCTATACCGATCAGAGATGGTGAAAAGGTGTGCGTCTCCTGCGCGACAAAGTTTTGCGCCCGCTGATCTTCGCCCACCGGGAAGCCCGGCACGCTGGCCCCGCCAGGCGACAGCGGGTCCAATTGCGAAAGCTGGTTGAACATGTAGCGAAAATTCAGCGTATCGCGCGAAGTGAGGTAGTGGTCGACCTTGATCCCGAACTGATCGGAATCGTCCCGCAGCGTCTGGGTTGTAGAAAGCAGATTCGTACCGGCGTTCGGGAGCGGGAAGAAGCTGAGCAGGTTCTGGGAAACGGAATTGATCTGATTCTGCGGTACCTGGTTATTCGGGTATGGCGCATTCGCGAAGACGTTAAAAAGCTGGTGTTGAGGGTTGCTGCAGAAGCCGGCGGTGAAGCCCTCCGGGCAGAGTTCTGAGAAATCACCGCTCCGCTGCTTTACCGACGGTACTGTCGTCAGCGCTGACTCACCCTGGCGATTGCGAAAGCCTTCATAGAAACCGAAAACAAAGGCTCGGTCCTTCTTGATCGGTGCGCCAATGGTCGCGCCAAACTGATTTTGCTTTAGCGGCTCCTGCGTCTGCGCAAAGTAGTTGTTGGCATCGACTGCATCGTTGCGCAGGAACTCCCACAGTGTTCCGTGAACCTGGTTCGTTCCAGATCGGGTGATGAGGTTGGTTGTGGATCCCAGCGCGTTTCCAAATTCGGCATTTGCATTATGAGTGATGATGCGAAATTCGCTGATTGCATCTACCGGCGGCCTGAGAACGAAACCGCCATCAACGCCGTTGAAGTTGTTCGCGCCGTCGATCAGGAAGTTGTTCGATTCAGGCCGCTGGCCGTTCACTGCATAGCCCTGCCCGTTGCGCAATGATCCACCCGCTTCGGCGACACCGGGCGTCAATGGGACCACTCCAGGCTGCAGGAGGCCGAGCTGTGAGAAATTTCGGCCGTTCAGGGGCAGCTCTTCCAACTCGCGCTGCTGAACCACCTTGCCCATGCTTGTGGCTGTTGGCTCTATGAGCTGGGCATCGGCGCTCACCAGGATCTGTTCCTTTTCCGATCCGATTGCAAGACGTGGGGACACCGACGCCGTTTCATTCACATTGAGCGTGATGCCTTCCTGCACGTATTCCTGAAATCCTTTAGCTGAGGCCCTCACCGTGTAGTGTCCAACCGGAAGTTCAAGAAGAACGTAATTTCCGTTTCGATCGCTCGCGGTACTGCGCGAGAGGCCCGTTTCAGCCTGCCGCGCTGTGAGCGACACGCCCTGAACGACAGCCCCGCTCGGATCCGTCACTGTTCCTCGAATGTTTCCGGTGATCTGCTGAGCAGACAGACTGAGGCACACAAGCATTGAAGACACCAGCGCACTGCGAAGGAATTTCATTTTGTTTCGAGTCTCCCAGAATTCTTTGCTTTACAAAAAGAGCGAGGCCGGTAGTTGGTTGTTGGCGTGGATTGCAATGCGGACGCGTCACGACTTGCCGAAGCAGTGGATGCGCCGCGCATTACAAGGTTCCGGCAAGAACCGCCAGATGCAGAGGTCCGCCCACTTGAAGGGGAAGAGATCGATTGGCAGGCTGCACGAATGAACAGTACTAACTGTGCAGATGCTCTGTCCTGCATCGGTCGATGGGGAGCCTACTCAATCCTTCGATGGAGTTCCGGCCTCTGCGCCAGTTGCTCTACCACCAGCATCGACGGCACATCAACATCTCTTCCCGCAGTTCTGGCATCAAGCTGTTGCTGAAAACTAAATGTCGTGCATTTCCTCAACTTCACCCGCCGGTGGAGATTCTCAGGACTTGATTTCCTTGGAATCGGAACTCAATCCGCGATTGGGTGAAAAGTCAAGGGAGAGCGCACCCTCGGAGATTTTTGCGGAAACGGTGTGGGGAGAGCTGGCAGCCGCGTGCAGGCAGATCATTCCCCATGGCTCTGCGAAACGAACCTTGCTCGCCTTGACGATACCCGCCAGCTTCTTTTGCAGTAAGTCCCTCCTGCTTTGAAATTGCGGGTTTTTTACGACGGAACTTAGATCGGAGCCCTGGACGAGGGCTCGCATCGCTTGCACCTGAACTCCAGCGTCGGCCATTGCGTCAGCCCATTGTGCAATGAGAAATACGTCGCCGATCAACAGGGCCACGCGGGGGTCATCGGAGCTAAGCCCAACCAGCGCGCCGAGCGAAGGTACCGGTCCCAGCGCGATAGCCCGGGGCCACACAGCAACATCCAGAATCTTCAACCGAAACTGATCATTGGGCGAATTCTTCGGGTCCACAGACGCTCGCATCGCTTGACGGCCAATTTCGAGGTAGTACTCCCTGGGACGCGAAGTTCCGGCTGCGTCGATGAACATTGAATCGCAATCCTTATCGGCAAAAGAGGTTCGCAAGACGCAGGTTGACTCCACTCCCCTCCGAAGCTGGTTAAACTCAAGCTGCTGTTGCGGTGTAAGCAAGCTCAGATTCACGCACCACCTCAAATATTGCGCTACAGTGGCCTCGGTTGTCTTTCGATTGACAACGAAATGAACCTGTTCGCAGTTAAGGTTCGATAAAGATACCGCCTTGCCGGCTCGATAGGTGGTGGTCGTCAGAACAGAGTCGAACATCGCTCTGCGCAAAGCCTCGTGGCGATCGAGTGGCTCAGACAGAGCGGAGATCGAATTTCCAGAAACGGTTTCTTTAATCGTGACGTCACCGGAGACTTCATCGGTGAAGACTTCACTGTGGCGAACAAGGTCAGTGAGCGAGGCGAAGTTAAGAATGCCGAGGAGGTTGAGGTTAAGTTTAACGCCACGATCGCGCGTTGTTGCGAGCAGGCTTTTGTTCACGGCGATTCCGTCAGCTAGTTTGCCGCCTTTAGCACTAGCCTCCATGGCATTCAACAGGCGTATGTCGCCATGCAGTGCTCTATTTACCGCGGCAATCGACGTTGAATTCAGAAGGGCTGGACGAATCTCGTATTGGAACGCGACGCCATCGTCTGTCTCCGCCGAGAGGATCAAGTCGAGAGAAGCTTTCAAATGATGATCGATCCCTCCCCGGATTGCAGAGATGATGGCCTGAGTTTCAGAAGCGCTCAGACCTGCGAATACCCTCTCGCCCGGGGCGGGATTTTTGCTGATGGCTCCCATGACGGCCGCCAGGAGATCTTGATCCTGGAATTCTGCTGTGAACCCACCTGAGGCAGACCCGTTCACCTGATATGCGGCATTCTTGTCGCGGGCGATCGTGAGTTCGATGATCTCGGAATCAACCCTGCGCGCCCGTACTTCATAGGTACATGAAATCGTGAAGCCAATCAAAACTCCGGCCGCCACTCCAGCCTGAACAGATATCTCGCCCGCACCAAGTGGCAGTTCCGCGGACGCGAGCGGGTTGGGGGAAGCTGCGACGTCAACAGATCCGGACACATGGATTGAGCCGCTTCCAGAAATAGCGGCGATATCTTGAACTCCGAGTGAGGTGAGATCTTTCACCGTTGCCGGAATCGTGTACTGGGACAATGTTTCGGATACGGCAGTCAACAGCGTCGGTTCTGCGACACCAAGCGGAAACCTCTTATGGTACTGAACTGTTACATCGCTGGATTGAGAGAAACCAAAAGAAAAGTCGCCGGCAGAGGCGGAACCGTCAAGTTCAAAGGCTCCATCAAAGATCAGCCCAACGTAAGCGGTATTCGCAGCAACGAGGTAAGGGGGCGGAAAGGCGTCATGATCAAAAAGGCTCGAACCATGACTGGCATTCACTGAAATGACGGCCTTGGCAGAGGGCGCGACGGAGATTGCCGGCTGCGTATCGCCGAGCTTGAAGGAGTGTGTTGCGCTCGCCTGGAATTGGATCGGCTGCGTAGCTGCTTTACTGAGAATCTTGTCCTTGCGATCCATAAAATCAGGCAGTACTGCGAGGTGGAGAATCTCAGACTTGAGATAGCGATAAAGGGAAGAAAGCTTGGCCAGATTAATTGCCGGGGAAATGGCGTTCTCCGTCTGATCGGTGATTGAAATGTCGGGCATTTGAATTCCTTGTCGCGCTGCGGTTGGGGGATTGAGCGAAGTGGACATGAGCATCAGCACAAAATTGCGTGCTATTTGGAACTTCCGGCACGTTCACGATTCTGCCACGTTTTTCGTCAGCGTTTGTCAGAATCACCGGCATACACAGAAGAATCAATCGGGGCGCGATCTTTCGGCTCCCACCGACCATCCCATCCGAAGTTTTTCTTGCGCGGCTCGTTTGAATAATGGCATTGTGCATTAGGGTTAGAGAAGTTCTCATGGGAAGCCCCTGAAGAACAGAACTCAGGCAGATGAAGTGGAGCAGCGTCAGACGATCCAAATACTTCGACACCGAGGATCAAATGGCTCAAGACATGGAAAAACTCGAGGCGGTGACGAAGAGGACGTGGCCGGTGGTCATGGCTTGGATCGGGGGCATCTCCGCGGTGATCGGCTTCTTCGTCACGATAAGCGGAACCCTGGATCGGATCACGAAGCATCGCAAACATAAAGCCGAGTATGAAGCACGTATGACGCTGGCAAAAACGCAAGCGAGCCAAGGTGAATACCGTGCTTCTCTCGCGTCCTATGGCGACCTGCTGAAGGAGGATTCGACAGATCAGACTGTGCTGAAAGCCCAATTAGATACAGCAATGCAGTGGGTAGAAAACTTTGGCGTCTACGTGCGCCAGGGACAGAACGAGGCCGATGTCTCCGCTCCAGCGCTGGATCAGATACTTCCGGTTTTGACAGCGGGTCTGACTCGGGCAAAGGGCACAGACGCGGCAGACATTGAAGCCCATCTTGGCTGGGCTCACTGGCTCAACGCGCAGATGACTCAGAGAGAATCAGGCTCAATCGCGGACTCAGATTTGCAGGACGCGTTGAAAACTGATCCTACAAACACCTATGCGCACGCTCTCACCGGGTTCCTGCAACTCAAAACCGGGGGAGACCTGCAGGAGGCCGCGAAGCACTTCCATCTCGCGGTTGCGTCGGGACGCGCAAGGCCCTTCGTAAGGAGATTGCAGCTTGGAGCATTGATCTATCTCGATAAGCCCGGATCACGAGCAGAACTGGTAAGGGTGGCAAACGATATGAGGAAGAACGGCGAAGCGATGGATGCGGGAAGCCGGAATCGAATCCTCGCGTTCTGCTTTGACCCGATCGTCACCCGTCATAACGAGTTGATTGAATCCCTTTCGGCTGTTCCGAATGACGAAGCACGGAAAACTTACGATTGGCTTCGTGTCAGGGAATCGAGTGATGACGCCGAAGACTCCGAAAATCTACAGAGCGAGTTCATCGATGCGAATCTGCTCGAACTGAGCGGCAAACGAGAAGAATCGCTGGCCAAATATCGCGACCTGCATGGAAAACTTGGGGATGGTTACAGCTCCGTAGGAAAAGGCGTCAATGAGGGAATCGCGAGACTAACTTCATCTGCGCATAAGAAGAGCCAGTGAGTCGGTCGACAATGTCGCAAGGGTCAAGAGTGCCCTACTTCTTGATTGCCGACAGGTGTGGATGATGTTAAGATTCGCTTCTATTCTGAGAGCAGCCGTGAATCGCGGCGCTTAAATTATCTGCCCTTCTGACTGCAATTGCTTTTCCCGTTTCGCTGAAGTTTCGACAGCGATCGAGCGGCTGCACCCTAGGTTGCCTGGTTCAGCAAAGTGGCCGAGGCGCACGTTGGCGACAGCTGATCGCGCTTGCCTGCGCTGTGCCTGAATTCATTTGCCTGATGTTTTGCGTTCATGAATTCGAGGGGTAGCAGGGATGAAACGATATCGGGTTTGAAATCACTAAGAGCTGAACGTGCATCATTTTATTCGCGGAGAGCAAAAAGCATGAAACGGTTGCTTGTTGTGGCACTTTTTGTCTTCATTGCATTCGAGGCAGGGGGACAACAGCCTCCTTCCGGCAAGGCCGAGGAGGCCAGAGCTCTTCGCAACTGCGCGCAGATGGTAATCGATCAGTTGCAGCAATTAAAAATACCGAACGACCGAGCTCTTCG
>Ga0157374_10003869_pt1 | contig 12564 bp, 11 predicted proteins | sample M25metaG_FD_115308 | JGI IMG/M metagenome (GOLD analysis project Ga0157374, IMG submission 115308) | Miscanthus rhizosphere microbial communities from Kellogg Biological Station, Michigan, USA - M2-5 metaG | ecosystem: Host-associated > Plants > Roots > Rhizosphere > Soil | place: USA: Michigan...
GGATGTTTATTTTGATGGCCGGGAAAAAGATCAATATTTCACCAACATGGTAGGCGTATCTGTGACCGAACAGGTAAATCGACGATTGAAACTTAAATGGCTGGCATCAAGACTTGAAAATAATGAAGATGAAAATATTGATATTACAGGTGCCTATCTTTTCGGCGAGAGAGATTTTGACAAAAGCAAACCCACCTACGGGTTAATTGTAAACCCCCTTGGCGCCGGCCTTTATCAAAACTATGCGAGGAATACACTGGATATTACTAACTGGAACATTTCTCACCGGGGTTCTTATGATAATGGTAAACATTTTTTTCAATGGGGCCTTGGTGTAGACCAAACTCTCATCAACGATAAATTGAATGAATGGGAATACCAGGACTCTGCAGGTTATTCATTGCCTCATACGCCGGACGTTTTGCAATTAAACGGCGTCATTAAATCAGCAGCTGATCTTACTATCAATAAAGTTTCCGGCTTTTTCCAGGATAATATTGTGTTTGGAGATACTTCTAACTCATTTACATTGCAGCTTGGTGTTCGTTACAATTATAATTCACTGAACAAAGAATCTCTTGTGTCACCACGTATTGGTGCCAGTTGGAAACCCAACTGGCGACATGACTTTGTTTTCCGTGCAGCTGCCGGAGTTTATGACCAACCACCTTTCTACCGCGAGCTTCGCAAATACGATGGTACATTGAATACAGATGTGAAAGCCCAGAGGAGCATCCAGGGTGTAGCCGGATTTGATTACAATTTCAAGGGGATGGGCGGCCGTCCTTTTCGATGGACTACTGAAACATACTACAAGTCGATGACGCATGTGAATCCATATGATGTTGAAAACGTTCGCGTCCGTTATTATGGAAATAATGATGCAAAAGCCTATGCCGCCGGCTTTGAAACAAGATTGTTCGGCGAGTTGGTGAAAGATGCGGAAAGCTGGATCAGCTTTGGTATCATGCGAACGAAAGAGAACATTAAAAATGATTATTACACCGAGTATACGCTTGATTCGCTTAATCAGCCAATCGACAGCACAAAAGTGCCTGGAGGTTGGTTTCGTCGGCCCACTGACCGGCTTATCACATTTGGAATGTTTTTCCAGGATTATTTGTCCACAAATAAAAATTTCAAGGTTTATCTCAACATGATCTATGGAAGTAATCTGCCTTACAATATTCCCGGCAGTGTGAAGTATCGCAATGCTCTTATCATCGATCCCTACATTCGTGTTGATATTGGTTTTAGTGTTTTGTTGCTTGATGCTGACCGAAGCAACCGGAGAAGTCACAGTCCCTTTCGAAATTTTGACAACATTTGGGCGAGCCTTGAAGTGTTTAATTTAATTGACAGGGCAAATACTATTTCTTATATGCTTATCAAGGATTTCGCAAACAATGTTTTTGCAGTACCCAATCGCCTTACTCCTCGCCTGGTAAATTTTAAGATCGTGGCCAGGTGGTAGCAATTACGTTAAATTCATTTCGGTTTCATTGAGAAAACTTAAAGTTTTTCTGCACGATAGCTTTGTAGTTCCTGCCGATCGGTATTTGAAATTTCCCTATTTCAAGATCATGCTGAGTATATGCGGTTATTTTGTCCTTTGCAACAATAAAGGACCGGTGTATCCGTAGAAAATTATCGGGCAACCGCTGTTCTATTGTTGAGATCGGAACCTGGGTCACGATCGTTTTATCAATGGTGTGAATTTTAATATAATCTTTCAAGCTTTCGATGAATAGGATATCCTTCAGCAATATTTTCACATTTTTCTTTTCGCTCTTCACATAAATGAATGAATCGTTTTTAGTGTCGATGATGCCCGGTTTTACAATTTCAGAAGTGTCGATGTTTAATTTGTTAATGGCTTTGAGGAATCGTTCAAAGGAAATTGGCTTTAGCAAATAATCCAGCACATTGAGTTCATAGCTTTCAATGGCAAACTCTTTGTGAGCAGTAGTTAATATGATGGCAGGCGGGTTTCGCAATGTCCTGATAAAGTCTATTCCAGATATAAATGGCATCGAAACATCTAAAAAGATCAGATCGATTTTCTGCTTTTTGATCCATTCGAGAGCAATAAGCGCATTGTCGCATTTCGCAATCAACCTAATAAAAGAAAAACTCTCCAGGTAATTCTCAATTACATTCTGAGCCAGTGGCTCGTCATCAATGATCAGGCATTTTAGTTGACCCATATTTTTAATTAAGGGGTACCATCAAAAAGGTATGATAATAGTTTTCATGCGATTCATTATCCAGGCTATAGTTTTTATACATCAGGGACAATCTCCTTCTGACATTTCCCAGTCCGATTCCTGAGTAAGCATCTTGTACCTGAGTTTTTCCGTCAAGGAAAACACTGTTTTCGACCGTAAAATAAAGAGTGTTTTCTTTGACGATCAAATCGATGGTGATCCAGACCTTTTCATTTATTTTATTGGATGCGTGTTTAAAGGCATTTTCCAGGAGCGGCATTAAAAGCAAAGGAGCTATTTTTCTTTCAATGACCTCCCCCGAAATATTAAATGAAAGCTCCAGCCTGGCTGCAAATCTTATTTTTTCCAATTCAATATAATCTTTCAAATGATCGATCTCCTTTTGCAGATCTACTTCGTCGCCACCAGATTCATAGAGTACATATCTCAGCAAGCCGGACAATTGCAATATAGACTTTCCTGCCAGCTGACTGTTATTAAAAGTCAGGGAATAAATATTATTGAGAGTATTGAATAAAAAATGAGGTTGGAACTGGGTTTTTAGAAAACTCAATTCACTTTTTATTTTCTCAATTTCCAGTTGCTTTGATTCATTGACCTTGGCAAAAAAACGATGAATGATCACCAGGACGCTACTTAAAAGTACTACTGAACAAACCGGCAGGGAATATTGAGTAATAGTTTCATAGTTGAAAATACCTGGGGACGACAGGCATGTTTGGGCAAGACCGGCCGTAATTAAGTTCAACGAAAAGAGAACAAAAAATAAAAAGTATTTCTTTTGGAAAAAGAAGCGGTTCAGGAGGTAAAGGTTGAAATAAACGGCAATTATTTTTACCGGCAACCTCGTTAAACCATAGAGGGTCGTTTTATTATAGGTTTTATCGAAGGTTTGCCATAAATAGGAATTTGCTATCCAATACACCACCCAAAATACTATGTGAAACAATAACGTTCTTCGATTGAGTCTCCTAAAATGCATACCGAAATTTACATAAGAAATTTGCAGATAAGGTCATCCGACGATGAAGGTACAAAAACGACCTCCCGATATCCGGAGCTCACCGACGAACTGCATTGATGGGCGAAAAATCTCCTTATTACCTCTAATATTTTCTTCACGGCATATTTCAAAAAAAGGTCTCTACTTAAAATTTCCCTTTGCAAATAAAGTTGACAAGGATGCGACGTTTAATATTATTATTATTGGAAATGGCCGTTATAGTTGGCTGTCTCTTATTGGCTAAAAGAACAAATGGACAAGGCTCACTCACCAACCGCTCGATCGTGATTCGCAGAACTGCTTCCAAAGTTATAATTGATGGCGACTTAAATGAACCTGCCTGGCAAGGGTCAGCAGTAGCCGACAGCTTTATAAACAAATGGCCTACGGACAGTGGAAAGGCAAAATTGCAGACCGAAATAAAAATAACTTACGACGATCAGTTTATATATTTTGGGATTAAAGCAGAACTCAGTCCCAGGCCGCCGGTGATACAATCTCTCAAAAGAGATGTCAACCCATATTACAGCGATGGGGTTTCCATTGTACTTGATCCTTCAGGAAAAAACACTTCCGGTTACACATTCGGTGTCAATGCAGCCAATGCACAAATGGAAGGCATTGTCCAAGTGAACAGTGCCTCTTTTGAATGGGATGCAAAATGGTATTCACAGAGTAAAATATTAAGTACCTGCTGGACGGCGGAACTGTCCATTCCTTTCAAATCTCTTCGATTTCCTCAAGGCCTGGATCATTGGGGCGTAAATTTTATAAGAAATGATATGACCAACAACTGTTTCTCAACGTGGAACCAGGTCCCTATTCAATTCTTTGGCGCCAATTTAAATTGTCTTGGAAAAATTATTTTCGGAGATGGGGTTCCAAAGCTTAAAAGTAACAATGCCTTTATACCATACGTCTCGGGAAAAGCATATGAAGACAACAGGAATTATGCTTTGTCTTTTAACGCCGGACTGGACGCTAAAATTGCGATCAATTCATCCCTGAACCTTGATGCAACGATAAACCCTGATTTTTCACAGGTTGATGTGGACAGGCAGATCATAAACCTCGACCGGTTCGATGTATTACTACCGGAGCACCGGACTTTCTTTTTAGAAAATAGTGATCTGTTTGCAAATATGGGATTGCAAAACACAGCGACTCCTTTTGTGTCCCGCCGCATCGGCTTAACCGATAATGGCTCAGTCGGACCTATTGTCGCCGGCTTGCGACTTACAGGAAATCTTAACCCGGCCTTAAGGATTGGTTTTATGAATGTAGAAGTTGGAAAAAAGTATGGCTTGCCTGCCCAGAATTACACGGTCGGCGCTCTGGATCAAAAGGTTTTAAAATATTCCAACATTCGTGCGATGATCACAAACCGCCAGGCGGTTGCAACGGGAAATTTGAAAAATGCAATTTTGGATTTTAATCGGGTTGCAGGTGCAGAGTTTAATTTCTTATCAGGTAATACAAAATGGAATAGCCGTGCAGGTTACTATCATTCGTTCAATCCAGGGCAGCCTGATTCATCAGGATTTGGAATGTTTAATATTGGTTATACAGATAAAAAGGTGACTATATCCGCAGGGTGGCACCAGGTGAAAACCAATTTCATTGCCGATGTCGGTTTTACACCAAGATTGTACAACTACGATGCACAGAATGATACTTTAATCAAGGTAGGTTACAATGCTTATACAACAGCGTCTCATTACATAATATATCCAAGATCAAAAAGAACTATCAACTCCGTTGATCTTGCAGTACAAACAAATAATTACGCTACTTCATCGGGTCGGTTTATAGAATTTAACGGGGCGGCATCAATTGACCTCTTGTTCGCCGATCGTCGAGAGGCATTTATAGGTTGGGTACAAAACGCCGTAACCCTTTTCTTCCCCACTGCTATTATTCCTGAAACAGGTTTGTTGCCGAAAGCGAAATATGATTTTGGATTCATGGAAATAAAGTTCGCTTCAAATTTCCTTCGTCCATTTTCATGGAGCCTGGATGTGCAGCACGGCGGTTATTACAACGGCAAGAGGACGACTATGATCGGAAATATAAAATACCGGGCGCAACCCTGGGGAAATTTTGGAATAGATTTTATCTACAATGACATCACGCTAAATAACAAAAAGACAAACCCTTATATTGTTGGACCCATTATCGAGTTTGCATTTTCCGATAGACTATTCTGGACTACATTCATGCAGTACAACATTCAAATCAAAAACTTTAATATAAATAGTCGGTTTCAATGGCGGTTCAAACCGCTATCGGACATCTACCTTGTTTACACTGATAATTATTTAACCGATGGACTGTTGCATAAAAACAGGAGCATCGTCTTCAGGATCAATTATTGGATCAATTGACACCCTTTGCTCTGCCTTGTTCATAGCCTTTCAAATCCTTATTTCTCAAATCGTCAGTTCATCCTTTTGGTTCGTCATTCCATTCACTCAGTTAACTTTTTGGTTTTTATAACAGTAAAATTTGTTACCTCCGAGGCATTTTTAACGTCAAACTATACAAGAACAAAAAATAATGTATGATAAAATTTAACAGAAAAAAATTATTATATGAAACACGTTTTACACATTACCGCTACTTTGGACCAGCCTGAACTACTGGAAAACCTGGTAGAAAAGTTGGCCAGCCGCCGTTACGATATCGGATATTCCAGGGAAACAGTTCCTCAAGATTGGCAGGCCGTTGAAACTTCCTCCACTGAAACATATGTAAGCGGAACACTTTCGTTTTCCGGCTTAACCAATAACGATGACACTTCCGTCAATATCCCCTTTATTACATCAATGTTGTTTACCTGTATTAAGGGACAGGAAGACGATTACAGACTCCTTTGGAGCAGTTCTCTCTCATAGAAATCTCCATCGCCTCTTCGAAGGATGGCAAAAGTATTTCTCCCAGAAAACTCGCATAAGTCTTCCACTCAATCACTCATCGCCCTGATCGCCTTGTATTATCCTTTACCCAGGATTGACGAAACGGCGCCTCCCAAATTGGGAATTGCCCCGGTGTTGGTGTTCGCAGTAGCCGTGGCCAAAGATTGATCAATACTTTCCTTTGTTATACTGGGGTCGTTTGGATCGTTCGCTTTATGTACAAACTTTTGCAATAACCCTGGCAAAGCAGCTGTGACAGCGCCTGCTATTGTCGGAGATAAGCCAAACTTTCCCAATAAGCCACCCACTAGTCCGCCTTCAATGGCGTGCACAACGGGATTGCCAGAGGTAAGACTGTTCTGGAGCATTGACAATAGTCCGCCTGCGCCACCCTGTGTACTCGCCTGGTTTTTCAACTCGTTCGTCATTTGGGTAGCGACTTCATGGTGAACAGCATCCTGCTGATCGGCAGGTAGCGAAGATATTTCCTGGTTGTTGCCCAGATGGTCTTTTACCATTTTTAGAACTTCATCAAACATGATCTTGTGTTTTTAGATTTATCAATCAATTTCAAAAATACCCGTTAATATGGTGGTCGCTCGAGGAAATGTAGTTATCGGTAACCGTTACTGTGTGGCGGGTCAAGAGAAGTTCCATACAATTTAAAACTATTTTATCATTTTTTCCAAAATGAAAAACCATTGTACTTTTGTTTCTCCGCGACTGACTATCTACACAGATCGGATCTACACTCATTTTTGCCTGACCCTGTATGCAAACATTTTGAACAAGTGGAGGATTGAAGACATGAGAGGTGTCTTCTATTAAGCAGATCGTTTCAATTAATTATAAAACATCCTGATCATGGCAATTGTAAAAGTAATAGAAGTAATCGCTTCTTCCGAAAAAGGCGTCGATGACGCTATTCGCACAGCTGTAACCGAAGTCGCAAAAACGGTAAGGAATATTGATTCGGTTTATGTAAAAGATATTAAAGCACATGTGAAAGGCGATAAGGTCACCAGCTTTGGTGTTATCTGCGAGATTTCTTTCAGAGTTGAAGACTAGGTTTTTTGAAATCTTTAGTAATTATTTAAACTAAAAAAGTATGAAAAAACATTTGAGCCTGATGGTGATCGGTTTGAGTTTTATTATTCCGGGTATTCTGCTTTCATCATGCAAAGAAAAGGACAGCAAAATACAGGCTGCGGTGGAAACATCATTGAAGAATAGCGGTATGCCGGAAATATCCGCCACTGTAAAGGATGGTGTTGCTACCTTGAGCGGTGAATGTAAGAGTGATGCGGATAAGGCAGCAGTTGAGTCGATGATTGCGAAGGTCAAAGGAGTGAAGCAGGTAGTAAACAATTGCTCAGTGGCACCTCCGCCATCTGCGGCACCAGCTCCTGTTGTTATTGCTGCGGATGATCCGCTTTCGAAAGGAGTAACGGATGCGATCAAAGATTATCCGGGCGTAAAAGCAGATGTAAAGGACGGCGTCGTCACTCTAACTGGCGATATAAAGCGAGCTGAGCTAAAAAAATTAATGGAAACCCTCCATACGCTAAAACCGAAAAAAATCGACAATAAACTTACTATTAAATAAAAAGGGGAAAATTTATGGCACTTCAAGATAAATATAGAGAGCTGTTGGATACTGCGAGATCAGTAGGCGTAACCAACCTTCAGGCGCGGGAACAGGATAATGTTCTTTACATTGACGGCCAGGCGCCAAGCGGATCGGCAAAGGATCAACTGTGGAATGTGTATGGGAAACTTGATCCCGATTTTCGGAGTGGAGATGTTGTGATGAACATCAATGTATCCACAATGGTACCGGGGAGCAAGGCACTTGTTACCACTCAGCAGTCAAACCTGAATATCAGGAAAGGGCCCGGAACTGACCAGCCGATCGTTGGAAAGGCTGCTCATCATGAAGTGGTCACGCTGGTAAGTAAGACGAATGATCAGTGGTGGTTGGTGAGAACAGATGCAGGGGAGGAGGGTTACGCTTCTGCGCAATACTTATCGCCGCAAAACTAAGAGTCGGTACTTTCTGAGAGCTCCTCTTTGTCCATAAAAATTTTGGGATGTGTCGCTAAAAAGGGCAGTAAAAGTGACACTAGAAGTCCCGTTATTAATATTATCCCAAACAAAAGATCGCCGATTCCTTTGTCAAGCTGACGCAGGCCAAAAACGAGAGCGACTCCCATCATTACCAGCGATAGAATAGTAAAGTATAATCTGCCCTTCTTTATATTTTCAACCATTTCAAAAAAAATAAATCCCGCGATCACGAACAGAAGGGGAAAAGCGATAAAAATAAGAAGAGGTTCAACAACTTTAAATGAAGTAAAGTCAGTCGCCTTCCGGTAAAATGTTGTATATGCCAGGTTTAATATTGCCGCAAGTATCCCGCATACTATTCCCGCCAACAACGACCTTGAGAAACTTGTATTTTTTGTAGCGGCTAAATGCATGGTAACACTTTCTTTACTTCAACAACATAATAAAAGCCACAAAACTTATGCCCTGCAGCAAGATTTCTTGCAAAAAGACCTTGGATTACCATGTCACGAAGAAAATTTTGCAGGAAAAATCATGGCAATCTTTTTAAAATAGAGCCATTTACCTAACCAACGTTATTGTTCCTTTTTGCTGCCGAAGTTTAGCTTGTTTAAAAGAATACTTAACTAAATAAACGTAAACGCCCTGGTCAAGCCTCTTGTTTCGGTACGTTCCATCCCATCCATCATTGATGTCGTTGGTCAAAAACACAAGTTGTCCCCACCGATTATACACACTGAGTGAGAAGTTTTGCAAACCGACATTTGGACATTCAGCTCTCGCTTTGAACAGGTCATTCAGCCCGTCGTTGTTAGGAGTGAAGGCGGAGGGGATAAACAAACTGCAATTATCACAGTTTTGAATGGTGATATTTATTGAATCTTTTTTAATGCAGCCGTTCACATCAGTGACCTGAACCCAATACTCACCTGATCTATTTACACTAAGCGTTGGATTGCTGCTTCCATCCTGCCAAAGATAACTGACAGCCGTTCGCAGGCCGGCATCAAGAGTCAGTGTGGTCGTGTCACAAAGAAAAATGTCCTGGCCCAGCGTGAACTTATTTAGTTCAGAAAAAATTACTGAAAACGGCAAGCTGTTCATGCAAAAACTGGCAGAGCTAATGTTGACGACATAGCTTCCCTGGGCGTCATCTCTACGCGGCACCCTATAAATTTCAGAGGTAGCGCCGGGTATCATCACACCATCTTTATACCATTGATAGATTGCGCCGGAATATATAGGCGCTTCTAACGCAAAATCCCCCGTGCACACATTGCCTGAAATAGCTGTGATAGTTTTAAACGAGTAATCGCTTTTAGTTGCCAGGATAAGTTTATCCATAAAATACATAGACCCGGTGTTCACACTGGTATAAGGAATAGCAGCAGAATTGTGGTTGGTGCAATCAGCCCCAATACCAATAGAAGTAATATTCGTCTTTGGTGTAAATTCAATTGAGCCTTCCACCCATTCATTTTCTCCTTTTAAGATTATGCGGCCTAATTGAATCCAGCCGGTATTATTTGTAAGGCAACCCTGCATAACGTTTGCAATGTCCACCGGGTAAACGGGACAGTCCTTTCTTCCAAACACAGCAATGCCATACGGACTTATTGCCTGCTGAAAGCAGTAATTAGAATATTGCCTTCCAAAACCAAAATAGAAACTGAGTACATAAGTTTCACCGGCCTTTAGTGGCTGTGAGAGACAAGTAGTGAGATAGGACTTGAATACTTTGTTTTCAGCGACATTTTGCGCTATATCATTTTCATCTATGCTTATTAAACCAACCCCATCTGGCAATGGTAAGGGCACCTGGGGATAGTCATAGCATTGATTATTCGTTGAATCAAAAACGGTGGCTATGGTGTTTAACCTGCAATTGTAATTGAAGTAATGTATCTCATGATGCTGCCCAGTAAAAGAATGCCAATTGTTAACTGTGATACCCCCGAATCCTGCGAGGCCATCAATATAACCTCCCTCAAGGGTACTCCCATTGTCAGTATAACAACCCGAGTATTCTTCAAATGAATGATTGCGGAGCAGTGAAACAGGAAAAGAATCTTTACAAGCGGGTAATTGAGCTAATGCGTGAGAACTTAAAACAATGTTGAAAAACACGAGGCGTAGAACTGTTCTCATATAACACCAGTCTCTGCTTTAAATATACTTAAACTCCAAAAGAACAGCAACCTTCTTCTTGCGGGAAGAATAAAAGAAAAAGGGCTGGATAGAAATCCCGCCCGCCAACTGATTCTTCTATGAAAAACCGTGACACCTAACGCAAATGCCGTGCTAACTTTTTTTATCCATGCGTGCAAGACCCCGTAATTTTATGTAATTGCTGGAAAATAAATGAACTAAGTTTTTAAAAATGAAAATAGCTACCTATAATGTCAATGGCGTAAATGGTCGCCTTGCTGTATTGCTGCGTTGGCTTGACGAAGCTGCACCGGATATTGTTTGCCTGCAGGAATTAAAGGCACCCGAGGAAAAATTCCCGAAGTCAGCTATAAACGATGCAGGTTATAATGCTGTCTGGCATGGACAGAAAAGCTGGAATGGAGTTGCCATTCTCTCGCGCGATAAACAGATCAAAGAAGTGTGTCGTGCACTGCCTGGTGATCCCGAAGATCTTCACAGCAGATATATCGAAGCGGTGATTGATGACATCGTTATTGGATGTCTTTACTTACCTAATGGCAATCCGGCTCCGGGTCCGAAATTCGATTATAAACTTGCATGGTTTGAAAGATTGAGAAAACATGCTGCACAACTTTTCAAATCAAATATGCCCGTTGTGCTGACGGGTGATTATAATGTAATGCCAACGGAGTTAGATGTATATAAGCCAGAGCGATGGGTAGACGATGCGTTGTTCAGGCCTGAGACTCGTGCAGCTTTTAAAAAGCTGGTATCACAAGGATGGACAGACGCCATAAGAAAACTTTATCCAACTGAAAAGATCTACACGTTTTGGGATTATTTCCGCAATGCCTATGGCCGTGATGCCGGACTTCGTATCGATCATTTTTTATTGAGTCCACATGTTGAAAAGAGACTTGTTGCTGCAGGGGTTGACCGTCATGTTCGGGGATGGGAAAAGTCAAGCGATCATGCGCCCGTGTGGATTGAGCTCGGTGATTGATAGAAATCGCATTAAGCGACCATCATTTCGTGCGAACAGAAATACGATAGAAAGTGGCGGCTGTTGAGCAAAACTTACACCGGGGCGGGTCATGCACATCACTAAAAGACTTCCAATGGTGAATTTTGCCTACGTAAAATACATATGCAGATTCAATGATTTAGTTACTTCACGATTTCATTTCATTTGTAAGTGGGTTAAGAATGATTAAATGAATGTCTTTTAAATAATGCCAATGCTCACAGATTACACGGATTTTCACTGAAGGCTCAAAATCAGTGTTCATCTGTGTAATCAGTGAGATAAATATTTACTTGGTCAAATATGGAGAGGATCGAGATCAGTATCTTCATTTTAACGAAATACCTTCCATATTTTCAAACTTTGCTTTCACCCCCCATCCACCAAAATTTTCTGATACGACAAACCACAACTCATTAGTCCCTTTTTTCAGAGGAAGAAATAATTTATCAAAGTATCCGATTGTTCCTAAGAACCGGTAGTCTCTCGACTGGAAGTTATCAGCACCATAGTACAAAGCCTTATCATTAAGATAAACAGTCACGAAATCACTGAATCCAAATGAAAGCTCTTTCACCTGGTCTACTGCTGATTCAATAACCAATCTCGCAACCATTGTATTTGTCGTGTCAGTCCATTGGCCAAACCGTGCGAGGTTAATCGTTCCTGACGGCTCGCTTGTTTGAGTAGCCCAGGTAAATTGGTTTTTTATTTGCGATGTCAGTTGGTATTGTTTTTCAAACAAACGACGATTGACCACATTGGATACTTGCCAGTTGGTGACAACTCCGCCAGTGCCATTTGCAGGAACAGGTATGGGGGTTGGAGCTGACCCTTCTTTAATAGTGTATTGCACATTCGCAACACGAAGTGGTGCTGCTTCCGCCGTGACTGCGATCCTTCCCGCTTTCCAACCTGTTAAAAGCTCTTTTACTTTGATCACGAGCGTATCATCTATATAAAATTCCGCCTGCAATCCGTGTAGTTCGATCTTTATATGGTGCCATTCATTGAATTTAAAAGGGAATGCCCCACCATATCCTTCACCGTAATATAACTGCCATCCGGCCTGCCCATTAAATACTGGGGTATACTGTGTTGCGTCAGGATTGCCAGATTGATGGGGACGGACATAGAACAATTCGGCATTCTTAAGATTTTGCATTCGAACGGCAA
>Ga0157374_10003870_pt1 | contig 12564 bp, 12 predicted proteins | sample M25metaG_FD_115308 | JGI IMG/M metagenome (GOLD analysis project Ga0157374, IMG submission 115308) | Miscanthus rhizosphere microbial communities from Kellogg Biological Station, Michigan, USA - M2-5 metaG | ecosystem: Host-associated > Plants > Roots > Rhizosphere > Soil | place: USA: Michigan...
CGCCTTACGCTGGTGTTGTGAACGACAAGCCCCGGCCGCTGTACGTCCCGGATCTCTCGAGGCCGCCCGGCGCCGATGTCGACGCGAACGGGCAGGTGGTCTGCGTGGCGTGCGGCAAGCACGTCGATGTCACGACCGCGGATATCGTCGGCAAGGGATACCGCTGCATCACGTGCTCCGAGCTCGCCACGCCGGAGGACAACGCCGACGCGAGCCTCACGCCCTCGGAGCAGGCGCACGTGCCCGACGTCCCGCCGCCGAGCCGGTTCTTCATCGCGGGCGGCGTGCTCGCAGTGATCGGCGTGGTCATGTGGATCACCGGCTTCGACATTCCGTCGCGGATCGGGCACCACCACGGTGGGCGCGAGATGGATCTGTTCACGATGGTGTTCGTCGCGACGATCGGCTGCTTCGCGCTCGGCTTCGCACACCACCGCAAGTGGCGCTAGCTCGCGGTCGGCCAGTCGAGCGCGGGACACGTGAACCGCGTCCCTGCCGGGAACGCGAGCCCGAATCGCTCGGCGAGTACGCCGATCAGCTCGTCGGGGCCGCGCAGCTCGTGGGTATCGGCGGTGCCGTCACGGCGGCGCACCGTGAGCTCGCGATTCAAGATCGTGAGGCGGCCGCCATCGGGCAGCGCGCGCGCGACCGTGAGCCGGCTCTTGAAGTGCGAGCCTGGGTGCGCGCTCGTGTACCAGTTCGCGACGATTCGATCGATCTCGGGCATCTCCTCGAGCGTGAACTCGCAGACGTCGACCCAGCTGTCACCGAGCAGCGCCTGGTGAAACCAGCGGCCGTCGTCGCGCACGATCCGCCGGGTTTCGTGCGGCGTCGGCTGCGGTTCGCTCGTATCGAGGCGGAGCGAGCACGTCGGCGATAGCCCACCGACGCCGACGTCGGCGAGCCACGGTCGGCCCTCGAGCTCGACGCCGACGAACAGATGCGTTCGCGCCGGCGTGTAATCACGCGCGCGGCCGATCCGCACACGCGCCGAGTAGGGCCGCGGGGCGAAGCCGAGTGCGTCGAGCACGTGGAGCAGCAGCGTGTTGTGCTCGAAGCAATAGCCGCCGCGGCGGCGGCCGACGAGCTTGGCCTCGATCGCGGCGGGCTCGAGCTCGATCGGGGTACCGAGCAGCACGTCGAGGTTCTCGAACGGGATCGCCGCGATGTGCGCGGCCACGATCGCGTCGAGCGTCGCGCGCGTCGGTTCGTGGACCGGCGCGATGCCGATCCGCGCGAAGTAGGCATGGAGGTCGACGGCCATCGGCGCAGCGTACCGCGTGACGGCCGGCGTGCGAGACTGCGGGGCGATGGCGCTCGAACCCGCTCCTGACCGGCTCGTCGAAGATGGCCGCCAGCACCTCGGCCGATTCTCCGGACCGTTCGCCAAGACGAACCTGCTCGATGCGCCGTTCATGCGGCTGCCGCGGCTGTTGCGGCGCTGGCGGCTCAAGGAGTGGCAGGCGGTGCAGCTCGCCGGTCCGACCGTGTTCGCGAACGTGGCGCTGTTCGACGCCAAGCTGATGCAGCTGATGCAGGTCAAGATCTACGACCGCGAGCGCGGTGAGAAGATCGTCCACGAGTGGAAGCTGCGCCCGGGCGCCTTCGCCATCGCCGATCAGCTGATCGAGTCGACCAACAGCTATCGCGATCGCCGCGGCTCGCTGACGTTCGAGAATCGGGTCGGCACGGGGACGATCACGATCGAGATCGCGCTCGAGGCCACGCGCGCGCTGCCGCGGGTTGCCGGCCGCATCGAGCTCGCGTGCTCGCGTGGCGCGTCGCATGTGGCGAGCCTGCCGTTCGCCGGGGATGTCGGCATGTACTCGCACAAGGGCATGTTCCCGGCGCGCGGCGAGCTCGTCGTCGGCGATCGCACGCACGTATTCACGCACGCCGATACCGTCGCGCTCCTCGACGATCACAAGGGCTACTACCCGTACGTGATGCGCTGGGACTGGGTGACCAGCGCGGTCGTCCGCGACGGCCACGCGCTCGGCTTCAACCTGACCCGCAACCAGTGCCGCGATCCGGATCGCTTCAACGAGAACTGCGCGTGGCAGGACGACCGCCTCGGCCTCCTCCCGGCCGTCGAGATCACGCGCGAGCACGAGCGCACGCCGAACGAGCGCTGGACGATCCGCGACCGCGAGGGCAGGGTGGCGCTGCAGTTCACGCCGAGCGTGCCGGGCGACGTCGACGTCAACGCAGTGATCGTGCACAGCCGCTACCGCGGCCCGTTCGGCCACTTCGAGGGCCGGCTCGAGCCCGAAGGCCTGCCGCCGATCACGGTCGACGGCTGGTTCGGGATGGGCGAGGACTTCTACCTGCGCTGCTGATCGCGCAGCCCGCGCAGCGCAAGCACGAGCACGGTCACGTCACCGGCGATGAACGTCAGGCCGCCGGAAAATTCATTGAAGATGCCGGGCCACCGCGGGCACGCGTAGGGCAGCGCCGCGATCGCGTACGCGGCGAGCATCCATAGCCAGCCGCGCCAGCCGCGCGCGTGCCACGCCTGCACGAGCCCGGTGACGGCCGCGACGATCACGAATGCGCTGACCAGCGCGAGCACCGGCGCCTCGCTGGCCGCCACGACGACCATGACGACGGCGAGATGAAGCACCGCAAGCGTACCGAGCGTCGCGATGATCCGCGCTCCGAGGCCCGGCACGCTGCGCCGGCGCGCATCTATGAGCGTGATCGCGGCGAGCACCAGCGCCACGATCTGGATCGACCACAGCGGCGATGCGCCATCCTCGAACGGCGATATGAAGTGCAGGTGCGCGCCGTAGGACCACAGCCAGTGCGGAATGACCGGCGGCGTGATGAAGCCGAGTGCGATCACGGCGAGCGGGACGATCGCGAGCATCGCGGCGCGCGCTGGTGCGGTTAGCGCGCGCGCACTCGCGATCGGCGCGTCGTGTTGTGCGTCGCGCGCGTCGTCGCGATCGTCTCGCGAGCCCGCCTCGCGCGCGTCGCCGGGTTGCGAGCCCGCGTCGTCGCCCCCCACCGTCACTCGTAGCTGCGCGGCGGACTATCGCTGCGCTGCGACAGGTTCTCGAAGCGCGTGAACCGGCCCTCGAAGTGCGTTTCGACCGTGCCGGTCGCGCCGTGGCGGTTCTTGCCGAGGATCACCTCGGCGATGTTCGGGTTCTCGCAGTCCTTGTTGTAGACGACGTCCCGGTAGATGAACATGATGACGTCGGCATCCTGCTCAATAGCTCCGGAGTTGTGGGAAACAATGGAGAAATTGGCAATCCACGAAGCCGGCCCGGGCACGCTGAGATCGTAGACGTCCTCTTCGCCTGCTGGTTCGATCGCAACGATCTCATCCCAGAACAGATCGTTTGTGGCGATGCTGCGAAGCGCGTTGTCATCGAGGATGTCGGCGTAACTGAGAACGAGAGCGCGCGACGGGCAGAATGAGAATTGCTTGGTTGAATACGCGACGCCACGCGCCTTCGCGATCTGAACCGGAGTAATTCCGCGAGCAGTCATCGAAAGCTGAATCTGTGCGAACGCCTCATTCGGAAGAGTATCGACGTTCGTGTTTGAGACGCGGCCTTCGAGATCAATCCGCAACGCAGCGGCTTGCGGAACGCGTGGACCGTAGGCTCCCACCGTGTCGAGAAAGCGTCGATGCTGATCGGCGCCATACACGTCGACCGCGTGAATTGGTTTGTACTTGCCCTGGCGCACGACGCGAACGCGCGTAACGAACCCCAAGCGAGCGAGCAGTGCGGAAACGTCCTGGGCGAGTCCGGGACTGTTCGTGCCGAAATAGACTCGCGTTGCGTTCCCTTTCCGAGAGGTCCAAATGCATCCGTCCGTTGCCCACAAGTGACGGAGAAACAGCGCTATCTGCTCGTCGGGGAGTTGGAACACCGTCTCCGGCACGCGCTTCTGATGTGAACGCTGGTTGAAGATGCCCAGCTCGCGGAACCACTTGTTCACCGCGGCCGGCGCCCAGCGGTTGCCGTTGCCGCTGATCAGCAGCTGGAACCAGTTCCGGCGACCCGCGTAGCGCTTCACTTCCGCGCCGAGGTCGAGCGCACCTACCGTGACCGCCGCCGCGTTGTCCTCCGACTCCGTCGTGTAGCGCATCGGCTGCTGATTCAGATAGCTGCCGTCGCCGATCATCTGGCCGAGCAGCGCCACCAAGTTGTCTGACCAGCGCACCGGCGACTTGGGCTCGGGGAGGCGGCGCGCGATCGCGAGGCGGTCGCCCGCGGCGAGCTCCTCGACGCGCTTCCAGCCATCCGCGCCGTACAGGCGGTGCTTCGCGGTGCAGCGGATGCGACGGCCGCTCGCGAGCGTGACGTCGAACACTGGCTTCTTGCCGACCAGCCAGACCTTGTCGCTCTTCGCGGTGATGAGGCGACCGTCGGGCGCCATCGCGACGACCTCGGGCTCCGTGCCGACGAGCGACGCGATCGGGACGTGGCGCCCATCGGCGAGCGCGACCAGCGTGTCGCCGGTGACGCACTCGCGAAGATCCGACAGCTGCGGGCGCTTGTCGGTTCGCTGCTCGAGCGAGCGGTTGAGCTGCGACAGCGCCAGCACCGGGCAGTCGAGCTCCTTCGCGAGCGACTTGAGGCCGCGCGAGATCTCGCTGATCTCCTGCTCGCGCGACGCCTTCGCCGCCTGCGGCGAGCCGCGCATCAGCTGGAGATAGTCGACCAGGATCAGGCCGCACTTCTTCGCGGTGCCGTCGCGCGGGAACATCGTCGGGTCGGTGCGCCAGCGGCGGGCGCGGGCGCGGACCTCGCGCAGCGAGAGAGCAGGGCTGTCGTCGATCAGGATCGGCGCCTTCGACAGCGTCGCGGCCGCGTAGGTCAGGTTCGTCATGTCCTGACGCTGGAGCTGGCCGCGGCGGAGCGCGCTGGAGTCGACGCGCGCTTCGGAGCACAGCATGCGCTCGGCGAGCTGCGTGGACGACATCTCGAGCGAGAACACGAGGCACGGCCAGTTGCCCGAGGTCGCGGCGTTCTGCGCGAGCGAGAGGGCGAACGAGGTCTTGCCCATCGCGGGACGCGCCGCGAGGATGATGAGCTCGGTGGGCTGGAGACCGGCGGTCTTGCCGTCGAGGTCGGCGAAGCCGGTGGGCAGGCCGGTGATGCCGTCCGAGGACTTGAAGCGCTCGTCGAGCGAGCTGAACACGCGCTTGACCAGGCCCTTGAGCGGCTCGGGACCGGACTTGTCCTTGCGCTGCGTGACCTCGAAGATCTTGGCCTCGGCGTCGTCGAGGTAGTCGCGGACCTCGAGGCCGTCCTCGTAGCCTTTCTCGCTGATCTCCGAGGAGGCGAGGATGAGCTTGCGGGCCTGCGAGTGGTCGCGGACGATGTTCGCGTAGGCGAGGACGTTGTCGACCGTGGGGACGCGGAGCGCGAGCTCGCCGAGGAATGCGATGCCGCCGATCGCGTCGAGCTTGCCGACCTTCTCGATCTCGTTCTCGAGCGTGACGACGTCGATCGGCTTGGCGGCGGCTTCGAGGTTGCGGATCGCCTCGAACACGACCTTGTGCTTGTGGTCGTAGAAGTCCACCGTCTCCACGGTCTCGAGCTGCAGGAGCACCTCGTTACGCAGGATGACGCCGCCCAGGATCGACGCCTCGGCATCGATGTTGTGCGGCAAGACGCGGCGGTCACGACCCATTCGCGCCGACGATACACCAGCGCTCTGATACTCCGGATACACGAACGCCGTCGTGCGACGAGCGCAGCGACGGCGTGCGAGAACTGCGCAGCTAGTTACTTATCTTTGCCGACGACCCAGAACTTCAGGGTCGCGGTGACGCCAGCGGCGAGCTTGACCTGCGTCTCGTACTTGCCGAGGGCCTTGACCGGCTGGTCGAGCGTCACCCAGCGGTGGTCGATCTCGACGTTGGCGCGCTTGAGCTGCTCCTGGATGTCACGCGACGTGACCGATCCGAAGAGCTTCTCGTCCTCGCCGACCTGGCGCTCGAACTGGAGCGTCATGCCGTTGATGCGCGTCGCGAGGTCATTCGCGGTGGCGCGCTCCTTGGCAACGCGCTTCTCGATCAGCGACTTCTCGTGCTCGAGGCGGTTCTTGTTGTGGACGGTCGCGGTCACGGCGAAGCCGCGCGGCACGAGGTAATTGCGCCCGTAGCCGGGGCGAACCGAGACGAGCTCGCCCGCCTTGCCGAGGTTCTCGACGTCCTGGGTGAGGATCAGCTGCATTGACATGATCAGTCTCCCGTCACCGAGAACGGCAGCAGCGCGAGCATGCGCGCACGGCGGACCGCGGTGGAAATGGTGCGCTGCTGGCGCGCCGACGCGCCGCTGATGCGACGCGGGATCATCTTGCCGCGGTCCGTGACGAACGAGCGCAGCACCTGGGGGTTCTTGTAGTCGACCTTCTGGAAGATCTCGTCGGAGAGCAGCTTGCGGCGCGTCGCGCCCCGGCCACCCTTGCCACCGCGGCGATCGTCGCCATCGCGGTCGAGACCATCATCGAGACCTGCGTCCATACGAGTGGTCATGGGTTACTCCTTCTCCGTATCGGTCTTCGGGTTGACGGCCGGCTCACCAGCGGGCTCGTCGTTGAAGTCATCTCCGCCAAACTCGTCATCATCGTCCGACGACGACATCTCGTCGCCGCCGCGCGAGAGGAACAGGTCCTCCTCGTCGGCCGCGGTCTGTGCCGCCTTCTCGAACGACGTGTCGTCGAGCTCGCTCGGGCGCGCGGCCACGTCGATGTCCTCGTCGACCTTGACCGACAGGTAACGGATCACGCTGTCGAGCATGCGGAGGTTGCGCTCGGTCTCCTCGACGACGCCCGGCGTCGCCAGGTACTGCCAGTAGAGGTAGATACCCTTGCGCTCTTTGGCGACTTCATAGGCGAGACGGCGCTTGCCCCAGTTGTCGACCTTGATGATCTTGCCGCCCATGCCCTCGATGATTCCCTTGATGCGGGTATTCACCTCGGCGACGCCCTCGTTGGGCGTGTTCGGACGGAGGATGTAGATGGTCTCGTACTCGCGAGACGTGTTCGGGGTGTCCCGAAGGGATTGCAGACGTGCCATTCGTGTCCTCGTGGGTGTGAAGCCCACCGTGGCTAGGTGAGCGAGGGAAGGCGGGGTCTATATCACGAACCCGCGAGGTTGGAACGGGCGTTGTGCTTGTTCATCGCAGCGGTGATACCGAGCGCGAGGGTCGCCTCGACGTCCTCGCAACCGGCCGAGATCACGGACGCCAGTGTCGACGCCTGGGCCGCGGGAAAATCCGAGAGCACCCAGCTCGCGGCGTCCTTGGAGCCGGGCGGCTTGTTCGGATCGCGCCCGATGCCCATGCGCAGGCGCGGGAAGGCGCCGCCCCCGCACTGCTCCATGATCGAGCGCAGGCCGTTGTGCCCGCCGTGGCCGCCGCCCATCTTGAGGCGCACGAGCCCGAACTCGATGTCGAGCTCGTCGTGGACGACCAGCACGTGGTCGAGCTCGATGTGGTGGAACGCCATCGTGCGCTGCACCGCGAAGCCGGAGAGGTTCATGAACTCCATCGGCTTGAGCAGCACGGCCTTCTCGCGGCCGCGCTCGGTCGTGAGCAGACCGCTGGTCGTCTCGCCGCCCTTGCCGCCCTTCCATGCCGGAAGGCCGTGCTTGGACACGAGCTCGTCGACGACGCGGAACCCGATGTTGTGACGGTTCCGCTCGTACTTCGAGCCGGGATTGCCCAGCCCGACGACCAGCCACATGAGCTACTTCTTCTTGGGAGCCGCCGCGGGAGCCGCCTTGGCATCCTTCGCGCCCGCTGCCGGAGCCGCCGCCTTGGCGTCCTTGCCAGCCGCCGGAGCCGCCGCCGCAGCGCCAGCCGCCGGAGCCGCACCCGCCGCCGGAGCAGCGCCCGGAGCCGCCGCAGCGCCCTCGGCCGCGACCGGAGTCGCGATGACTTCCTCTTCGGGCTTCTGGCACGAGCAGACCGCGAGGTCGCGACCCGTGACCGACTCGACGCCCTTGGGCAGCGTGATGTCAGAGACGTGGAACACGTCGCCGATCTCGAGCGGCGAGACGTCGAGCGTGAGCTTCACCGGGATGTCGCTCGGCTTCGCGCGCACGATGATCGCGCGGAGGACGGTGCGGATCACGCCGCCGTCGATGGCGCCCTTCGGCTTGCCGATGAACTCGAGCGGCACGCTCGTGTCGACTTCCTTGTTCGGATCAATCGCCATCAGGTCGACGTGCGTGATGTCGCGACGCAGCGGATTGATCTGGTACTCCTTGACGAGCGCGTGCAGCTTCTGCGGCTGCGCGCCACCTTCGATCGTCAGATCGATCACGGTGTTCGTCTTGCGGACCGGGTCGAGTGCGGCGCGCAGCGCCTTGACGTCGACGACGATCGGCATCGGCTCGACGCGGCCATTCGGCGACGCGCCGTAACAGACTCCAGGAACCTTGCCCTGCGCGCGCAGCTGGCGAGCGGCGCCCTTGCCGGCGAGAGTACGGACGGAGACGGTGAGCTTTCCAACTTCGGTGCTAGCGGCCATGACAGGTTCCTTCTTCGAACGGTCTCAGACAAACAGACTCGAGATCGAGTCTCCATGATGGATGCGCTTGATCGCTTCGCCGAGCAGACGCCCGACACTCTTCACGCGCACCTTGGAACATTGCTGCCCCGCTTCGGAGAGCGGGATCGTGTTGGTGACAACGACGTGCTGCAGCGACGAATCGGCGATCCGCTGCACGGCCTTGCCGGAGAACACCGGGTGCGTCGCGCACGCCGAGACGCTTGCCGCGCCGGCCTTCACGATCGCCTCGGCGGCGTGGGTGAGCGTGCCCGCGGTGTCGATGATGTCGTCGACGATCACGGCGCGCTTGCCGCGCACGTCACCGACGATGTTCATGACCTCGGAGACGTTCGGCGCGGGACGGCGCTTGTCGATGATCGCGAGGCTCGCATCGAGGCGCTTGCTGAATGCGCGCGCGCGCTCGACGCCGCCGGCATCCGGCGACACGACGACGGTCGAATCGCCGCCGAACCCGAGCGCACGCAGCTCCTCGATGAGGACCGGCATCGCGAACAGGTGGTCGAACGGGATGTCGAAGAAGCCCTGGATCTGACCCGCGTGGAGGTCGAGCGCGCACGCGCGGTCGGCGCCCGCCGCAGTGATGAGGTTCGCGACGAGCTTCGCGGTGATCGGCGTGCGCGGCTTCGCCTTGCGATCCTGGCGCGCGTAGCCGAAGTACGGGACGATCGCGACGATCGAGCCGGCCGACGCACGCTTGAGCGCGTCGATCATGATCAGCAGCTCCATCAGCGCCTGGTTCGGCGGCGAGCACGTGGGCTGCACGACGAAGCAGGTGACGCCGCGGACGTTCTCGCCGATCTCGACGTAGATCTCGCCGTCACTGAAGTGCGTGACGTCCGATCGGCCAAGGGGAATCTCGACGAACTTGCAGATTTCTTCCGCAAGCGCCCGATTCGAATTGCCTGTGAAGATCGATAGCGACTTCAGCACGCGCGGTGGCTCCGCAAAGGAACCGGCGATCTACCGCCGATGGTGCGAAACGTCAAGAGTGTTCTTGGAGCTAAGCGCCCGGAAGTTTTAGATCCTTGGCACGCTTCACCAGCACTGCGACCTCGGCGGCCGCAAGCTCCCGTGCTTCCTCGATCAGTAGAACCGGGACATCGCCCTCGATCCGGTACTGCAGACGCGAGGCCGGACACAAGAGGAACCCCTCGGCCGCGAAGTAGATCAGCGGCTGCTTGGATTTCGGGCAGACGAGCACGTCGGTCAGCGCGGCGGGGAGCACGGCCGCAGACTACACCGAAAACGAAACGAGGCCCCGGAGGGCCTCGCTCGTCACGACCAGTGTCGCGCGGTTACTTCTTCTCGGGAGCCGGAGCCGGAGCCGGCGCGGGGGCCGGAGCCGGAGCCGTCTGATCGCCGGCGGTGAGCGCCGAGATCAGCTTGAACTCGACGCGGCGGTTCTTCGCGCGCGCGGCGTTCAGCTTCGCACCCTTGAGGCCGGTGGGCGCCTCGACGGGAACCGTGTCGCCGTACCCCTTCGCCGTGATGCGGCTCTGGTCGACGCCCGCCTTGACGAAGTAGTTCGCCACGGTCTCGGCACGCGCCTGCGACAGCGCCTGGTTGTCGGCGAACTTGCCACCCGCCTTGAGCGGCTGGTCGTCGGTGTGACCCTGGATCTCCATCTTGAGGTCCGGGAACTCCTTGAGGACCGCGACGGCCTTGTCGAGCGTCTTGTTCGACGCCGGGAGCAGGTCCGCCGAGTTCACCTTGAAGTTGATGCCCGCGATGGCGCCGGTGAACTGCTTCACCTTGGCCGGCACCTCGTCGGGGCAGCCATCGTCATCCTGGTAGCCGTTCTTGGTCTCCGGCTGATCCGGGCACTTGTCCTGCGCGTCCGGCACGCCGTCGTTGTCGTTGTCCGGGTCCGGGCAACCGTCGTCGTCCTGGAAGCCGTCCTTGTCCTCGGGCTCGTTCGGGCACTTGTCGGCCGCGTCCGGGATGCCGTCGTTGTCGTTGTCCGGGTCCGGGCAACCGTCGTCGTCCTGGAAGCCGTCCTTGTCCTCGGCCTGCATCGGACACTTGTCCTGCGCATCCGGAACGCCGTCGCCGTCGTTATCCGGATCCGGGCAACCGTCGTCGTCCTGGAAGCCGTCCTTGTCCTCGGGCTCGTTCGGGCACTTGTCCTGATCGTCCGGGATGCCGTCGCCGTCCGAATCCTTCGGACCGCTGGGCTGCTCGACGGCCTTCTCGACGACCTTGCGGCCGAACTCCTTGTAGATACCAAGGAGCGCCTCGAAGTCGACCGTCGGGCCGCTGCTGTCGCTGCTCGGCGGGAACAGGATGCGCGCGTCAGCACGCAGGCCCCAGCCGTTGTCGACGCGGTACTTGGCGCCGACGCCAACGTAGAGCTCGGCGTCCGTGTCCTTGGCGATGACGTCTTCCATCTTGCTGGAGACGACCTGCATCGCGCCGCCACCGGCGAGCACGAACGGGATCAGCTTCTTGGCCGGATCCGCCGCGCCGAACTGCGCGATGAGGTGAGCGCGATACGTGATGTTCCAGACATCGAACACACCGACGCGCGCTTCGCTCGGGATCACCCCGAACTCGCCCTCGATGCCGAGCATGTCGCTGAACATGAAGCCGAGGCGAAGGCCGAACAGCGCGGAGTTGCGCTCGGATGGCGCATCCTTGACGTCGGGCACGCCGAGCTCGTTCGTCGTGCTGAAGACATGGAGACCGGCGGTGCCACCGATCTCGACATTGGCGTGGGCGACCGAACCAGAAGCCGCGGTCCCCAGTGCGGCAACGATAACGGGTCGAAGCAGGCGATTCATGAAGGCTCCGGTCAGAGGTTTACGAGCCTGTTCTTATCCTGCGTGGGCACCTGATTTCCACATCTTGGGACAACTGATTCGAGGGATCTCAACCGCGGGGCTTCCCCTCGAAGTAGGCCCGATCCACCCGCAGAGTCTCGGGAATCCGGTCCCGACGGGCCCTCACAGCGTCGCGGGTGGCCGTATATCGCAAGGGCAGGCTCACGGGTACGTCGAGGGTCCTGGGCAGGTAGAGCGTGGCGCAGGCAGGGCCGCCGCCGGCCTTGCCGAACAGCTCGAACAGCGGGACGCGGTGGGTCGAGAGGCCGAGTCGCTCGATCGCGCCGACGAACGCAGGCGATACGCCGTCCGGTACGAGCACGCCGGCACCCACTTGCCGCGAGTTGCCGGCGTACTGCTCGACGGCGTCGTCGCGATCGATCGCCACGATCCGATCGTCGCCGAGCGCGCCCGCAACACTCTGCGCGCCGTCTCCATAGAGGCCGCCCTTGTAATGTACGAGCACGGCAGGCCCGCGTGACGGACGTGCGCCGAAGTGAACGGTGTCGCCGTGGAAGTGTGGATAGACGAGCTCGGCGTAGATCCGCGCGTCCTCGGGGACGCCGGCCGCGGTGGCCGCGAACGCGACGCCGTCGCGGGAGCTGCGCGAGCTCTTCGGCGACGTGTTCGCGTCGTAGTGACCGGGGACCGCGTACGTCAGCACGACGCGTTCGCCGACGGTGGCGACATCCGCCATGCCCTCCCAGCGATGCGGATTGTCGGTGATCGCGAGCGACAGGCCGGCGGCGGCAGCGAGCTGGCCGAGCAGCGACTTGTAGTAGGTCTCCTCGGCCTTGCGATGCGCGAGCATGTTCGGCATCACCGCGCGCAGCGTGCCGGCGTCGCGCGTGACCCACGGGCCGTTCGCGGCGAACACGCGGCCGGTCATCACGTCGTCGAGCTTGCCCAGGAGTGTCCGCGAGCCGGCGGGATGGATGCCGCCCTCGCCGTCGACCTCGAGCGCCGCGTGATCGAGGAACGGATCGTCGGCGGCCTCGAACTCGTAGATCGCGTCGCCGCCGCACGCGGTGATCGCATCGAGGATCGACAGCCACTCGTCGTACGCGCGGCGCGGCGAGTACTCGAGGTGGGTGACCTCGCTCTTGTAGTTGGCGCCTGCCTTGTTGACGGTCGCGGGCACGGGCGGGCGAACGACGAGCAGGGTGCCGTAGACGTCGAGCAGCGGGTTCATGCCGCGCAG
>Ga0157374_10003871_pt1 | contig 12563 bp, 14 predicted proteins | sample M25metaG_FD_115308 | JGI IMG/M metagenome (GOLD analysis project Ga0157374, IMG submission 115308) | Miscanthus rhizosphere microbial communities from Kellogg Biological Station, Michigan, USA - M2-5 metaG | ecosystem: Host-associated > Plants > Roots > Rhizosphere > Soil | place: USA: Michigan...
ATCGGTTTTCATCGGCCGCGGCACGATCGTTGAACAGGGCGCAACCTTGAAAGGCCCGGCCTGGATCGGAGAAAACTGCCACGTCCGCAGCGGCTGCTACGTGCGCGAGAACGTCATTGTCGGAAATGGCGTGGTGATGGGCAACTCATGCGAGTTCAAGAACTGCATCCTCTTTGACGAAGCGCAGGTACCGCATTTCAGCTACGTCGGCGATTCGATTCTCGGTTATAAGGCGCATCTCGGCGCGGGGGTGATTTTATCCAACGTGAAACTCGATCACGCCGAGATCGCGGTCCTCGCGACCGACGGCATGATCGCCACCGGCCTGCGCAAGTTCGGTGCGATCGTGGGTGATCGTTCCGAGATCGGCTGCAACGCGGTCATCAACCCGGGTTCGATCATTGGGCGCGACTGCATCATTTATCCAGGGGCAAATTTCCGGGGAATTCTGCCTGGGAACAGCATTCTGAAGGTGCGCCAAACCATCCAGGTTTTGAGCCGTCGTTAGGCGAACTGGCGGATGGGCAGGGATTCGAACCCTGGTTGCCTTGCGGCAAACACGCTTTCCAGGCGTGCGCATTAGACCACTCTGCCACCCATCCGTTGACACTCACGCTCCTGCTCGTACTCGTGCTCGTGCTCGATTCGTTAGGCGAGTACGAGCCCGATCAGGAGCACGAGCTCACAACTGCAGGCGGCGGAACAGTTCGTCGAGAGGGAGTTGAATGCCAATGTAAAATTCGCCGAAATCGGCGTAGGCCGCGCTCACCTCATCGAAGCGCATCTGATAAACGATCGCTTTAATTTGAAAAGTATCGTGCGCGAAAAGGGTCACACCCCATTCGGCGTCGTCAAGGCCGGTCGAACCGGTGATGAGTTGTTTCACTTTGCCTGCGTACTGACGGCCGACACGGGCGTGCCCACCCATCAACGTGCGGCGCTCCTCGAAGGGGAGCGAGTACCAGTTGCGTTGTTCGCCGCGGCGCTTGGTCATGTTGTAGAAACAGAGCACTGGCCAGTCGGGCAACGTCGGGTAGACACGCTCGTGCCGATATTTTTTCATCCGCTCGCGAAAATCCTGCATGGCGGTTTCGAACTCCGGGGTGCCGGACACGAGCTTTTGTTCGGTCGCGAGAGTGTGCGCGTACTGCTCGTCGCTGGTGGTGTATTCGCTCTCCTCGGTGAGGGAGAGATAACTGTAAACCGGCACGAGGACATCTGCGCCTAACGACAAAGTGAGCTGTTTTTCGATTCGATTCGCCACCTGCAAATCCGGGGTCACGAGCATGAAACCGAGATCGGCTTTGGGCGTGACCTGGCTGAGGGTGAGCAACTGGGTCGAGGGCAACGCGCGCGTTTCCTGCACGAGGGTGGAAAGGGCGATCTTGGCGGCGCGTTGTTCGGTCGGGTTGAGGAGTTGCCATTGCCCGTACTCGATTCGGTAAAAGAGATGGAGGCAATGCCAGCCATCCTGCGGGATGAGCGGCGCGGGCGTCGGATCCATGAACAGAGTTTCCGTGTGTGTGGCATAGGGGTCAAGCAGCGCGCCCTCACCGCGATTTGTCATCCTGAATCGGCGCAGCGCGACGAAGCGTTTCCCATTTCAAAGAGCGCTTCCCCTAACGAGAACCAGGAGGTTGCAGTTGGAGGGACCCTCGCCGTCTCTGCGGCCAGGATGACCGGAATCGGAATGCCCGCCTTCTCGCTAGGCGTCCACTTTCGCCGCACTGGGAAGGTGCGCGAGGCAGTATTCCTCGCCGTCGCGCGCGACGCGGAACTCCAGGCTGGGATTAGTTAACTCCGTAGCGCCGCAATGGGCGCAGCGATGGAGCGCCTCGTCCTCCGAGCGGGCACTGGCTTCAAAACGCTGGCGCCGGCTCGCGACCTCTTGCCGCTGCCGCGCCGCGCGCAGCAGCTCCGGCCCGAAGAAAACGAAATAATTCGCGAAGGCAGCGATCAGTGCCATCCGATAGGAGTTAGGACCGGTCGCAAAGCCAAGCAGCAGGAGCGCCGCCGAAACCCAGGCGAGCCATTTCACCTTCGCCGGCAAAATGAAAAGGATGTAGATCACTTCTTCGGGGTAAAAGTGCGCGAAGGCGAAAAAAAGCGAGGAGGCGAGCATGGCGTTGGAAAACTGCGCTCCAAAAAGGAAAGCCGCGATCGTGGTCCCAATCATTCCGAGGAGAAAATAGAGGTTGAGCCGAAAGGCGCCCCAGGCGTGTTCGAGTCGCTCGCCGATGAAGAAGAGAAACCAAAGCGCGAGCAAGAGCCAGAGCGGCTGCATCATTGAGCCGGGCTGGCCGATCGAGCGCGGAATGAAAATGTAGGTGACCAATCGCCAGACTTCGCCTTTTAAGATGCGCGCCGGATCGAGTGTCAGGACAGAAATGAAATCGGGGCTGAGAAGGGCCAGGACATAGACGAGGGCGGTCAGCGCGACGACGATGCGGATCAAGCCGGGGATGGCAAAGCGGCCATAGCGGCGTTCGAGTGAATCGAGCAAACTCATCAGCTTGCCACCGTAAAGGTGGTGTTGCGGCAGTTCAATGTGGGAGCGGCCTTTGTGCCGCGAGGAGCTGGGCGAGCACGAGGAATCGCGGCACTTGGGCCGCTCCCACATTGAAACGAGGACGGCTGATTGACACCCGAGACGCAACATTTAGGCTCGGGACGGTGAGTGAAGCCGCGCCCAAAACGACCCCGCTCTACGACGAACACCTCCGGCTCGGCGGAAAAATGATTCCCTTCGGCGGCTGGCTGATGCCGGTGCAATACAGCAGCATCATGGAGGAACATCAGGCCGTCCGGAACAACGTCGGCGTCTTTGATATTTCGCACATGGGCGAGCTGGTCGCGCGCGGGCCGGGCGCGGGCGCATGGCTTGACACGATGCTGACGAACAATATCGCGAAGCTTGAAGTCGGTACGGGGCAATACACTTTTCTGCTCAATGATAACGCCGGCATCATTGACGACCTGATCGTCTACCGGATTGAAGATGAAAAATTCCTGCTGGTCGTAAACGCGTCGCGGATTGAGGACGATTTTGGGTGGCTGCGATCGCATCTGCCGGGATCAACGCCGGCCGCTGCAACGGGCGTGCAGATCGAGGATCAAAGTGATCAATATGCGGGCCTCGCGATTCAGGGGCCGCGGGTGGGTGAGCTTTTCTCCGCGCTTTTCGGGGCGGCAAATAAATTACCGGCGCGGAATCAGATCGCGCGGTTTGATCTTGGCGGCACGTCACTCCGGATTGCCCGGACCGGTTACACCGGAGAAGATGGGATCGAAGTTTTCTTTGCCGCGGAGGCGGCGGCGCGCGTTTGGAAAGAAGTGCTGGAGAAAGGGAAGTCGTTAGGCATGCGGCCTTGTGGGCTCGGCGCGCGCGACACTTTGCGCCTTGAGATGTGTTATCCGCTCAACGGCTCCGATCTTTCGCCCGCCCATAACCCGCTCGAAGCCGGTCTCGGCTTTTTCGTCGACCTGACGAAAGCACGTTTTAGCGGGCGCGAAAAATTGCTGCGCGAAAAGGAAAACGGCTTGTCGCGCCGGCTCGTTCCTTTCCGGATGAAAGGCAAGGGGCCACCGCCACGGCCGCATTACCGCGTTTTCCACGCCGGCGCGGAAGTTGGCGAGCTGACCAGCGGGACGCTTTCCCCGAGCTTGAATTACGGAATCGGAATGGCTTACCTGACGACGCCGGCGCCGAAGCCGGGCGAAGAAATCGAAATTGAGATTCGCGGCCAGAAATTTCCGGCCGTGATCGAGAAAAAACCGCTCTACAAAAAATAATGAACGTTCCAGATGATCTTCTTTATACCGAATCGCACGAATGGATCCGCCGCGACGGGGATACGATTCGCGTCGGCATCACCGATCATGCGCAGGCCGAGTTGACGGATGTGGTCTACGTCGAGCTGCCGAAAAAGGGGGCCACGTATGACGCGCGCGGCACGATTGCGGTCGTCGAATCAGTCAAGGCCGCGAGTGATATTTACGCACCGGCCAAAGGCACGGTGCTGGAAGCGAACCAGGCGCTCGAATCCAATCCGGCATTGCTCAACACCGATCCTTATGGCGAAGGCTGGATCTTCCTTTTGAAAATGGACGACCCGAATCAGCTCAGCGGCTTGAAGGACGCTGCTGCTTACCGGGCCGCGCTGGGCTAGAGCGCTGCGCGGCGGCCGAGGCTTGCCATCCGGGTTGAGGCCGAAGGAAAGAGAAATTGGTGCGCGACCCAGACCCTCTGCTCGATCAACGGTCGGAGATCGAGCTCCTCAAACGGATCGGACAGGGTGACCGAAGGAGTTTCGAGGAATTCTACGATCGTTTCGCACGCACCCTTTTTGGCGTTGCCTACCGGTTGCTGGGGAATCAAGAAGCAGCCGAAGACGTGCTTCAGGAAGCGTTCGTACTCATTTGGGACAAGGCGCCGCGCTACGATCCTGCCCGCGGCAAACCTTTGACCTGGGCGATGACACTCACGCGCTACCGCGCGATCGATCACCTGCGTTCCCTTCGGCGCCGCGGCCAGCTTCAAGAGGACGCCAAAGAAGAGGCTCAAGCGCAGGAAAAATTCGATGACCGCAGTTCGTTCCAGGCCGTCGCGTCCGGCGAGCAACTCGACTTGGTGCGCGAGGCGATGGCAAAGCTTTCCGCCGAGCAGCGCGAAGTCATCGAGCTTGCCTTTTTTGGTTCGCTCACCCAGACCGAAATCGCCGAGCGTCTTAACCAGCCTCTCGGGACGGTCAAGGCCCGCATCCGCAGAGGCCTGATCAAATTGCGCGGGCTCATCAGGACGCGACCCTGAGCGCCAGAAGGAGAGGCGCCCTCAGGCCGCGACCGGAAGTTCCAGCTTTCGTTCTCGGGCCACAAACCAGAGCGGCTGCTGCTCTTCATCGAGAATGGGGGTGATCTCGATATCGACCACATAAGCCGAACCGTCTTTGTGATAATTGACCAGCGTCTCGCGGCAGGGGCGGCGAGCATGGAGCGCGCTGCGCATCCGCGCGATCGCGCCCCGGTCGCTTTTTTCCCCTTGCAAAATAGGACCCAGACTCTTGCCGCGCAATTCATCGAGGGAATAGCCGCACATTGCAGTGAAAGCCGGGTTGACCCATTGCACGAGCCGATCCGACCCGGTCATGACGAAGCCCTCCGGCGCGTTCTGAGCCGGTCGTTCCGCAATGGCGCCCAGGATTTTTGACTTCAGAACTGAGGAGGGCTCGGGGCCGTTCGCCGGGACGTGTGCGAGGAGGATGGCGTTGCCCACTTCCTGCAATTCGTTGACGAGCTGGCGGACCTCATCATGGAACTCGAGGATTAGTTCGAAATCGCCCCGCTCCTCGCCGGTCATCGCCCCTGAGACATAGAGAGCAGCCCGGTCCTGCAAGAGTTCGCTGATCATGTCTTCAATGGGTCGCCGACAAACGGGGTTACGCCTTAGCTTGATGAATGGATGCGATTTTTCAGCGTCCGGCAAGAAAGTTAACGCCGCGCCTTTGAGAGAGCTCGCAGCCAACCGCGAACCGGGCGATCTTTCGTCTCGCTTCCGGCAAAAATCTTAGGCATAACGAGTGTATGCGAAAGATGATTGCCGGAACGCTTTTTCTGTTCTTGCTGGTCATGCCGCTGGCGCGCGCGGCCGTGATCAATGTCGAATTCAAGTTCACGCCTTTCGTGGGCGATCCGGAGAAAGACCAGGAGGTAACGACGGTGCCGGGCAAGGCCATCGTTTCCGTTAACAATGTCATGATTGCCGAACAAGAACTGCGCGCGGAGAAATTGCCTGTCCTCTTCGATGCACACGAGGTCAGCGCTGCGGTCTGGGTTCCGATGAGTTCGGTCGGGCCGGTGGTGCGAAAAGGAAAAAACAAGATCCGAATCGAATTTACGCCTAACGATCCGAGCAAGCCTTATCGCGCGCAGTTACGCTGGGCTTCGGTGCTGGATGAAGAAACGCAGGAAGTGGCGCCCGGAAGTGTGAAGGCCACCAACCAGGCCAACGAAGGCATCGACGATCGCAAGGCGGTGCAGGGAAAAGTGGATTTCGAACGCGAGTTTGCGGCGGACTTCGCGCTCGATCTGCCCTGGCACCATTATCCCGCCGTCACTTCGCTGACGGAGGAGGACAAGCAAAAAATTGCGGCCCTCCTGAAGACACGGGCGGAGTGGTTCCAGCCGGATTTTGCCGCACTTTACAAGGCGATCGACGACAATGAATCGCTCAAGGTGGATGATGTGCGCAAAGCGCGCTGTCTCGAAGCGGCTTACAAACTCGGGGTGCGGGTGACGGCGCCGCCGGCCGGCGAAATGGAGTTCGCGACCACGAACGGCCCAGAAGTGGTGGTGACGCGAAAGGGTGGGTCACTCTGGGGGCTGGATGAGAAAACGTTCGCGCCGGTCAAGGATGAAGACGTGCAAATGTGCGCCGGCATGGCGCTCTCGGCCATCTATCCCGGCCGGATCGTGGCGGTGCGCAAGCCCGAGGGCACGTGGGAAATTGTTTACTAATTCGTGCGGCTTGTGCCATAATCGGGGCTCGATTCGTTAGGGGCGCTGAGCGATAACGGAGAGAGGCCCGGTCAACCCGGGGAGTTTGACGCCCTACGAAGCGACTGTTTATTCCCCGCCGTGCCGACCAAAATGAAGCTCTTCAGCCGCGAATGGTGCTCCTGGTGCATTGAGGCCAAGGATTACCTGACCGAACGCGGCTACCGGTTTATCGAGATCGACGTCGGCCAGGACCGCGCCGCCTACGAGGAGATGAAGGAACTTTCCGATCAGACGTACGTTCCGACTCTCGTCGCCGGGGATGAAGTGCTCGCGAATTTCGATACCGATCAGCTCGAAAAGTTCCTGCGCCTCCACGGCATCGTCCCCTAAATGTTATTCGGGCTTTTCATCACCCTCGGGGTGGCTGTGCTGAGTGTCGCGCTGCGCAGCTACCAGTCCTCCGTTTCGCAGAAGGTCGGCGCTTTTGGCATCCTCACCGCTTCCTTTCTCGCGATCTATTACATCACCGGTAGCTGGATCCTTGGCTCGCTCAGCGCGCTGAGCTGGCTCTTTCTTCCCTGGCTGGAAATTCTCACCCGTATCCGTGCTCTCCGGCTCCCGCGCGAGAAAACCCTCCGCCCGAAAAGTCCGCCCTCTTCGGAAGTCTTTCCGAGCCTCAACGACATCACGGACCAGATCGAGAGTGAAGGTTTCGCCCACGTCAGCGATGCCGGTTGGGACTGGGAGGATTACAAACAATTCTTTCGCCTCTTTTACAAAGAGGATGATCGCGCCCAGGCCACCATCTGCCTGAACGAGCAGCATGATCTCTCCTTCTACTACCTGCGCATCTCTTCCCGAGCCCAGGACGGCACGATCTGGACGACGTGGAATTACCCCTTGTCCTACGGGTTGAAATTGACCCCGCAATTCCGCATCAATCGCCAGCGGCCCGACCAATCCTTTTGGCAGCTCTACCACAGCCACAAGGCGTTCCTGCGCGATCACTCGGTCGATACCGATCTTATTGACCCGCTCAATGAAGATCAGATCCAGGAGGAGATCGAAAAAGATCTGCGCGATCAGATCGCGCATAACCTCCAGACCGGCGTGCTGACCCAGACCGCCGCCGGTGAGATCAAGTATTCCTGGCGCGGGATGGTTTATCTCTGGTGCCAGTTCCTCCTTGACCTCGTCCGGCTCTAAAGACCGAGAATCAGAAACTCGAATGTCGAAATTCGAAAGAAACGGGGAAAATCGGACATCCGAAAACACTCGCGCCTTTATGTTTTCCCGGCATTTGGATTTTCCTCATGCGGACTCGTTTCGGATTTTCAAAACTCGGATTTCGGATTTAACAAGGAATCCCTGGTGAACTCTCCGATAACAGAACCCCCTCCCCGCATTTCCACCGAAGTCCAGGTGATGTTCTTTGATACCGACTGCGGCGCGGTCGTGCACAATATCGCCTACCTCCGTTTCATCGAGATCGCGCGCACCCTTCTCGCCGAAGAGCTCGGGATGAAACTGGTCGAGATGGCCGAGACGCAACGCTATCCCGTGGTGGTGCGGACAGAGATCGATTATCGTCGCGCGGCCAAGCTGGGTGATCGTCTGCGCGTCGACGGTTGGCTCGACCGGGTTGAGCGCGTCCGGTTTTGGTGTGGTTTTCAAATTCGGCGGTTGGGCGATGACACGCTCATCGCTGAGTGCCGTCAGATGCTCGCGCTCGTGCAGATGCCGGAGGCGAAATTGCTTCGGCTCCCGGAAGACTGGGATCGCTTCCGCGCTTCGGAGACTGCCGCCGTGCTGCGCTGAAAATTCAGCGACAGACATTTACGGCGGAAAAGATAGCCTGAGGCAGATGTCATCCGGCAATCCTGCCCTCAGCCTCGACAATGTCTTCCCGACACCGCGCGCGCTCGAACCGCCGCCGGTTCGGCGCGCGCTTTTCGTTTTTCTCCTTTGCCTCACCGCCGCGCTGCATCTGGCGACGATCGGCTGGGGTGATCTTTACAACGAGACCGACGGTCAATATGCCGGCGCTGCGCGCGAGATGCTGCAGTCGCATCAATGGCTCACCCCGACTAACGACGGCCTTCCGCGCCTGCAAAAGCCGCCCCTCCTCTACTGGGCCATCGCCCTTTCGCTGAAGGCGTTTGGCCTCACCGCGGCGGCAGCGCGCCTACCCATTGCCCTCGGCACTTGCGCTTCGGTCGCGCTGACCTTCTTGATCGGTGATCGCCTCGGGGGGCCGTGGCGCGGGTTTCTCGCCGGGCTGATTCATCTTTGTTGCTGCGGCAGCTTCATCCTTGGCCGCATCATCATGCCCGAATCGCTCTTCTGCGCGCTCATTGCCGGCGCGCTTTACTGCGCAATCCGCGGCTACGAACGACGCCAAGGCCGGCGCGGATGGTTCATCGGATTCTGGATTTGCGTAGCTCTGGCGTGCATGACGAGAAGTTTGCACGGGCTCCTCTACCCGGCCGCGATTCTGGGTCTGCTCTCCTTTTTCTACCGCGAAGCGCGGCTGCGATTTCGCGAATTACTGCGCTGGGATGGCATTCTCGTTTTCCTGCTCATCGCAACCCCCTGGCACATTTGGCTGGAGTGGCGTTATCCGGGCTTTCTCACTCATTTCACCGCTCACGAATGGTTCGTTCACCTCGGGGGTCAAAGGGATGCAACCCACAGCTACGACAACGTGCCGCGCTTCGTTTTTCTTGCCCTGCATCTCGCCTGGTGGTTTCCGTGGACCATCGCCATCCTGCCCGGCGTGCTCCTGGCCGCGCGGCGCGTTTTTCGTCCGCGCGAAATGGAATTTGCCGATGCCCTCCCACTCTGCTGGATGGCCGTCGTCTTGCTGCCGCTTTTCGTCATCGGGCAACGGCAGGATTATTATTCGATGAGCATGTGGGGCGGCTTCGCCATTTTCGCCGCCACGGCCTGGGAACGGATGCCGCGCTGGACCCGCCTTGCCGGCATTTGCGGCCTGCTGGTGCTCGGTCTTGCCGCTGCTTTCGCGGGGTGGCGATTGCCGGACCTTCTCCATGCCACCGGTGCCGAATGGGGCACGACCGCAGGGCGCTCGACCGCCTGGCGAACGTTGCTGGATATTCCCGGCTCCACGTGGCTCAGTTTCCGGTCGATGTTCGTCGTCATCGGCCTGGCCCTCATTCTCTTTCCGGTCTGCGCGCTTTGGCTGGGCTGGCGCGAACGCCCGCGTCTCGCGCTCACCGCTCTGGCTGCGGCGATGGTCCCAATCGGTTTTAGCATGATGGACGGAGTGGCCCGCATGGCGCCCTATTTTTCGCTGGCCGAGGCCGCAAATTACATCGAGGCGCGAATCGCGCCTAACGACAAGGTGGTTTACGAAGGCCCCATGCACGTCGGGAGCAGCCTGCTCTTTTATCTCGGGAGAAAATTTTACCTCGTGAATCAGGATCCTGCTTCCGAATCGGGAACCGCTTTCGGCTCGGCGCAGGATATTTTCCTCGACGAGCCGACCGTCGTCCAGGCCTGGAGCGGGGCCGACCGCTTTTATCTTCTCGTGGAACGAACCCGGCTTCCCCATTGGCGGGCTCTGCTCAACGATAAAGGCGGGCCGGTGGCAGAGTTGGCCACTTGCGGCACGACCGTCCTGCTCAGCAATCGCCCCTAGCCTTGCCCTCGTGGGCCGGCCCTGCTAAAAGCGTCCCGATCGTTCCGCGTTGCTCAGTCGCGCCAAAACATACCGTCGAAAGGTCCACGCGGAAAAATTTCAAACCGTGTCTCGTTAGGCAGAATCGGTCCAATTCCCCGGTGAATTACTATTATTCCATCGACGGTGTTGAAGTGCAGGGACCATGCCCGCTCTCCGATCTTGTTCGCCAGTTCTCCTCCGGCGCACTTCCCGAAGCGACGCAGATCTGCGCTGAGGGAACTCAAACCTGGCAGACCCTGGCTTCGCTCGCAGACCGCGCGATGGCCACGACGATGCGAATTACGCGAGATTTGCCCGGCCCCCAAGTTAGCCGTCAACCGCTCATTACCTCATCGCAGCCCGATACCTATGCGGTGAAAGTCCTGACTGCGAAAGACCCGGCGTTTGGTGGCAGGCTTGATCCGGAAAAGCTCGAAACAGCGCTAAACTCCTATGCCGCGCAGGGCTGGTCTGTCGCAGGTTGCGATTCGGCACAGTTTCCCGGATTTCTCGGAGGCGCACGCTCCGAACTGATAACGGTAATGCACCGCATCCCCGGCCCCATGAAGAAGTACAAAATCCTGACGCAAAAAGATCGTTTTTTCGGCGGAAAATTCGATCCCGAGAAGCTCGAAGACGCGATCAACTCTTACGCACCGGAGGGATGGCAGGTTTGCGCAGTGAGCCGCGCCACATTTCCTGGCCCTGGTTCGGGCCGGGAAGAGATGATCGTGATCCTCCAGAAGGACGCGTGAGATGGAAGCGCAAAGGATTTGAAAAATCCTCCTGCCCCGCTACCTTCCCGCTCCTTTTCGGACCAATACCCGGAGCAATATTTATGTCGCAACATCGCAGTCTTAAGGGTGCCAGCACCATCGCAGCCAAGCGCAACGTTTTGAAACGTTTCGAGCGGGTCGACCTGCTCAAGAAACGCGGCCAGTGGAAAGAGACGAGCAAGGTCGTCGGCCTGCCGAAGACCAAGCCGGATCTCTAGAAGGTTTAGAGGTTGAGGATTTGAGAAGGTTGCGCGGATGAGAAGATCCGCGACAGAGTCCACTCAACCTTTCAACCCATCAATTTCTTTGCGCCTCAATCGCTTCCTCGCCGCCGCCGGGCTCGGTTCACGCCGGCGGTGCGACGAGCTCATCGCGGAAGGCCGCGTCACGGTCAACGGCCAGCCTTGCACCAATTTCAGCACGCAGGTCGAGCATGGTGATCATGTTAAAGTCGGCGGCAAATCCGTTAGGCGAGGCGAAACCCTCACCATCGTCCTGCACAAACCGGCCGGGTTCGTATCCACCCGCCGCGATCCCAACGCGACCGACACGATCTACGATTTGTTGCCGGCGAAATTTGGCCGCCTTTTCAATGTCGGCCGGCTCGACACCCAGACGGAAGGATTGCTTCTCCTAACGAGCGACGGGGACCTCGCCCAGCAGCTCACTCATCCACGCTACAAGGTCGAGAAGGAATACGAAGTCACGCTCGATCGTCGTTGGGATCCAAAGCGCGGGGAGAAGTTGTGTGCCGGCGTCTTTCTTGATGGCAAACGTGCTCGGCTGGCGCGCTTGCAGGCAATGGGTCCGACCCGTTTGCGTGTCGTCCTGCAACAAGGCTTGAACCGCCAGATCCGCCGGATGTTCTACGAAGTCGGCTATGAAGTGACAAAACTCGTCCGCACCCGCATTGGCCATCTCCGTCTCGGCGATCTGCCGCGCGGGCATTGGCGCCCCCTAACGAAAAGCGAGCTGGCCCAACTGCAGCCGTCCATTACTCTTCCTCGCGCAGAATCGCGAGCGGCGGGGCCGAGCCGACCCCGTAGCTCGTAAGCAGGCCGACCGCGACCGTGAGCGCGGTCACGATGAGACCCGCAGCGATGATCGGCAGGAAAGAAGGCGTGTAGCCGAGCTTGAACGTGAACACGGCCAGCGCCCAGCTTGCTCCCAGCGCGAGCGCGATCCCGGTCGCGCTCGCGAGCAAGCCGAGAAACAAATATTCCGCGCCAAGGATCTTCCAGATCTGCGCCCGCGACGCGCCTAACGTTCGCAGAAGGACGCTCTCTTTTAGCCGTTGATATCGCCCACTCCAGATCGTGCTCCCGAGCACGACCAAACCCGTGCCGACAGCAAAGAGCGACATGATCCGGATGACGAGCGCGACCTTCGTCAAAATGGAATCAACGGTTTGAATGACGGAAGTGAGGTCGAGTGCGGAGACATTTGGAAACTTCGCGACCGCCGCATTTTGCAGTCGCGCCGAGGCAGCGGGCGTCGGCACACGGCTCACCAAAACATTGAAGGTCGGCGCCTTTTCCAAAACGCCAGTCGGGAAAACCATGAAAAAGTTGGTTTGAAACCGTTTCCAATCGACCTCGCGCAAACTGGCC
>Ga0157374_10003873_pt1 | contig 12561 bp, 8 predicted proteins | sample M25metaG_FD_115308 | JGI IMG/M metagenome (GOLD analysis project Ga0157374, IMG submission 115308) | Miscanthus rhizosphere microbial communities from Kellogg Biological Station, Michigan, USA - M2-5 metaG | ecosystem: Host-associated > Plants > Roots > Rhizosphere > Soil | place: USA: Michigan...
CACGGTCCAGCTTTGGCGACAGCAGGTGAATCACGACCAACGCCGAGACGTAGGCAAAGCCGCAGACCAAGAACACCGGCGTGTAATTGCTGCCATTGTGCTGTAAGACCCAACCGGTGGCGCGCTGGAACAGGAACCCACCCATCGCCCCCGTGAACCCGCCGATGCCGACCACCGATCCCACGGCGTAACGCGGGAACATGTCGCTCGCCAGGGTGAAGATGTTCGCCGACCACCACTGGTGTGCCGCCGCGGCCACGCCGACGATCAGAACCGCGGTCCACATGCTCGCCGCGTACGGCGCGAAGACCGTCGGCACGATGAGGAGCGCCGCGACGAGCATCGTCGTCTTGCGGCCCGCGTTCACGTTCCATCCACGCTTGATCAGCGCGCCCGACAACCACCCGCCAAAGATCGAGCCGACGTCAGCGAGCAGATAGATCACGATCAACGGCGCCGCGACGTTCGCCAGCTTGATGCCGTACTTCGTGTCCAGGAACTTCGGCAGCCAGTAGAGATAGAACCACCAGATCGGATCGGTCATCAGCTTGCCGATCGCGAACGCCCACGTCTGCCGATAACGCAACAGGCGCATCCACTTCACCGGACGCGCGGCTTCGTCGCCGTCTCCGCAGATGTGCGCCAGCTCGGCCTTGCCACACTTCGGATGCTCCTGCGGCGGCCGATAAATCGCCAGCCAGAACGCCAGCCAAATAAAGCCGATCGCGCCGGTCGTAATGAACGCCGCACGCCAACCCCATGTCAGCGTGATCCACGGGACAAGGATCGGCGTGATGACCGCGCCAACGTTCGATCCGGCGTTGAAGATCCCGGTCGCCAGCGCGCGCTCCTTCGACGGGAACCACTCGGCGACGGTCTTGATCGATGCCGGGAAGTTGCCCGATTCGCCGAAGCCGAGCGCGAAGCGCGCGGCGCTGAAGCCGGCGGTCGTCTTGGCGAGCGCCGTCGACATCGCCGAGATGCTCCAGATGACGACCGACGCCGCAAAGCCGCGTCTCGTGCCGATCCGGTCCATCACTCTGCCCGCGAGGAGCAGTCCGAACGCGTACGAGATCGTAAACCAGGAGACGACATCGGCGAACTGCTGCTCGTTCCAGCTCATGTCGCGGGAAAGCGTCGGCCCGAGAATCCCGAGCACTTGCCGGTCGATGTAGTTGATCGTCGTCGCGAAGAAAAGCAGCGCGCAGATCGTCCACCGGTAGTGACCGACCTTGCCGAGCGCTCCTGAGGCGGCGAGCTCCGTCGCGCCGGCCGCCGCGGGTTTGGTCGCAACTGTCATATCTACCTCTGCACGCGACCGCTCGCGTCACCAGCCATGAGAGCCTCCACTTCGCTTACGCTTACCCGATTGATGTCGCCGAGGATCGAGTGCTTGAGGCACGACGCCGCCGTCGCGAACTCGAGCCCACGTTGGTCGTCGCGATACGCGCGCAAACCGTAGATCAGCCCCGCGGCGAACGAATCGCCGCCGCCGACGCGATCGACGATGTCCGTGATGTCGTAGTGACGGCTGGTCAGGAACTGTTTTCGGTTGTGCAGCACAGCGCTCCAGCCGTTGTGATCGGCGCTATGGCTCTCGCGAAGCGTGATCACCTGCTTCTCGAGATTGGGGAACTGTTTCAGCACACACTCGGCGAGCACGCTGTACTGGGCGTGCTCCAGCTCACCCGACTCGACTTTTACGTCGGCCTCGATGCCGAGCGCTTTTTGGCAATCTTCCTCGTTCGCGATACCGACCGTCGCGTGGCTGACCAGCTCTCGCATGACGTCGGGCGCTCTCTTGCCGTACTTCCAGAGGTTCTTTCTGTAGTTGTAGTCGCAGGAGACGGTGAGCTTCCGCTCCCGCGCCGCCTTCGCCGCGGCGATCGACAGCTCGGCCGCCGTCTCGCTGATCGCGGGTGTGACGCCGCTGATGTGGAACCAGTCCGCGCCGGCGAACACGGCGTCCCAGTCGAAATCGGCCGCCTTCGTCGTCGAGATCGAGGAGCCGGCGCGGTCGTATGTCACGCGCGACGGGCGCTGGTTGGCGCCATTCTCCAGGAAGTAGACGCCGAGACGCTCGCCCTGTCGCTTGATACACGATGTGTCGATGCCGAAACCGCGCAGGGTGGCGACGCACGCATCGCCAACATTGTTGGCCGGTACGACGGACACGAAGCGCGCGTCCACACCGAACTGCGCGAGCGACGCCGCCACATTCGCCTCCGCGCCGCCGAACGTCGCCTCGAGCATCGGTGATTGAAATAGCCGCTCGAAGCCCGGCGATTTTAGCCGCAGCATGACCTCGCCGAGCGTCACGACGCGAGTCATACCGTGACTCCGGCGGCGACGGCCACACCGCCGCGCGCGATCTCGGTCGCGCGCGCGGCCGCGTCACGAATGCGGGGAAACTGCTTCGCCGCGATCCAGTCGCTCAGCACCATCCACGATCCGCCACAAGCGACAACCCGCTTGAACGCGAGATACTTCGCGACATTCTCGGCGTTGATGCCACCCGTCGGCATGAAGCTCACGTCGACGTACGGCGCGGCGATCGCTTTGAGGTACTCCAAGCCGCCCGACTGCTCGGCCGGAAAGAACTTGAGCGTGGTCAATCCCTTGTCGAGCGCGGCCTCGACCTCCGTTGGCGTGGCAACGCCCGGGAATACGGGGATCTCGTGCTCGAGGCAATACTCGACCATTCGCGGGCCGAAGCCCGGCGCGACGATGAACTGCGCGCCCGCCTGGCGCGCCCGCTTCGCCTGCTCCGGCGTCAGTACCGTCCCGGCGCCGACGAACATGTCCGGGACCTCGGCGGTGATCCGTTGCAGTGCCTCGGGAGCTCGGGGTGTACGGAAGGTGATCTCCGCGCACGCGAGGCCACCATCCATCAGCGCGCGCGCCAGGGGAATCGCGTCGTCCGGGTCGTCGATCGTGATCACCGGAACGATGCGCACGGCGCGCAGTCGGGCCAACACGTCGCCAGAAGAAGGAAAGTCGGTCATGTCAGATGGACGATGCTTGCCCTCGAGGAGCGAGAGCGACGAAGGGAGACGCCGAGATGCTGCTCGAGTGCCGGCCGCATTCCGGAGTCGACGATCCGCAGCAAGTTGTCGCTCACCAGCTCACACCAGCCGCGCAGCTTCGACAGGTCCGTGCCCCAGAGCTCGGCGTCACCGCACACACTTCGCACGAAGTCGCGCAGCGCCGATTCGGAGCCGATCTCCGCCGGCGCCCACGCGACGCGGATGCGATCACCCTCGTGATCCACGGGTACCGACAGCCCCGCGGCTCGTCGCTCAACCTGAATCTCTCCGCGCATGAACGCCAGATACGCGGCAAATCCGAACGCCAGCGCCTCGGGAGGCCGGCGAAAGCGCTCGATGTATTGCACGATCGCCGGCACCACCCGGACACGCATCTTCGTCGTCGCGTGGAGAGTGATGTCGATCAGCGAATGGCGGATGTACGGATTGGCGAACCGCTGCACCACGTCGCGCGCGAACGATTCGGCGTCCGGCACGTCGAGACTCGGCACGATCTCATCGAAGATCGCGCGGCGCAGGAACTGACCGACGAGCGCATCTTCCGTCGCCTCGCGCACCGTCTCCAACCCGGCGAGCAGCGCGACCGCAACCGAGATCGTGTGGCCGCCGTTGAGCACACGGACTTTGCGTTCGCGATACGGCCGAATGTCCGGCGTGACGACGATGCGGGGGTCATCGGCGAAGCCGAGCCTCGCGCGCAGCGCGTCGTCGCCCTCGATCGCGAAGAGAGCGTACGGCTCGCAGGCGGTGATCATCCCGTCGCGATAGCCGGCGAGCCGCTCGATTCGCTCGGCTTCGTCCCGCGGCAGAGCGCCCGGCACGATGCGGTCGACGAGCGTGTTCCGGAAATCAACGGCCTCGGCCAGCCAGGTCACGAAGCGTTCGCTGAGCTTCCACCGCCGTGCGAGCTCGCGGATGATGTCGCGGAGCGTCGTACCGTTAGCTTCGATCAACTCGCACGGAAGGACGATGACACCGCGTTCGATCGCGAAATCGAAGTGAGCGGCGCGCTCGTACAGGAAACGCGCAAGCTTCCCGGGGAACGAGCGCGGCGGATGGTGGTCGAACGAATCGGTTTCGTCGAGCGCGATCCCGACTTCGGTCGTGTTGGAGATGACGAGCCGAATCCCGGGGTCTCGCGCCAATTCGAGCACTGAATCCCACGCGTCGTCGGCGGAGAGCGCGCGATTCACCGCGGAGATCACCCGAAAACGTCGCCGCGGCGCGCCACGCTCGATTCCTTGGATCGCCAGGGTGAACAGTCCTTCCTGTTCGTTCAGGACCGTGTCGCGTGCGCTGCCCGTCGACGACACCGCGACGATCGACCCGAGGAACTCGCCCCGCCGGTTGGCCTCGTCGATGAAGTAGTCCGCAAAGCCGCGCAAGAACGCACCAGTACCGAACTGCACCACGGTTTCCGGCAGCGTCAGCGCGGACGCGGGTGGCAGCTCGACGTCGGCGAGAGCCGCGAACGCGGGCGACGCCGCCACTTCACGCGACAGCCTCGGCCGATCCGCGATCACAACGTCACGCCCTCTTTCCAGATCGCGATCTCGCGATAGCCGTTCTTCTCGTTATTCGCGAGCTGCTCACCGGATGCAACGGCGAGGATGAGCGCGAAGAGGTCGTCCTCGAGCTGCGCCATCGTCTTCGTGCCGTCGAGCAGCGAGCCGGCGTTAAAATCGATCCAGTGCGGCTTGCGCGTCGCGATATCGGTGTTCGACGAGATCTTCAGCGTCGGCACGGGAAAGCCGAGCGGCGTCCCACGGCCCGTCGTGAAGAGAAGTAGCGTCGCGCCGCTCACCACCATCGCCGTCGATGAAACTCCGTCGTTCCCTGGCGACTCGAGGAGCGACAGACCCGAGCCGCTCAACGGTTGTCCGTAGCGCAGCACGCGCGAAACCGGCGCGCGTCCGCCCTTCTGGATGGCGCCCTGCGACTTCTCCTCGAGCGTCGTCAGTCCACCCGCCTTGTTGCCGGGCGACGGGTTTTCGTACACGGGCTGGTTGTGCCGGAGGAAATACTCCTTGAAATCGTTCACCATGTGGACGATGTCGCCGAATACCGCGTCGCTCGTCGCGCGATTCATGAGCTGCTGCTCGGCTCCGAACATCTCCGGTACTTCCGTCAGCAGCACACTTCCGCCGAGCGACGTCAAACGGTCGGCGATGCGCCCGAGGAGCGCGTTCGCCGTAATGCCGCTGAACCCGTCGGATCCGCCGCACTTGTGACCGAGCACGAGATCGGACACCGGGCATTCGACGCGCCGGTCTTCTGACACGCGCTCGATCAGTCGCGCGACCGCGCCGGTTCCCTCCTCCAGCTCGTCGATCACGTCCTGCGTGTTGAAGAACGCAATTCGGCTCGCATCCACATCGTCGGCGAGCCGCATCAACTCGTTCAACTGGTTGTTCTCGCAGCCGAGACCGAGAATCAACACACCCCCGGCGTTCGGATGGCGGAGCAACCCCGCGAGAACGGCTTGGGTGTTCTTCAGATCGTCGCCGAGTTGGCTGCATCCATACGGATGCGCGAAGGCGTGGATGCCGTCCACGCGCCCGACGTAGCGCTCGGCCGCCTGCTTCGCGATGCGCTCCGCCGCGTGATTCACGCAGCCGACGGTATTGAGGACCCAGAGCTCGTTGCGCGTCCCAACCTTCCCATTCGCACGCTTGTATCCCATGAACGTGGGTACCATTCCCACGCCACTCGTCGCATTTCTATTGGGGTCTGACCCTATTTCGAGTTTACTCATCGAGCCGTTCGGCGAATACTGATAGTCGAGAACACCCGAGAGCGACGTCCGCAAGTTGTGCGAATGCACCCAATCCCCGCGCTCGATCGGTGTGGTCGCGACGCCGATCGGGACGCCGTATTTGCGGATGACCTGCTCGGGCTCGAACGAGGCGAGAGCGATCTTGTGCCCGGCGGGAACCTCCTGCCGCGCGATCAGACTCTCGCCGGCGACGCTCACGCTTTCACCCGCTGCGATCACCCGCAACGCAACGGCGACGGTGTCGCCGTCGGCGATCCGAATCGCCGACGGACGACTCACCGGCCCCCCCCAGCTCCGGCGACCTTAGTGTCGGCGCTCGGCGAATATCGCGCGACGACGCCGAAGCGATAGGTGTCGCGGGCCAATTCGTAGGCGAGCGCCCGCGCCATCGAGCGCGCGTCGTCGAGATCGACGACGTGCCGGGCGACCAGCCCGCCGAGCCAATTGGCGTCCACGCGCCGCGCCAGATCGTGGCGGGCGGGAATGGAGCAGAAGGCGCGTGTGTCGTCGTTGAAGCCGGCCGTGTTGTGGATGCCGGCCGTCTCCGTGACCTGCTGGCGGAAACGCGTCATCCCTTCGATCGAGTCGTTGAACCACCAGGGCGGGCCGAGACGCACGGCGGGATAGTGCCCGGCCAACGGCGCCAGCTCACGCGCATACGTCGTCTCGTCGAGCGTAAAGAGCACCAGCGTGAGCCGCCGGTCGTTCCCGTACGCGTTGAGCAGTGCGGAGAGATTGCGCGTGTACTCCGTGGCGACCGGAATGTCGGCGCCCATGTCTGCGCCGAAACGGCCGTACACCGCCTGGTTGTGGTCCCGCAGCGCGCCGGGATGGAGCTGCATGACCAACCCGTCCTCGGTCGAGAGGCGCGCCATCTCCATCAACATGTGCGCTTCGAAGAGACGTTGGTCCTGCGGCGACGCCGACCGCGTGGTGGCGCGCGCGAAGATCGCGTCCAGCTCGTGCGGCGCGAGGCGCGTCGTGTAGGGTTCGACGACCGCGTGATCCGTCGCCGTGCCGCCGAGCGATTTGAAATGCAGCCGCCGTTCAGCCAGGGCGGCGATGAACGACGTCACGTTGTCGATCGTTCTCGCCGACGCTCTCGACAGCTCGGCCAACTCATCGCGCCAACGCATCGATGCAATCCGGAACAAGGCGTCAGGCCTGAACGTCGGGACCACACGCGCACCCCAGCCCGAGTCACGAATCGCGCGGTGGTGGATGAGCGAATCCGTCGCTTTGTCGGTCGTCGCCAGCACTTCGATGTTGAACCGATCGAACAGCGCGCGCGGCCGGAACTCGGGCGACGCCAACCGCTCGGCGATCTGATCGTAAACGAACTGCGCCGAGCCTCCGTCGAGCTTGACGCGTACCTCGAACAGATCGTGGAGCTCGTGGTCGAGCCAGACGCCGGTCGGTGTTCCGCGGAAGAGGTAGTAATTGTCGGCGAAGCGCTGCCAGATCGCTCGCGGATCTCGTTCGACGGTCGAGCCGTCGCGCGTCGGAATCCCCAACGACTCCATCGACAGGCCGCGCGAGTACAGCAGCCGGAAGATGTAGTGATCCGGAACGATGAGGAGCGCGGTCGGCTCGGGAAACGGCGTATTCTCGTTGAGCAGCGCGGGGTCGACGTGCCCGTGCGGGCAGACGAGGGGCAGCTCGCGGGTCTCGTCGTAGAGCGCGCGCGCCACATTCCGGATCGACGGGTCCGAATCGAAGAACCGATCCTGATGCAGAACCAGCGGCTGAAAGTTTCCGCGCTTCAAGGTCGATTTGGTGTGGGAAACGGGTCGGCCCTTGCCGCCCCGCCGGATTTGTTCAAATTACGAACAATATCGCGCTTCCGTTAGTCCGGGTTGGTGCTGAAGGCCGATCGGCGACCGCCGGCGGCGTGGCCACCAGTCTCGTAAATCGAGCAAAGACAAAGCTTTCCCAATGCGGAAGATCAACACCCGCAACTTCGTGCGCGCCACCCGGGGGACTGCCCGGGAGATCAACCGGCGGATCGTCCTGAACCTGGTTCGGGAGCATCAGCCGATCTCCCGTGCCGACCTCGCCCGCCGCATGCGGATCGGCCGCGGCATGGTGACCTCGCTTGTCACCGAGCTGCTGACCGACGGTTCCATATATGAAGGAAGCACCGCTCAGGCTCCGCGCGGGCGCAAGCCAATGATGCTCTTCGTGCGGACGCATGACCGGCTGGCCGTCGCCGTGGACGTGCGATTCAGCCGCACGTACTTGATGCTCAGCGATTTCAGCGGCAAGCCGATCGCGCTCGAGGAGTTCGAGACCGTGCCCGACCCGGCCGCCCTCGTCGCCAACCTCGCCCGACGTATTCAGAAATTGCTCAAGGCGCACGCCGCGAAGTCGAAGGTCAATGGCATCGGCCTCGTTCTCCCCGGCATGGTGGACACGACCAGCGGGCGTGTCCTCAACGCCCCGCAGCTCGGCTGGCGCGATGTGGACGTGCGCGCGGCGCTGGAGAAGGCGACGGATCTTCCCGTGCACGTCGAGAATGCGCCGATCGCCTGCGCGCTCGCGCAGATGTGGCTCGGCGACGGTGACGTCGAGACGCCGCGCGATTTCGTCTACCTCACCGTCGGCGACGGCGTGGGAACCGGCGTCGTCGTGAACGGCGAGGTCGTGCGCGGCCACGACAACACCGCCGGTGAATTCGGCCACGTCCCGCTCAACCCGAACGGGCCGCGGTGTCTCTGTGGCGCGCGCGGCTGCCTCGAGGCGTACGCCTCCAACCTCGCCACGCTCTCGCGCTACCTCGGCCACGAATTCTCGCCGACCGAGACTCGCCGGCTGCTCCAGGAATCTGGGCTGACGATCCTCGACGTCATCGCGCGGGCGCGCGACGGCGAACGTCGCGCAATCGAGGCGATCGACGAAACCGCCGCGCGCCTCGGTGAAGGATTGGCGATCGTGATCAACACGCTCAACCCGTCGCGCATCTTCGTCGGCGGTGAGATCACGGAGCTGTGGGATCGCGTCGAACCCGTGATGCGCGCGAAGATCCGTGAGCGAGCGCTCACCGCGAAGGCGGCCGAGACGCCGCTCGTTCCCGAGCCGGCAAGTTCCTACCCGCGACTCAGAGGTGGGACGGCGATCGTCGCCGCGCCTGTGTACGCGGCACCGCAGGTCGCATAACGCTCGCGGTTGTTAGAAAGTTGTAGTGACGCTTGCCGCGAGGCGCCGGCGACCAGCATCGTTCCCGCGTGACTGATCGCTGGCGTTCGCACCCCATCGCACTCGGCGCCGTCGCGCTTCTCCTGATCGGACTCGATCGTCCGCGCGATCGTATCGTCCCGCTGGTTCGGTCATCACGCGTTCAGGCGGAATCGACATGGCAAGATCACGATCGTGCCGCGCAAGCCGCCGCGGCGAAGGGCGATTGGGCAACCTTCCGCGATCACTATTTGCGCGTCGAGGCAATCCTCCGCGGACACGCCGCGGTCGTCCTCGCCCTCGCTCGCGCCGAATCGCGGCTGGGTGACACGGCCGCGGCCTTCGCATACCTGCGCCGCTATGCCGCGATGGGGCTCGCTCGCGACGTCTCATCTGATTCGGCTTTTCTGAACCTTCACGGATCGCCGTCGTGGGCGGATTACCAGCGGCGCATCGCGGACAATTTGCGGCCGCTTCCCTTCTCCGGCGTCGTCGCGACGCTCCCTGATTCCGATTTCCTCGCCGAAGACGTCGTCTGGGACGCGCCGCGGCATCGGTTTCTGGTGTCGAGCATCCGTTATGGCCGCATCATGGCCGTGAGCCGCAGCGGCAAGTCGACGGAATTCTCCCGCACGGATCGCGGGTTCGGCATGCTCGGCCTCGCGATCGACGAGCGCCGCGGTGTGTTGTGGGCCTCAGCCGAAGCGATGCCGCAGTCTAAGACATACGCGGCGAGTGACGCAGGCCGATCAATGTTGCTGCGGTACGACCTCGCCACCGGCCGCCTGCAACGGCGCTACGATCTGCCGCGCGACTCGACCGGCCACGAACCGGGCGACATCGTCGTCGCCGCGAATGGAGATCTCTACGCGTCCGACGGACGGGCGGGACAAATCTGGGTCGTGCACGCGTCGCGCGACTCACTCGAGCTCCTCGTGAGTCACGGACTCGTCTCGCCACAAGGCGCCGCGCCGACGCCCGACGGCAAGCGGTTGCTCGTCGCCGACTACAGCCGCGGAATCGCGTCGGTGGACGCTCGCACCGGCGCGGTGAATTGGCTGCCCCATCCGCCGACGACCGCAGCGTCGGGAATCGATGGGCTGCGTCTCTATCGCGGCGCGCTGATCGCGCATCAGAACGGCGTGACGCCGAACCGTGTCATTCGCCTCACGCTCGATCCGGCGATGAGCCGCGTGATTGGCTGGAGCGTTGTCGCGCGAGACACGCTGCGCATTCCATCGGTGACGCATGGCGTGATCGTGGGCCATACGCTGTTCTCGATCGCAAACAGCGGATGGGACGCGTTCAATGAGGACGGAACGCTGCGCCCGAATGCCACGCTGAGCGCACCACGCCTGGTCGCGATTCCCGTTCGCAATTGACCGCTCGGCGGCGGCACTACAGCTTCTGCAATCCCCATCCGCGGCTCACCTACATGTCTTGGATATCGAGCGTCGGGCGCAGCCTTTGTCTCGCTGTCGCGCTAGCGGCGGTCGCCCATGCCCAGCAGCCCCGCCGTCTTAAGGTTTTCATCTCGGTAGACATGGAAGGTCTCGCCGGCGTTGTTTCCGGCGACGACGTCAATCCGACCAAGCCCGACTATCCGCATTTCCGAACGATCATGGCTGGTGAGACCAACGCGGCGATCGAAGGTGCCGTTGCCGCCGGCGCGACCGAGATCGTGGTGCGAGACGGGCACGGCGACAAACGCAACCTGCTGCCGTCGGACGTCGATCCGCGTGCGCGCCTGCTGCGTGGCGCGAGCTCGGGCCCCAAGAACATGATGGAAGGAATCGACTCGACCTTCGACGCTGTCGTCTTCGTCGGCTATCACGCGAAGGCCGGCACTCCGAACGCGATCCTCGAGCACACGTCGACTGGCAACGTCGTCGACGTCTCGATCAACGGCGTGTCGTTGCCCGAAGGCGGATACAATGCGCTCGTCGCCGGACTCTATGGCGTTCCGGTCGTTTTCGCCGCCGGTGACCGGGCACTCGTCGACCAGATTCGCGGGTTGCTCGGACCGATCGGCGCGGTCGCGGTGAAGGACGAGATTGGCGGCGACGCCGAGCTCGGACTCTCGCCGAAAACCGCTGAGCAGCAAATCCGGAGCGGCGTCGAGCAGGCCATTCGCAATCGCGCCAAGGCGAAGGTCTATCGCCTCTCCCCGCCGTACGCGATGAGCCTGAAAGTCAAACAGGAGCGTCCCCTGTTCCCCGGCGCTCAGAAAGTTCGCGACGGCGAATTCACCTTCACGAGTCCCGACTTGCTTGCGGTTCTCGCTGCGTTCAACGCAATGAAATGATGCGGCTGCAGCCCGAAATAGGGTCAGACCCTATTTAGAATTCTGAAAATAGGGTCTGACCCTATTTCGGCTATTTCGGCTTGGTTCCGGCCCATCTGTAGACCAGTCCACCGCGCATCACGAACACGACGCGCCGTACGGCGGTGATGTCGGTGAGCGGATCGCCGTCGAGCGCGATGATGTCGGCGTCATAGCCCGGCGCGAGCATGCCGAGCTTGTCGCCCATGCCGATTGCCTCGGCGGCAAGCGAATTCGCCGACACGAGCGCGGCCATCGGCGATTGCCCGCAGTGCTCCACACGGCCGATGAATTCTTCGGCGTTCCGCCCATGCGCACCGGCGGTCGCGTCAGTCGAGAACACGACTTTCGCACCCGCCTTGACCGCCATCGCGCAGATCGCGAAGTCGAGCGGCAGATCGCGCTCCATGATCTGCATGCCCTCCTCCGTCATGCCGCTCGCCAGATAACGCGCCTTGTTCGCCAGATAGTTCTGGACGACGAGCCCGACCTGCGGACCGAGGAACGCTCCAGCGTTCACTGCCGCGTCGATGTCGGCCTGCGTGCCATAGGTCGCGTGCTCGATCTGACGGCATCCGGCGCGCGCGGCGGCGCTCGTCTGCGAGCGGTAGGCGTGGACCATCGTGCGAAGGCCGAGCGACGCCGCTTCACCGCACAGCACTCGCAGTTGCTCTTCGGTGAACGTCGGCCCGGCGCCGACGCGTTGACTCTTCGACGCGAAGATCTTGATCAAATCCGCCCCCTGATCCTTTCGCCGCCGCACCAGCGCGCGCAACGAGTCGGCGGACAGCGTGCTGTCTCCCTGAATCGGTGAGAGTGACGTCAGTACGCGCGGCCCCGGGTAGCTCCGGTCTCGAATCATGTCGCGGATCGGTCCTTCACTCGGCGCGCCGACGGATTGAATCGTCGTGAAGCCGGCCATGAGCGACTTCCACGCGTTGTCCGCGATCCCGTGCGCGGCTTCCGCCGCCGGCTCACTCCGCCCGGCAACGTTCCCGTTGCGATCGAAGTGCGAGTCGAGATGGACGTGCGTGTCGATCCACCCCGGCAGCACCGTGTAACCGCGCAGATCGATCGTCGTGGCAGCACTGTTGGTTGCGCCATTCACCGACGCGATCCTGCCGCCCTCGATCGCAACCCGCGCTCCGCGCAGCACGGCGCCGCGTCCATCCAGCGCGCGGTCAGTGAGAAGCACCACCGGTTTGGCTTGGGCCGCAACCAGTCGTACCCCGAGCAGAATG
>Ga0157374_10003874_pt1 | contig 12561 bp, 10 predicted proteins | sample M25metaG_FD_115308 | JGI IMG/M metagenome (GOLD analysis project Ga0157374, IMG submission 115308) | Miscanthus rhizosphere microbial communities from Kellogg Biological Station, Michigan, USA - M2-5 metaG | ecosystem: Host-associated > Plants > Roots > Rhizosphere > Soil | place: USA: Michigan...
CTCTCCCTTCGGACTGCAGGCCACGGTGACGGCCGGTATCGTCAGCGCGGAACGTACCAGCCGCGATCTGCCGGGTGCGCGCCAATTTCAGGATTTCCTGCAGACTGACGCCGCGATCAATCCCGGACATAGCGGCGGTCCGCTGCTGAATACTCGCGGCGAAGTCATCGGCGTGAATACCATGATTGCGACTCGCAGCGGTTCCTATGAGGGAATCGGCTTCGCGCTACCGGCCAACGCGGCAGTGAAGGTCTACAACGACATTATTCGCCAGGGCCGGGTGGTGCGAGGCTCGATCGGCGTGAGGTGGTCACCCGGAATCAGCCAGAAGGATACGTTAGAGGCGTTTGGGCTCGACCATGGCGTTCTAGTCGAAGACGTTGCGCCGAGTGGGCCGGCGGGCAAGGCCGGTATGAAGCCGGATGACATTATCGTCGCCATGAACGACCACGCCGTAAAAGATGGCGAAGAGTTGGTCAAGAAGGTCGCCGACATGCCCCTTGGTACTCTCGCGACATTTACGGTCGATCGCAATGGCAAACGGGTCGATTTGACGATGGCGGTCGCTGAGAGAGCGATGGTCTGGCGGGGAGAAGCGCAATTCTCCGAATCTCGCCCGGCGCCCACGCCGACGAGAAGCGTTAATCCATCGAAATTCGGCATCACGATCATGCGGCTGACCGAGAAAGAACGGCAGGAGCTGGCGATCGAAGACAAGAGTGGCGTTAAAGTGGTGAGCGTGGATCCGGGATCTTTCGCCGAGGACATCGGATTACACGAAGGCGACGCCATTCTCTCGGTAAACCGACAAAGCGTGACTTCGCCCGATGAAGTGATGAAAGTACAAGCCACTTTCAAGCCCGGCCAAGCGGTCGCCTTGCGCATTGCGCGAGTGCCAGCGGGGCATCGCGGCCAGCCGCAGCGTAGCTATCTTGCCGGGCGTTTACCCGCAGACTAGCGCCGCTCAGGCGAGCAGCCGCGCAGCCTTTTTGGCGAAATAGGTCAGGATGAAATCCGCTCCCGCGCGCCGGATGGCCGTGAGCGTTTCCAAAATAGTCCGGTCCAGATCAAGCCAGCCGTTTTGCGCCGCTGCTACGATCATGCTGAATTCGCCGCTCACCTGATATGCGCCCAGCGGCAGATCGAATCTGCGCGCATCCCGGATGATATCGAGATACGCGAGCGCCGGCTTCACCATGATCATATCCGCTCCTTCTTCGATATCGAGCGCAATTTCCCTCATCGCTTCGCGGGCGTTCGCCGGATCCATCTGATAGCTACGCCGGTCGCCGAATTGCGGGGCGGATTCGGCCGCTTCGCGAAACGGCCCGTAAAACACCGAAGCGTATTTTGCGGCGTACGAAAGAACGGGAGTCGTGGAATGGCCGGCATGGTCGAGGGCTTTGCGAATTGCCGCCACGCGTCCATCCATCATGTCGCTGGGAGCTACAACGTCGGCTCCGGCCGCCGCGTGTGAAACTGCGGTGTTCGCGAGCCATTCCAAAGTAACGTCGTTGTCCACGTATCCGCTGCCATCGCCGCTTTTGATGTAGCCGCAATGGCCGTGGCTCGTGTATTCGCAGTTGCAGACATCGGTAATTACCAGCAGGCCTGGAATTTCTTGCTTGATTGCACGCACTGCGCGCTGCACGATCCCGTTCGCGTCATAGGCGCCCGAGGCGATTTCGTCCTTCGCTTCCGGAATCCCAAACAGAATGACGCCCCCGATGCCCAGCGACCTGCATTCCTGGGCCTCGCGCAGCAATTGGTCAATTGAAAGCTGCGCGTTCCCCGGCATCGACTGGATCTCCGTCCGGACATTCTCGCCTTCACAGACAAAAAGCGGCAGAATGAACTGCGACGGCACGAGACGCGTCTCCCTGGTCAAAGCGCGCAGAGACTCAGAGAAGCGGAGGCGGCGAGGCCGCTGAACGGGGAAAGCCATGGACTCCATTCCAGTGTGGCAGACAATGCTTCTATGAAGCGTTCCGCCGCCAAACGATGGCTGATCGAAGGAATGGTGCAAGGTGTCGGGTTCCGCTTTTTCGTGCAGCATAAAGCAGCGACGCTCGGGTTATCGGGTTGGACGCGCAATCTGTCCGATGGCCGCGTGGAAGTTTACGCCGCGGGCGATGAAGAGCGCCTGGCAGATCTCGCGGCGGCGCTTCACATGGGGCCACGTATGGCGCGCGTACGTTCCGTCGATGAGCAAGACGCCGCAATAGAGAAACTGGCGGGGTTTGCAATCCGCTGACTACATTCCGGAGAGTCCGTTAATGGCCTCGTGTACTACCTGGTTCATTTGCTCAAGACAATGCTCGACCACAGCGGTTTCTTTTTGAGCAGACGCCCAATCTTTGCTGTCGACAGCCTCCCGAACCGCAGGCACCGTCTTCACGCCATAGCCAGTATAAAATCCCGGCGCGTAGATCTGATGCCTGTACCAGCTTCGATTCGGTAAGCCCGCGGGATTAGTCAGCACCCGCTCGCTGCGTATGAGAGATCGATTCACCTCCCCTACGCGCGCTGGATCCAGTGTGTCCTTTAGCAGGACAGCTTCGAGCAAAGCGTCGTATTTATCGCCGTTCGTTTTGAGAGTGTTGAGCTGGCCTTCCAGCGCCGAAAAATCCAGCTTGCGTCCGCTCCGCTGCGCCTGCTTTTGAATATCGTCCAGATAGCCTCGCACGGTTGTCGCAAAATGACCGAACTCGAAAGGCAAGATGGACGAATCCCCTAGCCGTAAAAGCGCAGTCGCAGTGAATTGCGAGAGCGCCTTCCCGTCGGCGCGGTTGGTGTCGGAGAAGTGCGTGTACCAATAAATGGAGTCGTATACAGAGTGGTAAATCCCGCTCTTGGTTTGGCCGCTGAAGCCGGCATTGGTGCTCGCAATTCCTAAATAATCCAGAAAAGCCACATAATCCGAGCCGGCGCCCAGAGCCGAGATCTTAAAACTCGTGGGTTTATTCGCCGGCGGCGGTTCCTCGGAGTCGTCGCTCGGCGGCCGGTTTATCGCGGCATCGGCCAAATTCGTTTGTGTGCCGGGCTGCGGAACCGATCCTGCCACGTTCGCTACAAAATCCTCGAGTGTGTGCGAGCCGCTCACATGTAGCCAGCCTTTGGCCGTGTCGTCGGAATTCAGGTAAGCGACCGCCTTCTGCCTGAGTTCGTCCTGATGTTTCTCCGCCCATTCGGTAGAGCCAAGTAGACCAAATTCCTCACCGTCCCACAAGGCCAGTTTGATGGTGCGCTTCGGTTTCCAACCCTGTTTTGTGAGTGTGGCGAGCGTGCGCGCCGTTTCGAGCAACGCGGCTGCGCCGGAGCAAGGGTCGTCGGCCCCATTCACCCAGGCGTCATGATGATTGCCTGCGATTATCCACTCATCCGGCGACTGAGAACCCGGAATGGTCGCAATGACATCGTAGAGCGGCCGGGTGGACCAGTCGTAGTCGGTTTTGACATGAACCCGCACGGGACCGGCTCCCGCATGATAGGTAAAAGGCAGCGCGCCGCGCCATTCACGTGGCACGACCGGCCCGGTAAGCTGCTCCAGAATCGGTTCCGCGTCGGCATACGATAGCGGCAGGACCGGAATTTTCATGAGGCTCTTGGCTTCCGCCCTGGTCAGGCGCTTAGAACCGGGTTCCGAAGCCCAGCCCGGAGAGAGTGGATCTCCCGGATAGAGCGGCATATCCATCACGCTGCCGCGCTGTGCGCCTTCAGGCGGTCGCATCGGGCCTCTCGGATAAATATCGGATTCGAAATAGCCATCCTCGTGTGGATCCGAGTAGATGAGGCAGGCGATCGCACCGTGTTCGGCCGCGACTTTGGGTTTGATGCCTCGCCAGCTCTTGCCATAGCGGGCGATCACGATCTTACCTTTGACATCAATTCCCTGCTTTTCGAGCCATTCGTAATCCTCCGGCACACCGAAGTTGACGTACACAACTTCCGCAGTCACATCACCGCTGGCCGCGTAGGCGTTGTAGGGTGGGAGTCCCCCGGTATCGGCGCTGTCCGGGTCCTCAGGAAGTACAGGCTCCTGCAGCTTGGCGACATAAGGTTTCGGCCCAACCACTTCCACCTGGCGCACGGTGGGGTATGGAAGCAGGGCTTCAAATTGCTCGATGTGCGCATCCAGCCCCCACTCCTTCAGCGTGCCGAGGATGTATTCGGCCACTGCCTTGGAGCGTGGCGAACCGGCGTGATGCGGCTCAGCGGCTAGAAAATCCACGTAGTTCCGGAGGCGCGCTGCATCGGGAATGGCTTGCGCCTGCTGCTCGATCCTATGCTCTTGGGAGACGTCCTTGGCGAGAAACCCGCGCATAGCAATGCTTTGCGAGTAGAGTGCCGGAGATAACGTCGCGGCAAGGAATAGCGAGAGGGCCGGCCTCATAGATGAACTATTTTAGCCCGCGAAACGTTCAGGCCGTCTCGACGAGCGCAGTGCTAACCGGCGGCTGGGCTTCCTGCTCTTCGATTGGCCGCGCCGTATTTTGGAAGCTGTAGCCGAAGCCGCGCACGGAGCGGATCAGCGCCGGATTTGCGGGATCCGCTTCAATTTTTTGCCGCAAACGCAGAATATATACATCTACTGTTCGATCGGTTACGGCGCGATCATGTCCCCAAACCGAATCGAGTAGCTGTTCCCGGCTGAACACCACGCCTGGCCGGCTCATCAGAAATTCCAGAAGCCGAAACTCGGTAGCCGTCAACGTCAGCGGCGAGCCGTCGAGGCGCACTTCGCAACTGCTTCGATCAAGTTCGAGAGCGCCGGCGCGGAGGAGTTTCGCCGCGCTTGCCTGACCACGGAATTGGATTTTTATTCGCGCGACCAGCTCCCGCACAAAAAATGGCTTTACGATGTAGTCGTTGGCTCCCAATTCGAGGCCGACAATCCGATCTGTCTCCGACGCGCGAGCCGTCAGAAAAATCACTGGAACGTGGGCCAGTTCCGGCTGCGAGCGAATGGATTTGCAAATCTCCAACCCGTCGGCATCCGGCAGCATGATGTCCAAAAGAACCAGGTCCGGCTTCTCGCGGCGGCACAATTCGGCGGCGCCGCGCCCGGTCTGGGCACCGACGACGGTGAACCCTTCTTTCGACAAATTGTATTTCAGAAGAGCGAACAGGTCGGCGTCGTCTTCGATGACCGCTATTTTCTTGCTCATGGGTTCTTCAGTACAACTGTAACGGCGCTTCTATTACAACTATGTTACTAATCGATGAATTTCATGCTTACGGAACAATTGATATAAGCTGGAGGCGGCGGCCATGAACAAGTATGTAGAGCGGGCCGAGCAGCGACGCAGAGCTGGACTGCGCTTCTCCTTATCTGTTTGGACGGCGGGCCTGGCTTTGCTGGCCGTAGTGTTGGTAATTCTTGCGTTGAGCAGTTCCGCGGCACCTCGATTGGGTCCGACGGCGGCGATTGTGCTGGCAGTCCTGCTGCTGGTATTCCGGCAGCTTTCACGGCGCTTAAAAACGAAAGGATCCAAAGCGGCCCAGCCGGATCCGAAATCGATCATTAAGTTAGATTGACCAGTCAGCTTGCTACCATCAAAAGTCTATGATGAAGGGCATTGTGTTGGCCGGTGGCACCGGCAGCCGGTTATACCCCTTAACCAAAATCACCAATAAGCATCTGCTGCCGATCCACGATAAGCCGATGATTTACTACCCCATTCAGACGCTTGTGGATGCGGGGATTACAGATCTGATGGTTGTCACCGGCGGACGTAATTCCGGCGATTTCCTTCGCCTTTTGGCAAACGGAAAGGAATTCGGCTTAAAGCACATCAATTACACCTATCAGGAGGGCGAAGGCGGCATCGCCGACGCTTTAGCGCTGGCCGAGCATTTTGCCGAGGGTAGCCGAATCTGCGTGATCCTGGGCGACAACATTATCGAGGGCTCGATTGCCCAAGCCGTGCGCGATTTTCAACAACAGGAGCGCGGGGCCAAGATCTTATTGAAGGAAGTGCCTGACGCAGAGCGCTTCGGCGTTGCCGAGATCGATGGCGACCGCATTCGCGCCATCGAAGAAAAGCCGGTTAATCCCAAATCGAAGTATGCGGTAACCGGAATCTACATGTACGACGAAACGGTGTTCGACAAAACGCGGACGCTGACACCATCGGCGCGCGGGGAACTAGAGATCACGGACGTCAATAACGCGTATATTCGCGAGGGCACTATGACGTTTAACTATCTAGAAGGCTGGTGGACTGATGCGGGCACGTTCGACTCGCTGCTCCGTGCGGCCAATCTGGTATACGAAACCGGCCAGAAGCGGCAGGCGCTCTCGACGGTGGCCGCGGGAGCGAAGGATGGCGGCGTGAAGGAGCATGGAGTGAAGCGAACATGAGCACGGCCACGGCCCTAGGCACTCTGGAATCCGGCGCTGAACTGACGGTGCCTGTCGCGGAGCGGGGGATCGGGAAGATCGTTCTCTCACCTACAAGCGCCGATCTCATCCACGGCGTGGAAGTAAAACCATACACGCTTTGGCCCGACGACCGGGGATATTTCCTTGAAGTGGCGCGGCTCGGCCAAGGATTGATCGCCGATTTTCCGGGCGCCAGCTCGCAGATATCCGCGGCCCTCAACTATCCCGGAATCATCAAGGCATTTCATTTTCATCGGTTCCAGACAGATTTTTGGGTGCCGGCCGCGGGGCTGCTGCAGGTGGCACTCGTGGATCTGCGAACACAATCGGCCACGTTTGGCGCGAAGAATACCCTGTATGTGGGCTCGTTGCGCCCCTGGCAGTTGCTGATTCCGCCTGGCGTCGCGCACGGCTATAAAGTCCTGGGAGAACAGCCTTCGGTGCTGATCTACGTCACGAATCGCACGTACGATCCCAAGGACGAAGGCCGCATCGCCTACAATCATGCGTCCATTGCCTACGACTGGGAGTTGCAGCACAAATGAAATGGCTCGTCACCGGCGGAGCCGGGTTTATTGGTTCTTGCTTTGTACGGACCGCTCTCAGCGAGGGCTGGGCCGAACGAATTATTAACCTCGACAAGCTCACCTACGCAGGTAATATTGAGAATCTCGAGCCGGTCGCTCACCATCCAGCTTATCGCTTTGTGCAAGCCGACATTTGCGATGCCGATATGATGGAGGAACTATTTGCGCGCGAGGCGCCCGATGCGGTGATTCATTTTGCTGCCGAATCACACGTCGACCGCAGCATTCACTCCCCCGCCCCGGCTATCTACACAAATCTGAACGGTACGTTCACCCTACTCGAGGCTGCCCGGCGAAGCAAAGTGGCTCGTTTTGTTCATGTGTCGACTGACGAGGTCTACGGAAGCATCGAACCGCCACATGAAGCGGACGAAAACTATCCCTTGCGCGCCAGCAGCCCGTACTCGGCATCAAAGGCAGGCTCGGATCTGTTGGCTCTCTCGTATTTCACGACTTATAAGCTGAATGTCTCGGTGACCCGGGCATCCAATAACTACGGCCCTTATCAATTTCCGGAGAAGCTCATTCCGCTGATGATCTCGAACGCGCTTGACGATAAACCGCTGCCGGTTTATGGCGACGGTCAACAGATCCGGGATTGGCTTTACGTGGAAGACCACTGCCGCGCCATTCGCTCGGTCCTAGAAAAAGGAGCGCCCGGCGAGATTTACAACATCGGTGGAAACTGCTCACTGCCGAATCTTGAAGTTGTGCGGCGCATTTTGCGAGCGACGGGCAAACCTGAGACGCTGGTTACAAGAGTGGTCGACCGTCCCGGTCACGACCGCCGTTATGCACTCAGCAGCGCGAAGCTCACACGTGAAACTGGTTGGGAGCCCGCCATGAGTTTCAATCGCGGCCTGGAAGCAACTGTGGATTGGTATCGCCACAATACACAATGGACGCGGCACGTAAAAAGCGGCGAATACCGGCGGTTCTATGAACTAAATTACTCGAACCGGGCGGTTTAGCCGGCGCCACTGCCGCTATAATTAGAAACTAACGGTCTTTGCTTAGCGTGGATCGAGCTCAACAAACAGCTTCCGCGGTAGATGAGTTGAGGCAGATCCGGCTGGAAGCGCACAAAACACGCTCTGTAGACGGATTGCGGCGCCTATTCGAACGCATGCAGACCATTCGCCAGATGCACATCGACGATTTCGATGTGCAGGTGAGCGTGGCAGAAGCGCATCAGGAAATTATCGAACGCGCTCGAACACTCCGCACCGCATCCAGCACGGAAAACGAGCCGTTCCCACCGGAAGAATCCGGCGCCGCCGAAATTCCACCGGAAGTTCCCCGGCTCGATACCAAAAGCTGGCAGCGCGCGGTGGGATTGGCTCTATTCTTCACAGTTCTGATCCTGGCAGCGTTTTTCTATCTGATTCAGAGCGCGCGCCGTCTCAATTTCCAGGACGAGGAGCAAAAGGCGACTCCTAAGACGGCGGTTGCGACTCCTGCCGGAGCGGCGACTAAGGCAGCAAATGCGTCCGCTGTTCCGCTGCCGGTGACACCAACACTTCGTTTGTATACGGACCTGGTCCCTGGAACCGTAGTGCTCGACAATCAGGCGCCCCGCAGCCTGACCGATGGCGAATTGATTTTAGATCGACTTAGCGAAGGAACGCATTCCGTCAAATTGACCGGGCGCAGCGGCACGGCGGCCTTTCAATTCACCGTCAACGGGAAAACGGCGCCGCAAACCATCGGCGCGCCAAACGGCTCCAACGCACTTGTAGTGCTGGTTTCCCATGATAGTAGTCAATCCCACCTGACGGCAAATGCGGAACGCGCCACAATCGTTCTGGATGGAAAGAACGTCGGCGACGTAACCGCCCAGGGGCTAAACCTGCCAGCGCTCGGAACATCTGAGCGGCAGATCCAGATCAACCGGGGCCGCGACCGCCAGCGCTTCGTCTGGACTTATACAGCCGCGCCGGCGCTGACCGCCTATGTGAAATCCGACCCGAGCACCGGCATTCTGGTGTTGACGACGGGCCAGGACGGAGTCGAGGTTTATATAGACAACGCGCTGTATCGCCGTAAAACCGATCGCGGTCCTTTGCGCATCCCTCTTAAGGCCGGTTCCTATAAAGTGCGCGTACACAAAGACGGGTTCGTGGATCCCGCGCCATTGCCGGTAGAAGTAAAGAGGTCGGAAGAAGCCTCGCTTGTATTCAAGTTGGAGCCGGGTGTCGAGGTGGCGAGTTCCTTGTTACCACCTGCTGCGCCTGCGCCTGCCGCACCCGCGCCGGAAAAAAACTCTCCTGAGAATACACCTACTACGCAGCCAGCAACGCCGCAAACAACCACCACCACCGAAACACCTGCCCCTACTGCCGCCGCGCCCGCGAACTCGAATGCTACGGAAGCTGTGACGGTGCGCAAGGGCGGCGGTTTCGTGACGTACGGATCTCCGAAGAGTTCCGGCGCATATTTCTTTCAGGCACAGGGGCATGTAGGTGGATTTTTAAGAAAAGGTAAGTTGCAGTGGTACGCGGGATATCAGGACAGCGATAACTACATCCTGTTCAGCCTGGATGGAAAGCATGCCACGGTCCGCGAGGTGCGACGCGGCAAATCTACCGAATGGAATCGCATACCCTTCTCCGCCGATTCCGATAAATGGGTGGCCGTGAATCTTTCGATCAAGCCGGATTCGATCAGTGCTCGCGTCAAGTCGGAAGATGGGGCTTGGAGCGATTTAGGCAGCGTCAGCAGTCCCGGCCGCGACTTCACTCAGGATCAAGTGGGCCTATACATCCCCTCCGACGATGAGGTTTCGGTGGCGAATTTCCGTTTCACCCGGCATTAGAATTGGTTCGTGGACGAACGCGCATTTTATCGGGAATCTCAAGCCGTCAAGCCTGCCAGTCTGAGCTGTTCTTTTTGCAGGGTCATGGATAACTACGACCTACGCTGGCTGGTGCGCCGCAAGATCGATCGGCTCCCCAACCACGCGGACGAACGAGACCGCGCCAAATTCAAAAAGGCGGCCAGCTACATGGTTTTGCTGGATGACAAAGTCGCCTGCAAGCGCTGCCGCCGAACGTTTGAGGTCTCAGGAATCAAGACCACAGCTTTTCTGACGGACTAGCGAAACGACGAGTGGCCGATCGCCTCCCAAGCAATCGCTGCGACAGATGGATAAATCGTGCCGCGGGTCCTGACCTATAAGCGTTTCTTAGGGCTTATGCGTAGTCGATTGCAATGTTTGGCGCAGGCTCCCTTTCTATAATCGCTGTTTCAAAACCACAACACGCGAGATTGGTAAACCCTTCGCGACTACAGCGGATCTATCGACCACTAGAGTTGTTCTGTCCGGATGGCGACAACTCGGACGCTATTCAGATGACTCGCGCGTGATAGCTCCGCTGGGTAGCGGATAAACTGTTTTCCACGAGGCATTGGGGATCGTTGTTCTGAACAGTACGAGGCCTCCGAAAAAAAGTTAGAACGTCAGTTACAGAAATTCTGGACACCACCCGGCCGCGAGAATTGCGTAGTATTGAGCATGCACATCCACGCCCACTCTCGACAGCCGCCACCCTCGCGCCGTGATTTCTTCCGGATCTTGGCCGGCACCAGTCTGAGGGGGGCTTCTGTCCTCGAACTCGCGTATCACCGCGCGGCATGGGCTCGAGCCTTGGCGCCGGCCAGCGATTCCCAAGTTTTTGACATAGAAAGGATCTCTGAGGGTGTACCTCGCCAGGGCTCGCGCTCAGGCGGAGATCAATTGCAACGCAGCGATATTCGTGAATTCGGCCGATGTGCTCGTCGTGGATGCTCACTCCAAGCCGTCGGCTGCTGCCTCACTGATCGTCCAGATTGCGAAAGAAATAACCTCGAAGCCGGTTCGCTACGTCGTCAACTCGCACTTTCATGGGGATCATACCCAAGGCAACCATGCGTATCGGGCGACAGAAAACAGAGTCGACTTCATAGCAAGCGAGACCACGAAGCAACTCCTGTCTGACTTGGCCCTGAAACGGCTGAAGGAGTCTCTGGCCAGGGTTCCGGAGCAGATCGATACTCTTCGTACTCGCGCCAGCAGGTCCCCATCGGAAGCGGAGAAAGCGTTTTGCAAAGAGCAGATCCGGCAGTTACGATCCTACGCAGCGGAGTTGCAGAATTACATTCCGGACTTGCCGACCATAACCTTCGGCACATCATACATCCTCAAGGACAAGGCACATGATATTCATATCGAATTTCACGGCCACGCTCACACGGCCGGCGACGTGGTCGTGTTTTGCCCCCAGAAACGTGCGATTGCCACAGGCGACGTAATCATGGGATTCATTCCCAACCTCGGGGATGGCTTCCCAAAATCCTGGCCGCGTACGCTCGATTCGGTGGCCAAGCTCGACTTCAACAAGATCCTGCCTGGCCATGGTCCCGTGCAGCCCAACCGCCACCGAATGATCGATCAGCGAAATTATCTGGAAGAATTAGTAGACAAAGTGGCAGTGGAGAAGACCGCTGGCAAGTCGATCACCGAACTGCAGGAGACGATCACCGTGAATTCGCTCAAGTCCATGCGCTCAGACGGATATGCCGAATACCTGGCTACGAACCACTCAAGATTCTTGCCTGACTTTGAACCAGCCGCACTTCTGCCGAATGCACTAAAGGCTAACATTGCCGACGTGTATAACAATCTTGACCGGATCTGAATCGACGTGAACGTGCGCCTTCACTTCATTGGGCATTTGCAACCTGTTTCGGACAAAACGTAAGCATCCGGGAATTCGGCAGATCTAGCTCAAACTTTCAGCTTGTCGCGCCAGGATTACGGGCTATATGGAAACTACCTTCATTCTGCCGATGGGTATAGCCTATGACGTTAGTACTCAATCTGGAGTGATCCGGCGCGAGAAGCTGCGGTGGTGGTATGAGGTGAATCGCCGGATCAGTTTAGATCGAGCCGTTTGCAGTGAGGCGCTGGCGTTCACCGCCGCCACCGGCGCAGCGTTGGGCGGACACGACGACGTTCGCGGGCCTACCTGCCAGAAAATTCCATACGTTCGCCACCGCCAGTTGCAAACCCGCTTCAAGCGCCTCCGGCGTGACACCGGCCGAATGCGGCGTGAGCACCACGTTGGATAGCGTCGTAAGAGCGTGTCCAGCGGGCATTGGTTCCATGGTGAACACATCGAGGCCCGCGCCTGCGATTCTCTTGGTTAAGAGTGCGTCTACGAGTGCCCCTTCCTCCACGAGCGCTCCCCGAGCGGTATTCACCAGAATCGCGCTGTTTTTCATCAAGCGGAACTCGCGGGCACCGATCATGCCTTCCATTTGTTGCGACAGCCGTAGATGGATGCTGATGACGTCGCTTGAGCGTAGCAGTTGATCAAATTCGACCAGCTCAACGCCAAGTGCCTGATTCGGATGTACAGTCCAGGCGATCACGTGCATACCAATCGCACGGCCTAGCTCGGCCAATCGCCGCCCGATAGCGCCGAGTCCAATAATGCCCAATGTTTTGCCGTGTAGCTCAATTCCTTGGCCGCTTGGCCAGCCTCCGCCACGCGTTGCTGCATCTTGGCTTGGAATTCCGCGCGCCACGGCCAGCATCAGCGCTAACGC
>Ga0157374_10003875_pt1 | contig 12560 bp, 7 predicted proteins | sample M25metaG_FD_115308 | JGI IMG/M metagenome (GOLD analysis project Ga0157374, IMG submission 115308) | Miscanthus rhizosphere microbial communities from Kellogg Biological Station, Michigan, USA - M2-5 metaG | ecosystem: Host-associated > Plants > Roots > Rhizosphere > Soil | place: USA: Michigan...
AAGAAGCTTGAGGACCGCCGAAGTGTCGCCTCGTAAAGATGATTCCGCAGATCGGTAATCATCCCGAATCCGGCATAGTTCACGAGGTACGTCCCGAGGTAGTCGCATAGGCCCTTGCCGATCGTCGCAATCACGATCGCATACGCCACAACGTTGTAGTCGTTGTGAATGTGCAGAGAATGCGGAAAGACCGCGCGCAGGTCAAAATTCCACTTGCTGTGGGGTAGACCCAGAGTGACAGGGCCTTCCGGTGCATCCGGCCGAAACACCTGGTCAAACACCGGCTGCAGCAGCAGCACCCGGAACGTATCCAGCGCCCCCACCGCCGCCAGCAGAACAACCCCTACCACCCACTGGACCGAGTAGGGGATGCCGTAGCGCATAAGGCGAAAAAAACTCCTCATGCGGCTCGAACCGCCCGCCAGCTATGCCTGGGATGGAAGCCCATCTCCATATTGTATCTGCCGCAGGGCATCACCCGCCGTCAGCAGCAAAGCCCCTGAGAATCAATATGAGTGGGGTTCGTAATGACCGGGGTGCCCCCAGGAGGCGGTGTCTGCGCCTTTGTGAGCCGTGCGCTTCAGCGCGGGGAAAACGAGTAAAGAAACCAATATCGAGTTGCGTTCAGGGTGAGGAGCTAGAAGCTGCCTCTAGTACGCGTGCAATTCCTTGATCGCCTTCAACACCGTATCCGGCTGCGGCAGAATCGCATCCTCCAGCACCGGCTGATAAGCCACAAACGTATCCATCGCCCCGATCCGTTTCACCGGCGCATCCAGATCCTCGAACAGCTCATCCCCAATGCGAGCCGCAATCTCCGCGCCATAACCCCAGCTCAGCATGTCCTCATGCGCGACAATAACCCGGCTGGTCTTCCGCACCGACGTCGCAATCGTCTCCCAGTCATAGGGGCTCAGCGTGCGCAGATCGATAACCTCGACCTCAATCCCTTTCTCGCGGCTGGCCATCTGCGCCGCCTGCAACGCCCGCGGCACAAGCGCTCCATAGGTCACCAGCGTCATGTGTTCGCCCGGACGCACGATCTTCGCCTTCCCAAACGGAATCGCAAAATCCGGCCCAGGATACTGCGCCCTTCCGTACGACTCGCGATACAGACGCTTGTGCTCAAGAAACAGCACCGGATCGTCGCACCGAATCGCCGTCCGCAGCAGGCCATTCGCATCCAGCGCATTCGACGGAAACGCCACGCGCAGTCCTGGGATATGCGTGAAGATGCTTTCCCCCGACTGCGAGTGATAGATCGCGCCGCCCGTCAGATATCCGCCGATCGGCACACGGATCACCGCCGGAGCAGCCCACGCCCCGTTCGATCTCCACCGCATCAGCGCCAGCTCGTTGTGAATCTGGTGTACTGCCGGCCAGATGTAATCGAAGAACTGGATCTCCACCACAGGCTTCATTCCGCGAACCGCGAGCCCCACTGCGCGTCCCACAATATTCGCTTCCGCCAGGGGAGAGTTATACACGCGCTCCGACCCAAACTTCGCCTGCAGGCCTGAGGTCAGTTTGAAGACGCCGCCTTTCCCCTTCACTTCAGAGAGCGCATCTTCACGGCTTGCATCAGCAACATCTTCGCCGTACACCACAATCCGCGGATCGCGGGCCATCTCGTCTTTCAGGCACGCGTTGATCAATTCCGCCATCGTCTTCGGCGCGGCAACTTTGCCACCGGCTGATTTTCCGTTCGCCGTTCCTGCCGCCTGCACCTTCTCGGTTGCAAACCCGGCGCGCGTCACGTTCAGATCTTCTGAGTACACGTGCTTCGGAATGCTAGAGAGTTCCGGCAGAGGAGCCTCCAGTGCCCGCTCAGCCGCCGCCGCAGCCTCGCGCTCCAGTTCCTTCTCCAGCGCGTTGATCTGCTCCGTGGTCAAAATGTTCTCGCGCAGCAGCCGCATTTGAAACTTCGCTATCGGATCGCGCATGGCATCTGCTTCGCGTTCCGCCGCCGACCGGTAAAGCTTGTCGTCATCCGACAGGGAATGCGAATAGATCCGGATGCAGTGCCCGTGGACAAACGCCGGCCCAAGTCCCGCCCTGCAATGCTCGGCCGCTCGCTGAAATGCCTGCAGGCTCGCCTCCGGATCGGTCCCATCCACCTCTTCGAAATGGAAGTTCGGGAAATTCGCTACAAGCCGCGAAATGTTTCCTCCGGGCGTGTTCACCTCCACGGGAACGCTGATCGCATAACCGTTGTCCTCAATCATGAAGATCACCGGCAGCTTGCGATTCGAAGCAGTATTCAGCGCCTCCCAGAACTCTCCCTGCGACGTCGATCCCTCGCCGATGCATGTCAGCACCACTTCATCACCATGGAACGTCACGTCGCGGAACTCCCGATAGTCGCCTTCCGCTTTCGCTGCCGCATCTGGATGATTGGTGAAGTAGCGCCCCGCTTCGGCGCATCCCACCGCGTGCAAAACTTGCGTTGCAGTCGATGACGATGTGCTCACCAGGTTCAACTCGCGGCTGCTCCAGTGCGTCGGCATCTGTCGGCCGCCGCTCGCCGGATCGGTCCCTGCACCCACCGCCTGCAGAAACATTTCCGTCGGCGTTACACCCAGGGTCAGAGTCAATGCCCGATCGCGATAGTAGGGAAAGAACCAGTCGTATCCCGGCTTCAAAGCCAGCCCGGCAGCCACTTGAAATGCCTCGTGGCCTGCTGCTGAAACCTGGAAGAAGATCTTCTGTTGTCGTTTTAAGAGAATCTCGCGGTCATCGATGCGGCGGGACAGATACATCAGCCGATAGATCTGGATTAACTCTTGTGAGCTCAGCCGGCCTGAGGCGCCAAACCCCACTTGCGCATGAGCGCTTGATACCGCAAGTCCCATTTTTTTGTCTCACTCCAAGCTTCGGGATCTTCTGTCTTTCGGCCCTTATTTATCTCTATTCCAACTCTATCCGAACATGATTGTAGCAACCTTATTTCGCACCCGGCACGCGCGTGTCAATCAGCGGCATCCTGAACTCAGGACCTCCTCCAAATGATTGAGCCATCTTGGTTTTCACATTATGAGCAAGCTTTTCAATGGCCACCAGCTTCTGAACCTCTTCCGGCGTCAATCCGTCCGAGGAGTTAGATGCGATTTCCTCGTCCAGCTGGCGGGCCAGTTTCACCAGCTTGTCCGTGTCAGACACCATGGACTTGTGGCGGTCGGCATTCAGCGCTCTCATCCGCTTTGACTCCGATAGAGGATCGAGATTGGGGCCGTTTCCGAATCCCGGCTGAGAAGGAGTCTGGAGACGCGGGCTGGGTGTGTATTGCGCACAGACGAGCCATCCCGCTGCAACCAGTAAACCCAGGCTCGCAGTTGCTCTCCCCCACCTCATTCTCGAACGCATCAGTTGGGCTCTCCCGGGCCATCCATCATTGGGTTAACAGTCAGATGCTTCCTCTCTTTGAAATCCTGCGCCGGAAATTCAATGCCCCGGCGCTCCGCCCTCAATACCGGCGCCTGGCTTCGTCTTCTCTTTCACTGTTTTGGCAAGCCTTTCAATCTGATCGGCCTTCTTGATGACATCGACAGAGAGCGTGTCCTTCGAGGTCTTGTCCACCTCTGCCTTCAAGGCCAGCGCCATATCCAGCAGCAGGGCGCTCTCATTGGCGATCTGCTTCTTGTGTTCGTTGTTGTCTTTTATCGGGTGCGCATTCCCATCCGCCGTCTGCACAGACGGCGTGTCAGCAGTTGCTGGTGGTTTGCCATCCTGTGCGATGCACGCAAATGCCACCGCGAATAAGGCGGCCAGACACGCAGCCCCGGACCGGAAGCCGCTACTCCTGGTCGATCTGCGAGATTTCCAGCTGACACCCTGCATTCGGGACCCCCTCGTTAAAGCGCCTGCCACCTTCAGATCCGAGTTTAGGGAGATGGCTAATGAAAGCAGCTTTCCGCTCGCATCCGCAATCCCTTTTTCCCCTCCCTTGTTACGGGCCTCAATATTGCCTTTGATATCTCCCACACCCTTCGGAGAATTGCCCTACCCGCGCCCAGCCAGAGCATACATGCGAAGGCATTCCGATTTGTCATGGAATGTTCGACCGAGGCGGCTCACAATCGGACCGCGCATTTCTCAATCCCCGGCATAAACCATAAACCTCATAACAGTGTGAAACCAGCTGCAAGGCCCTGGAAGCCTAACCCCGTTCCAGATGATCCAGGTCTCCTGTGTTGCACTATATCCAGATCCCGGGTACTTCCGACCGGACTTGCCGTCGCCCGTTATGCTCACTCGGGCAGTTCGGATGGTTTCAGGAACTGGGCCGCGTGCCGGATCGGTTCTGCAAAATATAGATACTGGTTTTGGGAGTTTTGTATGCTTGCAATCCTTTTGGCTTCATGGTCTGAAATCGGCACCGAAAGCCGATTCTTCGGCAAAGTACTCGACGAGTGGATCGGCGATACCCAGGAGTTCATCCGGACCAAACTGCCGCATCTCCTCGTCGCGGCCCTCATCGGCTTCGCACTCTACCGCATTCTTTCGCTCGTAACCAGCCGCATGATCCGCATCGCTGAGCAGCATGCGGTCGGCCACGTCCGCATCTCCCAGGTAAGAACCATGGCCGGCGTCATACGCGCCACCGGCGTGACCATCATCGCCGCCATCGTAACCATGCAGTTCCTGGCTGCAGTAGGAGTCAACCTGGCGCCCCTGCTCGCCTCCGCCGGCGTCGCTGGAGTCGCCATCGGCCTCGCCGCACAGAACATCGTCCGCGACATGCTCAATGGCGTCATGATCCTCCTCGAAGACCAGTTCAACGTAGGAGACTCCATCAAGATTGCCGGCGTTTCAGGCGTCGTCGAATCCATGACCCTGCGCAAAACCATCCTTCGCGACGGCAGTGACGGCACCGTCTACGTCATTCCGAATTCGCAGATCACCACCGTCGCTAACCTGAGCGTCGACTACTCCATTGCAACCGTAAACGTCAGCGTCGATTTCTCCGCTCATCCCGACAAGGTGATGGACATGCTCAAAGAGATCGCAATGGACGTACGCTCCAGCGACGACTTCAAGGATCTCTTCGTAGCCGATCCCCAGGTCCTCGGTGTCGACGCGGTCAAAGGATCCGAGCTCATCTTCCCCGTCGTCTTCAAGACCAAGCCGACAAAACAGTACGGCCCCGTGCGCGAATTCAGGCGCCGCGTCCGCCTCGCCCTCGAAGACAACCACCTTCTCCCCGGCGACCCATACCGCGTCTACTCCGGTTCCGACGCTAAATCCCCCGCCCGGAGATCCGCCGCAGAAGCACCAAAGCAGGATCCCACCACTATCAAGCCCCAGGAGTCCAACCCCTTCGGCAACTCGTGATCAAACGCCTTCAATCTTCATCACTCAAAGATTCGGCCAGCCGATTCCTGCGATACTCAAAGGGATCGCTCTGGGAGGCTTTAGCAGACCGTGAGAGCCAGTCAACGCAACAACGTAAGAATCGTCGGGTCCGGCGAGGAAACGATCGTCTTCGCTCACGGCTATGGATGCGACCAGAACATGTGGCGTCACATTGTTCCTGCGTTTTCCGATCGGTACAAGATTGTACTTTTCGACTATGTTGGTTCGGGGCTGTCTGATGTCTCCTGTTTCGATCGCACCCGCTACAGCACTCTTCGCGGGTACGCGCTCGACGTCCTGGAAATTCTGGATGAGCTCGGTCTCAGGCAGGTCCATTTTGTCGGTCACTCAGTGAGCTCCATGATTGGAGCACTGGCCTTCATACAGGAGCCGGATCGCTTCAAAACACTCACAATGATTGGCCCCTCGCCCTGCTATATCAATGACGAGAAATATCACGGCGGTTTTGAGAGAAGCGACATTGAAGGGCTTCTGGAAACGCTGGAAAGTAATCATGTGGCTTGGTCGGCGACGATGGCTCCCCTCATCATGGGCAACCTGGATACGCCGGAGCTTGCAGGCGAGCTAGAGGCGAGCTTCTGCCGCATGGACCCGTTTCTGGCGAGCCATTTTGCCCGAGTCACTTTTCTGTCGGACAACCGGCAGGATCTGCCACATGTCACGGCGAAGACGTTGATCCTCCAATGCCAGAGCGACGCAATCGCAGGCCTCACCGTGGGAGAATATGTGCATCGGTGTCTGCCGAACAGCCAATTCGTGATGATGGACGCGACAGGACATTGCCCGCACATGAGCGCTCCGAAGAAAGTCACGGAGGAACTCCGTCGCTTCCTCAGTCCGGCGTAGGATTCAACCCCGAGCGTCCAGGTACTGAAGACGCTCTCTATTTCCTCGACCAATCGCCGTGTGGTTTTGTCGTTATCGGAATCGATGGAACTCTCCTGTACGCAAACAGCGCTTTCAGGCAGGAGGTTGGCGAGCTGAAGTTCTCTAAGGATTTGCAGCGTTTTCAAGCATTCCTCACGCCTGGTAGCGCCATCTTCTACGAGACTCAGTTCCTGCCGAGTTTATTGTTGCGCGGATCACTTGAGGAGATCTCCTTCGATCTTCTTCGGGCTAATGGAGAACGAGTACCGGTCTTCGTCAATGCAACATTGCGAGCGGAAAAAGGAGACCTTCCGGCGCACATCCTTTTAGCTGCTTTCAGGGCAAAGCAACGGCGTTTATATGAGGCCGAATTGCTTCGCGCGCGTCGGGAATCAGAGCTGGTAGCAGAAGTGGTCCGGCGATCATCTGACGCGATTATTCGCCTTACGTCCCAGGACATCGTTGAAAGCTGGAATCGCGGCGCCGAACAGATTTTCGTCCTTGCCGCGGAAAAGATAATCGGGAAACCTCTCTATCGACTCATTCTCGAAGAACACCATGGTCAGCTTGCAAAGGCGATCGAACAGGTCAAGCGAGGCAATGAGACGGTGGTGGAAATCACCGGTTACCGCAACACTGGACAACCTGTAGATGTCTCGATCAGCATGACTCCGCACATGGAGGCTCCCGGCATCCTGGTGGGATACTCCGCAATTATTCGCGACACAACGGCTCGTAAACTTGCTGAGAAGGCTCTTCTCCAAACAGAGAAGCTGGCATCTGTTGGACGCCTAGCAAGTTCGATCGCGCACGAGATCAACAACCCTCTGGAAGCGGTAACGAATCTGCTCTATCTCCTGGACATGCGCATCAACGATGACGAGACCAGAAGGCTTCTTGGCTCGGCCCAGGAGGAACTCGCGCGGGTATCGCATATCGCCACCCACACTCTTCGTTTCCACAAACAAAGCAGCGACAGAAGCAGGGTCGATGTACACGCTGTGTTTGATATGGTGCTCGGTCTCTACAGGGCGCGATTACGAGACGCAGGCATAACGGCGAGGAATGACAGCGACGGCGATCCACACCTTGTCTGTTACGAAGGTGAGCTCCGCCAGATTCTGGTCAATGTTGTCGCAAACGCGTTTGACGCCATGCGCTTCGGAGGAAAACTGGTTCTTCGCAGCAGGCAGATTGCCATCGCGGGCTCCGATTTGAGGGTCTTCCGAATCACGATCGCCGACACCGGCAGCGGCATGGAACCAGCTGTTTTCGAGCGGCTCTTTGAACCCTTCTTTTCGACCAAGGGTATTGGAGGAACAGGTCTGGGCCTCTGGATCACCAAAGACCTCGTAGAGAAGAATCGCGGTTCGGTCCGCATCCGCACTTGCACCCGCCCCGGCCGGACAGGGACAGTCGTAATGCTTCAGTTTTTAACCCAACCGGATTGATCCCGCTCCCCTACTCCATCGCCTTCAACAACCCCTCCGGCTCCCACACTGGCGGCATGCAAGTCCGCCCGCGACACACCATGGCCCACGCCGGCTTGCCCTCCGGCTTCGGAACCTGCGTCACCGTCTCCGCCAGCGCGTCCGGCAGCGCTCCCGCCGCAATCGCGTCAGGCGAAAGACGAAGCACAGTCTTGTTTACCGCATAGCGAGCCGTCGCCAGTGCTTCAAGCTGGTCCGCCTCAGCTCCAGTGCCAACAACAACGACCTGCAGCGGATCGAGAACGAACCGTTCCAGCGCCAGCCCATAGCTGCCCGCGTACAGCCCGAAGTGCTCCACGATCCCTGCAAACAACTCCAGCGTATCCTCCGCAATCTCTCGGTAGTCCTTGCGCCCGCTCAGTTCCTCAAGCCGCAAGAGTGCCGCAACCGCAGTGGGATTGCCGGCTGGGGTCGGCGAATCCTGCAGCGGCTTCCGTCTTGCCGTGAGCGCCCCCAGCAGGACAGCTCCATCCGCACCGGCAGCCGTATCGAAGAAGGCATCCCCGGTCCGGTCGTAGAACTTCGCAATCATCGCATCCGCAATCTGCACCGCCGCCTGGTAATACCGCATCTGCCCGCTCGAGATCCACCCATCGATACACGCGTGAACCGTCATCGCGTAGTCATCGAGTGTTCCAGGAACATCCTCGCCTGTTCCCGCCCCAGCGTCTCCGCCGTATGCAATCACATGCCGCAGCGTATCCTTCCCATCCCACGCCTCCGCGATGATTCGGTCCAGTGTGAGCAGAGCAAATCTCCGCGGCTGGTCCGCACGCAGCACACGCGCCGCCTCCAGGTACGCCGTTACCGCCATCGCGTTCCAGGCGGTATAGAGCGTCGAGTCGATGAACGGTGTCGTCCGCTCCACCCTCGCGGCCAGCAGCTTCCGGTGCGCCGAGGAAAGCAGCCACCGCACATCCGCCGTCGCTTTCCCTGTCTGCGCGGCAACCTCGTCGATCGTGAATTTCCGATGTAGCACGTTCTTCGCCGAATTGTGGTGCATATCGCCCAGTTCGCCGATGTCCCAGTAAGGCCCCGCCACGGCCATTTCATCCGCATCCAGAACCGCGCGCGCTTCCTCCAGCGTCCAGGTGAAGTAATCCCCGTCGTCATCCAGATTGATGTCCGCATCCTGAGACGCATAGAAACCGCCGCGCTCGCGATCCGTCATCACCGCATCGAGCCAGCCGATGATCTCCTCCGCCGTGCTTCGGAAATCTTCGCGCACATAGCTCTGATAGGCATGCACATAATTTCGAAGCAGTTCCGTGTTGTCGTAGATCATCTTTTCGAAGTGCGGGACCACCCATTGCTCATCCACGCTGTACCGGTGAAAGCCCCCCGCAAGCTGGTCATAAACACCGCCCCTCGCCATCTGCTCCAGCGTTACCGTAAATGCGCGTGTTGCCTCCTCGATCCCACGATTCAACCCGACCTGGAGCAGCAGATCCAGAATCGCCGAATGCGGAAACTTCGGCTGCGAGCCAAACCCACCGTGCCGCGGATCGAATTGCGAAACCGCTGAGGTCACAATCTTCTCCACCAGCGCGGGGTTCAGATCGCCGCCCCGCGAAGAAAACGACTCGTTATGCTCGATGGCGTTCATCACGCTCGATGCCGACTCCAGCGCCTCCTCGCGCCGGTCCTGCCACACCTGCGACATCGTCAGCAAAACCCTTCCAAACCCCGGCCGTCCATAGCGATCGTCCCGCGGAAAATACGTTCCACCGAAGTAGGGCCGTCCGTCCGGCGTCAGGAAGGCCGTCAGCGGCCACCCGCCCTGCTGGCTGATCGCCGATACCGCGGCCTGATATCGCGAATCCACATCCGGCCGCTCGTCCCGGTCCACCTTTACGGCGATAAAGTGGTCGTTGATGATCCGCGCAATCTCGGCATCCTCATAGGACTCGCGGTCCATCACGTGGCACCAGTGGCACCAGACCGCGCCTATATCCAGCAGGATTGGCTTGTTTTCGGCCTGTGCTCTTGCGAACGCGGCTTCACCCCACGCGTGCCAGTTCACCGGCTGATGGCGCGCCGACCGAAGGTAAGAAGATGATGCCGATTGCAGCTGATTCAGTACGACTGCGGTATCTGACTGTCGCTCGTCCATGGGGCGAGGATACACGGGCCACGGTTTGCGATTCCAGTCTGCCCAGCCATCGTCCCCTCTTCAAACAGGGAAAGGCCTGTACCACGACACGATGGGGTGCACCCTCCGGGTTCTGCTTGGATCGGAAGAAAGCTGCAATGATAGGAAGAGGGATGCGCGAATCAAGATCATCCCACCTTCATCGATTTCAACAAGGAGATTCTCAACAACCTCCGTCACCAGCGAACAAACCAGCCTCGACTTATGGACAACCGGCATACCGGCGAAGGCATCAAAACTCGATGGTTAAATGAACGTCATTCTCAAACTGCTTGCAAACCTGTCATCTGTCTTAATCACTTCCCCTGACCCAGATGTGTCTGCTTCCATGAAGAACACGTAGGCTTACCTGAGCCGGAGATCGACCGATGGACGACGACAACCTGCTTTGGGGCGGACAAACAGGAACAATGCAGCCAGGCACGATGGGCGATTTGATCAGTTCCTACGACTGGTCGAGGACCCCGCTAGGTCACGTTTCCGCGTGGCCCGATAGCCTCAAAGCCACGGTCCGCATCCTCGTCACATCGCGCTTTCCCATGTGGATGGCATGGGGACCGCAGTTCACAGTTCTCTACAACGACGCCTATGCCCGGGTAACACTCGGCAAAAAGCACCCCTGGGCTCTGGGAAAGCCAGCCGCCGAAGTCTGGCACGAAATCTGGCACGAAGTCTACCCGCGTATCGAGCGCGTCATGCGAACCGGCGAGGCTTCCTGGGACGAAACCCTCGGCCTGATCCTTGAGCGCAGCGGATTTCCCGAAGAAACCTACCATACCTTCTCTTACAGTCCGCTGGCAGGAGCCAACGGCGAGATCGAAGGCATGTTGTGCGTCGTAATGGAGGACACGCAACGCGTCCGTGGCGAACGCCAGCTCTCCTCGCTCAGCACGCTGGCCGGCGCACTGGTAGACGCCAACACAAAAAGGGAAGTGTTCGCGGCGATCGAACGAGGGCTCTCCGGCCAGAAAGATATTCCATTCGCTCTCGTCTACTGCTTCGAAGACGGCAGCCCCAATTTGTGTCTTGTGGCGCAAAGCGGAATCGAGCCCGGCCACCCCGCTGCACCGCGTGAGATGGATAGCGAATCGATCGCCGCTCCCTGGCCTGTGCATCTTCTCTTTGATTCCAATCGGCCCATCACGCTCGACCTCCCCAGCGATCGCTTTTCTGACCTTCCTTGCGGGGTGTGGAACAAGCCACCGAGCCAGGCGCGTCTCATTCCTCTCTCCCGGCGCGGCCAGGAGAAACTTGCCGGCGTCTTCATCGCTGCTCTCAATCCCTATCGCCAGTTCGACCCCAGCTATACTGGTTTTCTCGAACTCGCCGCCGGACAAATCTCCGCCAGCATCACCAACGCCGAAGCCTACGAGACAGAAAGGCGTCGCGCCGAAGAGCTCACCGCCCTCGATCGCGCAAAGACAGCTTTCTTCAGCAACGTCAGCCACGAGCTTCGTACCCCGCTCACCCTGATCCTCGGCCCCATCGAAGACGCACTGCTCAACGAAACCACCCCCTCTGTCGAATCGATGCAGATGCTGCATCGCAATGCGCTGCGTCTCCTCAAGCTCGTAAACGGAGTCCTCGATTTCGTTCGGATTGAAGTTGGCCGGATGCAGGCCACGTATCAGCCAACCGATCTGTCTCTCCTCACCGCCCAGCTCGCCAGTGTATTCCGCTCCGCCGTTGAACGCGCTGGACTGAACCTCGTTATCGATTGCCCGCCCCTTCCCGAACCGGTCTATATAGACCGCGACATGTGGGAGAAGATCGTCCTCAATCTCCTCTCGAACGCCCTCAAGGCCACGTTTGAAGGAGAGATCCGCGTCGCCATCTCAGCAGAAGCGCATGGCGCCCTTCTCACGGTTCACGATACCGGCACCGGTATTCCCGAAGAAGAAGTTCCATACCTCTTCGAGCGGTTCCGCCGCATAGAGGGCGCGCGCCGTCGAAGTCATGAAGGAAGCGGCATCGGCCTGGCGCTGGTTCATGAGCTCGTCACCATGCAAGGCGGAACCATCGAAGTTCAGAGCAAGGCAGGCGACGGCACTCAATTCAAAGTGCGCCTGCCCTATGGCTACGAGCATCTCAAGCAGGGCAACATCGCTCGCGATGCCGGCAGCCCGCTTGTATTGCAGGGCTCGACCATCGCCTACGTCCAGGAAGCTCTCGGCTGGCTGCCCGGTAACGGCCAGCTTCAAAACGAAATCACCGGTCTGCTTGAAGACGACAATTTAACCGCAGTCGAGGCCCGCGCCCGGCACCGGCCCGTCGTTCTGCTGGCTGACGACAACGGAGACATGCGCGAGTACGTACGTTCGCTGCTGGCGGGCCGGTTCAACGTCGTTGTAGCCGAGAATGGAAACACCGCTCTCGAGGAAATACGCCGCCGCAAGCCAGACCTCGTCCTCACCGACGTCATGATGCCGGAGATGGATGGCTTTGCATTGCTCAACGCGTTGCGTCGAGACCCCACCACCGCGCTGATCCCCATCATCATGCTATCTGCCCGCGCTGGAGAAGAAGCCCGCATCGAAGGCGTTGAAGCCGGAGCTGATGACTATCTCACCAAGCCATTCGCCGCCCGCGAACTCATCGCCCGCGTCGATGCCCAGCTCAAAATGGCGCGCATGCGCCGGGAAGCCGCCGAGCAGGAAGCTGCCCTGAAGCAGGAAGTC
>Ga0157374_10003877_pt1 | contig 12559 bp, 13 predicted proteins | sample M25metaG_FD_115308 | JGI IMG/M metagenome (GOLD analysis project Ga0157374, IMG submission 115308) | Miscanthus rhizosphere microbial communities from Kellogg Biological Station, Michigan, USA - M2-5 metaG | ecosystem: Host-associated > Plants > Roots > Rhizosphere > Soil | place: USA: Michigan...
AGTTCTTCAGCTTCATCGGCGCTCAGCTGGCCGTTGAAGAGACCGAAGTGGCTCTTTACCTGCCACGTCTTTTTCTTGTCCGGCGACCACGCGAAACCAAGCCGCGGCGTGAAGTTCGCAAACGTTGCCGGATCGCTTTCGAGGAAGTAGCGCAGGCCGAATGAGAACGTGAGGTTCGGGCGTAGCTTCATGTCGTCCTGGTAGAAGGCTGCGAGGCGAATCTGCTTTACGCTGACCCTGGGGTTGCCGGTAACGTTGGTGAACTCTGCCGGCGTCTTCGCCACATACTCCTCCGCGGCCGTATGCTGCTGCGTGCCCGCGAAAATATACGTCCCGTTGAAGCCGTTGTAGAGATCGCTGTCGCGCGTCTTGAGGAATAGCTGGTAGCCGGTCTTGATGGTGTGATGCGAGGTCGTGAGGATGATGTCGTCGTCGTTTTCGAAACCAGTGCGGAACTGCCGTGTGTTGCCGATGCTGGCGCCGCCGCCGGTGAAGTATCCCGACACCGACACACTTGGCCCGGTGCTGTTGGGCAGATCGTTCTCGTGGTACCACTCGAAGCTCACGCGGGCTTCGTGCATCAGCTTCGGCGTGAACGTGGTCACGTTGCTGAGGCGGACGGTGTAGTCGTTGTTGCGATTTGCGAAACCGGCTTCGCGCAGTGTGGATCCACCCACGCTGGCATTGTCCGTTGAGTTGACGTTGGCCGAGAAGCTGACGAAGGCAATGTTCTTCGGCCCGAGCTGCCAGTCGACGCGGGCCTGCCCGATCCACAGGCGCTGCGGTTGGGGTACGCTGTCGAGCGTCCTTACGGCATTGCCTGCGCTGTCGAGCGTGATCGCGTTGACCACCGCTACCTCGTCGATGCTGCGGTGCTCCAGCGAGGCCGAAAAGTTCGAGCCTTGTTTGCGGATCGGGCCGGAGAAATCGAAGCCGTAACGCTGCTTGCCGAGAGTTCCCGTGGACGCCGCAAACGGATCGCGCGCGTTCATCGGTGAGCTTGAGTTGGTGAGGAACAGAGCGCCGTGATACGCCTTCGCTCCGGGCTTGGTGTAGACCTCGACGCGGCCGCCGCCGAAGGGAGGCTCGCGGTACTCGGCGGAGAAAAGGTCGGGGCTTACGTTGATGAACGCGATCGAGCTCTTGGGCGGGAGCTTCGCAGAATCCTGAAAGCCATCGACGGAGATGGTCGTGTTTGCGGGGCTTCCGCCTGACGCCGCAGCCAGTTGCTGCAGCTCGCGGAGAAGGTCGTCGGGATCGTCGGCGAGCGCTTGCAGTTGCTTGCCGGCGATCACCAGGCCGTTGCTGCCGCCGGGTGCTGCCACCTGCATGTCGTTGTCGTCCGCGTTGACGGTGATGCTGGCCTCTGTGGAAGGCACCAGCCGGAAGGTCAGGTCGTTCGCATGCGGCGCGGTTACCTGGATGGTGAAGGCGGCGAAGTCATGGAACGTCGCCACCAGCGTGTGGTGTCCGTTGTTGACGCAGGGAAAGGCGAATCGCCCATCGGTTCCACTGGTGCGGTCTGTTTTGTCGTCGAGCCGGACGCTGGCCCCGGGCACGAGTGCGCCGGTCGAGTCGAGCACAACACCCGCCACCCGCGTGCATGGAGTCTGGGCCCAGGCACCGAGCGGCGACACAAAAACGGCAGTGAGTAACGCGGCGGAGAGTCGTGTCATAGAAGTGGACCTGGGCTAAAGGGTTGGCGTGCCGAGCGGGAGTTCGACCACGGTACAGGGCCATACGTCTGTGAATCCTTCGCAGTTCCATGCTTGTGACCAAATTCGGCAACAGCCACTTGACATATTCCCATATGGGCATGTATTGTCTCGAAATGGCAAGAGCGAGCACCACACTGGACGCTTTCAACGCAGTCGCCGAACCCCGGCGGCGCGAGATCCTGAGCTACCTCGCCGGTGACGAGCGGCCCGTCGGCGACATCGTCACCGCGTTGGGCATCGAGCAACCGTCGGTGTCCAAGCACCTGCGTGTACTGCGCGAAGTCGGTCTGGTGCGGATGCGGTGCCAAGGGCGGCAGAAGCTCTACCGCACCAACGCCGCGGCGATCCGTCCGCTGCACGAGTGGGCCGGGACGTTTGAGCGCTACTGGCAGCACCAGCTACTCCGCGTCAAGGAACTCGCCGAAGCGACCGTCCAATCCGCGCAAACCTCTAACCCAAACCCCGATTCCAATTCCAACTCCAAGGAGAAGAAATGATCGCCACCGAACCCACCCTCGAAGACCTCACCCTCACCATCAACCAGGAAATCCACGTCAAGGCGCCGATGGATGTCACGTTCGCCGCGCTGCTGGAACAGCTCGGCCCGGGCAACCAGACGCCTGATGGCAAGAGCCTCAACATGAAGATCGAGCCGTGGCCCGGCGGCCGCTGGTATCGCGATATGGGTGATCTCAACGGCCACTTCTGGGCCAACGTCAAGGCCATCATGCGGCCGTCGCTGCTGGAATTCGTTGGGCCTCTATTCGCGTCATTCCCTTTCGTCTCGAACGTCCAGTACCGGCTGAGCGAAGTCGATGGCGGCACGCTGATCGCCTTCAAGCACACCGCTCTCGGCTTTGTTACCGAGGAACACAAAGCAGGCATGAATAAGGGCTGGGCGTCGATGCACGACCGTGTGCGCAGCTATGCCGAGTCGCGCTGATCGCGCGGCCTATCCCATCCACAGCGGAGGACACTATGTGCCCTATGTGTATCGCAAACGCCGTCCTCGTCGCGGGCGGCATCACCACCAGCGGCGGATTGACTGGCCTCATCGTCCGCAAATTCGGCTTCAAGGGCCGCACTGGCCATCGCTCAGTTCCCGCGTCAGGCGACAAGACCCTGGCGCGGAACACTAACCCAAGGAGAATTCAGGATGTCAGCACTCACGATGGAGAAACCGCCCATAGTGTCGCGAGAGGAATGGCTCGCGGCTCGAACGGAACTGTTGGCCAGGGAAAAGCAAGTCACTCGCGAGCGTGATGCGCTGGCTGCCGCGCGCCGCCGCATGCCGTGGCTTGCTGTCGACACGCCGTACAGCTTTGAGGGGCCGCGAGGAAAGACGAGCCTGCTCGATTTGTTTGAGGGACGGAGGCAGTTGATCGTCTATCGCGCCTTCTTCGAACCCGGCGTGTTTGGCTGGCCCGATCATGCGTGCCGCGGCTGCTCGTTCGTTGCCGATCAAGTCGCGCACCTCGCTCATCTGAACGCGCGCGACACCACGTTGGCTTTCGCCTCGCGCGCGCCGCAGGCGGAGATCGAACGCCTGAAGACGCGGATGGGCTGGGACATTCCCTGGTACACCATTACGGACAGCTTCGACCTCGATTTCGGCGTCGACGAGTGGCATGGTACCAATGCGTTCATTCACGATGACGGTAAGATCTTCCGGACTTACTTCATCAATAATCGTGGCGACGAGGCCATGGGCAGCACCTGGAGCTACCTCGACATCACTGCGCTTGGGCGGCAGGAGATTTGGGAGGACTCGCCCGCGGGCTACCCTCAAACCAAGCCTTATGCGTGGTGGAACTGGCACGACGAGTATCGCGATGAGCGGCCGTCGCAATGGTGGAGCAATCCGGAACACGGAACGGTCGACCCGGCCGATCCCAGGCCTCGGGCGGACGCTTCACAAAATAATGCGAGCGCGTGAACACTGTCGGAGACACTCGGGCTGATGCGAGGAGTTCACGCTGCCGCCAGCCCGGGTGTAGTTTAAGTTGCTATGAAACGTTTTTATATCCTGCTCGCCCTGAGCGCATTGCCGCTTGCATTGATGGCGCAAATCGAGAGTAAGAAGCAGGGCGGTCAGGGTTGGGAAAAAGTAGCCGACCCTGAAACTTCAAATACCCGGCTGGGCGCCGCCGGTCAATCGATAGTGCCGACAAGGTTTCCGCACACAGTTGTGCCATTGGCGGATGGATATACCTACACGAGTCTTCAGGCGGGGACATTTAGGGCGCTGTCCTCGGAGATAGAAAGTAATCCGCACGGCGTGGTCTGGACGCAGCTCGACGGCGTACCTTCAAGCGGCGGCGTGAGCTGGAGGGCGCTGGCTTGGGCGCTCGATGTTTCGGGTGACGTGATCACGTCATTCGCGAAGGAGCCGCGGGGCTCCCTGGTGACGGGCTGCCCTTGCGGGTATTATCGGCTGCCGAAGAATACGACAAAGTTTGTGTCCGCGGGTGGATCGCCGAACGGGGTTGTCGGCTATATCGTCTCCGATGGTAAAGGCCGGTTATATTCCGATACTGGCTTTGGTTTTACTATCCAGCGGTCGATTGATGGAGGTAAGAGCTGGGGGACTGCTCCGGGGTCGTTCGCCTCAAATCCGTACTCGCGGCTGTCCCATATTTCTGGCGGGCTTTATGGTTTTGCAGTGATTAATCATGAAATTTATACAGGCGGTGAAGGCGGCATCCTTAAGTGCGATATCGATATGAAATCGTGCGCTGAAGTTGCTATGCCCGCCGCGCAGGGCTACAAACGCAATGTAACTGCCTTCGCCAGTAACGGCACCCCTCTAACTCCAGCAACGGAGATATTCGAGTTAGCCCGGCAGGCTCCGCCAAGCAGCAAAGAAGGTGGGCTGAGCCTGATGAAATGGGACTCAACCTCCGATAGCTGGAACTATGTACCTGCCGCTCAAGGAGCGGGTCCGTGGTACGAGGCTTATGTCCACTCCATCGAAAAGCTGCCCGGCCCGCATGAATATATTCTGACGCGTTACAGCAGAAACGACAGCCAGATTCTTTATACAAATGATGCGGTTACGTGGACTCCTTACGACCTTACAGGCCTGCCACCCTTCGATATGACCTACAGGCCTCTGGTGCTGGCGGTGAATCCACTAACCGGGGCTAAATATATGGTGACCAGCGGTCGAGCGGCAGATATCTGGGTGCATAAATAAAGGCTACACAGAGAGCTGAATTAAAACGCCATCTGACTTACAGCCTTCGTGCGCTTCGCATACTTCCAGACTTCTCTTCCAAACCCGATCAGCGCAGCGAGGAAGGCAATTTTGAAGGCCAGACCTACAGCCTGATTAACACTTGAAATGTCACTGGCGTTGGCGCCCGTGCCCGCTTCGACGAAGTACACGGAAGACATCGCCAGCCAACCGATCGCGATAATTCCTAGTAAGTCCGTCAGGAACTTCATCGGCTGCATTGCCTTCTGCGCTGCGGGTACGAACGCCAGTAACCGCATGATGAGTTGAAGTACGAGCAGCGCGATCAGCAGAACGTAGAACATGTGCCACACCGGCGCCAGTGCCACATTGAGCGAATCGAAGAAGAACACGCCCGGCCCGAGGATCCAGTAGGGATGCCACGGCGCCCACAAGACGTATGCGAACCACAGGCAGTGGAGCACGAGCTCTACTGTCTTCTTGGCTGTCGATTTTGTAGTCTCGGGGTCTTCATACTTTTTTAGCGGAGGCAGTTCTGCGGGGTCCCACTGCGTCAGCGTGTCCTTGAGGCCGCCCTTGCTGATGATGTACTCCACCACCACAAATGTCAGCGTGACCATCGCTGCAAATACCAGCAGTACGGGGAACAGTTTCAGCGCAGCGGTGACGATCCTGCCGGCCAGGTTTGGGTCTGTGCGTGTGAAGAACAGGTTCGCGCCCTGAGCGATCGTGTAGACGAGCACCACGAGCGGCAGCGCTTTGCGCAGGGTGAACATATAGAACGGAAAGATAGTCGGCCCGATCAATGACCGCTGCGGCAGATAGCGCAGTGCTACTGTCTCCGGCTTGCCGTGAGAGCGAAGTATTGCTGCTACGTCGCCTGATTCCAACGGCCGGTCGAGTTCCTCGGAGCGTGCGTCCATTTGCTCCAGCAGGTTGGCGCGGAGCTCCGCCAGCGTGTCGTCTTTTGTGGCCTCAGGAAGGTACTGGCCTACAGCCTGTAGATAACGTTCGAGTAAGTCCATAGCGTTCACCTCGCGTCTTTCAGAATGTTGTGCAGCGACTCGTTGATCCCGTTCCACTCCACCAGCAGCTGTTCGAGCACTGTTGCGCCATCGGCCGAGAGGCGGTAGAAGCGCTTCTTCCGCTTGTCTTCCTCGCGCCACTCGCTGGTCAGCAGACCCTGCGTCTCGAGCCGCCGGAGCAGGGGGTAAAGGGTGCTCTCCTCGATGGCCAGGCCTTTGTCAGCGAGCGCCTTGCGCAGGGTGTAGCCGTAGTGCTCCTCGCGCAACTGGGCCAGGACGGCGACGATCAGGCAGCCTCGCCGCAGTTCCAATCGGAGGGAGTCGAATGATCCGGATTCGAGTGAGTCGTTCATACTGTATGAACTACACTGTATGACATACAGTGTGTGCTGTCAAGTACTCGTGCAAAGAAAAAGCCCGGAGATTTCTCTCCGGGCCCTTGCCGTCGGGTTGGTACCTAGCTTTTCTTGTGTGCGACCGCTGTCTTTTTCACCGGAGCCTTCGCCGAGGAAGCGGACGCCGTCTGCGCCAGCGCTGCGTCGATCACGCTGTAGAGCTGGCTGACGTCGACCACCTGTACCCAGCTCTTGGGCGTGACGACGATGATGGTCGGCGTGTGCTGCAGCCCCATCTTGTTGCCAAGATCGCGGTCGGCGGTGACTTCCTTCTCGAACTGGCCGGTGGGGTCCACGCGGAAGGGCATTTGCAGGTTGTGCGATTGGAAGAATTTGGTGGTGAAGTTGTGCAGGTCGTCCTTGCTGGCGATCTGGTACTGGCTGGCGAAGACCTGGCGGCGATAATCTTCCGCGGTCGCGGGCGAAACCTTGTCTTCCAGGTAGCGCGCCGTGATTGACGCGTCGTGGCTCCAGATGTGGCCGGGGATCTGGAAGTCGCGGCGGATCAACGGAATCTTGTAGTGCGCGACGGCCGCGTGCACGATGGGAAACGCGTGCGCGCAGGCGGGGCATTCGAGGTCTTCCCACTCGATGATGGCGACCTTCGCGCCGGGCGGCACCTTGAACATCGACGTGTCTTTGAAGGGGTCGCCTACGCCACCGACAGCGCTCTGCGCAAAGGCAGAACCGGCGGCGAGCGAAACGAAGAGTGCAGCGGAGAGAAGTCGAGACATACGGTTAGGACGCAAGTGAATACCTATTGAGAGCAGGATGCTCAGAACGCTGTCTTCCATTGAATCACCAACGCGCCGCCGATGCTATTCTGCGAGCGAAGGAAAATCGAAATGCTGGCCATCTTTCCGCTCATCAACCTCGTCGTCCTGATCGCGATCCTGCTCGTCATCCTGTTGCGTAAACCCGCGTCTGCGCCGGAAGACGCGCGGCTGGCGCAGCTTCTTTCCGCCGACATCCCCGGCGCTCTCGCCCGCGCCGAAACCCGTGGTCAGGCGCTCGACCAGCATCTGCGCGCCGAGCTGGCGCAGCTTCGCGCAGACTCCGCGGCGTCGTCGGCTGCGCTGCGCACCGAGGTTCTGGGCAACATCAACACGCTGGGCGAGACGCTCCGCACTGGCATGGACGCTCAGCTTTCGGGCCTGACGCAGCGGTTCACGGCTTTCACGGCAGACTCTACGCGCCACGCCACCGACACCCGCGACGCGCTGTCTCGCCGACTGACTGAGCTCGGCACGACGCAGAACGAGCACCAGGAAAGACTTCGCGGCACCGTCGAACAGCGCCTCGATGCGCTCAACGTCAGCAACTCCGCCAAGCTCGAGGAGATGCGCCTGACAGTGGACGAAAAGCTGCATGCCACGCTGCAAACGCGGCTCACGGAAAGCTTTGGCGCGGTCACTGACCAGCTCAGCAAAGTCCACGCCGGGCTGGGTGAAATGAACACCCTCAGCACCGGGGTCAATGACCTAAACCGCATCTTTTCGAACGTCAAATCGCGCGGTGGATTCGCCGAAGTCCAGCTCGGCAAGCTGCTGGAGCAGGTGCTCGCGCCGGGGCAATATGTCGAAAACGCCAACGTGCGTCCCGGCACGATGGAGGTCGGGGAGTTTGCGGTGCGTTTCCCGGGCACGGGCGGCGATGTGCTGCTGCCGATCGATGCAAAGTTCCCGCGCGAGGACTGGGAGCGGCTTGAAACAGCCTACGAAGCCGGTGTCCCCGCCAGCGTCGAGCAGGCTCGCAAAGCCTTCGACGCGGCCATTCGCACCGAGGGCAAACGCATCTGCTCGAAGTACATCAACGAGCCGATTACGACGCCCTACGCGATCATGTTCCTGCCCACCGACGGTCTGTACGCGGAGGTGTGGCGCCGCGACGGCCTACAGGCCGACGTGCCCGAGAGCTCGCGCGTGATGGTTGCGGGGCCGTCGAATTGGTACGCGCTGCTGACCAGCTTCCAGCTAGGGTTCCGCATGTTGAACCTGCAGAAAAAGGGCAACGAAGTCTGGAACGTCCTGGCCCAGACTCAGACCGAGTTCAGGACCTTCGAAACCCTGATGTCGTCGATGGAAAAGCAGGTGGGGACGGTGCAGAACACGATTCAGAAACTGGGCGTACGCACCCGGGCCATCCACCGCACATTGCGCGATGTCAGCTCCGAAACCGACCGTCCGGCTCTCGAACCGGACGTTAATCCAGCGGCTTTCGACGGCTTTCTGCCCATGCTTTCAGCCGAAGATGATGATGAACGGTAGCGCGCCAGGTGATGGGCGCGGCTTTTCGCCATCACCGACTGCAGACCGTCGTTGCGCAGCAAAACCTTAAGACGGCAGAGGGCGCACTCCCACGGGAAAAAACCCAGCAGGGGCAATACTTTACGCTCAAAAAAACCAACCCGGTTCAGACGCCTGAACCGATCTGCATGACACCGCTCGCACGACTTCTTCATAGGCTCGAAAAACTCCACTTTGTATCGTTTGCCATACACTATGAGGAAGCCGATAACATCAACCATTCCGCAATGTATCTCATAACGATAGAGGTTTAAAGCGACGCGCCGATCCGTAGTAACCTTTAAGTGGAAGTCACTAAAGTAACGCGACATACGATGCGGTTTGCCATCCCTACAGCTTCGATAAAACCGGCATCGAGGAGCGCCGCCGGGCGCCGGCTGGATGCAGGCCCACACTCTATCGGCAGCAGGGCCGTTCACCATAAATCAACATTCGGTCTGCAAAGGTATCCCGGTCTTCCTTTACACCATCCAACCGCGTGGGTATGCTTGCACATTGGAGCGGTCGAAAAGGTCCACGCCGGCCGGCCTCGATTTTCGTAACAGGACCACCAGAACGCACAGGAGAAACGCAATGGGAGCAGTAGACGAGAAGGTAAAGCAGATTATTGTCGAGCAACTTCAGGTGGATGAAGCCGAAGTAACGCCCGGGGCCAGTTTTCAGGAAGACCTCGGTGCAGACTCGCTGGACGTAGTCGAGCTCGTCATGCAGTTTGAAGAAGCGTTCGATATTCAGATTCCGGACGAAGACGCCGAGAAGATCAAGACGGTGAAGGACGCCATCGATTACATCGAGAAGAACCAGAAGGGCAAGTAACCGCATGACGGAGCAGCGTCGCGTTGTGGTCACAGGCCTCGGCCTCGTGTGCGGGGTAGGAAATACCGTACCCGAGGTCTGGGCAGGCCTGCTGGCCGGCAAAAGCGGAATGGCGGAGATCAAGGCTTACGATCTCGAAGGCCATTCTGTTCGCTTTGCCGCGGAGGTCAAGGACTTTGACCCCCATGTTTTCGTGGACAAAAAAGAGGCCCGCAAGATGGGCCGGTTCATCCATTTCGCCATGGCCGCCGCCCATGAGGCCATGCAGCACTCCGGCCTCCAGGTTACGGCGGAAAACGGCGAGATGGTCGGCGTCCACATCGGCTCCGGCATCGGCGGATTCGACATCATCGAGCGCGAGCACACCGCCATGCTCAATGGCGGGCCGCGCAAGATTTCGCCGTTCTTTATTCCCGCCAGCATCATCAATCTGGCCGCCGGGCATGTCAGCATCAAGTACGGCGCCAAGGGCCCTAATGAGGCGACGGCTACCGCCTGCACCTCGTCGGCGCATGCTATCGGCGACGCTTTCCGGACGATCCAGCGCGGCGATGCCGATGCGATGATCGCGGGTGGTGCCGAAGCTGCGATTACCCCCTTGAGTGTCGGCGGTTTTGCTGCCATGAAGGCGCTCTCCACCCGCAACGACGACCCCACACACGCCTGCCGGCCCTTCGACAAGGACCGCGACGGATTTGTGGTGGGTGAAGGCGCGGGCATCCTCATTCTCGAGGAGCTGGAGTTCGCCAAGGCCCGCGGAGCCAACATCCTGGCTGAAGTCATCGGGTACGGGATGTCCGGAGACGCGTTCCACATGACCGGCATGGCCCCAGAAGGCGAAGGCTGCCGCCGCGCGATGGCCCAGGCGCTCAAATCCGCCAACCTTTCGCCGGACAAGATTGACTACGTCAATGCCCATGCGACGTCCACGCCGCTCGGCGACGCGCTTGAGTCCAAGGCGATTGAAAACGTCTTTGGCGAACGCGCCATCAACCATAAGCTGCTGGTTAGTTCCACTAAGTCGATGACCGGGCACCTCCTCGGCGGCGCGGGAGGCTTGGAAGCCGGCATCACCGTTATGGCGATGCTCAACCAGATCGCTCCACCGACCATGAACATCGTCGAGCTCGACCCGGCCTGCCGCCTGAATTACGTGCCCAACCAGCCGCAGGACGCGAAGATCGATTACGCTTTGTCGAACTCGTTCGGATTTGGCGGGACGAATGGCTCGCTGGTGTTCAAGCGCTGGATGGAGTAAAGCCTCCCAAAACCCAAAAGCAGAGGCCCGGCATCGATGCCGGGCCTCTGCTTTTGATCGCACTGGGTTATGAAGAGACCGCGGCGAATCCCGTCTTGATCAGCACAATCAACAGCCACCAGCCAAAAACCGCAATCAGGCCGGAGCTGCGCTTGGTTCGCGCCACAATGGCAAGACCGATGCCCAGCACGATCATCATCCATATCTGGAAGACGTCAATTGAAGTAAGGAAGGTCTTCAACGCGCCGGGCGTGTCGATGTAATAGCCAAGGTCGGTGCCTACCATGCTGTCCATGGTGAAGCTTTCGCCCGTCTTCCCCACATATAGCAGGATGATCGCCAGTACACTTTTCAGGCACGCGATCAGCCATGCGTAGTTGATCACGCAAAAAACCTGCATGAAGCTCGACGTACCACCGAAACCGAAGTTGATCGTTCCCCACATGACGAGCGCGATGATCCCTAGAAAGATACCTGTCGTGATCGGGCTGCCATAAAACAAACCTTTGAAGACATACTCTGTTCCTTTTTGCTGCATGGCGAGTTGCTGTGGGGTCATGTTCGCCATTTTTTCTTCGGTCTTTGGGTTTTCGCGAAGCGTGTTGTCGACCAGTTGCGTCCAGCCCACCTTCTGCGAAACTGCAAACGCCAGCCCATACGACACCAGCACAATGAGGATGTACGGAAGCCACCAACTGGTGCTGCGCCGCACGTCCGTAAAAGTCTTGCTCGGAGCGACAAATGTATCGACAACACGTTCCATTTGCGAAAGCGGTGCGCCCTCGGCTACTGCCAGTTCTTCCTGCATGATTCTTCTCCTTGAAGTGCGCGATGGGGTAATGCAGGAAGTGTAGCGCGAAGCAGGAAAAAAGTCCCGGTTTAGCGCTTTGTGGATTTGCCCAGCCCGGTCAGGATCGCGGTCACGAACGAGAGCCCCCGCCGGCCATCCTCCGACGCGACCCGCTTGAAGATCTGCCACAAACTCGGCGGCTTCTGCTCCGCAGCCTGCTGCCGCGTAGCCCCGTCGACCGCCTTCGCCAGCTGATCCAGCATCGCCGGATCAACCGACGCCAGAATCTTCGCCAATGCAATCGCATTCCGAATCGCGCGAACGCTCTCTGGCTTGTTTCCAGCCGCGGCCAGTTCAGTCGCAATCTTGTCGCGGCCGCCGATCAAACCCTGCGCCAAGTCGAGCACACCCTTATCGTGCGCGGTCTGTAATAAATCCCACGCCACCAACAACGCCTCGGCGTGCTCGCGGGGCGCAGCCGCGAGGCGCCGCTCCAGCTCCTGGTGCGGATCGCTAACTTGTAACTTGAACGCTATCGGATTCGCCATCGCTAACCCCTGCTCTTAATTTGCACCAGCTTGTCCTGAGGCTTCGACCCCGGAACCCAGTAGTCGGCGCGGGCCCACTTCTTTTCGACTTCAACGCCCATGGTGGGCGTGCGCTCGCCGAAGCGGAAGTTGCGGCGCGGCAGAGGGGTCTCGCCGTCGACATCAAGCACGGTCATCTTTACGGAACATTCCTTGAACGCCGGCGTATGCGTCGTGCGGTCGACATGCGAGCTGGTCAGCTTGTTCACCGGCTCTTCCACCGAATTCATCGGCATATACATCTGCCTGCCGCTTACTCGAGTGCTCACCAGCACCTTCACGCGCAGACGACCGTACGGACTTTCAAGCTGCACCAGGCTTCCATCACGCACACCGCGCTCCGATGCCAGCTCCGGCGACACTTCGACAAACGTTCCCGGAGTCATCGCCTTGATGCCCGGAACGCGGTCCGTCATGTTGCCCTGCTCGAAGTGTTCGAGCAGGCGGCCGTTGTTCAGATGCAAGTCG
>Ga0157374_10003878_pt1 | contig 12559 bp, 11 predicted proteins | sample M25metaG_FD_115308 | JGI IMG/M metagenome (GOLD analysis project Ga0157374, IMG submission 115308) | Miscanthus rhizosphere microbial communities from Kellogg Biological Station, Michigan, USA - M2-5 metaG | ecosystem: Host-associated > Plants > Roots > Rhizosphere > Soil | place: USA: Michigan...
GCGGTCGACCCGCTCGGATTGTTGAAGACGATCCGCAACAGCCTGCATCCGGACGGCGTCTACGTCTGCCTCGACATCAACTGTGGCGATACGCTCGAGAAGAACATGAACCCGTTCGGAGCGTTGTTTCACGGCGTGAGCACCCTCTATTGCATGACGACATCGCTCGCGAACGGCGGGGCTGGCTTGGGCACGCTCGGCTTTCACGAAACGAAGGTGCAAGAGCTCTGCGGCAAGGCAGGCTTCAGCAGCGTTCGCCGCGTGCCGATGGAGAATCCATTCAACAATCTCTATGAAGCGCGTCCCTGATGCAGCTGACCCTCTACCATCACGGCTCATCGGCGTGCGCTGCGAAGGTGAGGTTCGCGCTCGAGGAAAAGAACCTCGCCTGGGAGAGCCAATACGTCGACATCCTCAAGGGCGAGCAATTCGAGCCGGAGTTCTTGGCACTCAATCCGAAAGCTGTGGTGCCGGTGCTAGTGCACGACGACGTCGTGCTCGTCGAATCCACGATTATCTGCGAGTACCTCGAAGAGTCATTCCCGGACAACCCGATTTACCCACGATCGCCGATCGAGCGGGCGCGCGTACGCGAGTGGACGAAGGCCGTTGACGAGGAGTTGCATCCGGCGTGCTCTGCGATCACGTACGTCGTGTCGCATCGCCACACCATCCTCCGCAACGGCACGGGCAGCTTCGAGGAGTTCGTAGCGGGCGGGTCGCGCGAGGGCGCTGCCGCACGACAACAGAAATGGCAATGGATACAGCTCGGCCTCGAAGCGCCAGGAGCGGCCGACAAGATTCGCCTATACGAAGCGTATCTTCAGAAGATGGAGCGCGCATTGCGAAGCTCCGTCTGGCTCGTCGGCGCGAGATTTTCGATGGCCGATATCGCAATGGCGCCGTACGTCAATCGGCTCGCCGCGCTCGCGATGGAAGGCCTGTGGGAAAACGGACGTTTGCCCCATGTGGAGGATTGGTTCTCTCGCGTGCGCGCACGACGAACGTTCGAGGCGGCATTCGCCCGCTGGTTGCCAGGAGACCTCGCGCGAGAGATGCGGACAAACGGCGAGCGCTCGTGGACCGAGATCCGTAGTCTGCTAGGCAACTAAGGCAGCGATCGGCAACCTACCGCGAGGATCCGCTCACCGACTCACTCGCGACCACGCTCTCCTGCTCGCGACATGCGATCCTTCTGACGCAAAGGCATGCGCGGGCGAGCTACAGCGTGACCTTCAACATGTTCGGTTCGATGGACCGGGGAACATGGCGGACTCGGTCGCCTTGCCGGCTAGGCAAAACGTCTTGGCATCGCGATAACGCTGGTAGTAATCGGCGGTAGCTGGACGGACGCGGTCAAGACTCCCTCCGAGGGCGAGTCGATCACAAGCGTCGAGCCCGTGGGGAATCGCTACGATGCCGAGCCCCTGCTCGCGCCCGTCCCGGAACGCGCCGTTGCAAGCGTCTACGAGCTGCGGCAACTCGCCTTGTATTGCGGCGGCAGACTCTCGGCGAGTACTGGCACAGCCTACGAGCGTAGCTGCGGCGACGAGGAATAGTGTGACCTTTAACATGTGCGTCTCCGATCACCCTCGAGAGTCCCTGAGCTTACATCCGCAGGGGATGAGCGTCAGCAGGGATCGCAACTGTCAACTAGGGCCGGTGGCTCGCGGCCATCCTCTCCTGCTCGCCGGTGAATTTGGACCCGAGACGGCGAAGCCGATGCGCCTATGCGAGCCCGACCCGGAGGTTCTCGCGATGGGCCACCAACGTTGACGACGCGCGCCAAACGCATGCCGTCCTCTGCACGCCTGACCAAGGTAGGCGAAGGCCCCGAACGCTCCGCAGGAAATGTGTCCGTGTACCCATTTAGCCTCCCGCGCTCAGACCTCGCGCTCGATATCCTGGCTGATGACAACGTCGCGGTGCTTCCGGAAGCGCCTCTTTAGCCAGCGCATTTCGATCCGAGCCCAGCGTTCGCCGCACGCGGGGTGTAGCCCCGTCATGATCGAGCGGTGCCGAAGCACGCCCGCCACGCGGAGCTCGACAACCAAGTTCTGCGACTCAGTTAGAGGCTTGCGACATCGCGCGCAAATCTCGTCCATTGCTTCTTCTTCTTTGCAGCGGAGCGGACTTTAGCACTTGCTAATCCCGCACCCAAAAGCCGGACCGCATGGCACGGCCGAGCTGTGAGCCGAGGAGAAGACTCCCGCCGAGCTAATCGCGGCTCGACGCGTGCTATGGGAGTTAGGAATCTGATGCAGCGGCACGCCGGTCGCTGGCGCCCCCTGGAAGCGGCGCCGCTACGGCGGTGTCATTCCAACGGCAGATTCACGGCAACCGGCTCGACGCCCAACACAAGCTCAGCGTGAATCAAAGGGGACAGGTGCTGAGTGAGGTACTGAACAATACCCGGCTGCTGAGACTCATCGGCCACGGCCCACGTAACGAACAGTGGGATATGGCCGAGCGAACGGAAATCAGGGTTCCAGCGCTCCAGATAGAGCCGTGTGGAGAGGTTGCCACTGCCAACCTTCAACGCTGCTGGCAGCTGGTCGGGGGGTCGGCCGGGCGTCCAAACGAAATAAACACCCGAGCCTCGTACTTCGGTTGCGATGGATAAAGAGTCGAGGTCGAACCACTCGCCCTCTTTTGACTTTGCCCAGTCGAGATGTACCACCTTCCAGTCTCGGGTGAGAAACCATCTATCTGGAACCTTACCGAAAGACGCAATTTCGTCCATGGACCGGACGGTCTAGGACTGCGCTGTGCTCCTCTCCGTACATTAGAACTACCCGCCCGCCGCAACGTGAGTTTGCGCGAACGCATGCGTCCCGGCGGCCGTCCACGACTCCATGTGCCATGATCCGCGCGGTCGAAGTACCGTAGACAACTCGATTCCTGCTCAAATCGGCCATATTTGGCATACTGGACAAATGTCCACCTCACCCGCGAAACCGAGGCTCGTCCCGTGTCACTTCACGGCCGACGATCTACAACTCATCGAATGGGCGTGCCGAGAGAAGGCGCAACGCGCGCGCAAAGATGCCCAACGCGACGACACGCCAAGCTCGATAGAGACATTCGCGTCCAGTGCAACGAAGTACGAAGCCCTCGCGATTCGAATCCAGCGCCTAAAGGAACTTGGCACCCGGTGATCCCAGGCCGAACGGTGTTGCCGTGGTCTGCGACGTCGAAGCCGTTTGAATTTCCCCAATCCACCCGTTCGCGGAGGCCCAGGACCGGCGGAAAGCGGTCGCTGCGCCGAGAGGCGGTCCCAAACTCCATCTACCGCCATTTCTCCCGCCTCTGTCGGTGGGTGACGGACCATCGAACCGCCCTGCTACGACCCCTTCTCGACTCTATGTCCGGCGCCGGGTGCGATATCTATAACTGATAAGGCGTAACCCAACTCCGCGCGCCGGCTATGGACGGCTGCGGAGGACCGGACCACTGCATGCGCCGACCGGAGCAGGATTGCGGCACCGCGAGGCGACAAGTAATGTCCATAATACCCTGTAACGTGTATTACAGATGACCGCTCCCAAGGTCTCTGGCTGGCTGCTGCTCGCAGCGAGCCTACCCGGCCGTCAGTCCGGCACAGCTCGTGTGAGGCTCTGGCGAGCGCTCAAGGACGCTGGCGCTGCAAGCCTTCGAGACGGCGTCACGCTAGTGCCCGCGCTTCCGGCAATTCGTGAGCGTCTAGCGGCGATCGCGAAGGACATCGAGGCCGAGGGCGGCACCGCATGGATCTTCCATCTCGAGGGGCAGTCTCCAACAGTCGAGAAAAAGTTGAAGCGTCTGTTCGATCGTTCCGAAATCTACCACGCCCTAGCCCCGGCGATCGCAGGACTACGACGAGAGATCGCGACTTACGACGAGGCCGAAGCTAGGCGCAGGTTTCGAGATATCGAGCAGGACCTTCGGGCAGTCCTCGAGATCGACTTCTTTCCGGGAACGGCGCGCGCCCATTCGCGCGGCAGCCTGGACAAGTTGCGCGCCGCGATCGACGCCCGATTTTCTCCGCAAGAGCCTTCACGCGCCGCTGGGAACGTACCGCGGCGCAAGCGACGGGATTTCCACGGCGCGCTCTGGGCGACACGTAGGAGACTTTGGGTTGACCGGGCCGCGAGTGCGTGGCTCATCAGGCGCTTCATCGATCCACAGGCACGCTTCGAGTGGCTCGCGAAGCCCGCCGACTGCCCAGACGAAGCTCACGGATTCGACTTCGATGGTGCCGAGTTCACGCACGTCGAGGATCGCGTGACGTTCGAGGTACTACTTACCGCGTTCAGTCTCGACGGTGATCCGGGCCTCGACGGACTTGCGCGACTCGTCCACTACCTGGACGTCGGCGGCGGCAAACCGGTCGTGGAAGCGGCGGGATTTGAGGCAGTACTCACGGGACTTCGCGATAGCTGCGCGGACGACGACGCGCTGCTCGTAGCCGTGACACCCGTGCTCGACGCGCTCTACCAGCACTTTTCGCACTCGAAGGCGGAATGACACAGCCAGCGCGCCTTCGATCGGTATTGAACTATCAGGAGACCTAGCGTGCCCGATCGAACAAAAGCGCCAACGCGCCGTACAACGCTCTACACCTCCGCGGTGATTATCGTCCTGGTCGTCGTTGTCTTCGGCTACCTCTATCTTCGTGCCCTGCCAGGCCTCTCGGTTGCCCGGAACAAACCACCGGCGCTCGAAACGACCGTCGCGACTTGGCTACTTCGCCACAGCGTCCCAGCCGACGACCGAGCAAGACAAAACCCGCTCGCCTCTGACGCAGCGGCCGTCGCGGCGGGGCAAGTGTCGTTTCGACAAAAGTGCGAGGGATGCCACGCGTACGACGGCAGCGGTAGAACGGAAATCGGTGGAGGCTCATACCCCCGGCCTCCCGAATTTACGAGCGTTCTGCCGTCCCTGACAGACGGCGAGATCTTCTATCACATCCGCAACGGCATCCGTAACACCGCAATGCCAGCGTGGAACCTTCCCGACAGCGAAGTCTGGCAGCTCGTTAGTTACGTTCGACATCTGCCGGACGTCGCCCCTCTCGCTGCCGAGAGCGCGGCAAAGATGGATGTTTCCTCGAGCCACTACGTCGGGTCGCAGGCGTGCAAGAGCTGCCACGAGGACCAGTTCGGCCGCTGGAGCAAAACGAAGATGGCGAATGTGGTGCGCGATCCGAAGGTGCACCCAGAGGCGGTCATTCCTGACTTCTCGCAGGCCGATCCACCGTTGAAGTTCACGCTCGACGACGTCGCGTTCGTCTACGGCAGCGGGTGGAAGCAGCGCTACTTCAAGAAGGTTGGCAACGACTACTTTCCGCTGCCGGCTCAGTGGGACGTGATGCACAAAATGTGGCGGCCCTATCACGTCGCGGACAACACAGACTGGTGGGCGAAGCTTTATCCCGATCCGGCGGGCGACAACTCCACACGGCCCACGGGACCGCTCTGTGACGGTTGCCACTCCGTTGGATACAACATCGACGACAACACCGTCGCCGAATGGAACGTAGGTTGCGAGCGATGCCACGGCGCCGGCTCTGCCCACGCTGACCATCCGACGCGAGAGAACATCATCAATCCCGCCCGCTTGGACTACGTGCGCGCCAACGACGTGTGCATCCAATGCCACTCACAAGGTCAACCGGTGGCCAATCCGATCAAGGGCAAGTACTACGACTGGCCGGTCGGATACGACGTCGATAAGAACCTTTGGGATTTTTGGAAGCTCGAGGAGCACAAGCTCGGCGAGCAAACCTTCACGCATTTCCCAGATGGCACGGCGCACAAGAACCGCATGCAGGGTAACGACTTCGTACAGAGCCTGATGTACACGCGCGGCGTAACGTGCTTCTCGTGTCACGACGTCCACGGTACGGAAAACGAGGCGCTACTCCGTGCACCTGGCAACGATGTTTGCGGCGCGTGCCATAGCCCAAACTCGCAGAATGGTCCGCACGCCGAAACGATCGAAGCCCACACGCATCACAAGGCGGACAGTCCGGGCAGCCAATGCTCGGCCTGCCACATGCCGAAGATCGAGCAGACGATCGCCGACATAAACGTCAGCAGCCATACCTTTCACTTCGTAACGCCCAGCGAAACAGATTCGCTGAAGATCCCGAACGCCTGCAACGTTTGCCACAAGGATCACGACACATCTTGGGCTGCTAAGGCACTTGCCAGCTGGGGTGATCGTTCGATATGGCGTATGAACAAGTGACCTCGCGCGAGAAATGAAGCGGAACAGCGGTGGCCACACACCGCGCGTCGAACGGACATCGACGCGGATCACGCTCTGCACGATTGCCATCGCGCTCTGGTCCAGAAACGCGTTGGCGTACCGACCATTCGACTCGACCGATGCAAGCGTGGCCGACGCAGGACAGTTTGAGCTGGAGCTCGGTGCAGCGGGCTCGTTGCACGAGGGTGAAGAAGCGTCATTCATCGCATCCGCACTCGTCGCCAATTTCGGCCTTATGAAGGACCGAGAAATCATTGTCGAAGGCGTAGTGAAAACAACTACAGCCGATTCCGCCGACGCCCCGCGCACAAGTCTTGTAGATGCAGCGTTGTCCCTCAAGCAGGTGCACCGCCGCGGCGGACTGCAAGAAAACACGGGCCCTAGCATTGCCAGCGAATGCGGTGTGCTGTTGCCGGGAATTCATGCGGAATCCGGAACCGGCGCTATGTGCGGAGGAATACTATCGCAGCGGTGGATGTGGGCGACGGTGCACATCAACGCCGGTCTAGAGTTCACTCGCGAACACGACTGGGGGCGTCGATTCGGTGTGATAGTGGAAGGTCCTTACGACTGGCCCGTTCGACCGGCGATCGAACTGTTTACAGATGGAGACGCAAGTGACCGAACTCGGTCAATGCTCGTTGGAATGATTTGGCGACAGAGGATGAATTTTTCCGTCGACGCCGGCATACGCACCGCCAAATCGAACGGTGGAGAGGCCACGTCCGAACTCCGGGCCGGCTTTACGTGGGCACACTAGTGCAACTCCTGCCCTGAGACGGACTTTTGGTGCCGGCGGAGCGGTCTGCATGCTTCGCTGCGGGACCTGAACCGCTGACTCGAACCGATGCGAGCATCTTGACCAGCCCGTTGCCGAACCGAGTTGCATAACGTAAGTTCCCTCGGCACGAATCGACTCACTCGATATAAACAGTCGGGAGCGCCGATGTTCTCGCGCGAGATCGATCTAGCCACGAGGGTCGCCGCCGTCGCGGCGCTCGTTGCCGGACTCGCGCTCTCTTCGGCGTCGTTCGCACAGAGCGACGCCAAGGCGTCGCGCATCGACGAGCTGCTCGATCAGGTTCGAGTGGTCGAGGCGCGCGAAGGCGAGCGGTCGCCGAGTCTGATCGCGCTGTATACGGAGCTTGGCCTCCGCTATCAAGACAAAAACGAGCCGGCCCACGCCTCCGCGGAGACACAACGCGCGCTAGAAATCCTGCGTGCCAACGAAGGCCTCTACACGCTCGATCAGGCGCCGCTGATCCGGCAGTTGATGCGCAACGCGCTTGCGCTCGGCGATCACGACACGGCGTGGGAGCTCGAGCAGGGACTGCTCCGGCTGGCCGAGCGGGATCCGAACGACTTGCGCGCGGCGCGAATTCTTAGCGACGTGGGCGACAGGCGGGTAGAAATCCTCGAACGCTACAAAGCCGGTGAATTTCCCCCGGAAATCGTTCTCGGTTGCTACTACGCGGAGGTAAATACGCAGCAATTTCTCCCGACGGAACAGCAGCAGAAGAGCTGTACGGCCGGCAGCCGGCGTCTCGTCCAACAGCATCTTGCGAGCGAGGCGCTGAGCTACTATTCAGACGCGGCCGACATCCTCGTCGCAAACGCGAGCGATGAGCTTCCGATACTGCTCAAGAAACTCGTCGCGGGTAGCTATGCCTACAACCTGAGCAAACTTGGCAGACAAAGCTTGACCTCCCTGCTTGCGTACCAGAACGCGAATAGCGCGCCCTGGTCCGCGCGAATCGAAACGCTCGTTCAAATGGCGGACTGGGACTTGATGTATGCCGTGGGACGCGACAATCAGGACACGGCGCTCTTGGAGTACGCGCATGCGTACGAGCTATGCAAGCAGCAAGGCTTACCGCAGGAAATGATCGATCGAATTTTCTCGCCCCGCGTTCCGATTCCACTTCCGGTGTTCTTCCGGAGTCCGCTCGTGACTAGCGAGGCCGGATCTGCGGGACACCTCGACGTCGGGTTCGAGGTCGACAGGTACGGCGAAAGCGGTCGCGTTCGGACCCGCTCATTGGCGGGAAGCGCGACACCCGCTGTGGAGAAACAGCTAGAGCAAACGATCAAGCGCACTCATTTCCGGCCGCGGCTCGTAGATGGCAAAGTCGCCGGCACCGGGCCGATACTCGTCCGTTACTACGTGAACGGAGATTTTCATGGGCTATAGGCGACTTCGCTCATCCGGCTCGAAGTCGAACGCTTGCTTGTTCTCGCATGCTTGCCAGCGCCGCAAATCTTGCTGGTAGTTCGAATACGCCAGGGCCGCGTGCGGCTCGACCGGAGACAGGCGCCCGTGCTTCGCCAACGTATCGCAGGCCCGCAATGCTCGGCCCGCGCGGGTGCTCGAATCTGCGGCGAGATTGCAGGTAGCTATCAACCCCAAAACTTCCGCATCCGTCGGCGGCGTGCTCGCACAATCCACGAGCGCCGCGACAGTGGCGAGCAATATGAGCTTCGACATCATGGGGTGCGGAAGGCTTGATCTTGCCGCGCGCGTTGGCATGCTACGGCGCGTGGCAAAGAACGACGAGATGCCTCCAGGCCGCGGGAACGCGGATGACCCGAGCAACGCCCGGCGCCTTCCGCCGCGTCCACGCACCGGCCGCATCAATGCCGAGGTCACCGCGCCTTCGCTGGCGCTGCGTGGCTCTGCCGGCGCCATCGAGGTCAGCTTCGCTGAGGGCTTCGACGCCGAAGCCTTCGACCGCCAGAGCTTCGCTCTAGAGGGCCAGGAGGTCGAGCTCACGCTCACGCCGGATCAGCCGACCGTCCTGATCCAAGCGGCCGTCGTCCAGCCGCGCGACAAGGTCCACGAGGGACAGCTCGTAGTCGCGGTCGGTGACGTCTGGGAGCGCATGTTCCGCGACCTTCAACGCGACCCGAGGCTGCTCCACCAGTTCGCCGAGAACAGCCGCGCGTTCGAGGAGTTCATCGCTGCGACGTATGACGAGGCCGGGTGGGACACGGTGATTCTCACGCCGCGGAGCCGCGACGGCGGCCGCGACGTCATCGTCGAGCGTCACGGCGTCGGCGCGCTCCGGTTCCTGGAGCAGACGAAGGCGTACAAGCCCGGTCACCTCGTAACGCACGACGACGTGCGAGCGATGCTCGGAGTGCTCGTGGTGGATCAGGCGGCTTCGAAGGGCATCATCACGACGACTTCCGACTTCCAGCCCGGAGTCCTCGCCGGCAAGGAGTTCGCGCCGTTCATGCCGACCCGGCTCGAAGTGCGCAACGGCGAGCAACTGCTCGAGTGGCTCCGCGAGATCGAGGCGAGCAAGCGCCGTTGATCGGCGACGGCGTCAACCCCGAGAACGACCAGTGCACTCAGCTCGAAACGCGCACGCCGGTCTGCGCTCTCATACAGCAGTCGGGGTTAGCCACTACTGGATGGACGGCACGCACGCGTCACCACGAAGATCGCCGCGTGCTGGCGACCGAGGGGATATCACATCCGTTCCTGGCTGTGTACGCCGGCACCATCGGCCTGCCGCGAGGGAGTCGATGGCCAGCAGTTCTGCTCACTCATGCCGTAGCGCTACGGTTGGGCTCGTGCGCGCCGCGCGCAGCACACGAGCGGCTACGACAAGCCACGCGAGGAGCAGTGTCGCGGCGAGCGTCGATAGGAACGGCAGCGGTGTGATGGGCATGCGTTCGACGAACAGATTCACATAGGCGCGCGTGGCGATGTATGCGAGCGGCCAGATCGCGACGTTCGCGATCAACACCGGCTTTGAGAAGTCCATGAGCAATAGACGCACGATGCTGCGTGTCGTCGCGCCCTGTGTCTTCCGCAAGCCGATCTCGCGGATACGGCGACCGGCGAAAAAGCTGGCCATGCCGAACAGGCCGATGGCCGCGATCGCCGTCGCGAACGCAGCGAGAATCGTGACCACGCGGCTCACGCGATCGAATGTCGAGTACGCAGCGGCGAAAGCCTGGTCGAGGAATTGCGCGCTGCCCGCCGATGCGTTCGGCGTAAGAGCCTTGCGCACGCTCTCGATGTGGGCGAGCGCCTCGGCGACGCGATTCCGGTCCACCCGCACCAAGGTGACGAACGCGTTGTTCGGCTGGAGCCAATACGCAAACCCGTCGCCGACGCCCGCACTGCGCAGCGCCAGCGGCGAGCCCCCGACTACGCCGATGACTTCGGCAGGCTGTGCGGGTTCGGCGCCCGGCGCACCCGCCGGGCTTGCGTCGTAAACCATCTCGCCGACTGCGGACTCGGGATTCCCAAAACCGAGCGCGCGCGCTGCACGCGCATCGAGCACGACGCGTCCCGGGCTCGTCGCTTCGGCGCCATACCTCAGTTCGTCCGCGCGATCATCCGCGAACCAGCGGCCCGCAAGCAGCGGCAGCTCGAGCAAGTCACGGTAGCCAGCGGTGACTCGCGCATCGGCGGCCGAGGCCGAGGACGCTAACGACCCGGGATCTCGCGAGCGGCTCACTCGTCGATCAGGTCCGATCGCGCGTTGGAAAGGAGGATCGCTACTCCCCGCCACTCCGAGGATGCCGGGGCCACGGGCGAGTTCCGTCGCGAGCGTATCGAAGGCCACCGTTTGAACACCTGAGCGGGCCGCTCGGTTGGCTGTCAAGCGCCAGTTGTCGCCGAGCACGAGGATTGGATCGTCGAAGCGGTTGAGGACGGCGCGCCGGATCGTGTCCGTTTGCAGGTTAAAGACGAGCACGGCGAATACGAGCAACGCTGCGGCCGCGCACTGCACCCCGACGAGCACTGTGCGCAGCGCCTTCGGACCCGCGCGCATCGCGCCGAGTTGTAGGGCGGTCAGTGGCCGAATCCGCGCGAGCACAGCCGCCGGATAGGCACCCGCGAGAGCGGTCACCGCGACCAGCAGAGCGCCGAGCAACAGCCAGAATTCCGTCCGTGGCCAAGGCAGCGCAAGCGCGCCTTGCCAACGCTCTGCGACGAACCGGCCGGCGAAGAACAAGATCGCGAGAGCGAGCCCGATCGACACCGTAACCGAAACGGCGGTCTCAACCAGGTCTTGCCATAGCACCTCGTTCGCATTCGCACCCAGCGACTTGCGCACGCCGATTTCTCTCGCACGCGTCACCGAGCGCGCGGTCGCGAGGTTCACAAAATTCAGGCACGCCACGCCCAGCACAAGTCCCGCGAACGCGAGCAAGATCGTCGTAACTGGCACCGGCAGATCCGTATTGGTCTGGTGGCCTCGCAGCTGCGTCTCGATTCTCTCCCTGATCAGTCGCGAGACGTGCCGCGCCTCGAACGACACGTCACCTCCCCACGCGGAACTAGCCGACAACCGATCGCCGAGCAGCTGCAAGCGGCGGTCGAATTCCGCGCGCGTAAGCGAGCCATCGGCCGGCAACAGCGCGTAGGTTGTCGAGAACCTGAAGCGTCTTCCAGGGCCGCGTATCTGAGAGGTAACGGCCTCGAATGCACCCCACGAGGCCACGATCTCTACACCCGGATAGCCGGTCACGACGTCGGGAGCGAGATGCGAAGGCGTCGGGACTGCCTTCACGACCGCGCCAACCGTTACTTCCACTTCGCCGTAGATCTCGGCGATTTTCAGAGTCTTGCCGATCGCTGACTCGTCGCCGAACAACTGCCGCGCGACCTGCTCAGTGACGATCGCCCCGCGCGGTTGCGCGAGGACAGCGTCCGGCGCATCACCCGCCGTCGCCTGAAGCTCGAATAGGTCCGCCCAGGACGGGTCCGCGAAGCCAACGTTGTGCGCCTGAGGTACACCGCCATCGATCGCCGCCGTGGCGCCGGCCGGTAATGCCTGCAATGCCAATCGCGCTACGGTTAGCAGTTCCGGCGCTATGAGTTCGAGCTGTTCCTTGAGCTGCTCGTCCGTGCCCTGCCCCATTCCTAAGGACCCGGGACCCGGCGCACCGAAGCGCTCATAGACCACTTCGAGCCGTTCGGAGCCACGGAACTGTGCGTCATAGCTGTCGATGTACAGCGCGATCACCACCGCACCGACGAAGCATGTTAGTCCGAGCGTGAGCACCGCGATCGCGAGGCACGAGTGCAGCGAGTGCTGCGCGAGTCTTCGGACCGCAAATCCCAGGTAGTGCCGAAACATTGCCCGCTCCGAGAAAAGCGACGGACAAGGTACTCTCGTGCCGAATAGTGCGCTTTAGGCTCGATCAAGACACCTTTGCAGACCCCAGCCTGTGACGCCTACGGATGGGCGTCCAGGTCCGGAGTAGAGTCACGTTAGCTCGCTACTGGTGCCGGCGTGCGGTCTGCACCCTTCGCCGCGGGATTTGACCCGCCGCGTAAGACCCA
>Ga0157374_10003879_pt1 | contig 12559 bp, 8 predicted proteins | sample M25metaG_FD_115308 | JGI IMG/M metagenome (GOLD analysis project Ga0157374, IMG submission 115308) | Miscanthus rhizosphere microbial communities from Kellogg Biological Station, Michigan, USA - M2-5 metaG | ecosystem: Host-associated > Plants > Roots > Rhizosphere > Soil | place: USA: Michigan...
CGAACTTGCGCTGCGCGTTGGCGGCCGACAGGGACCGGTTGGTGGCCACGTGGACGAGCCGTGCGGTGTCGAGCCGGGCCAGGTGCGGCAGCAGCATGGACGAGGCGTAGTTGCCGGCGCCGATGAAGCCGATGGCCAGCGGGCCGCCCTCGGCGGCCCGGGCGGCGGTCCTGGTGCCGGCGGCCGGGGCGCTGGGCCGGGCCTGCGGGTCGTCCGCGGGCCGGTCCGGGTACTCGAGCAGCACGCCTACCGCGGGCAGCGAGCCGTCCGCCAGGCCGGCGTACACCTTCGTCGCGTTCTCCAGCGGAAACACCCCGGAGACCAGCGACGCCACCTCGATCTGCTCGCGGGCGATCAGGTCGAGGAAGCATTCCAGGTTGCGCCGCTCGGTCCAGCGCACGTAGCCGGCCGGGTAGTCGATGCCGTCAAGCTCGTACCGGTCGTCGTACCGGCCAGGGCCGTACGACCGGGAGAACCGGACGTCGAGCTCCTTCTCGTAGTAGGCGTTCCACGGCAGGTTCAGGCTCATCTTGCCGATGTCCACGACCCGGGCCCGGTCCCTGGCCAGCACGGCGGCCGCTTCCACCGGTCCGTTGGACGAGCCGCCCGCGGAAAGCAGGATGTGGTCTGCGCCGCGGCCGTCGGTCATCTGCGACAGGGCTTGCCGCAGGGCCTGCATGCCCGCCTCGCCGGGGTCCGCGGCGAGCAGTGCGCCGGCCTTTTCTGCCATCCGGCAGCGGTCCTCGCGGACGTCCACGCCGACCACCCGGACCCCGGCGGCCACCAGCAGCCGGACCGCGAGCTGGCCGATCAGGCCGAGGCCGATGACGCAGGCGGTCTCGCCCAGCTGGGCCTCGGCCCGGCGGACCCCGTGCCTGGCGATCGCGCCGACGGTGGCGAAGGCCGCGTGCTCGGGGGCGACCCCGTCGGGCACGGGCACGCACAGGTTGACCGGGATCCAGTTGTACTCGGCGTGCAGCGCGTGCTCGTTGCCCGCCGCGGCGACGACCTGACCGACGTGGAACTCCTCGGCACCGCGGCCGACCTCGGTGACCACGCCGCACAGCGAGTAGCCCAGCGGGGTGTAGGAGTCGAGGCGGTTCATCACCTTCTTGTAGGTGGCCACCGCACCTTGCTGGGAGACCGTGTCCAGCACCTTGCGCACCTGGTCCGGCCGCGCCCGGGCCATGCCCACCATGGACATCTTGGCCTCGGTCACCTTCATCATCTCGGTGCCGGTGGAGATGAGCGAGAACAGCGAGCGGACGAGAACCCCGCCGGGCCGGCATACCGGCGCGGGCACGTCCAGCACGGCCAGCTCCCCGGACTTGTAGTTCTGCGCTATCTGCTTCATCGGTCCTTCTGGTAAATGTCGGCCGGCCGTTCGGCGGCTCTTGTTGGTGCTCCCGGATAGTGCCCGGCAGCGGCACGGTTACGCGGACACACCCTGGGATTGCGCGTTCCGGTACCACAGCTCCAGCGTCAGCAGCTGCCAGATCTGCTTGGACCGGTCCTGCCGGCCGGCCTGGTCGTCCGCGATCAGCTGGTTCAGGGCGGCGGGCCGCAGCATGCCGTTCTCCACCAGCTCGCCGCGGACCAGCACGTCCTGGATCAGGTCCGCGAGCGGGCCGCGGACCCAGGCCCGCAGCGGGGCGCTGAACGATGCCTTGGGACGGTGCACGATCTCCTTGGGCAGCCAGTTCTCCGCGGCCTGCTTCAGCGCCACCTTGGCCTGCCGCCCGACGATCTTCTGGCGGCCCGGGATCGAGAAGGCGGCCCTGGCCACCACCGGGTCCACGAACGGCGTCCGCACCTCGCCCGAGGCGGCCATGCTGGACCGGTCGGAGTAGGCCAGGTTGAGCCCGGGCAGGAACAGCCGGCTGTCGGCCAGGCACATCCGGTTGATCTCGTCGGTCAGCGTGTTGTCGTTGTAGATCTCGCGGTGCTCGGCCACCACGTCGGCCACGTACCCGGCCAGGTCCGGGCTGAGCAGCGCGGCCAGCTCGGGCGGGTCGTACAGGGTGTAGCTGCGCCGGAACCGCGGCTCCTCGGGCAGCTCGGCGAAGGTCAGGAAGCGCTTGGCCCACCGGACGTAACGCAGCCCGCGGCCGCCCACGGTGACCGGCAGGTGATCCACCGTGCCGCGCACGGCCGCCCGCGCCGGGCCTGGCAGCCGGCCGTACCGGCTGGCCATCAGGCAGGCCAGCTGCTTGCGGTAGCCGCCGAACAGCTCGTCGGCGCCCATCCCGGAGAGGATCACCTTGATCCCGCGCTCCCTGGCGGCCTGGCACATCAGCAGCGTGTTGATGGCCGCCGGGTCGCCGATCGGCTCGTCCAGCGCGTCCACCATGCGGGGCAGCAGGTCCACGATGTCCGGTGAGATCTCGATCTCGTTCAGGCTGATGCCGTACTGCGCGGCGACCTTGCGGGCGTAGACCGCGTCGTCGGGCATGGCCTCGAGCCGCTGGTCCTCGGGCCGGAAGGTGATCGTGTACGCCTCGATCCCCGGCTCGGCCTGGTTGGCCAGCACGGTGACGATGCTGGAGTCCAGGCCGCCGGACAGGAAGCTGGACACCGGCACGTCGGCCACCATGTGGGCGGTGACCGACTCCTCGATGACCTGGCGCAGGTCGGCCTGCGGCCCGGCGGCGGCCTCGGCGGCCACCTCCGCGATCCGCCAGTACGACTCGACCTGGCAGCTGCCGTCCGGCCGCAGCCGGGCCCAGCTTCCGCCAGGCAGCTTGCGCACGCCGTCTACGGCGCACCGCTGCTCGGGCAGCCAGTAGTAGAGCATCGACGCGACCAGCGCGCCGGGCTCGATCCGCAGCTCCGCGCCGGCCGCGGCGACCAGGGCCTTGAGCTCAGAAGCGAACACTGCCCCGCGGCCGCGGGGCAGGTAGTACAGCGGCTTGATGCCGAACGGGTCGCGGGCCAGGATCAGCTCGCCGCTGCGCTCGTCGAGCAGCGCGAACGCGAACATGCCGCGGAACTTCGGCAGGGCGTCCGGCCCCCACAGCCGCCAGGCCTCGAGCACCACCTCGGTGTCCGAATGGGTGCGGAAGCTGACGCCGCGGGAGGCGAGGTCGGCCCGCAGGGCCTTGTAGTTGTACAGCTCGCCGTTGTAGATGATGGTCAGCCCGGCCTTGCTGATCGGCTGATTGGCGGCTTCTGACAGGTCGATGATGGACAGCCGCCGGTGGCCGAGCTGGACCGAGACCCGGTCGTCCTCATAGTTGTAGATCCGGGTCGCGTCCGGGCCGCGGTGCGCGATCCGGTCGTTCATGATGTCGGTCAGCTTCTGGCCGTCCGGCTGCTGGTAGCAGCCCGCGATCCCGCACATGTCAGGCCCCGTTCCGGTGCGATTCGGCGCCGCCCGACGTCAGCTCCCGGTAGACCCCTAGGTAGGCGTCCTGCTGATGGCTCCAGGCCAGCTCCTGTTCGACGCGCAGGCGGCCAGTCTTGCCCATCTGGGCTCGCCGCGGCTCGTCGTCCATCAGCTCGGTGATCGCCTCCGCGTACCGCTGGATCACGTTGGGCTCGACGTACACCGCGGCGTCCCCGGCCGACACCCGGGTCTCCAGCAGATCGAAGGCGACCACCGGCAGCTCGAACGCCATGTACTCCATCGATTTGTTCATCGTGGATACGTCGTTCAGCGGGTTCTTCGGGTCCGGGGACAGCCCGATGTCGGCGGTGGACAGGATCCGCCCGACCTCCTCGTCCGGGGCCCGCCCGGTGAACTCCACGTGCCCGGCCAGGCCGAGCTCGTCCCGCAGCGCGACCAGTTCGCTGAAGCAGTCGCCGGAGCCTATCAGGGTGAACGCGATATCCGTGCGGCCCATCTGGTGCACCACGATGTCGGCGGCCCGGACCACGTAGTCCACCCCGTCCTGCGGGCCCATCACGCCGATATAGGCGGCCAGGAAGCGGCGCCCGCGGCGCAGTTCCGGGTGTGCCGGGCCGCGCCGCAGCCGGTCCGGGTCCGGGCCGGTGCGCACCACCGTCACGCGCCCGGCAGGGACCCCGCTGCGGCGCACCGCGATGTCCCGGTAGGAGCCGTTGGTGGAGATCACCCAGTCCGCGGTGCGGTGCGTCCGCCGCTCGAGCGCGCGCAGTCCCCGGTAGGGCAGCCGGGGGCCGCCGGGGAACCGGGACTCGTACAGCTCGGGGCACAGGTCGTGGTGGTCGAACACGAACCTGGTCCGGTCCCGGGCGCGCAGCGCCAGCCCGATCGGCCAGAAGATGTCCGGCGGGTTGCAGGCCTGCATCACCGCAAACCTGCCGCCGGCCCGCCTGGCCTTGCGAACCAGCCGGGCGGTGGCCAGGAACGAGTAGATGTACTCGAGGATGAAGCCGGCCTTGCTGCCCCCGGGCGCGTACGGCCGGTACTTGTAGATCTCGATCCCGTCGATGACCTCGTGCGCCGGGTCGCCGTCCCCCTTCGGGCAGATCACCGTCACCTGGTATCCGGCGCCGCGCAGCGCCTGGCTCTCCAGCCAGACCCGCCGGTCGAACGGCACCGGCAGGTTCTGCACGATGATCAGGATGCGGCTCACCAGCCGACCCCCTCGTAGCCGGGCAGCGTCTCAATCCCAGTCCCGAGCCGGCCGGACAGGTCGACCAGGTGCCGGGGCGGCTGCGCGAGCAGTGCCTCGACCACGGCCGGTTCGGTGCAGGACACGATAGCCGTGCCGGCCCCGTCCAGCGCGCCGGCCGGCGCGTGGGTGAGCAGCCGGCCCAGGTGCGGCAGCTTCGACTCGACCACCCGCCTGTTCGCCCCGACCAGCCTGGCCGGGTGCACCACCGGATCGTAGATCCGCAGCGTGAAGCCCTTGCCCAGGAGCCGCTCGGCCAGCTCGACGTTGGGGCTCTCCCGCAGGTCATCGGTGTCGGCCTTGAAGCTCAGGCCGAGCAGCGCCACGGTCCGCTCGCCGTGGGCCACCACCCGGTCAAGCACGTCGTTGATGACCAGGTCGTTGGTCGCCAGTGTGCCGGCCAGCAGCGGCAGGTCGGCGCCGTTGACCCGGGCCAGGTGCATCAGCGAGCGCAGGTCCTTGGGGAGGCAGGAGCCACCGAACGCGAACCCGGGGCGCAGGTAGGCCGGCGAGATGTTGAGCACCTGGTCCTCGCAGAACAGCGACATCACCTCGCGCGCGTCCACGCCGAGCAGCCGCAGCAGCCGGGACAGCTCGTTGGTGAACGACACCTTGGTCGCGTGGAACGCGTTGCACGCGTACTTGAGCGACTCGGCGACCCGCGTCGCGGTGACCCGCACGGGGCTGCCGGTGAAGCTGAACAGGCTGGTAACGGTCTCCGCGACGGCCGGATCGGCGGTGCCGATCACCATGAACGGCGCGTTGTAGAAGTCCGCGATGCCGGAGCCCTCGCGCAGGAACTCCGGGCACATGGCCGCGCCGTACCCGGTCGGCGTGCCGTCCAGCTGGGCGGCCAGGGACGGCAGCACCACGTCCTCGACCGTGCCCGGCGGGACCGTGCTGCGGATGACCATGGTGTGCCGGGCCGGGCCGGCGGCGCGCAGCGCCGCGGCGATGTCGTCCACGGCCCGGCGGATGAAGGCCAGGTCGGTGCCGCCACGCGCGGTCGACGGCGTGCCCACGCAGACCAGCGACAGCTCGGCCCCGTCCAGCGCGTCCGGGCAGGACGTGGTCGCGCGCAGCGCGCCGGCGCCCACTACCTGGCCGACGAGGTCGTCCAGGCCAGGCTCGGCCACCGGGCTGCGGCCCGCGCAGATCTCACCGACCTTGGCCGCGTCGACGTCAACGCCGCATACCTGATGGCCGTTAGCGGCCAGGCAGGCAGCGGTGACTGTGCCGACGTAGCCCAGGCCGACAACTGCAACCTTCATCGTCACCTCATGGTTCCGCGTGGGTTAACCCGCACGTATGTGACCTTCGAGCCGGTGCCGGTGATACCCAAATACACCGCATACACCGCGCAGCAACAGCTCTTTGCCACCTGGCTGGGCGTTCCCGCCGATAGCGGGTTTCTGGTGGCACGAGCATGACTGCGGCCCGGCCCGCGCAATCTGCCCGGCCGCCGGCGTATCAGGGCCCGGCCGTCACAGATCATGCTGTACAGGGGCACCGTCCCGCCCCTGCTCACCCACCGCCTGTGGAGGTACGTGTGAGGGTCCTCGTCGCCGGTGACCGTGGCTACATCGGGGCCGTGCTCGTCCCGTTCCTGCGTGCCGCCGGGCATCAGGTGGACGGGCTCGACCTGGGCCTTTATGAGGGATGTGACCTCGGACCGCCCGCGCCGGGGATGGGCCTGCAGCCGCCCCGCGACATGCGCGACACCGAACCCGCCGACCTGGCGGGCTACGATGCGGTCGCCTGCCTGGCGGCGCTGTCCAACGACCCGCTCGGGCACCTGAACCCGAAGACCACTTATTCGGTGAACCTGGAGGGCACCCTCCAGCTGGCCCGCGCGGCCAAGGCGGCCGGGATCGACCGGTTCCTGTTCGCGTCCTCGTGCAGCCTGTACGGCGCGGCCGGGTCGGCTGCGGTCGCCGAGGATGCGGAGCTGTTCCCGGTCACCCCGTACGGCGAGACCAAGGTGACCGCTGAGCGGGAGCTGGCCCTGCTCGCCGACGACTCGTTCAGCCCGGTGTACCTGCGCAACGCCACCGCGTACGGCTTCTCCCCGCGGCTGCGGCTGGACATCGTGGTGAACAACCTGACCGCGGTCGCGCTGACCACCGGCGAGGTGCGGCTGGAGAGTGACGGCTCGCCGTGGCGCCCGCTGGTGCACATCGAGGACATCAGCCGGGCCTTCCTGGCCATGCTGGAAGCACCCCGCGAGAAGATCCACAACGAGGCGTTCAACATCGGCAGGTCCGAGGACAACGTCCAGGTCAGGGACATCGCCGAACTGGTCCGCGACGCGGTGCCCGGGTCCGCCCTGTCGTTCGCCGAGGGAGCCGGACCGGACCTGCGTGACTACCGGGTCGACTTCTCCAAGCTGACCGGCACGTTCCCTGACCTCCGGCTGCGCTGGGGCGTCGCGGACGGGGTGGCCGAGCTCGTGGCGGCGTACACAGCCCGGGGCCTGACCTACGACGACTTCCGGTCGTCGCGGTTCGTGCGGCTGCGCCGGATCAGCGAACTGCTCGACGGCGGCCATCTGGACTCGCTGCTGCACCGGCTGACCCCGGGCCCGTTCCCGCCGCCCGCTGCGCCCAGCACCGTCCAGCGGGCCTGACCGGCGCCGGGGCCGGTCAGGCCTGGTTCAGCCGGCGAGCAGGTGCGCGAGGGCCAGCCCGGCGTACGCGGCGGCGAGCCCGCCGGCCAGGCTGACCGCCACGGCGGCCAGGGCGGCCCGGCGCGCCCCGCTCCTGGCCAGCCGCACGGTCTCGTAGCTGAACGCGGAGTACGTGGTGAGCGTGCCGCAGAAGCCGGTGCCGGCCACCGCCATCAGGCCCGGCCCGGCAGGCCAGCCCGCCAGGAAGCCGAGCAGCCCGCAGCCCGCCACGTTGACCAGGATGATCCCCCAGGGAAAGCCCGGGCGGTAGCGTGCGCAGAGCGCGTTGTCCGCCAGGTAGCGCAGCGGCGCGCCGGCGACCGCGCCCAGCACCACCAGCAGCGCGGTCACCCGGGGTCCTGGCGTCCGCCGGCGCCGGGTCGTTCCCGGGCGTCCAGCAGATGTCCGTGGACGTCCACCTGGACGGGCGGCGCGGGCCGGACCCGGCGGATCAGCCAGCCGCCCGCGGACAGCCCGGCTGCCGATGCGGCCAGGGCCAGCGCCAGGGTCCCGAACAGGTAGGCGAGCGCGGTGCCCGGGGCGCCCGCGTCCAGCGACCGCTGAACGTCAACGATCGCGGTGGAGAACGTGGTGAACCCGCCGAGGACGCCGGTCACCGCGAACGGCCGGATCAGCGGGTGGGCGGACCTGATCCCGCTCAGGATGGCCATCAGCACCCCGATCACCGCGCAGCCGGCGGCGTTGATGCCGAGCGTGGCCCAGTCGGCCCCGCCGGCCACGGCCGGGAAGGCGGCCGACAGGCCGTACCTGGCCAGGGCACCGGCCGCGCCGCCCGCCGCGATTACCGCCAGGATCCGGGCCTGCCCCCGGCGGCCGGGCCGCTCCGCGGCCGGATCACCGGCCTCCGGGTCGATCGGCTGCCGGAGCTCAGCCGTGTCTGCACGCTCGCACATCCGGTCACCCGCCAGTAATCGTCAGGACGGTTTCTGGCAGGGACTGTCGGCGCTGATCCGCAAATGCCCCCGCACCGTGCGGGGGGCGGCAAGCCCCACTGCCGCGGCCCCGCCCTCCGGGGCCACTTTCAAGTCTACGGATCACCCTCTGTGCACGGTGTGCCCGGGCCGCGGTGCGCGGTAGGAAGGAAACCGGCTAACGCCGCCGACGAGTGCCTGGAGCGAGCATGAAGAAGATCATCAACGATCCGGCCGACGTCCTGGCGGAGTCACTCCGCGGCTTTGCCGCGGCCCACGCGGACCTGGTGACGGTGCACGACGACCCGGCGTTCATCGTCCGGGCCGACGCGCCGGCCACGGGCAAGGTGGCGGTCGTGTCCGGCGGCGGCTCCGGGCACGAGCCGCTGCACGGCGGGTACGTCGGGCCCGGCATGCTGGACGCCGCGGTGCCCGGCGCGGTTTTCACCTCCCCCGCGCCGGACGCGGTGCTGGCTGCCACCCTCGCCGCCAGCGGCGGCGCGGGCGTGCTGCACATCGTCAAGAACTACACCGGTGACGTGCTGAGCTTCGAGGTCGCCGCGGAGCTGGCCGAGTTCGAGGGGATCGGCGTGTCCCCGGTGGTGATCAACGACGACGTGGCGATGGAGGACTCGACGTTCACCGCGGGCCGCCGCGGGGTAGGCGGCACGGTGCCGCTGGAGAAGATCGCCGGCGCGGCCGCGTCCCGCGGCGATGACCTGGCCGGGGTCACCACGGTGGCGCAGCGGGTGGTCACCAACGTCCGGTCGATGGGCATGGCGCTGACCCCGTGCACCGTGCCGGACACCGGCGAGCCGAGCTTCGCTCTCGCCGACGACGAGATGGAGATGGGCATCGGCATTCACGGCGAGCCCGGCCGCCACCGGGAGAAGCTGAGGCCGGCCCGCGAGATCGTGGCCGAACTGCTCGGCGCGGTGACCGGGGACCTGCCGTTCTCCGCCGGGGACAAGACCTTCCTCCTGGTCAACGGCATGGGCGGGACCCCGCTGATCGAGCTGTACCTGGCCTTCGGCGAAGCCATCGCCTGGCTGGCCGAGCGGGGCATCGAGGTCACCCGTTCGCTGGTCGGCAACTACATCACCAGCCTGGAGATGCAGGGGATATCGGTCACGCTGCTCCGGCTGGACGACGAGCTGACGCAGCTGTGGGACGCTCCGGTGCACACCGCGGCGCTGCGGTGGGGCCGGTGAGAACCTGACCCGCGGCCTGCTCCGGTGCCTGGAAGGATCAGTACGGCAGGAGGAGGAGGAGCACCATGCCGGACTTCGTCGGCGCCGTTGACCAGGGCACCACCAGCTCCCGGTTCATGATCTTCGACCACTCCGGGAACGAGGTCGCCAGGCACCAGCTCGAGCACGAGCAGATCCTGCCGCGGGCCGGCTGGGTCGAGCACAACCCGGTGGAGATCTGGGACCGCTGCCAGTCGGTCATCTCGACCGCGCTGAACACAGCCCGCCTGGGCCCGTCCGACCTGGCCGCGCTGGGCGTCACCAACCAGCGCGAGACCACCGTGGTGTGGAACCGCAGGACCGGGCGCCCGTACGGCAACGCGATCGTCTGGCAGGACACCCGCACCGACCGGATCGCCGCCGCGCTCGACCGGGACGACCGCGGCCAGGTCATCCGCGCCGTGGCGGGCCTGCCCCCGGCCACCTACTTCTCCGGCGGCAAGATCCAGTGGATGCTGGAGAACGTCGACGGGCTGCGCGCGGACGCGGAGAACGGCGACGCGATCTTCGGCACCACCGACTGCTGGCTGATCTGGAACCTGACCGGCGGGGTCCGCGGCGGGCAGCACAGCACCGACCCGACCAACGCCAGCCGCACGATGCTGATGAACCTGGAGACCCTCGACTGGGACGACGAGCTCCTCGGCTTCTTCGGCATCCCGCGGGCCATGCTGCCGCAGATCCGGCCGTCGTCCGCGCCGGGCGGGTACGGCGAGGTGACCGGGCCGGCCGGGGTGGCCGGGGTGCCGCTCACCGGGGACCTCGGCGACCAGCAGGCGGCCACCGTGGGCCAGGTCTGCTTCGCGCCCGGCGAGGCCAAGAACACGTACGGGACCGGCAACTTCATGCTGCTGAACACCGGGACCGAGCCCGTGCGGAGCAGCAACGGCCTGCTCACGACCGTGTGCTACCAGTTCGGCGACAATTCACCGGTGTACGCGCTCGAGGGGTCGATCGCCGTAACGGGGTCGGCCGTGCAGTGGCTGCGCGACCAGCTGGGCATCATCTCCGGCGCGGCCGAGATCGAGACGCTGGCCCGTCAGGTCGACGGCAACGGCGGCGTGTACTTCGTGCCCGCCTTCTCCGGGCTCTTTGCGCCGTACTGGCGCAGCGACGCCCGCGGCGCGATCGTCGGCCTGTCCCGCTACAACACCAACGCGCACCTGGCCCGGGCCACCCTGGAGGCCATCTGCTACCAGAGCAAGGACGTCAGCGACGCGATGGAGCAGGACTCCGGGGTCAAGCTGGACGTGCTCAAGGTCGACGGCGGGGTCACCGCCAACGACCTGTGCATGCAGCTCCAGGCGGACATCCTGGGCGTGCCGGTGAGCCGGCCGGTGGTGGCAGAAACAACCGCGCTGGGCGCCGCCTACGCGGCCGGCCTGGCCACCGGTTTCTGGTCGACCACCGATGAGCTGACGGCCAACTGGAACGAATCGAAACGATGGGCCCCCCGGTGGAATGATCAGCAGCGGGCGGACGGATACGCTGGCTGGAAGAAGGCGGTCGAGCGCACGCTGAAGTGGGTGGAGGTCGACTAACCCCGTGACGGCAATGTCCCCGGCCAGCCGGGCCGAGGCCATCAGGAAGATGGCGGAGACCGAACTCGACATCCTGGTCGTCGGCGGCGGCGTGGTAGGCGCGGGCACCGCGCTCGACGCCGTCACCCGCGGCCTGACCACGGCCATCGTGGAGGCCAGGGACTGGGCCAGCGGCACCTCAAGCCGGTCGAGCAAGCTCATCCACGGCGGCCTGCGCTACCTGGAAATGCTCGACTTCGGGCTGGTCCGCGAGGCGCTGACGGAACGCGGGCTGCTGCTCGACCGGATCGCCCCGCACCTGATCCGGCCGGTGCCGTTCCTGTACCCGCTGACCCACCGGGTCTGGGAGCGCGCCTACGTCGGGGCCGGCGTGCTGCTGTACGACACGATGGCCTACACCTCGGGCACCGCGCACGGGCTCAAGCGCCACCGGCACCTGACCCGGCGCCGGGCCCTGCACGAGGCGCCGTGCCTGCGGAAAAGCTCGTTCACCGGCGCGATCCAGTACTGGGACGCTCAGGTCGACGACGCCCGGCACACGATGACCGTGGTCCGCACCGCGGCCGGGTTCGGTGCGCTGGCGGCCAACCGGGTGCAGGTCACCGGCTTCCTGCGGCAGGGCGAGCGGGTCACAGGCGCGTCCCTGGTCGACGTGGAGACCGGGGAGAACTTCGAGGTCCGGGCCAAGCAGCTGATCAACGCGACCGGGGTGTGGACCGACGACACCCAGGCGCTGGCCGACACCCGCGGCCAGTTCCACGTGCGCGCCTCCAAGGGCATCCACCTGGTGGTGCCGCGGGACCGGCTGCAGTCCACCACCGGGATCATCCTGCGCACCGAGAAGAGCGTGCTGTTCGTCATCCCGTGGGGACGGCACTGGATCATCGGCACCACCGACACCGACTGGTCCCTGGACAAGTCGCATCCCTCGGCCAGCTCCAGCGACATCGACTACCTGCTCGAGCACGTGAACTCGGTGCTCACCTCACCGCTGACCCGCGAGGACGTGGAAGGGGTGTACGCCGGGCTGCGGCCGCTGCTCACCGGCGAGTCCGAATCGACGTCGAAGCTGTCCCGCGAGCACGTGGTGGGGCACCCGGTGCCCGGGCTGGTCGTGGTGGCGGGCGGCAAGTACACGACGTACCGGGTGATGGCCGCGGACGCGGTGGACGAGGCAGCCCGCAGCATGGACGCGCGGGTGCCCGACTCGTGCACCGACCAGATCCCGCTGACCGGCGCCGAGGGCTACCGCGCGCTGTGGAACCAGCGCCGGGCGCTGGCGGTCAGCGCCGGGGTGCACGTGGCCCGGGTCGAGCACATGCTGAACCGGTACGGCTCCAACGTTCACGACCTTCTGGCCATGCTGCGCGCGGACCCGACGCTGGCCGAGCCGCTCCCCGGCGCCGATGACTACCTGCGGGTGGAGGCCCTGTACGCGGTGACCCACGAGGGCGCCCGGCACCTGGAGGACGTGCTGGCCCGGCGCACCCGGATCTCCATCGAGGCCTGGGACCGCGGCGCGGCCGCGGCCGACCCGGTGGCCAGGGCGATGGCGAAGGAGCTGGACTGGGACGAG
>Ga0157374_10003885_pt1 | contig 12548 bp, 14 predicted proteins | sample M25metaG_FD_115308 | JGI IMG/M metagenome (GOLD analysis project Ga0157374, IMG submission 115308) | Miscanthus rhizosphere microbial communities from Kellogg Biological Station, Michigan, USA - M2-5 metaG | ecosystem: Host-associated > Plants > Roots > Rhizosphere > Soil | place: USA: Michigan...
ACGCGAGGCCCTCTCCGGTTTCAGTATCGAATCAGGCTTTTAGACGGCAAAATTCCTTGCTAGAAAAACGTAATTAGGGCAACAAACCCCTTTTTGCCTTGCGCAGAGCAGTTAAGAGATCCAGATCAGAATAGAGCTTGCCATTGCATTCCAAGGCCCAGATGGAAGTATCGAAACTCACCGTCCGATTATGAACCAGACTAAAACTTTTATGAGGCACCGCAATGAGTTCGGTTAGAATCTGACCAACTTCTTCAATTTCTTCAGGATTCATGGCGGACGTTAGGAATAGCAGCCTAAGCATACACTCTTTCTCGCTTACATTCTCTGGGAAGTCTCGATATACTGAGCTTATCCCCTAACCTAGCCCTTTTCTGTGGATATTCTTCACGTTTCCGAATGCTATACGCCCACCAAAAATGGCGTCGTCACCTCACTGCAAATCCAAAAAAGCGCAGCGGAAGCGGCGGGACATCGCGTAGCTATAATTGCCCCTAAAAACCCCAAAGCTACCGAGAAAGCAGCGCCCCTAGTGCTCCGCCTGCCTTCCTGGTGGTCAAAATCTTCTCCCTATCCTTTTTTCTTGTTTCCTATTCGAACACGCGACTGGCGCAAAGTGCGTCAGCTGCCCGGCGAAGTAGTCCATATTCATCATCCGTTTTTTGCCGGTTCAATTGGTGCCAAAATCGCCAAGCAACGCAAAATTCCTTATGTTTTACAGTTCCATAGCGATTACGTTAATTTCGTTTCTCATTTTGCTCCCAAGCTCGTCACTCCCTCTGCTCAAAAAGTAATGGCCCGTCTGTTAAAACGGATTACTGCTAAAGCCCAGGTAATTATCGTGCCTTCGGAAACCACTAAGAAAGCCTATCAGGCATATGGCATCAAAACCCAGATTGAAGTAGTTCCCACCGCTCTTCCCCCCGCTCCAGCCGAAGAAAAAGGCCCGCTTGCTCGCGCCACAGCTCGCGAAAAACTCAATCTACCATCAGATGTCCCCGTTCTACTCTTTGTAGGCCGACTGTTTACCGATAAAAACCTACGCATGTTGATGAAGGCATTTAATGCTCTGCCTTCGGCGTTAAACATTCATCTGGTATTAATCGGTGAAGGTGAACTGCGAGATGAACTTAGTGAGCGTTTACAGCCAAGCGAGCGCGTTCGACTGACTGGCTCGCTGCCCTACCCAGAAGTGCTTAAGCTTTTCGCTGCCGCCGATTTATTTGTTTTCCCTTCTTTCGCCGATACCCAGGGACTGGTTTTGACCGAAGCCCTCGACCGCGGCGTCCCCTGCCTAGTGGTTGATGAAGGCGCACCTCAAGAATATGTCCAAGCCGGCGTTGATAGCTTGAAACTACCCAATGATCCCGCCATGTGGACTGAAATTATCGCCCATTTATTTAGTCATCCGGAGGAGTTAGCGAAATTAAAGGCTGGCGCCGAGAACTCCGCCAATCGCTACACTCCGCACATAATGTGGCAAAAGATTGAGGCCGTGTATAAGGAGGCCATTGCGAGCTATGCCGCGGCCAAGTCTAAGCCCTTAGACGAATCCCCTCAAATCTGATATGGTGTGAAAAATTTGATATGTCTCCGTAGCTCAGGTGGATAGAGCGAAAGCCTTCTAAGCTTTAGGTCACTGGTTCGAATCCAGTCGGAGACACCATAGAAAAAGAACCAATACATTGGTTCTTTTTCTATGGACTTTGATTAGGAAGATTCGAACCAGGAGATGGGTCGGAAGAACAAAAGTTCTTCCGCGAAGGAAGGTAGCTTTTGCTCAATAATTTTATTAACAAAAGCGTCAAGGAAACCGTGGGTTTCCTGAAGCAAGTTTTGTGCCTGGGCCTTGGGCCGGTCAAAACTTACGCGTGAGAATCTGTCGGAGACCTCCTTACAGATTGACTTTTATCAGATTACTGATAGTATGCCCCTGACCGGATCACCGGTTGCATTTCTCTGTGGAGGCATCATGAACAACAAAAGAGTACTCATCACCGGTGCTGCCGGAAGTTTGGGATCGGCCCTAGCTAAGCTGTTTATTGACGCAGGCTTTCATGTCTATGGCCTTGATAAGGCCGACGCGTTTAAGGATGATCACATCCTCGATCGAGATCGTCGATTAACCATCACCCTTGAAGCTCCAGGTTTTGTCTCAAGAACCCTTCAAAACCAGCCCGATGTGGACATACTCATCAATGCCGCCGGAATACGACTTAACCTTATCACCAGTGACTACGAAGCGAATACAGCCATGGCAGTATTCCAAGTTAACGCCTATGCTCCACTAGCTCTGGCGGCCGCATATGCAGATCGACCGATTTCGACCTTGCGACGTGTCGTCCACGTCGCCTCGGCCGCCGGCATCGAGCCATCGCCTGACGACCTCATCTACGGCATGAGCAAAGCTGCCCTCATCCACGGTGTCCGTGGCCTGGCCAACGAATTCCCCAAGGTCGTCAATCTGGCCATCGCACCTCCGCTCATTCAGGGCAGTAATATGGCGATTGGCGCCGATGAAGACGTCATCGCCCGTTGGACAGCTACCACGCCAACCGGCACCCTTCCCACCGTTGACGAGGTTGCGGCTGAAATCTTCTGGCTGGCAACCGAAGCCCCCGCCGACATGTCCGGCACCTGTTTCGGTATGAATCGCCAACCATACAAATCTCTCTCCTAGACTCATGTACTGCCTCGCGGTCACATGAGTCTTTTTTGATCAGATTGCTTAGCCTGGTTAGCTATGCTATAAGAAACCAGTCCGCACGTTTTAGAAAAACAGACGGAGGAACCTCGGCGTGCCCGATACAATTGCCGTAATGGAGCTTTCTCGATGCGTCGAGGGCTCCCAGGATGAACTTGTCAGGGCATTTAATGCACTCGACATTCCCATCTTTACAACTGCACTTCCGGTTTTAGAGCACCCTGACAACCGCATCTTGCTCGCAATAGACCAAGACCAGGTTCAAGGAATGTTACTCTATACCATTTTTGATGCCTTCGCTGGCCGGTTTGGTGTGATCTTGGAAACCGTCATTCGACCCCGACAGGAAGGAATGGCGTATCCACTGGTTAAAACCGCTCTTATTGTGGCTAAAGCCGGTGGCTGCAAAAAGATGTTTATTGAAGGTAATGACCCATTTATGGACGATACCCTTCAATTGCTGAGATTTACCGCCGCACCAACTACCATATTCATTCGAGAACCGTGGCCTGCATCAACCATCGAACAGCAGGACATTCCCGGTATTAGGTTTGACAACAGCCGGGACAATTCAGACCTGATGATACAGCTATATCATCACTTTAATGATATCCGAGAACTCAGAACTGTTCTGGCCGCTCACCTCAAAGACCACTTCGACAACGGCCGTATTCTTGGGCTTTCTGAACGCCGCGGCACCCGGTTCTACGCTGCCTTTGCCGGCGACAAACTAGTCGGCATGGCTTGGGTCTTTGCCACGGAAGGTTTGCAACATGGCCATTATGTCGTGGACGGAGTTGCCGTCCACCCGGAGTATCAAGGACGCGGCATCGCACATCAAATCATTCGGCAAATGGCCGATGACGCTGACGAAGAAGAAACTCCTTTGAGCCTAACTTCCAATCCAACCCGGGAAACAGCGCGCAGTATTTACAGCCAAGCCGGTTTCGTTGCCCAAGCACACCCGCTCCTTGTTCGCCCTCTCTCCTAAGTCCTTCCTCCTCAAGGAAGGCTTTTTTTGTTAGGCTAAAAATACCAAAACTTAATACATTCCCATGATCGTAGTTACCGGTGGTGTTGGTTTTATCGGAAGCGTCCTCGTTGGCAGCCTAAATCAGGCAGGTTATAACGACATTCTGGTTGTAGATGAACTAGGCGACCAAGGACAGTGGAAAAACCTACGCGGCAAAACTGTTTCAGAAATTGTCCGTCCGTTTGTTTTCAAAGAAGATCTCTTGGCTGGCAAATACGATGACAAAATTGAAGCCATTATCCACATTGGCGCTATCACCGACACATCTTTCCCTGACGCCGATGAACTCTACCGCAAGAACACCCGCTTTACCCGCCATCTTGCCACCTGGTGCCTGGACCATGACGTGCGTTTTATTTATGCTTCCAGCGCCAGCGTCTACGGCGACGGCAACTTTGGCTTTTCGGACAGTGACGAGCTGACCCCAAAGCTCCTGCCCATGAACCCCTATGCTTTCTCTAAATGGGCTTTTGACACTGAAGCAATCAATAAGGGTTGGAACGATAAAATTGTGGGTTTACGCTTCTTCAATGTGTTTGGCCCCAATGAATACCATAAAGGCCGCATGGCTTCGGTCATTTTGCATGCTACTCGTCAGATCAAAGAAAAAGGCAGCATGGAGCTGTTTCAGAGCCATAAAGAAGGCTATGGCGATGGCGAACAAAAGCGCGACTTTGTTTACATTAAAGATGTCTGCAAAGTGATTATTTGGTTCCTGCAAAATCCGGCCAAAAATGGTATTTACAATCTGGGAACTGGTAAGGCTCGCACCTTCAAAGACCTAGCCAAAGCTACCTTTGCTGCCCTCAATATTCCGGAAAATATCACCTTCGTCCCCACTCCAGAAAATATCCGCAACTCCTACCAATACTTTACCGAGGCGGACATGAGCAAACTGCGAGATGCCGGTTATACCGAAGAGTTTTATTCTCTAGAAGATGCTGTGGCCGATTACGTGCACACCTATTTGCAAAACGAGGCCAACCCCTACTTCTAGGCGCCTCTATTCAAAAAACATATTTCTGATAGGCTAATTCAGCAGTTACCACTCAGCAAGTGGTAATGAGTTCCTTATGTAAGGAGTGTGATGCTTCGTGCCATTCAGCACAGCACAGCCAATTCCGATTGATGGAGGTAATGGCACGGGCAAAACCACGCTCATTGCCTTGCTGATCGAATGGTACGCCCGCCTTGGACAAGCCTGTTTCGGCGTGAGTACCGGTGAATTTTACCGGATCGTCGCCTATCTCGCCTTTCAATATGTGCAAGGTAATCTGCAAGCGCTGCGAGCACTGCCGGCTGAAACCTGTATTCAGCTTGCTCGGGATCGCAACTTTCAGATCGTAAATGGTAAAGGCTATTTGAACGGACAAGAAGTGGAACGCGATCTATTTCGCGCTCCGGCTATTTCCGAAGCCACACCATTTGTCTCGCGCAAACCGGAGGTTCGAGCTTTTCTCGACCAAGCTGTTATTGAAATGGTGGCGGCAACTTCAGGCCTTGTTTTCTTGGACGGACGAGATATCGGCACCACTGTTTTCCCGGAAGCACCGGTCAAGTTCTTCTTGACGGTTCAGCCAGAAGAATCAGCCCGTCGGCAAGGCATTTTGCTTGAACAGATTAAGGAGAGAGACCGTCGCGACGCTAATCGAGACGTGGCTCCCATGGTCCCTGCCTCGGATGCCCATATCATCGACACCACCAACCTAACGCCGAACGGACTGCTCGAAGTTGTCACCACAATTATCGACACGAAGCTGTTCAGCGACTCCTCGTTACTTGCCCATCACTGACCTCATGGTTGGAAATGGGCTATTTTTTATAACAAAAAAGAGCGATTCATTACGAATCGCTCTTGGTGATATACCAGATTCCCCGGGCCAGCAGCAGGGTCATGACAACCATAAACATGCCACTGACCGTCCACGACAAGGTAAAGGCGTCGTGCAGCGCCAGATACCCAGATAAGGGAAGGCCAATCATGCCGCCCAGGTCCTTGCCGAGTGAGCCACAGGATAAAACAGTGGCTCGAATCCGAGGATTTTTGATGTGATCATTGAGCTGGCTTTGATAGAGTGGATCGAATAATCCACGCAGTATCTCATGCAGCAGAAAAGCCGCTACTGATAGCTCAAAAGAACCAGCCAGCACTGTGCCGATAACCAGAAGGCCCGTCATTATTTGAATAATGACCAACAACCGACTCGACTCGTGCAATTTCTTGAGTAAGGGCGTCAGACAGGCTCCTAAAAGGAGAGAAACCGTTATGCCAGTTTTTAGCAGGCCAAGCCATAAGAGGCTGGGAACATGACGCTGGAAAAACGGCTGCCACTGCATATTAGGAGCTTGTATGGCCATGAATTGGACAATACTCAGCAACATCAAAAAGCGAACGCCTTGATGCTGCCACGCGTAATGAACCCCGCGAGGAATTAAACAAACAGCCCGCTTAAGCGAAACTTTTTTGCGCTTTCCTTCTTGGAGTCCAAAGATTGAGATGATGCCGGTCAGGGCAAAGACCAAGCCACAGGCAAAGAATGGTTTATTCAAGCCGAAAGTGGCAATATAGGCCCCCAGCATACCAGCGCAAATACCCGCAAGATTGCGAATGACTGAGCCGGTGTGGATGGTTGAGCGGATTTTATCCTTACTCTTACCTTCCAGCGTTAGGCGATCGGTGAGCCAGGCATCGAGCGTGCCATTGCAGAGTGTAACTCCAATGGAGAAACAGAGCTCGGCCACGACACAGCCGGCCATAGTATGGGCCCGGAAGTAGAGAAATGAAGCCGTAGTGGCTAATACCGCCGATAAGACCAGGGCACGTTTGCGACCCCAGGCATCGGCCAGAGCGCCAGTGGGAATCTCGAAGAGAAACATGCCAGTGAAAAAGCCGAAATTGACCATTTGGGCCTGTAATTGATTGAGGCCAAGCGAGCGCAAGAACAGAATGTAGACTGAGCCAGTTAGGCTCATGGCAAATGAGTTGAGAAACCGCAGGAGCAAATAGCAAACCACGGTGTAATTACGATTCAGGGACTGTCGCATCGTCGTCTCCTTCTGGGAAAATCTGGTTGTGAATGTGCTGGTCTAGGTGCTAAAACGAAAAACGCCTCAGCGTACCTAGCCGAGGCGTTCTATCGTTTATAAGGGAACTATTCTATTGGGGGAGAGAAAAATTACCAGGATAAAGACCAACTTGGCTAACCACGCTGAAACAGGCATCTGTCTTAAAGACAGAAAGCCCGGGGGTAATCGCCATGTTTTGGTAACAGTGGTGGTAATTCATAATGGAATGATAGTAGCGGGTTTTGGCTATTTTGTAAAGCTGTAAGGTATTTACCACAGAGTGATTTTTTGATATAAACGTTAGGATGGGTTTAGGAAATAGATCCTTTTTCGGGTTTGGTTCTTGCTTCGCAAGAAGAAAACACCTCGCTCGTCCCAGATTGAGAGCAAGCTCTCATCTGTCCCTCGCTCGGGTTTGTAGCTCAATGGTAGAGCAGTGGCCTCTTAAGCCATTGGTTGTGGGTTCGACTCCCACCGGACCCACCAACTATAGTTTTCCATCTCACGACTCCAGTTTTTATGAAGGAGTGGGATGGGAGACTATAGTAAATGAGAACATTGGAGTCGAACGTGGAAAGGTGTCAGGAAAACGAGAGTTTTCCTGTGGAGGAAGGCCTTGGAAACCGTGGGTTTCCAAAAGCAAAGCGCGTGAGATTCCCACAAAACCCACCAAAAAGTTCTTGATAAATCGGCGCCACTGTTACTTCGTAACAGTCGGCCTCGCTCGGACCCAATTCCCGAAAGTAAACTTTCGGAATTGTCTCCTCGCAAGGCGCCATCGTCTAGTGGTTAGGACACTTGGTTTTCATCCAAGAGATTCGGGGGTTCGAATCCCCCTGGCGCTACCAAAACAAAGAGTTCAACCGTAAGGTTAAGCTTTTTGTTTTGAAAACTCTGGCTCTGAGAACCCGCGGGATTCGCTCATGTTCGTGAGCCCCTCAGCGAACGTGGCCGTCTATCCTGGCCTGCCTCCAAGATTATAATCCGCGAGTATCGCCGAAGGCGACTCCCCGCAGACTACATCGCCTGACGAACCTCATCCGTTACAATAATTGGACCCTCTGGCGCAATGATACGATTTTGATCAGGCAACAGTGGAAAATCGGCGCCAAAATATTGGCTAAGAATTATCCGAAAAGTATTTACCGGTGTGATAGTAGGAGAAAGTTGTGCGTAATTTTGATCCGGGAAATATACTGCATTAAGAATTGGGAACTTACTTAAGAAAGATTGAGGCGAAGAACTAGTACTGACCGGATTTGGATAGCTTAATTCTTCACCCTCATCAGACTGCACCACGATAATTGAGTCTTTGGGAGCGACGCCCTTAAGATTTTGCACCGTTTTCTCAATAATTTGGTTAGTACAAGTCAATTGATCAAGATATACGTACACCGCCGCCGCATTCGCCGTCCCGGCGTCACCATCACTAACCGAATTGAGTAACGGCTGACACTGGGCATTGTACACATAGGGCCCGTGCGGGATTAAGAAGTGCGCAAAAACTAACTTGGGCGCAGTTCTAATCGCTGCCACCTCCTGCAAGCTATTCATCTGCTCTCCTACAATCTTACGATCAAATGATGGAAAAAAGCGCTGAATAATTGGACTTAAAATTGTTGTTTCGGAAAGATAATGAAACAGGAAGGGCGGATAGCCAAGCGGGACATCAGAATAATAGGCCCTTACCGAGTTTTGGTTGCCTTGAGTTGGTCCCCACCACGAGCCAAGATGGTAATACTCATAACCAACAGATTGGAGCTCTAAAATAAGTCGATTATTCTCTAGCAAATTACGTAACAGTTGCTGATTGGTATTCGTCGCGCCAGCTCGCGCCGCTAAGACATTTAAGTATTGGAGATTAAGTGTAGAAGAAATTGAATTTAGCGACCCGTAATAATTACTTGTACTCTGATCGGCAACATAAAAACCTTGACTCTTTAGGTTATTGAGCAGGCCAGAGTCATCGTAGCCATAGAGCTTTTGCAAGGCCACGGGACCGCTATATTCATCAAAAATGAGATAATAAATATCCGGCTTTAATTGGCCAGGCGAAAGCGGCTTAATGACCAGACTATCTTCTTGCTGCTTTGCTTGATGTAATGACTGAACAATACTAATCATCCCACTCGCCAACAGAGAGAGCATGGCCACCGTTAAAATCTGACTTAAGCGAGGAGAAAAGTACTTCGGGACTAGGGCTGCAATTATTCCCATCACAACCATAACAGCCATGCTTAGCGGGAAAAGATGACTTCCCATTATCTGGCTAGAAAAATGTGCCTCCGCCACATCCCAAAGTTCCCCATAATTCAGTAAGGGGATGAGAATAATAAACGCCAAGAATGAGCGACGGTCTTTATTTTTAATAACAAGACCCAAAATAGCAAAGAGCAAAAAACATATAAGAAAAACAACTGCTATTACAAAGACCAGAGAAGTAATTGTTGCTTCATTCGGATTTTTCCCATAATAAAAAAGAACTGAGAACAGTGCGGCCAAATAAGGATAGGGACGCCCCTGAAGACGGGTAGGCAAGCGCCATTGGAGCACCCTTAAGGGCCAGTTACGAGTGTGAGAAGCCAGAGACATATATCCTAAGTAGGCTAAGTACCTTTAGACTATCCCATCTTAGGAATACTGAGAAGAGCTTATGATAAATACTTCCAATTGGCTATTTCTAAATTGGAAGCCAGAAAATCCAAATAAACAAAAGGATCTGCACGTCGGGTAACGTGCAGATCCAGAATTTTTACGCCCCTTTGTGTTCCTTAGTGGCCGATACCGCCCATGTGGCGCGTCTTCTGAAAGCCCCGAGGGTGGCCGGTTGTGCCACCGGGGAAAGTAACAACAACCGCCTGTGCCTTTGTCCGGGACCGCGCCATCAGAAACTTTCGATGCGGCGGCACCAGTCGATGAGACTTATGAGATGCAGCCACCCGATGATGCTTGTGAGCCGCCGAGACGGGCTGCCCCGCCACACAGGCCACCACAATCGCAAGCGCAAGAACAATCACTGACTTCTTATTCATTTGATTCTCCAGACCAGATAGTATTCGATCAAATTGCAGTGGCAAAGTATCATAAAAACTGAAATTGGTCAATCAGAATGAGGCCGTAGTAACCTATTCAGAACAGCAATTAGCTGATTAAATAAGGAAAATCATACAGCCACTTCACATGAGCTATCGCTACAACCCCCTCCAGCGCGCACTTAAAAAAGCCTATCGCCAATTTTCACCCGTCCCCCGCTCTCCTTGGACGGCCGGCGAAGTAGAAGATATCTGCGCCATCAATCTGGTGCCACCGCAAAAGTTAGTGGATTTTTTCAAAACCTGTATCACCAAGCTTAAAGAGCTGCGTGGCGATGAGATTGGTGATTACCTGGAGTTTGGCGTTTTTAATGGCAACTCCATTGGCAGCATGAACTTGGCCGCCAAAGAAACCGGTACCAAGACCCGGCTGTTTGGTTTTGATGCCTTTGAAGGTCTTCCCGCCGGCTCCGAAAACGAAGATGACGGCGTCTGGAAAAAAGGTTTCTACACCTGTTCCTTTGAGCAAATGTGCAGCTGTTTGCAGCGCCGAAATGTTAATCCAGACGAAATTACCTGGGTTAATGGCTGGTATGACAAAACGCTGACGGATGAGACGCAGAAGCAGTATGACCTCAAAAACCCTGGCATTGTCTTTATTGATTGCGATACCTACAGCTCCTCCAAAACCGTCTTGGACTTTATGGCCCCGCTCATCAAAAAACCGGTGATTATTTGTCTGGATGACTGGAAATTAAACGACTTGGACGTCAAAGGCATGGGCGAATATCTGTCGTTTAATGAGTTTTTGGAAGCCAACTCACGCTTGAAGGCTACTCGGCTGGCATCCTACAATCGAAAGTCACAGACCTTCCTAGTGGAACCTAAGTAATATGCCTACCGTCAACATTTATTACCGAACTTCCGCTCAGCATAAGGCAGTCGAAGCTCAAGCTAAAGAACTTCGTAGTTTTTTGGCCGAGACGCTCACGTGTGGAGAAATCCATCTTCAACCAGATGAAATCAGCCTTCGCTTACTAGAAACTCCCAGTAATCACATGCGTGGCGACATTGAACTCGATATTACTGCCCACGCCTTTAAAGAACGGGTTGAGAAGCAAGACGAGATTTGTATTAAGACTAAAGATTTCCTTGAATCACTCATGCCTGAGTATCGGATTGAAGTATGGCTAGCATTACCTCAACTTGGACATAGCGTAAAAAACTAAAAGATGACCGATTCAAGCCAAGTCCAATCTGAAGAAATGGTGCCCCTTGCGGTTGAATTAAGTGTAAGCAATCTTAAAACATCACTCGAACTTTATCAGGCGCTTGGTTTTAAGCTTACACGCCTGCACGAAGAGGCAAAGTTTGCAGTCCTTGAGTTTAGGGGCGCCATCCTGATGTTAGAGGAACATATCCAAGAAAAACCTCTTGGCCTAGGTGTTAATCTTCGATTCTACCTGCCCAATGGCCTTTCGGAACTCTATGCCCTGGCTCAAAGTAAACCTGGTTTAATTACACAGTCCCTACTTCACACTAGTTATGGACTAGACGAGTTTTATATTACTGATCCAGACGGCTATCGAATCCGCTTTTGTTCTTAACAAGCTATTCTCCCACTAATCGCAGATAGCTCTCGTATCGCTCAAGACTAATATCCCCTTCCGCGACAGCCTTTTTCACCGCGCACTCTGGCTCATGCATATGGAGGCAGTTCTCAAATTTACACTGCGTCCGATAAGGCGCGAATTCCAAAAAGTAGTATTCAATTTCTTGTTTATCGAGATGGTCCAAGCCCAGTGAGCGAATGCCCGGCGTATCAATAATGTAGGAATCTTTCATCCACAGATACATTTGGCTACCGGTCGTCGTATGACGTCCCCGCTCAGTTTTCTCACCCACCGCTCCGGTTTCAGCCACTTCACCGTGCAGAATCGCATTTACGAGTGAAGATTTACCCACACCGCTAGCTCCGACAAACACCACAACCCGATTGGCAATTGCCTCCCTCAAAGCATCAATGCCCTCCTCATTTGTCACCGAGGTCTCGATAATCGGTATGCCCAGCTTTTTATAGATATCTAAGCTCACTGGCCGTTTATCTGTGAGGTCAGTTTTAGTTAAACAAATAACCGGCTCCACATTGCCTTGCTGGCAGGCAATAAGATAACGGTCAATAAAACGTGGGTGAAATTCCGGCATGGTCACTGCAGCCACAATAATTGCTCGATGAATATTGGCCGCCACTACGTGCTGAGCTCCCACCCCACTTCGACGAGAAGCATCTTTGCGAAAACGGATCAGAAAGCTAATGCGCTCCTTTATTCCCACAATTTTGTCACCCTCAAGATAGACTTCGTCGCCCACGACGGGAGATTCCAAGCCACTCTCCTTCGAGTAAGGCTCATTTGTATTGTTTTGCCTGACGATATAGTCTTGGCGCTCAACATGGACAACTTGACCTACCATTTCCGTAGTTCTGCCCATTGCGCCACCTTCAAAAGAGCGTGACTTGGTCCGCTTTTTCTTTTCCAACGCCCGTTTGTTCTGATGACGATCCCAGAGATTCATATGCTGCTACTCTAGCAGAAAATCATTCGTCACTTGCCCTTCTCATCTAAACTGTTTTTTGATACATTCCCAGAGCGTACAGCGTGTTCTTTTAAGGAGCTCAAGAATGGTTATTCCGAATATAGTCGTCTTTGCTTCA
>Ga0157374_10003886_pt1 | contig 12546 bp, 8 predicted proteins | sample M25metaG_FD_115308 | JGI IMG/M metagenome (GOLD analysis project Ga0157374, IMG submission 115308) | Miscanthus rhizosphere microbial communities from Kellogg Biological Station, Michigan, USA - M2-5 metaG | ecosystem: Host-associated > Plants > Roots > Rhizosphere > Soil | place: USA: Michigan...
CGTCGCCGCCGGGAACCATCTCGATGGCAACGACGGCAGGGGTGTTGTCTCCGGTGTTCTTGCGGGAGAAGGCGGGGTCGGCAAGGATGCTGGCACGGAGCTTGTTGTCTGGATGGTTGTAGGCGCTGCGAACGCCCTCATCGACCATCTGCTGGACGGTCTTGAGTGGCTGGCCGTCGTTCTCCCAGCGGGCCTCCATGCCGACCTTGACGAAGGCGGTGACGATGCCGGTGTCCTGGCAGACGGGGCGGTGGCCCTCGGCGCACATGCGCGAGTTGATGAGGATCTGGGCCATGGCGTCTTTGGCGGCAGGCGACTGCTCGAGCTCGTAGGCGCGGGTGAGATTAGTGATGAAGTCCTCAGGGTGGTAGTAGGAGATGTACTGGAGGGCGTCGGCTACGGACTGGATGAAGTCGGATTGCTTGATGGTGGCCATGAGATTCTTCAATTCTTTCGATTATTCAATGGTAACAACGTGGCATGTCATTTCGCTGCCTCACGCCTAATGTTTCGGTGTCGCCATAAGAGCCAAGCTCCAGTTGTGATTATTGAAGTCAATACGCCCACCGGAAGTCCAAAATAAAACGCGGGTAGTCCAGCCATAGAGTTGTGCTCTGGATATAGCCGCTCGGCACGAACAACGTATCCAGCAAAAAAGGTGATGAAACCTATTAGGAAACTAATCACGACTACTAGGAGGCAGGTGACTGCAAACCAGATCCTCGTGCGGCGAAACCGTCGCCATTCTTCCACTATCCTTTGTAGTCTTACGGCATCGTTTCCTGTTTCTTGAGCATCTTGCATGAAGGAAGGATAATCCCATGCGCACTGTTCGCACGGAAACTGATTCTCTCGGCGATATACAAGTTCCTGCCGAAGCGCTGTACGGGGCCCAGACTACCCGTGCGGTTGGAAATTTTCCGATCAGCGGTTTGAAGGCGAATCGGTTTTTGATTCGGGCGCTGGTGATGATCAAGCTGGCGGCGGCGGAGGCGAATGCTGAGCTTGGGTTGATTACGCCGGAGCAGGGTAAGGCGATTGCTCAGGCCGCGCAGGAGGTGCTCGATGGGAAGCACCATGAGCACTTTGTGGTGGATGTGTTTCAGGCGGGTGCGGGGGTGAGCCTGCACATGAACACGAATGAGGTGCTGGCGAATCGGGCGGGGCAGATTCTGGGTGAGGAGCTGGGGAGCTACACGAAGGTTCATCCCAACGACCATGTGAACTACGGGCAGTCGACCAATGATGTCTTTCCGACGGCGATGCGTCTGAGCGCTCTGCTGGCGCTGGAGGAGCTGTATCCGGTGCTCGATGGGCTGGCAGGAAGCTTGGCGGCGAAGGCGGAGGAGTTCAAGGACATCCTGAAGGCCGGTCGTACGCACATGCAGGATGCGGTGCCGATCACTCTGGGGCAGGAGTTCGCGGCGTACTCGGTGGCGGTGAAGGAGGCTTCGGCGGCGATACGGAGAAATGCGGTGACGCTGCGCTCGCTGGGGCTGGGCGGGTCGGCGGTGGGGACGGGGTTGAATACGCATCCGGAGTATCGGGCGAAGGCGGTGGCGAAGCTGGCTCGGATTGCGAAGCTGGAGCTGCATCCAGCGTACGACATGCGGTATGCGATGCAGTCGTGCGCGCCGATGGCGGATGTCTCCGGGGCGCTGCGTGGGCTGGCGCTGGAGATGATACGGATCTCGAACGACCTGCGGCTGCTGTCGTCGGGGCCGAATACGGGGTTCAACGAGATTTATCTGCCGAGTCTGCAGCCGGGATCGAGCATTATGCCGGGTAAGGTGAATCCGGTGCTGCCGGAGCTTACGGCGATGGTTGGGTTCCACGTGATGGGCAACGACACGACGGTGGCGATGGCGGTGCAGGCGGGTCAGCTGGAGCTGAATGTAATGATGCCCGCGATTGCGCATGCAACGTTGGAGTCGATCACGATTTTTACGAATACGCTGCGGGAGGTGGATCTCCACTGCGTGCGCGGGATTAAGGCGAACAAGGAGCGCAATGCGTGGTATGCGTCGAGCACGATAGCGCTGGCGACGGCGCTGAATCCTTATATCGGCTATCGCAAGGCAGCGGAGCTGGTGAAGGAGTCGGTGGCTTCGGGACGGTCGATTGTAGACCTGGCGCGTGAGAAGAAGCTGCTAAACGAAGAGCAGATCGCGGAGATTCTTGATCCCAAGAATATGACCGAACCGCATGCCAGAAGGTCCTGACGCTGCTGGTTCGGTCTATTTGCCTGCGAAGAGCTACTTGATGCGGCCGAAGCGGTAGATCACGCCGACGTTGACGCCGAGATTGTTCTGAATGGTTCCTCCCCAAGTGGAACCGAGATAGAGCGGTGTGACGCGTATGGCGAGGTTTGGGTAGAAGTTGTAGTCCAGATTGGCGCCCACAGAGAAGACGGCGCGGGTCTCTGAAGGCCAGATTCCGAGGTTGACGGCAGGGATGTTCTTCGATCCGGAATCGAACTTGCCGATGCCGGCGCCGACGGTGCCAAAGATGCTGGCTGCATATTTCTCCTTGGCGTAGACACGGTAGCTGGGGCCTGCCATGAAGGTGTACTGGGAGATCTGCGGGTTTTGGATGTTGTAGATGGTGTTGCCGACCTTGGCGTTTCCATAAGAACCGTGTACGTCGGCGAGGATGCCGAGCTTAGGGTTCATGTAATAGGTTCCGGAGACCCACCAGGTAACCTCGTTGTTGCGCTGGAGGTCTTCGCCGGAGCGGAAGCGCAGGTAGCCGCCGCCGCCGCCGACCTCCCACTTATGGGTGTATGTGTCCTGGATGGTGCGCTCAATACGAGCCTTGCGATTCGCGTTGGACTCGCGCCGTTTGCGATGCGCTGACTGCGCCTCAAGAGAGCTTGCTCCGCTGACAATTACGACCGCCGTAAGAACGGCAGTAACAGACTTCACACTGAAACCGAATATCAACGATTACTCCTGCACTTGCTGGGCTCTTGCTATGGTGGAACTCGAGGCGCGCCGCCGGGAACTCGAACTGCGGCCAACTCTTATTAGAACATCTGAGGCCGACGATACGGGCGCTTCATGGGCGAAACACTTTTTTGCGAGGGAGTACTGCGATGGCGAAGAAGGGCGGAGGTGGCGGTTTTGGCAAGTTGCTGCTGGGGTTTGTGCTGGGCATTGTGGCTGTCGCAGGGGTGGGTTACGCCTACCTGAAGATCGGAAATCTCCCGGTCGCAGTGACAGACGCGGCGTTCCCCTTGGAGAAGGAAATCGTAAAGGTCCCGATGCGGTCGCGAATTGAGCGCGAGAAAAAGGAACCCCCATTTGGAATTGGCGAAGACGTCTTCGAGAGCGGCGCAAAGGTTTATCGGACGCAGTGCGCGGGTTGTCATGGAACTCCGGGTCACGATGTGGACTATGCGAAGCATATGTATCCTTCGGCTCCGCAACTGTGGAAGAAGCATGCCCGGGGCAATGTTGTGGGCGTGAGCGACGATGAGGCCGGCGAGACCTATTGGAGGGTCGCCAACGGAATTCGGCTGACCGGAATGCCGGCGTTTTCGAAGGTGCTCTCTGACACTGAGATGTGGCAGGTGAGCCTGCTGCTGAAGAATGCGGACAAGGAGATGCCTGAGCCCGTGGCGAAGATTCTGCAGGGACAGTGAGCTGCTGGTGGCTCTGCCGACCATGAAGGACGGTCTCGAATGCTGAATTTGAGGCCGTTTTCGTTTTCTGAATGTCCCCCAGGTTTAGCGGAGCGTGTAGGTCACTCCGGTGATGAACTGCAGACTGTTCTTCTTGTAACCAAATGCAGGATTGTTCAGGTAGTTGTCGAGGAAGTTCACACTCAGAGAGAAGCGATGATAGACGGGAAGCGCGAGGCCGAAGGCCCCGATCGCAGACCAAGCTTCGGTATTGTTCCAGGATTGGATGTAGGTTCCGCTCTCGGTGAAAAGGATCTTTCCGGGAAGGATACGTTTGTAGGCTTCAGCGAAGGTTGAGCCAATGAGGTTCTGGTTTGGCGAGGAGATCAACGGCGGAGCGTATTGGATGAAGTTCTGTCGCTCATAGTGAAGATCACCTTTGACGTCGAACTGTTGAATCGGGGTCTGAATGACGGTGTAACCGGCACCAACACCGTAGATCTGCTGGAAGTTGAGGCCTTGCGAGAAGTTGTGGTCGAACATTACGTTGCCGAGCATATAGAAGCGCGGGGTGATGTACTTGTCGTGTTCGAAGTCGGTGTGGAAGATGTTGGTCTTCGCGACGGAATCAGGCGTCGGTGGAGTTGTCTGTGGAACTGTCGGTTGCGTCAACTTGCCGTAGGTCTCGATCAGGCTGAAGGTGGTGCGCGTGCGCGGCGGAAGATAACCTACGGACGGAATTAGACGCACCAACGAGACGGCTGCTGTAAAGGTCTGTCCGTAGGACGTTGACTGAAGGACGGTTGCGCCGCCGGTAATGGCGCCGTCCCAGCCCTGGAAGGGGCCGGGGTTGCTGTTCAGCTCCTTGTTGTAGGTTTTTCCGTCGATGACGTATCCGACGTCCTTGATCGCCATCGTCTCGGTTCCAGTGGGAAGTGTTTCCTTGATGGTGCTGTCCTCGATGGTGACCGGACCGGCGGGTCTTGGCTCGCGGGTGATCTTTTCGCCCTTTTTGAGGAGGACGAAGTTGCTGTTGGAGCGCAGTTCCTTGACCTTGTCGAGCGAGATGGTGACTTCGCCTACGGCATCACTCTTGAACATGATTGTGTTACCGATACTTCGCTCGAACGAGCCGGTGAGCTGGTCGCCGTTTTTGAAGACAACGACGTCAGGGGGCGGGGCAGCTGGTTTTTCCTGTGCCGAAGCAGGTTTGCTAATGGGCGCCGCGAGGAAGCTGACAGCGACGAGCGAGTGAATGAGGAGCGTCTGCTGGAGTGATTTCATCAATTCAACCGCCCTGACTTGATTTTGGATAGGGGTAACTGATTCGTTAGATAGGACTTCCGTGCTCCGGGGTTGTCAGAGGTTCGGGAGAAAGAAGGGTTACCAGAGTGTTTTTACGGGTGAAAGCAAATGGAGAAGATTTGGGTAAAGACGGCAGCGGATGTAGTTGCCGTGCATAAGGTGCAATTTTTTCTAATGAACCTATTGCCAATCGTTATTTCAAGGGCATAGTATGCGTTTCGGTTCGGTACAGTTCGCCCTATGGTGTACGCGCCAGAACGCAAAACCTTGCTGATGAATCATTTGCTGACAACTTTCGTATCAGTGTGAGTTACACAACCCAACTACCTGCCAGGGTGGTCAATCCTTGCAGCGCGCAATGGAAGGTAAAAACGATGTCATGGTATGCCTATTGCATTGCAGAGAGACAGGCTTTTCCGGAGCTTTGCCGGCACCGTCGCCCGATGCCTCTCTCCGGAATCACAGGCCTGTTCGGTAACCAGACCTTTCTCTTTCCAGCCAGCGATCTAGCGGTCATCGTCTCGGAGCACAACGCCGAAGACAGTGCCCGGATGGACCAGCAATCCCAGAAGGACCATGCACGCGTCATTGCTGACTGCTTCAAACACTCTACTGTTCTGCCCTTTCGATTCGGTACCACGTTCCAGGACGACGACTCCTTACGCCGCTCGGTTCGTTCGAACCAGCGTCATTTTCTGGCCAATGTCGAGCGTTTGCGGGGCAAGGCCGAGATGCACCTGAAGGTCCTGGTCGACGACATCTGCCCGGGCAACATGCACCGGGACATGACGGTCGGTCAGCAGTACCTGACGAGCCTGCGGGAGAGCGCAAGCCGGCAGCGGGAACGCCAGTCCAAGGCGCGGGCGCTTTCGGTGCAGATGCACCGGATGTTCCTTCCGCTGGCAGAAGAGATTACGTGCAAGCGGATGGAGTCGGGCAAGATGCTTCTCGACATCGCTCACCTGATCGACAACAAGACCATCGAGCGTTACCAGAATAAGTACACCTCTGCGATCCAGCAGATGAAGGAGTGCCAGATGCAGCTCTCCGGACCCTGGCCTCCGTATCACTTCGTCCATCGTCCGAACGCTCATCAGCACTCAGCTTGATTGGCTTTAGGCGTGAAAAGGGCTGCTCTCCGACGGAGGGCAGCCCTTTTCACGCTCTTGACTCTGATGAATGTTGCTGATTGCATGTGACTTATGCGGCATCGCGATTTGGCAAATCTTTGTGGAAAACGGGGCGACAGTTCCAAAGCTTCGATAACTGTGATGGAAATACTACCTTTGCCGGGGAAAGTGGCATCGCACAGGTGCCGGGTGGTGGTATTGTCGCGTTGATTTGAGCCCGTGGGTTAGGAAGCCAAGGAGAGAGTGCATGTTGAGAACGAACGGCCAAGTGAGATTGACTGCCCTAATGTTTGCCGGAGCCGCAGTCCTGGTGGGCGTCGTGGCGAAGGTATTGCCCGCCCAAGAACCAAATCCGATGTCGCAGCAGGCCCCGGCGAGCGATAACAAGATAACCAAAGAGTCGGAGGGAGTGTACCTCTACCGGGTGAAGGTGGTGCAGAGGGATCTGGATGCGGTGAACTTTCTTCACCGGAGCGGGTCGACGACGGTGGCGTTCAAGGGGACTGCGCTGCTTCCGCTGGCAAAGGGTGAGGCTAAGGTACAGAGCGAGCGCGGGGGCATTACGATCGACGCGAACTTTGAAGGGTTGACGCCGGCGAACGGCTTCGGCAAGGAGTACCTCACCTACGTATTGTGGGCAATTACGCCGGATGGCCGCCCCAACAACCTGGGCGAGATTCTCCCCGCGGGAGGAAAAGGAAAAAACAACATTTCGGTGACAACGGCGTTGCAGTCGTTCGGCCTGGTGGTGACGGCAGAGCCATATTTTTCAGTGACGCAGCCGAGTGACCTTGTGGTTCTGGAGAACCACATTATCGAAGACAGAACGAACGGCGTCCTGGAGAAGGTGAACGCGCACTATATGCTGCTTCCGCGCGGAACCTACGCGGAGACCGAAGGTTCCAAGTCGGTACTGAACCCTATCACACGGGACGAGACGTATCCGCTGGAGTTGTATGAGGCAAACAACGCGGTGCGGATCGCGCAGGAGGCTGGCGCGGAGAAGTATGCGTCGGATATTTACAACGAGGCGATGCTGGACCTGAAGAACGCGACGGATATTCTTTCGGGCAAGAAGCCGGACAAGAATATGGGCATCACGTATGCCCGCCAGGCGGTCCAGCGGTCGGAGGATGCCCGGCTGGTGACGCTGCGCAAGCAGGCCGCGGAGCGGCAGAGGGAAGCGGAATTGGGACGGCAGAATGCAGAACAGCAGGCGCAGCAGTCGGCGCTGGCGGCTGCGCAGGCCCAGGCCGCACAGGCGCAGGCGGACGCGGAGCGGGCGAGGGCAGAGGCTGCAGCAGCTCGGGCCCAAGCTGAGGCTGCGGCGGCCAACAAGAGCGCGGAGAGCGCCACGGTGGCACGTGAGCGTCTGCGGTCGCAACTGAACAGCGTTCTAGCGACGAGCGAGTCGGCGCGAGGACTGATCGTGAATATGTCGGACGTGCTGTTCGACACGGGCAAGTACACGCTGAAACCGGCGACGCAGATTAGCCTGGCGAAGGTTTCGGGGATATTGCAGTCGTACCCGGGGTTGAAGCTGCAGGTGGAGGGATATACGGACAGTACAGGAAGCCCGGAGTTCAACCAGAAGCTTTCGGAGAACCGGGCCGGGGCTGTGCGGGACTTCCTTGTATCGCAGGGGGTTCAGCCTGAGAATATTGCAGCAACCGGGTACGGCATGGCGAAGCCGGTTGCCGATAACAATACGGCGCAGGGCCGGGCGCTGAATCGCAGGGTACAGCTGGTGGTTTCGGGTGATGCGATTGGAGTGGAGCAGAAGGGGCCGGATGCGGCTTCGGATGCTCCCGTAGCTGCGCCAGCGCCTACTCGCGTGACCGGGACCTCGAATCCGCCGCAGTAGCATTTGCGGGCGACTGATGTAAAAGGATGTGAAAGAAGGAGGGCCGGTTCAGCGGTTCTCCTTCTTTTTGTTTATAAGAAGATATGAGCAATTTGCGAGAACAGACGGTATTTGTGACGGGAGCGAGCTCCGGGATTGGCAGATCGACGGCTTTGGCGTTCGCACGCGAGGGAGCGCGGTTGCTTGTGTGTGCGAGGCGCGAGGATCGGCTGGCGGAGATTGCGGCAGAGCTGACGGAGGCGGGGGCCAAGGCCGTGCACAGCTTTGTTCTAGATGTGCAGAATCGCGAGGCAGTGAATAAGGCGATCGCGGCGCTGCCTTCAGACTGGGCGGCCGTGGACGTGCTGGTGAACAACGCAGGGCTCAGCCGTGGGCTTGCGAAGGTGTACGAGGACGATCCGCAGAACTGGGAAGAGATGATCGACACCAATGTAAAGGGGCTGCTGTATGTGACGCGCGCGGTGGTTCCGGGCATGGTGGAACGCGGGCGCGGGCATGTGATCAATCTGGGGTCGACAGCCGGCTATATTACGTATGCCAATGGCGCGGTGTACTGCGCAACGAAGGCGGCGGAGAAGTCGATCAGCGAGGGATTGAAGCTGGACCTGATGGGGACGGCGGTCCGGGTTACGTCGATCGATCCGGGGATGGTGGAGACGGAATTCAGCGAGGTGCGTTTTCGCGGCGATACGGAGAAGGCTGCGAAGGTGTACCAGAACATTACACCGCTGAAGCCTGAGGACGTGGCCGATGCGATTGTGTGGGCGGCGTCAAGGCCAGCGCATGTGAATATCCACACAGTGGTGATGACGACGATCGACCAGGGGAACTCGGTGACGTTTCACCGGCACAGCTGAGGGTTTAACGGAGGCCGTGACTCGGCGTTGCGCCTTTGCGAAGAGCGAAGGGCGGCGCGGCAGCTGCTACAGGTGCACGGTCCAGCCCAGCTCGGCGAGCTTTTCCTCTATGTCGGCGAGTGCGTAGGTGAGGGCGCTGCGACGGTGCGGGCTTGAGGTGCGCTCGGAGAGGATGCGTTCGCGTTGCAGCTCGAGTGCCTGACGGAGGCGTGTGCGCTCGGCGGAGACGGCGGACGATTCCTCGGCTTTGGGCTTTGGAGCAGAGGCCTGTGCTTGCTGTTCTTCCACGTTTTTACTCTCCCATCCACGCGACATGCCCCTATTTTACGCCGGGCGTATGAAAGGAACGCTGGATTTGCAACAGGGCAGGGGTGAGCCGCATCTATTTCGCAACGGGAATCATTTTGATTGGTCGCTGCGAGACGGCAGACTGCGCATCTCTGGGCTCGAGAAAGCCGGGCACATGGGCCGTTATCCGCACAGCAGAACGATGTTCGGTACGTCCCGTGAAACAATGAAGTCCAAGACACCGTCATAGATTCAGGCACTACCACCTAAGAAGGACACCTGCTATGTGGATTGTTCGACTGGCACTCCGACGACCGTACACGTTTGTCGTCATGGCTGTGCTGATCCTGGTTATGGGAATCGTGAGCATCGAGACGATGAGCACGGACATCTTTCCTGTTATCGACATCCCAGTTGTGACGGTGGTTTGGACGTACGGCGGGACCAGTCCGGACGAGATGGAGAAGCGGTTCACGACTATTAGTGAACGCGCGATGACGACGACGGTAAACGATATCGAGCATATCGAGTCGCAGTCGGTGAGCGGCATCTCGATTATCAAAGTGTTCTTCCAGCCGGGGACGAAGATCGAGGCTGCGGTGGCGCAGGTGACTGCGGTCAACCAGACCATTGTGCGAATTCTGCCGCCGGGAACGACTCCGCCGTTCATTCTGCAGTTCAGCGCTTCAAATGTTCCGATCCTCCAGGCGATTATGTCGAGCGACAAGCTGTCGGAGGCCGATCTGTACGATCTTGGACTCCAGTTTGTGCGCACGCAGTTGGCGACGGTGCAGGGCGCCCAGGTGCCTGCTCCTTACGGCGGCAAGGCGCGACTGATTATGGTGGACCTGGACCTGGGGCAGTTGTACGCGAAGGGTTTGTCTCCCACCGATGTAGTGAATTCGTTGACGGCTCAGAACCTGATTCTGCCGGCGGGCACGGCAAAGGTGGGAACGACGGACTATATCGTTCGCACGAATGCGAGCCCGCAGGTGCTGGACCAACTGAACGACATGCCGATCAAGAGCGTGAACGGCGCGATGGTGTACATACGCGACATCGGGCATGTGCATGAGGGATTTTCGATCCAGCAGAACATTGTGCGGATCAACGGCAATCGCGCGGTACTGCTGACGATCATGAAGGCGGCTTCTGCGTCGACACTGGACATCGTCAAGCGTGTGAAGGAACGGCTGCCAGTGATCCAGGCGGGCCTTACGAAGGACCTGAAAATAGATCTGCAGTTCGATCAGTCGCTGTTTGTACGGGCGGCACTTCAGGGCGTAGTGAAGGAGGCGGTGATTGCGGCGAGCCTGACAGCGCTGATGATCCTGCTGTTTCTTGGAAGCTGGCGGAGCACGCTGATTGTGGCGATCTCGATCCCGCTGTCGATCCTGGTGTCGATCATCGTGATGAAGTTCCTGGGCCAGACGTTGAATACGATGACGCTGGGAGGCCTGGGGCTGGCGGTCGGCATTCTGGTAGACGATGCGACAGTAGAGATAGAGAACATTCACCGGAATCTCGGGCAGGGCAAGGAGATTGAACCGGCGATTCTGGATGGCGCAGCGCAGATTGCCGTCCCGGCGTTTGTTTCAACGCTGGCGATCTGCATTGTGTTTGTGCCGGTGGTGTTTCTGTCGGGTGCGGCGAAGAGCCTGTTTACGCCGCTTGGCATGGCGGTTGTGTTCGCGATGATGGCGTCGTATCTACTGTCGCGAACGCTGGTGCCTACGATGGTGAAGTTTCTTCTGGCGAGCGAAGTGGAGATGTACCAGGAGCATGAGCCGGGTGAGGAGCACGCGGCGGCTCCGAAGAGTGCGAACCTGATATGGAGAACGCATTTCCGGTTCAATGCCGCGTTTGAGAGATTTCGTGCGCGCTATCAGACAGTCCTTCATTGGGTGCTGGGCCACGCGGGATTTTCGCTGGGATGCTTTGCGCTGTTTATAGCTCTCTCAGCCTGTCTGCTTCCATACATTGGGCAGGATTTCTTTCCGGACGTGGATGCGGGAACTTTCCGGCTGCATGTGCGGACGGCTCCGGGAACGCGCATTGAAGAGGTGGAGCGCATCTTCAGCCAGGTGGATGCGACGATTCGCGAGGTCGTCCCGCAGAAGGAACTGGGGCTGATTCTGGATGATATTGGTATTCCGGCGGGCGGTTTCAACCTTGCCTTTGGCGACGGAAGCCTGACGGACGTTCAGGATGGCGAAGTGCTGGTGTCGTTGAACGAGGGGCATCGGCCAACGGTGGAGTATCGCCGCAAATTGCGCGAGGTGCTTCATCAGAGGTTCCCTGATGTCATTTTCTATTTTCAAGCGTCGGACATCGTAAACCAGATTCTGAACTTTGGCCTGCCTGCGCCGATTGATATTCAGATCAGTGGCCGCGATTTCTATGGGAACTATGAGATTGCGAAGAAGATTCGGCAGGAGGTCGCAGCTATTCCGGGGGCGACCGATGTACACATCAACCAAGTGGTATATGCGCCTGAGTTGCGGATCGATGTCGATCGTAGCCGTGCGCAGACAATTGGACTGACCGAGGGCAACGTTGCGAACAGCATGCTGTATGCGCTGGCGGGCAGCGGACAGGCGTCGCCCAATTACTGGTTGAATCCGCAGAACGGCGTGAACTACTCGGTGGTGGTGCAGACGCCGCAGTATCAGATGGATTCGATCGATAAGCTGACCAGCATTCCGGTGACGGCGGGAGGGAGTTTGCGCGGTTCCACCACCGATTCGTCGACGCTTGCGGCTCCCGGACCGCAACTGCTGGGCAACCTGGCGCGTGTGGAGCGCCGCTTCAGTCCGGCGATCACGAACCACTACAACGTGCAGCCTGTCTTTGACGTGTTTGCCACCGCACATGGACGTGATCTAGGTGGGGTAGCACGCGATATCGACAAGATCATCAAGAAGTACAACGGCATCGTTCCGAAGGCAACGCAGATTACGATGCGTGGGCAGGTGAAGAGTATGCGCGAATCCTTTACCGGGCTTGGCCTGGGGATGATCTTTGCGGTGCTGCTGGTGTACCTGCTGATGGTGGTTAACTTTCAGACCTGGCTGGATCCATTCATTATTCTTACGGCGCTTCCCGGCGCGGCGTGCGGCATTCTGTGGATGCTGTTTCTAAGTGGTACGACGTTCAGCGTGCCTTCGCTAATGGGGGCGATTATGACGGTGGGCGTGGCGACGGCGAACTCGATCCTGATGGTGACGTTCGCCAACGATCAGCGCGCGGCCGGAATGAACGCACTGGAAGCGGCGGCTTCAGCTGGAGCGACACGGTTGCGTCCGGTGCTGATGACGGCGTTCGCGATGATTATCGGTATGTTGCCGATGTCATTGGGGTTGGGCGAAGGCGGAGAGCAGAACTCTCCGCTGGGCCGCGCTGTGATCGGCGGCTTGATCGTGGCGACTTTTACGACTTTGTTGGTTGTGCCGCTTATCTATAGCCGGCTGCGCAGCCACG
>Ga0157374_10003887_pt1 | contig 12545 bp, 7 predicted proteins | sample M25metaG_FD_115308 | JGI IMG/M metagenome (GOLD analysis project Ga0157374, IMG submission 115308) | Miscanthus rhizosphere microbial communities from Kellogg Biological Station, Michigan, USA - M2-5 metaG | ecosystem: Host-associated > Plants > Roots > Rhizosphere > Soil | place: USA: Michigan...
CGTCATGCACGATGGCGATGGTGCGACCGGCAAGCCGGTTGAATAGGGCGGACTTACCAACATTCGGCCGGCCTACGATGGCCACATGGCGGTGACTTGTTTCCGTCATAGCCTAACGAACGTGCCGTCAGTCGGCGTTGCTGTGCCCGTGTTCGCCGAGCTGCCGAAATCCATCCATCACGTAAATGATCCCGGAGACAAAAGTGAAAAAACCTGCCGCCGCGACCACGTAAGGCAGCGGGATGAATCTGAGCTGCAACATAACCCAGGCAATCGCAGTCATCTGGAGAAAGGTCGCGACCTTCCCCGTCCAACTTGGTTGCACACGCACTTTGCCATTGAGGAGATGCAGGACCGCGCTCCCGATCAGAATGACGGCGTCGCGACTGATCACGAGCACCGGAAACCAGGTGGGAAATTGCCCGTATCGCGGACCAAGATCGCTCCAGTTGCTGATGCTAAGAGTGATAATACCGCTGAGGAGCAGGCCTTTGTCGGCGATCGGATCAAGGATCACGCCGAGCGCGCTTCGTTGGTTGTAGCGTCGCGCGATATAGCCATCGAGCCCGTCGCTGGCAGCGGCAACGAGAAAGATAATGATCGCCGCGTAGCGCTGCCACTCGACCGGCGCCCCGGCCTTGATGCTCGCGCCATAATAAAGCGCCATCAGCACGAAGGCGGGAATCATCAAGATGCGGACGATGGTGATTTTGTTGGCCGTGGTCATGCGAGCGGGAGCAATATGCTCACGGCTTGGCCAAAAAATAAAGGACGCAACACGACCTCGCGCGTGCTTTTGGGGCCATGCGCTCAACGACTCACGTCGCGAGGGCGATGGCTGCCTCGGGCTTGCCCTTGAGTGGAGCGCGACATTTTCGGTTCGGCGATGCTTCGACGCTGGTCCCGGAAGTCGCGATGCTACCGGGAATTTTGTCCTTTTCGTTTCTCAGAATCCCGGTAGGCTCAACTGCTTGCATTATATTGCATCAATTAAACGCCGCGGATCCTGCCATCGCGCCTGCCTTCTCTTTTCCTTCCCGTGCCTCACCCTTTTCCTTTTCGGCTCCGCCCCAGCCGCCCGGGCGCAGAACCACAACGTTCACACTTCCTGGCTCTGGCATCTGCACCAACCGATTTACTGGCCGGAAAAACGCGCGGCTAACGATCACTATGAAAATGCCTGGGACACCATCCAGGCACAAAACAGCGGCCGCTCCGAGCCTAACGAAGCGCTGACTCCGGTCTTTTCACTCTCCGATCGCATCAACGCCTATCAGCAGCAGCCACGCAATACACTCAGCGCGATCGGCAGTTACACCAACTCCGGTGTCCAACTCAACATGTCCGGCGCGCTGATGGAGAATGTGCAAAGCCTCGCCGCTGCCGGGCAGTTTGGTTACTCGAGCACCTGGTACCAATGGAACGCGGAAGCGAGAAACTGGACTACGACCGGCGGCAAGCCGCGCATGGATCTGGTCAATTTTACCTATCATCACGCCATGGCGCCGTTGGTGAGCGATGCGACGCTCCTCATGGAATTGCAGATTCATAAGCGGCAGATGGAGATTTTCTGGGGCACTACCCCTCCCGTCTCGCGCGGCTATTTTCCAACCGAAACCTGTTTTTCTGAGCGGATGATTCCGGTTCTAAGACAACTTGGCATCACCTGGGCGGTCGTGGCGAACAACCATCTGGCGCGAAGTTGTCCGGACATGCCGCTGGCGCTCGGATCGGGCGGCGAACAATGCGACATCCCGAACAAAGCAGATCAACTCAATCCGGCGCAGGGCGCCGGCAATTATCAGCGTTTAACGATTGATCGCGGCTGCGCGCCCTCGGCCGCGATGCCCTTCAGCTATCAGGTGCATACCGCGCGCTATGTCGATCCCGCGACCGGCACCGCCGCAACGGTTAGCCTTGTGCCCTCCGATCAGGCGATGGGCTGGAAGGACAGCTACAGCGGGTGGGATGTCGGCTTGATCGCGCCGATCGCGGCGCGAAACAATGCCAGCAAACCCGCGCTCGTTCTCCTCGCGCACGATGGCGATAACGCCTGGAGCGGAGGCTACTCTTATTATAACGAGTGGGTCCCGCAATTCGTTTCCACTGCCAGCAGCAACGGTTACGAGCCGACCACGGTCGAGCAGTTCCTGCAAGATTGGCCAGCGGACGTAAACGATATCGTGCATATCGAAGACGGGGGCTGGGTCTACGCCGACAGCGATTTTGGGTCCCCCAGTTTCATTAACTGGAACTGGCCTCCGAGCTACACCGCAGCCGGCAAAAACCTGGTCGATCCGAGCGTCGGCACGACGACAAAGGGAGACTACTGGCGAACAACCATCGCCACGGAAAACCGCGTCCGCACTGCGCAGCAGATCACCGGGATTACTCCACGCACGGACCAGGTCCGCGACCCGGGAAGTTACGCGACGACACCGAACAACGTCGAGCTTGCGTGGCACTACTACCTGGGCGGACTGGACAGCGGATTCCTTTACTACGGCGTGGACGACCAAATCAAACGTTCCGGGGTGGCGCAAAGCAATGTCGTTCGTGAGATTGACAGCACCGTCAACAACAATCTAGCTCAGGACGCGACCTCGCCGACGATATTTCTTCCGCAGCGGCATCCCTGGAATCCGGGGAGTCAAAACTACGGCGTGCAATACAGTTATCAGACGGTTACCCCGACCAATACCGACTTTTGGATCTGGACCTATGGCTACGACGCGTCGGGGATCGGAACCGTGACTCTCAAGTATCGCTCCAACGGCAATGGCGGGGTTCCCAATCGGGATGAATTTAAGACCTACGCAGGTGGACCCGACACGGCAGCCTGGCAATCGCAATCCATGACGAAGCGCGTCGTAACGACACAGATCAGCCCCGCCCCGCAGTATTACGCCGATTACTATTACTCCAAGATAACGGGGTTATCTGATAGCTATGTTGATTACTACGTGATGGCCACAGACACTCGGGGCAACACTTTTAACTCTCCCATCCAGCACGTCTACGTTGCGCCCAACCCGGGCGGCACGCCCACGCCAACGCCGACCCCCACACCAACCGTCACTCCCAGCCCAACGGCGACCGCCACGCCGACCCCTACACCCGGGGCTACCCCTGTTCCCTTTACCATGGATGGCCAGGCCGATGCCGCAGGTTACCTTGAGAATAGCTCGGGCATGACCCTCTACGCCGCAGTACGGGGCGGCATTCTCTACCTTGCCACCTGGTCCCCGGGGAACAGTGGCGGGCCTAACGACCATTACATCTTCGTTACCAACCAACTCCTTCCGGCGGCTACGGCGCCCGCGCCCTGGGCCAAATCCGGGTTGGTCGCAGTCGCCGCGAACAAGCCTTTCATCGGTGGGGAAAGCACAAGCACTTTCTGCGGTTGGTTCAATGCGCCGGCTTCTTCTTTGGCCGTGAAATCGGCCACTAATAGCGGCCAAATGGAGGGCACGATTGATTTGGCCGCCGCCTTCGGCTCGGTTCCGCCGACGGTTTATGTGGCTGCCGCAGCCTATGCCACCGTCGATGGTGGGCCTCTCACCGCCCAGGGTCCGCTCGGCAACGGCAATGGCAACATAGATCCCACCGAGTTCATGCCCCTTTCGGTTGTGGCGCTGCAAGATGAAAACGCCGACGGGACCTATGATCGCCTCGACCCAGTGCTCGGCTTCGTTATTCTGCAGATCACTCGGTCCAACGGTATCGCGAGCCTGACTTGGGCAGCGGTTCCAGGGCGGACCTATCAGGTCGAGAGCTGCGCTCAGCTCGGCGGCCTATGGACCGCCCTGAACGCCCCAGTGACCGCGGGGGCAGGACAAACGACGCTCTCCTCCGATGATCTATCGGGAGCGCCGGCTAGGTTCTATCGTGTGCGCCTGGTAAATCCGTAGGTCGGCGCGCCAAACCTCCGGCAACGCTTTGCGCGTAATTGCATTCTCGCGTGCACCGGCCGGAGCCACGGACGCAACCTCTCGCGGAGAAGAACAGATGTATCCGAATCCTCGGCCAGTGACATACTCTTTTTTCCCTAAGGAAATGATCTAGACAAGAGCATCGCAGATTTCATATGCTCGTCTTCCGGTGATGATTAGATCGGATCCGATGGTTAGTTTGGCAGCCTCACCTTTCAATCCTGACATGCCCCTGGCAAGCTATGACAAGAGAAATCCTATGAACGATGCGCACCTTTCAGGCGCGCGAGAGCGACGCCATTTCTCTGCGCAAATCATCCTGATTCTCGCCCTAACGATCATTGCGGGCTCCGCCCTGCAACGCGCATCTGCGCAATTGATTCTCACGCAGGGCTCCTGGAGTACTCTGCCCTACACAATGCCCATCAATCCTATCCACTGTGCCGTGACCCACACGGGCAAGGTTCTGGTCGTGGCCGGTTCCGAAAATGAGCCCGATAATGAGGAATATCGCGCAGCGGTCTGGGACCCAGCAACCGGGTCGATCGTCGTGCAAGATTTGGATTGGGATGTGTTTTGCAACGGCATGGTTTGTTTGGCGGACGGACGCTTTGTCATCGCGGGTGGCACGGAGGAATACGACCCTTTCCATGGTGAACCTCGCGCGACCTGCTTCGATCCGGCGACCGAGAAATTTAACGAGCTCGAGAGCATGGCTCACGGTCGCTGGTACGCGACCCTGACGGCTCTTGGTGATGGCAGCGTGATGGCCTTCTCCGGCTACGATGAGACCGGCGCAATAAACAAAGCCGTTGAGATTTACAAGGTGGGCTCGGGCTGGAGCCAGGAGTATATCGCCCCCTGGGAGCCGCCCACTTACCCCTGGATGCATCTTTTACCCAACGGCCAGGTTTTTTACTCCGGCTCCACGACCGATTCCGACTTCTTCAGTCCGGTCACACACACCTGGACGCTGAATGTGGCCAAGACCGTCCTGGAAACGCAACGCACCTATGGTTCCTCCGTTCTGCTCCCCCTCCGTCCGGAACTCGGATACCTTCCTCGAGTCATGATTATGGGCGGCGGCGACCCGTTTGCGACGGCAACGGCGGAGATAATCGACCTTTCCGTAAGCAGCCCGGCCTGGCGGACGGTGGCCCCCATGTCGCTGCCGCGGATTCAAATGAACGCCGTCATTTTGCCGACCGGCAACGTGCTGGCGCTCGGTGGCTCAGCCATCAATGAAGATCCCAACACTGCCAGCCTGGCGGCGGACCTGTTTGATCCAGCGTTGGAGACTTGGGTGCCGGCCGGGATTGCTACTTATCCACGTTTGTATCACTCCGTCGGATTGCTCATGCCCGATGCGACCGTGTGGGTCGCAGGAAGTAACCCTGACCGCGGGACTTATGAAGAGCACATGGAGGTCTATTCCCCAGCCTATCTCTTCGCCTCGGACGGAAACGGCGGAGTGATTCCAGCGCCGCGACCGGTTATTACCACCGTCCCGGTCGAGATCGGTTACGGGACCAAGTTTAAAATCAGTAGTCCTAATGCCGCAGATATCAGCTCCGTGGTTCTCGTGCGGCCCGGCTCTACCAGCCATGCCATCGACATGGAACAGCGGCTCATAGGACTCGTTTTTGGTAAGCGTGGGTCGATTCTGACTGCGACCGCACCCCCGAACAGTAATATCGCCCCGCCGGGTTACTACATGCTATTCTTGATTGATCAGACTGGAGTGCCCTCTCTGGCAAAGTTTGTTCACCTGAGCCCGACGCCAAAGAACAAGCCACCGGATGGAGCAATCACGGCCCCGGCCACGGACGTGACCATCACGGCGGGTCAATCAGTCAGCTTTGCCGCCATCGCCACGGATCGAGGTGGCAGTGTAGCGGCGTATTCATGGATTTTTCCGGGTGGAACGCCGCCAGCGAGCTCGCTCGCATCTCCCGGACCCGTGACTTTCACTGAGGTTGGCACCCATGTCGTCTCGATGACCGCCATCGACAACCTTGGGGTGAACGATCCCAGTCCGCCTACTCGGACGATTACGGTCCAACCCGCGGCCGGATCTAAGCGCGCAATGAAGCCATGATCGCTTCGAGCGCTTGGCGATGAAGGGCCATCCGGCCGGGCAGCAGAACTTCTCAACAATTCCTTTCGCGGCTCGACCGTTTCCGCGTAAACTCGCCGCGTCCGCCGCCGATGTGGCGAAATGGCAGACGCAACGGACTTAAAATCCGTTTTCGCGAAAGCGAAGTGTGGGTTCGAGTCCCGCCATCGGCACCCTCTGAAACGCCGATTTGCGAGGGGACCAAGCCCAGTCTAACGATGGGACGCGAAATGCAGCAACACGAACTGAGACGCATAAAACGCAGTCTAAGTGCCAAGTATCTGCCAACTCGGCCGCCCTTTTTTATTGGGTGCAATTGGCGATTTTTTGCGTGGTTTCTCCGGTTCTCTCAAATTAGAAACGCCCAGGGTTTGAACTGACGAAACTGACGCAAAGCTCAAAAAGCGGGTTCTGTCGGTTTGGTCACATCGCCGTCTTGATATTTTCCAGAGCATGGTAAAGACGGGGGCAAGACATACACGGCTGGCAAACTCACCGGCTCGAAAGCGGCCCCAGATGCGATCTAATAATGAATGCACTGGATTTTTCTGTTGGTATCCTGTGTGGCAATCATCGCCGGAATCAAAACGGGGGAAGTTGCATTCGCTGTCCTTGGGCTGGGTGGAATGATCATCGGTCTCTGCATTGGCGCGATACGAAAGCCTTAGAAAAACCTTCGCACTTCCCATTAGCGGGGGAGTGATCCAGTACGTCAAGCAATACGCCGCTGGCACAGGCCAGGATATCCACGCCCTGAATAACGGCTGCCTCTATCTCAACGGCGGCGCCTCCAAAGGATCGGGAAACGAATTCGATAAAGTTAGCCTGGTTTACCTGGACCGCGGCGGATTCATCCAGTTTTGCGAAACAGTGGATCCAGGGTGCGAGCCGCCGACGGGAATCGTAGCCAGCAGTATCACCCTCTCGACGGCGAAGATAAGCTGAACGGCGTGTCAGGCGCCACGGGTTATTCAACTCAATATTCGCAAGATCGGTACGACAAAGTGGAAGACCAGGCAGAGCAACCGAGCGGCACTGACACTGAAGAATTTATCGCCCTCAACTTCTTATGAATATCAAGTCGCTACGCTCTGCTCGACCGAGACGAGCCCTTATTCAGCGATTCAAGTCTTTGCCACGCGCCATAGGGCGGCGGAGGCAGGGACTTCGCCGACAACTCAACGGGAAATCTAAAAAGTTACAAGTCCTTGTTTTAACGACCTAACCGACCACATCGCGCGAATGACATGAGGAAGAAAGGGATCAAGCATTTTGAAGACATCCAGGTTCTTGCTCTCTGTTTGGTCGAAGAGCCTCACGGCGAGTCGGAGAAATAATTCGGGGCGAGTTTATTGCGAGCCCGACGCACCACCCCATAGCCTCAGGCTATGCGTGTCCTGCTATCAAAGTGTTAGCCGATTCCGCGATCGCGCCTAGTGAAAAAACCATGAAAGGCGTTTTCATTTGTTTTCAACTGATGGCCACGCGAAAGCTTTTCGGACGCCGCTGGGGATTTCTCTTTTCGGTTTGCATGCTCGCTTTGGCGCAGGGAGCAGCCGCGGCGGAGCGCGCTCCCGACGGCGTCGACCAGGAGTTGCGCGCGGTTCTCGCCCCGCCAGGGATTCACCGGCAAAGTGGAGAGCACCCTGGAGCAGCGGCTCGGCCGACCTCTCGATCCGGCCAAGGCCAATCTGGGACGGTTGCTCTTTTTCGATGAATTCGTCGGTCTGCACGGAGACAACTCGTGCGCCGGTTGCCACTCTCCGCTGAATGGCTTTGGGGATTCTCAATCGATGGCGATCGGCGTTGAGAATAACGACTTCGTCGGGCCGCGCCGCGCCGGGCCGAGGAATCAGCGCCGGACGCCCGCGGTGGTCAACACGGCGTTTTATCCCAAGCTGATGTGGAACGGCCGCTTCAGCGCGATCTCGGGCGATCCCTTCGATAACTCGAAGGGTTTTTTGTTTCCCCCGCCGGAAGGAATGACCCGCTTTCCGCCTAACGACCCTGATTTCCTGCACCTCCTCCAGGCGCAGGCCCACATTCCTCCAACCGAGCTTTCGGAGGCGGCCGGCTTCACGGACATTTGCGGCACCACGGATACGTCCTCTGCCTTGGTAGGTTGGTTTTGCAGGGACCGACCGTTGTTGTGCCTTCTATCTATTTCCTCCGATCCGATCTCCACCTGGCCTTTGCCAATGGAGTGTTTCTATTCACCTGGACGGAGCTTTCCGATACCAAAGCGTTGCGCTTTGATCCAAGTTTGAATGTTCTCGATCGCGCGCCGGTCAAAATCGTAACCGGTGGCATCGTGAGTGACCTGACGTCAAAGTTCTTTCGGCTCACCTCACCTCGAGTAACGTCGCCGATCGTAACCTCGCAATCGGGATCGGATCCCCGGCCAAGACGAGGTACGACCCAGCAATTGGTGCAACCGGAGCAACGATTGTATTGCGCAGCGATATCGCCGGAAGCCAGCGGATTAAGGCTCAGCCTATGGATCTCAATGGCCGTTCCCTGACTCGCGATCCGATCCAGCTTGACCCCGGCCCGAACAACAGCGGACCGGGAGCACCTTCAGTTGCCTGGAATGGTCGGAGGTCGGCGGGTGTCGTCGTTCACCGCACGCGGGTGTTGCGACAGCAGATTTCCCACTTATTGCCGTCGGCATCCTCGAAAAAAACGGCGTAGTAGCCCGGAGTGTAGTCGTGGCAATACTCAGGACCTTCGACGTTTTGCGCGCCGGCGTCGCGGATGATCTTGCCGAGGCGGTTGACTTCTTCTTCCGTATCCGCCCAAAAGGCGAAGCGGTTGGCACCGCCGCGGTGCCCCGGTTCCTCGTTGAGACCGATGAAGGGCGTCGTTTTGCGATCACCCTCGGCGTAATAGGTGACCTCCGTTTTCGCGACGCGGATGTTTGGGAAACCCAGCGCCGGAAAGAAGACGTCATAAAATTTCCGGGCTTCCGCAAAATCGGACACCCGAAGGTCAATGTGATCGAAGCGGTGGATGCTCATGATGTTCGCAACAAACAACCCGTCATCGCCGCCCGCAACCCGTGCATTTAGGATTCACACATGGGAACAAGCAGAGAAGCTAACTTATGTAGCTGCCCACCAAATTTTCGCTGGTACCGATCTCACTCGTTTTTTCTCGGCACAATCGAGGCGCAGGAGGTTGAGCAGGCGGCGAAGAAACGCCTCCGAGCGACTTCGAAAGGGAATAAATCAGCCGAGAGTTCGCGGGTTAGGCCTTGAACATGCGGCGGTGCGACGAAGGCCGTCGCCACGATGCGTGGCGGCGGCTTCGCTCGGCAGGAACCCAAATCCCAAGCTTATCGGCTTTGGACGGTTTTCGTCAGGACGCTGTTGGCAGAGTCGAACGTATAACCCGTTTTCGCGATATTGTTGACTGTGAGAGTGTAATTACCCGCCGTACTGGTGGTCGTAAACTGAGCCAGCCCACGAGAGCTAGTCACCGCATTTTGAGATATGGTCTCGCCGCTCGGCAATGTCCAGGTGGCCGATACAGTCGCTCCCGAGGTAACAGTGCCATTTCCATCCTGGACTGTGACTTTGCCAGTGCCTTTAACGGAAGTACCGACTGTCTTGGCCGTCAGCGCGATCTTACTGCTGCGCAACACCGGCAACGTCGTCGATGAGGCAGTGTCCAGAGCGTAAACGAACGACTCGCTCGTGTTGTTGTCACCGGTTGCGGTGAAGGTGATGAGATACGCGGAGAGGCCATCCGGAGCGAAGCGCGCCTTCGTGTCAGTCGATTGGTTGAACCCATTCTCTGCCGGCAGGTTTACCCGCCAAAGCTCATGTCCATCCTGCACGCTGGCAGAAATAATGTAGCCTGGATCAAGAAGAAACTGCTTGCTTCCAAGAATGATTTGGGTGTTTTGGGAGTCCACCACCGGGTCGCCAAAGACGCCGTTTAGAGTCACCTGCCACTTCTGAGTGCCGGCAGAGGTCAGGGCAAACAGTTGAAGCGTGTTTTGATTCTCGTAATGAATACCATCAATACCTACGTCGGGCGCTGAGGTCGTATTGTAGGGAAATTGGGAGACAAAAACCCACGCCAGCTTGCCATTCGTCGGCAGGTAAGCCCCGAAAGCGGTGTGGATATTGCCTTCCGGACCGACCGCAGGTTGACCGAAATCAGAGTTAATAGTGAACGCCAGCGTGCCATCGAGCTTGTAGGCCTTAAGATGACTATTAGAGTAGAAGTACATCTGGGTGGTGCTGCCGTTCTGGCCGAACACGATCTCGTTATAGGAAATCGGTGCCTGCCCGTCATACGGTTCTACCTTGGACCAGCGTAAAGTTCCTTGTGGCGTGAGGGAAAAGGCACCGATGCCTTCTACTGCGACGGAATAAATGTTTCCGTCCGGGCCGACTGAGATTCCGGGAACCTCGAAGGCAATCGGGTTCATCGGGAAAGTCCACTTCAGACTTCCATCCGCGTTGTAGGCATTTACCGCCGCCTCAGAGGCCGTATAAATCGTTCCGTCAGCCCCAACCGCAACACCCTTGGGCGGTGCGCCGCGCACAACCCATTTAAGCGCTCCATCCGGGGTCAGGGCATAGAGGTGGTTGAAGACGTCGACGGAATAAATCGTGCCGTCTGGCCCGATGACTGGACGGACTTGCGAGTAAGGTCCGTTCTGACGGAAGCGCCACTTCACTTTGCCGTTGGCTGCGCGGGCAGTGATCGTAAGCGCCACAGAATTGCTGGGTGTGCCCGAGTCATTCACAACTTGAACCGTGGATGCCCCCAGTGCGGCTGCTTCCGGCACGTAGGCCACGATCTTGGTATTCTGCCAATCCGCGATCGGCGCCGCCAGGCCGCCGACGAGGGTTGTCCCGCTTGTGCCGAAGTTCGTCCCCTTGATTTCAAGGTAGCCGCTGCGGTCCGCAGAGATAGACGACAAACTGGTAATTTGCCCGGCACCAACCACATTGGGTTGATCCGGCGCAGCCAGAGCTGGAGAAGGAGAGCCAAGGGCAAGAGCCCCGACTGAGATTAGAGATAATAAAATGTTTTTCATGATGGTGTGGAACTGAATGATCCAGGTTATGTGGGGTGAATTAACTGCCAAATGGGGAAAGGTTACGCGTTCGTTACCCTTGGTTAGAGAATGCGAGCGAAAAGCCATCCGCTCGCGAGCAGGGTTTTGTTGAGCTCGACTTAACGCACGGATACAGACTTACTCGCACTGCAGACGGCGCTGCGTTTGAACGTGATGTTTACCGGGTTGGTCGGCCAGGAGAACTTGCCTTGGTAGCGAGTATCCTTCTTCGTCAGCGTGCCGACGAGCGTATTGGTGGAAGTGACAAACACCTGTAGGGTCGCACTCGTGGCGGTGGTGGTCGCTTGCACCTGGAGTATCTTGCGCGAAGTGTTGTAAAGCGCACTTGTGACTGTGACCGTGTCAGTGGCTACTCCGCCGGTCGTATCAAAGGCGTAGAGATAACAATAGGGATTGCTCGCTCCGTCATTCACATCCGTGCCGGCGTAACACATGGCGCCGTCGGCCGTGAAACGTGGAACGGAGACAACGCGCACGAAGCCGCCATTTTCCGCGGGAAGATTCTCCGTCCAAAGAAGCTGCCCGGAAGTGTTAAGGGCATTGACGTGGCTCGGGGTCGAGATGTCGTAGGCGCTGTAAAGCACCGCATTGTTTGTGGGACTGACCGCCGGGGAGGAGGAAATGCCGTTGTCGGTAAACTGCCAGCGAAAGGTGCCATCGGCATTGAGTGAGGTGAGCGCGATTCCCGTGCCAAACTTGAGTGTGCCGATGTAGATCGAGCCGTCAGTGCCGACGTCTGGGGCGGTCTCCGCATCAGTGCCAGGCAGCCGGCTCCCGGGTTGTTCGCCGAGGCTTAGCCAAACTAGGGCGCCGTTTTGATCGAAAGCCTTCAGACCGGGATGAATCGGGTCTCCATCGCCGACGACGATATTCCCGCTGGGTTGCACCCGTGGCTGACCCTGCGCGCCCTGATCCCAAATGAGCCCGGTCCCGCCGAGCCCAAAGCTAAAGAGACTGCCGGCGGAAGTGATCGCCCCCGCGGCATTATTAGTGAAGTACCAGTGATTCACCGGGCCGAAGACCACCTCGATCCCGCCATAACCGAGACGCGTTGCGAAGCCAGGGAGATTCGAGATTTTAGTTCCGCCCGGGGAAAGAGCGAAGGCGCCGAGGCCACCATTGAGGCCGAAGTCATCGGTCGCACCGTAGATATTTCCATCCGGACCCGCGGTCGGCCCCGCGAAGACCCGGGCAAAGGCGGGATCCTGGAATTGCCATTTGAGTGTGCCATCAGGATTGACGGCGTAGACGGTGGACTCCTGGGCAAAATAAATCGTGCCGTCCAGGCCGACGCTGACCGGCTGCACGGCGTTACCGAGGCCGGCGCGGAAAATCCATTTCACTCCCCCCGTCGGGGTAAGGGCATAAAGGTGACCATTAACGCCCGCGGCATAGACCGTTC
>Ga0157374_10003891_pt1 | contig 12537 bp, 11 predicted proteins | sample M25metaG_FD_115308 | JGI IMG/M metagenome (GOLD analysis project Ga0157374, IMG submission 115308) | Miscanthus rhizosphere microbial communities from Kellogg Biological Station, Michigan, USA - M2-5 metaG | ecosystem: Host-associated > Plants > Roots > Rhizosphere > Soil | place: USA: Michigan...
GAGCCTTTGGCGTGGTACTGCACCGCACGGTTAATGGCCACCGCCTTGCCGGCATTTTTTTGCCTTACCACTGTAATTTTGCCCGGGTGTTTACGTTGGAATTGGCGCAACCTGGCATAGGTTTTATCTTCCGAGCCATCATCGACCACAATAATTTGCTTGTTTTTGTACGCGGTCGCCAGTATTGACTCCACAGTGCGGATAACGCCGGTTTCCTCGTTATAAGCTGGCACGATAATTGAAATTAACGGCGTGTGGGCACGTTTGGCATGGTTCGCATGCGCCTTTTTCATTTCGCGGATATCATACATATCAGCCCCAATAAGCATAGTTAGCACTCGCACAAAATTGAGCAAACTTAAGGCCGCAATACAGTAGTAAAAAACGTGGGCAAAGGTCATTTCCGGCTGCCTTTCGGCTGGCCTGCCGGTGCTGACGCGCCACCGTAAACAAGAATACAGCTCTTTCTGTATGTGCTTTTAACCGTGAAGTATAGCATCTTGCCGCCAGATTTTATTGCAACGTGGTCGCCCGCGCGAAAGTCTATCGCAGGAAAAGTTACGTGCCATGCATCTTGGCGGCTATTGTATGCAATGTGCGTGATTTTAGTGTGTGCGCCTGAAGTTGTATCTGTAACGCCTTGGGCGGTTACTTTAAACCCGGCTTTGTGAGGCATATTTGTTATGTCAGCGTTAAGCATGGGCTGCGCCATAGCTTGCGCACTCCAAAAAGTTGTCGGAACGAGCGCAATCGCTACGACCTTAGCAGTCTTTTTCGCAACATTCCACCTCATCATTTTAGACTTTTATGCGCTGTACTTACGGCGCAAAGCCCGCACAACAATTTGGCTGATAACCGCCGTAACGCCAATCGTTATAGCCGAACATGCCAAAACTGTGGCAAGCATGTTGCCATGAGTATTAGGGAGCACAATTACTCCGGCACCGGTTACCGCGCCACCGCCAATAACAGAACCTTCACCGCCTTTTCCGTACATCGCATCTCTCCTAAAAAGTTAAAAGGGCCGCTGCATGCGTGCAGACGACCCTCAATACTATGGGTGTATTGTAGCACTTTAATCCGTTTTTGTAAATAACATAACAAAAAGCTTATGCTAAAGGCTTGCATTTTAGGGGGAACTCGCGGTATATTTTTGCCAGCAATCGAGATGCCATGGGATTGTTTTTTATAATACAGAGGTTTTCATGGCACGACTCCCTACCCCCGGCCTTGACGAAGGTCAATGGGGTGACATACTAAACGAATATTTGCTTGTTGAGAACGCTACAGATGGCTCACTGCGGCGCAACTTTGTACAAACCGGCGGTGATATCGGTTGCACTGCAAGCACGCCGCTCGCACGGGTACGCACGTACACAGCGGTCGTTGGCCCGCCAGGCACAGTGGCAGATTACACCTGTACTGGCGTTACCGACAATGTGCAGATCCAGGCAGCTATCAACATGGTGGCTGCGAGCGGCGGCGGCGTAGTATTCATGCGGCGGGGTACGTACCGCATTGCGAGCACCATAACCTTCCCTTTAAGCGCGAATGTTATGGTGGTGGGCGAAAAATGGGCCAAGCAGGGCAATGGGGGCACTATATTTAAAACAAGTGCCGGCGCTTCACTAACTGATATGTTTTTGATAGCAGGCAATGCCAACCCGGGCAGCAATGCCGACTTATCGCATGACAATGGTTTTACAAACGTAACTGTCGATGGCAATGCTACCACTACAAATCTACTCACCTTGTCTAATACTGACACGGTGAAGCTCGAGCACATACGGATGGTCGGCGCCACTAATTCTATAAATACAGTGTGGAATTCAACCAGCAATCCGGTTACTGCGACCGTGCCTGGTGCGATTTTCCTACGCGATTCTATTATTTCTGCCAATAACGGCGTGGGCATTAACCTGCAGTTTCAAACCCAGTGCTGGATTAGTGATTGCTGGTTTTCCGGGTCATCAGTAACTACCTGGATAAATATAAAGTCGAGCAATAAGGTACACATCATCAATTGCGAGTTCGATTCAGCCGCAACTTCTATCGCCCTTTCTGACACCGCAACCGTGGCCACTAACGACATCGTGGCCCAAGCTTGTACCTTCGTGCAAAGCAGCGGTAATGCCTGGACTGACTCGCGTAGCAATGCGGCAAGCGACCGTGTACATATTAGCGGTACAATTTTACCGGGCGTTACCCACGACAAGCTTGTTGGGTCGCATAATTCGGTATGGCTCAGTGATGGTATGCAGCCTGTTACCATTCAATCGCAAGCTGTTGGCGACACCCCCCTCATTTTAAAAGGAGTTTCCGGTCAAACCGGCAGATACATACAAGTCCAAAATAGCAGCGGCACCCAATTGATGTTCGTAAACAGTACCGGTAGCCTCTTCGTTGCCAACGGTAGTGCAACCACACCAGGGGTCAGCTTTGCCAACGACGTTGGTTCCGGGTTTTACCGTATTGCTGCAAACACTATTGGCATGGCCATTAACGGCGTACAGGTCTTGCAATTTGATGCCGGCGGTTTAACAGTAAACCGCATGAGTACCACCCAAAAGAATGCGCTCACACCCACAAATGGCATAATTATATACGACACTACCCTTAACAAGTTCCAAGGATACGAAAATGGCACTTGGGTAAACTTAGTATAAAAAGACAGAGCCTCTTTTTTAAGGAGGCTCTGTCTAGGTGTTAGCTAAAGCTTATGACTAGAAGCGTTCGCTTGGGTCACCAGCATAACCGCTACCACCATGGGCAACTACCCAGTTTGCACACTGGTTCCAGCTGTTAAAGCCGTATACGAACCAATAGCCGTGGTTACAGTTTTCTTTAGCTGTAGGTGCCGGTGTAGAAACATAGCGCAAGCAGTTGTCGAGGTCTTTAAACCCGAGAGCCTGCCAGCCCGCCCCGCCATATTGTGCGTAGCAAACTTTTTGGGAAGTTGGCTTTGGCACATTAAAGAAGTTGGGGGCAGCAGCTGCGACACCCGTTGCACTTACAACAGCTACAGTAGCAACAACTACGAATGCGCTCACAATTTTTGTTGAGCGAATGCTGTTTACTAGCGTTGTGACGATTTGCCTCATAGGCTGCATCTCCTAACCGTTAAATTTGACACATACTTTTTAAGTCTACCGAACAGAAGCGTTATTGCAAAGCGTTTAGACCTTTTTTACTACACTTTTAGCCACAACCGACTCCTTACGGTTAAGGTTAAACTGTTCAATAAGCGCTGAAATAATGCCAATTACAAGTAGTAAGAAACCATACACGGCAAAGTTTTGAGCCAAAGGGTGGTTGTTCATAAGGCCGACAACCGGCAAGGCTAGCAGCATCACAAATGCCATTCTAAATGAGGTTTCACTACCCACCCGCGTAACAAACGCACCGATTGCATACAAAAGCAAGAAAATTTCACCATAAGCAATGTCCTTGAACAATACGCCAACCAGTAAGATGAGCAACGCGACGCTGGAACTAAGCACGCGCCGCACCGCTACAATAAAGCCGCGGGAACTTTTTTCTTTGGGGGCTTTGTCTTTTTGCACAAAATCGCTGCCTTGTACTGTTCGGATAGGCAAAACAGTTTCCTTACTTGTCTTGCGAGTAGGCCTTGGAGCCACGGTTGTAACATCCAAAACTCGCTTGGCAGGCTTTTTTGTCTGTTTTTTAGCACCAGTAGATTTGTGTTCTGCCATTTTTCACTCCTTCTTTACCTTAAAGACTTCAATTGTTTTGTAGTTTTGCACCAACTTGTACTGCGGTGCGCCAAGTAAACTCTTGTACCTATTAAAGTCATACTCTTTAGCGACAATTATATACTGCACATTATATTGGGCTATCGCAGCACGAACGGCATCTGAAGACCCTTCTTTAAATGCCGTATCGAGTTGACGCTGCACGGCAGTTTGCTCATATCCTGTGGCCGCGCCAATCTCCGGGTCATTGCTTGCAATAATCACCGTGTTTGCAAAAAACTTAGGTGCCGGGTTTGCAATAGCGTGACTTGTAAAACTATACGGCATATACAAGTGCCACGGCAAAAATAACACCCTGGGCTTTTCTTTTTGAGTAGCAAAATAACTGTTAACCTTCGCCCAATCACTAGGGTAATAGCTTGTGTGCAGTTGCCTATGGAACGCCCACGGCATAAGCGGCGCAGTTAAAACGGTAATTGCGGCAAACCATAGTGCAAGTGAGGTGCGCGTATCAGCGGATGCATTTTCGAACCGCTCCATAAGCCAGCCCGTGCCAATTACAAAACCAAAACAATATACGAACATTAAAAGTGCAGTAAATTTTTGTGGTTCGCGGTAGCCGCCAAACCATGGCAATATTACCATCATCGGCCGGGTAAGCCAGCCCGCTGAAAGCACTATCGCAGCACAGCCTAACACGGTTAAATATACAGCCAGTCGGCACTTACGCGCCCCTACAATGAGCCCGGTAACAGATACAATTAGCACTGCAATGCATGGCACCCACCACCAACTGTATACGTCTTGTGGTGCAATGTATAAGTTCTTACTGTCTGCCCAAAACCCATGCATACATAGTACATTTAGAAGCTGGCCGAAAACGCCATGGCCAGCCGTGGTAAATGCATTCACATCCCCAACGCCGAAACCACTCGCCGTAGTTGCGGCCGTGCTATGGCCTAAAAGTGCCGGGATAATCCACAGAAGGCTCAGCACCAAAAATGTGCCAAAAACCTTTGCAGCCAGTAACAGTACAGAACGGCGTTGAGCCGGGGTGCATATTGCAAGCATAAAAGCCACGGCGAGTAACAGCGCCATTCCTAATATGTGCAGCGAAACCACACCGATTAACGCCAGCCACGCCCCGGCAGCATAAGCAGCTTGGCGACTGCGCGGCATAGTACACGCCCCAAAAAAGCTACGGGCAAAAAACGGCAGCAAAGCATAGCCTAATAACACCAAATATTGGCCGGCCATAAACCGCGAATAGCAAAACGGATTCACAGCATACAGCAGCCCCGCCAAATAAAACGCCGATTGTTTTGGTTCAAAGCCAACCTTCACGGAAGCAAAAACCGTCTGCAACCAATAATACATACCAAAGCCGCTCAAAAAAGTAATCGCGAATAAAATCGACTTCTCTATTATGAACATCGGCAATAACAAGTTGAGGGCTTTAAGCGCCAGCCACCAGGCGTAGCTCGGTGAAGTCATGCTCGGCAAAGTTACATGTGGTGTAAAAACCAGGTCTACGTTAAGCACAAATCCTGGCCCGAGCAACGGCAGCCACACCACCAAACTCACCACGCTAAAAAATATGAGGGCGCGGATGTGAGCTTTTAAAAAGTGGCGTAGATGTTGCATACGTTACGAATTACTTATTTCGTACATCGGCTGAGAAGACATTTGGCGTAGATGTTGGCACCAACTGTACGTTACCTTTGGTTACATCGCTAAAGTCAGCAGGAATGTCGGCCTTTGGCACTATGCCCATTTGCTCTACTAAGTTTGAACCAACTGAAGAGTTAACCGCAAAAGTATGCGCGCCTTTGGTCAGGTGGATGTCGGCTTTGTAATACGAAAAGTCGACAAAGCCCTTTGGCACTGGGTCGGCGCTGAGGCGTGTAAATGTATAGGTGTTTTTACCATTTTTAGCAGTTAAGTTTGCGCTGTTAGCGGCAGCATGGATAAGCACGCGGTAGTCGCCACTTGCCGGAACTTTAACAGTCACCAACACTTTGTCACCGTTGTTCGGGCCAGTGCCCACAAATTGCGAAGTCGGCAAGCTCAGCATACTCGGTACCACCTCGTGCGCATAGTTATACTTATTATACTGCCCATACAAAGTAGTTAACGAAAACATATCAGCCGTAAAGCTCGAGCTTGCCACCAAGCCATTGCTAAACGGCAACAAGCTGGAATCCGCCGTAAAACTTTTACCCTTTTGCGACAAATAAAGTGTGTAAAATGTGCGCTCCGGGTTATCCGTGTATACGGTTTTGCTACTCTGTGCCAAAAAGTCTTTCAACTGCGCCGGATAAAACAATTGCTGGCCGTTCAAACTGAACCCTTTGGTTGTAAATTGTTGCAGCATGTCACTCCAGCTCGTGTCATTTAGTACCGCCTTTTTATTGGGGCGTTCATTAGTAGCATACAACTGGTAATCTTTGCCATCGTATACCTTTTTAAAGCGGCTGGCATGAGCCAGGCTATTGCTAATGCTAGTTTCGATGCCTGGCAAATAGGTGATACTTTTTTGGCGGCCCTCGATGTTTTTTGGCACCAAAATATCGGTAATGCCGAAGTCGATAATCAAAATACTTTGCCACCAATCTTGGCCGTAGCCGATGGCGCGGTACACCATAAACGCTACAATCTTGTTGTTGGTATTGGCATCTTCGCCATAATACAAGCTCGGCTGGTTCAAGTAATAAATGAGGTACTTGTCGAGGAATGTATAGTGCGTATCGGCACCCGGAATCTGGCGGCCGCTTTCCATCGACGGCAAAATAAACACGCGGTTGTTTTGGCTTTTGGCCAGTTTTTGTTTAATGTCTTTGAGGTCTTGCGGAATTTGGTATGGTGTTAAAAACTTACCAAAATCACCGCTGGTGAGCGTCTGGCGATAAGCCGTACTCGCCAAAAATGGCACAAGTGTAACTACGGTTGCGATGCCTAGTAATGCCATGCGTTTAAAGCCGTGGGCGCGCAAGTAGTCGCACAACCACATCAAGCCAATAGCCAGCAGCACTGCCGCGCCGTAAAACACAATAAATTCAAAGCGGTGCGGGAAGCGCAGCACATTAATGAAAACGCCTATTAGTTTAATGATCTCGCCAGCCACCGTGCTGGAGCTGTTGACAAGCAACGAATCAATAGCGCCCAAGGATTGATGGAACGAAAACACCGAGTCGTTACTGTAGCCAATCGACATCCACAACGAAATAGCCACCATCGCGAGTAACACCAAAAGCGGAGCACGTTTTTTAGCACTCAATTTTACCCAAGCGCCGCTGATAAAAATTGACGTCGCTACCACCATAGCGGCAAGCGTCATCAAACGCGGCTCCGGTGCCAAGTAATTACCGTAGCGGAACAGATCGACGTGCCCTAAGCTATCCAGCGAAAACAAATATTGTAATGGCACTGACGAATAGTAAATCATCCAGTAATTGACTGGGATTTGGTTAAACACATCAGTCGTTGTGGGCGTTGTAAGCTTAATGTACAACAGATACGGAATAGCGCTTAAAAGCCCCACGAAAATACAGTACAAAACGTTACGCTTTAATAGCGCCCAAATTTCACGCCATGGCCTGCCCATATTTACAAAGATTTGCAAAATAAGCAGCATGCCGAGCGCCAGATAAAAGATAACGTGGTAATGTACGGCCGGGTTTATAAGCACCAAAAAACTGGCGGCCGCAATATTTTTCCAGCCTAATTTCTGTTCAAAAAAGAACTGTTCGATAACCAGGCTCATAGCTAGTGCGAATAGGCTGAAACCCAAAATCAAACTGTAAAAATGGGCAATTTTAGAATACAGCAGCACAAAGTGTACAAACAGCGCGCCTAAGAAAGACACGAAAATGGCCATTGCCTGGCGGCCGGGCGCAAAGCGGCGCACCAATCGAAACACCGCGTAAAACGCTATAAATGCCGAAATCGTATTTACAATAACCAGCATGAACGGCAAAATCGGATTATACCGTGTCCATGACGACCAAAACGAATATGTCACCCGAAATTCATCGGAACCAGTCAGTTTAGACGATTCCGCCGGTAAATATTGCGAATGAAAATTAAAGAACGGCACCAGTTCTTCACGCACGATCGACGCATTATTATGCATTACTGCCGACGAGTGGATAACAACGGTACGGAAGATAAATAAATGCACTAAAAGCAGCTCTCCAAACACGATAAGAAACGCGCTGCGGATGCGTTTTTTATCGTTCATTAGAGTGTAGAATTTTTCAACCATACATCCCCCGCCTTAAAGTTTTTATCGGCTTCACGCGTTAACTTAGCCTTAATTTTAGCACTGTCTTTGCACACTTTTTCGTATTGCTCCATCAGCTGTACGGCGTCAAACTCTTCAATTTTAAGCGCGTAGGGGTAGTTGATTTCAGTTGTGTAGCGCCAACATTTGGTATCATAAGCCAACGCCACAAACGGCGTATTGGCTACGGTTGCCAAAAGCAGTGAATGAAAACGCAAGCCGACGAGTACATCTATCTGCTGTAATGCCGAAATGATGTTGTCGAGTGCCAAGTCTTTGGCAATATAGTAGCCTTTTTTGTGCTTCAATTTTGGCATAAGTTCGTGTTCCATAAAGTATAAATCGCTGTGCTTGTTGAAGTCGTATTGAAATGGCAACAGCACTACGTAGTCACCAGCTTCAATTAATGCGTCAATAAAATCACACAAGTTTTTTACATACTTTTTGCGATCAACCCAGTCAGGAATATCCGACAAAACGTTTACGCCAACCAGTTTGCCATTTTTGCGTGCCGTAATGTTTTTTGGCAGCTGCAGCGTATGCCATGGTTTTTGCCAGTCGCGGTTGGTAAACAGGCCGTCAGTGGAAAGTTCAATCTTATTTTCAGGCAATTTGAGCACGTTTTTGGCGTAATCGTATGAAGCTATGTCGCGGAAAGTCGTTTTAGTAGAAGCCATAATCGCACGGCGGCTAAACCAACGGCCAAGCCTGGTTTTAATGGTGCCGATGCCAAGGTGAAAGCCATACACTTTTTTGCCAAGCAGGCGCGCTGCCGTATTAAATGCAGCAACATTAGCGATAACCGCATACGGTTTGCGGCCAGTGGTAGCGTACAGTTCTTTAAACACAGTGCCGCCGCCATATACGATCACATCAGTTTTTAACATGCGTTTAAAAAGCTCAAGCGGCGACGTATTGTAAGTTTCAAAAATCTCAATGCTCGCAAGCGGAAATTCATCTAAAATAACCTGCGGGATAAACTTAGCTACGCTGGCGTTGATAGTGATTTTAGTAAAACCACGCTCTACCAAAAGCTTTAGATAATCATATAGCAGTAGGTCGTCACCGAGGTTGGTCTGGCCATAAGCACCCAGCAGCAGCGCACTTCGTTCTTTCATTTTATCGTCTCCTTATAGGTGTCCATTGTGAGTTTCCCAACGGTGCCCCACAGGCGGTGTTGCTTCATGGTTTTTGAAAGCTGGCCGTAGCTTTTTATGTTTTTAAAAAAGTCTTCGAGCTTGCCCGCCAACGCCTCGGGTGTCCGGTCAAACAAAACATTGGGTGGCAAAACATCTTTAAACACATCACTGGCTAAGAAGGGTTTTTCGTAGCCCATAGCAAATGACATGGGGCCGGAGCTGGACATTGAAATGGTGTATGGGTACAACGAAACGTCTGCCGCCGAATAGTAGTCAGCAATGTCTTTTTCGTCAATAAAACCGATCCAGCGATAGTTGCCCGCGCCGATAAGCTTTTCAGCCTTGGCTTGTTTGGCGGCGTAATCTTGCAAATACGTTTGGTCGTTTTCAAACTTCGGGTGCTTGCCCGCGCCGATTATCAAATAAGCGTCAGGGTCACGTTTTACATATTCGGCAAAGCCTTCAATTAATAAATCGAAACCTTTATAGCCTGCCAAATAGCCCATAAATAACACAGCGTGCTTGCCGGCTGGGATATCCAACTATTGGCGGGCTATTTGCATATCAACAGGGGTAAAATCTTCAACACCATGCGGTATAACATCCACTTTATTTTCGTTGGCACCGTATTGGTCAACCAAAAGTTGTTTAAAGTATTGCTCATGCACAATCATGCGCGAAGCTTGCTTTACCAGCGGTTTGTATACAACCTTAAAGGCGGTCTTAATTGCCCGCACTGGCAATTTTGAACCGTTATCGCGTACAAATTTCTTATCAACTATACGCAAGTTAACGACATGGTGGAACGTGATAACTACGTTGTATTTTTTGAGCATCCGTACCAAATGTTGCAGCATATAGGCAGTGTGGATGCCGCCATATAGCGGCACTTCTTGCTGGATATGTACTACATCCGGGTTAATTTCGCGTACAGCAGCATAAATTTGCCGCAAGAAGTTGGCATTGCGGTCAAAGGCACGCGCGACTGTAATGCCATCTTCCTGGTAAGTTTCGGTTGCGCCATCCAACGTTTCGCACACCACACATAATTCATCTTCTGGCTGCAAAGGGATATTTTTAAGCAGGTTTTTAGCATAGGATGCAACGCCGCTGGCTTTCACATGTTTCGATGCTTTTTGCGGATAGATAGAAACGACGGCTATCTTCATACATCCACCTCTGTAGCTTCAGCAGCATCGGCAATTTCGATAGTTGGTTTTTTACGAATGATAAACAAAGGCCGGTTGATAACTTCGGCATGGATGTGCGCGATGTACAACGAAATAAGCCCGAGGCAAGCCAGCACTACACCCACCAAAAACAAAATGAGCACCGCCAAAAAAGTAATACCATGGATGCCCCAGCCAAACGGATCGTGGAACACAAAACGCTCAATGGTCAGGAACACGCCCAGCGGAGCGCTAATCATTAAGATAAACACACCCAAATAGCCAGCCAGCTTTAGCGGCAACAAACTGTAGGCTATAAAGCTATTCATAGCTAGCTCAACGAGCTTTCTAAAGCTGTAAGTTGGGTCACCATGCTGGCGCGGTGCTTGTTTGAAGTAAATGTAATCACGCTTAAACCCAAGCCAGTCAATCAGGCCGCGGGTGTTGCGGTTGCGCTCGGTAAGCTCGTTAAAGACATCGACTACTTGGCGGTCGAGCAACCTGAAATCAGTCGCATTTGGCGTGATTTTAGTGTGGCCGATTTTACTCATAATCGTGTAAAACGTATGTGCGCCGATGGCACGGATCTTGCTCATATTGCGTTCAGCAAACACGCCCACTACTACTTCGACACCTTGCTGCCACTTTTCAATAAATTCTCCAATAAGCGCAGGCGGCATTTGCAAGTCAGCGTCCATAATGATTGTGGCCTCGCCTTTAACGCGGCTTAAGCCCGCACTTACCGCAGCTTCTTTACCGAAGTTGCGTGCCAGCTGCACCAGTTTTATGCGTGGTTCACGAGCAGCTTGCGCTTGGATAACCTTTGCAGATTCATCGCGGCTGCCATCGTCTACCAGTAAAAATTCAAAATTGTAGGGCAATTTGTTGGTATACGTCGTAAGTGCGTGCACCAACTCTGGAATATTGCGCTCTTCGTTATACACAGGTACCACGATAGAGATGAGCAAATTACTTTGGGTTTTGGGTGGTTTTGGTTTTTCAAGTATCTTTTGGTCGCTTTCGATACTCATAGCCATCTATTCTTTCTTTATTACTTTGCTAATTATTAACCACACGCCAAACATGCCAAGCATCGCTAACGCACCGGATAATACACTGTCAATCACCGCTTGAAGCGTGGTATGGAATATGGCCAGTAAGCCGAACGTCAGGCTGGCCCCTAAAAGTACAATAATAATAATTGAGTATTTGCGTAGCGCAACGAAGTAAGAAATAACTAAGTTGAGCACTGAAAGCACCAGCATAAGTAAGCTCAGACGTCCAAGCAAATGGCCATATGTAAGGTATTTTTTGCCCATTAAAACGGTGATGATTTCGCGTTGGAAAACGGCAAACACTAATGCCGCCATGCCGCCCAAGGTCAGTACTAATGCCAGTGATTTCAAAAAGAGCATACGGTTATGTTTGGCTGTCTGGTTGATTTTAACCGAGGGTAAAAGCACTTGCGCAATCGAGGCAGTTAAAAAGAAAATGATGCGCGCTACAGTTGAAACACCGGCATAATGGCCGGCAGTTTGAGCATCAAAGTAATGCTTGACCACAAAAATATCGGCGCTCGAAAGTACCGTAATTGTAAGCGAGCCACATAGCACCAAAAGCCCATACATAAGTTCAGGGCGTAGCGTTTTTACATCGGGCAAGCTTGCAAGCTTGGCGTTCTCAGGCTTGGTAAACCCAATTTTGTAAGCTGCCCGTGCAGCATATAAAAACGCCAGAAACTGTGCCACGACGATACCAAAAACTGCGCCCGCTGTTTTCCAGCCAACCAGCACGAGCACCGCCGAAATAATAATTTCCGATGCCGAACTTAATAAGTTGGCTGCTGCCACGCTGGCAAACTTTTTATGGCCGCGCAGATAGGCGCTGCGGAACGCCAATGGCACCGTGACGACGATAGACAACATCAAAATCAAAAATGGCGAGACTGAATTAAAGTGAAAGAAACTTTTAATTTTCCAGCCAAATACGGCGGCCACAATAAATAGCGCAATGCTTAAAAACAGTGCTAATTTTTCAAGCTCGTAGATAATTTTCTGTTTTTTGGTTTCGTCTTGGTAGTTAGCGACCACGTTCACCGTTACTTGGCCCAACACCGTTAAAAAGATCAGCAGTTGTAAGAAGAGCGACATAATTGCCTGCACTTCGCCGTAAGAACTTACAGGCAGCAAGTGGCTCATAACCGGGTAGTAGGCATAATTTAATAAGCCGACGCC
>Ga0157374_10003892_pt1 | contig 12537 bp, 9 predicted proteins | sample M25metaG_FD_115308 | JGI IMG/M metagenome (GOLD analysis project Ga0157374, IMG submission 115308) | Miscanthus rhizosphere microbial communities from Kellogg Biological Station, Michigan, USA - M2-5 metaG | ecosystem: Host-associated > Plants > Roots > Rhizosphere > Soil | place: USA: Michigan...
AAACTGCCGCCCGGTCGTCCTGGATCGACAAACGGCGGCGCAACGTGTTCGTCGTCTGCCTCCGCGGACGGGCCCTGGCCACGATCGGGCGGGACGAAGTCGACAGGAGGCCGCGAAGGTGCCGGCGGTTTGGGTCCATGGGCCGGTTCGGGCTTCGCTGCCGGCGGCTCGTGATCAGAATCTTCTGGGCCCGTCCAGCCGAGTTCTCTCCGCAAGGCGTCGTCGCGGTCGGTCACTACACATCTCCTCGCTCTCAGACGACGCGGATATCGGCCACTTTCAAGTATCAACCACACCGGACCAGCTCCTTCGCATACGGGGACCGGGGTGCGCCGTGACGGCCCAGCAAACGTTGTCCGTCCGTCGCGATGGCCAAGGACGGGCCGTTGAGGTGCGCCGATGGCCGGGAAACCGGAGGATGACGACGGCCGCCGTGCGTCCCATCGAGCACGGCATCACCGGGCGTCGCAGGCCTCGTCACGCAGCTCAAGGGCGAGTTTGCTAGCATTCGCGTAAGATCAGCAAAACGCTTTGTGGATACGGGTGAAAGCATTGCTGGCCGGAGTGCCCGGCCAACGCGATGCGGGCGTCGCCGGACCAGAAACTGGTGCATGAGCAGGCCTTTGTGCGCTGGTACGCTGTGACGCGGCGAAGGGTTTTGCAAGTTTGGGTCAGTTGGGAGAGTCTACGGGTCGTGGCAAATTGGTTCTGGCGATGCGCTGCGGTAGCAGTTCACGGGTTCTGTGAAGCGTGACGGTCATCGGTGAGCTCATCGAGGGCATTGCAGGCCGCGCCGGACTCAAGAATGTCCGCGAGGTCGGGGAGCGCCTTAAACACTCGGACCGGGCGGGTGAGGTCGTCGACAAGCTGCTCGACGCGGTCGGATCGGATCTGCTCGACTATGGCCAGTTGCTCATCACGGGCCTGAAGAGCACCACGGGACAGGACGCCCCCGAGAACGGTGAGGCCTTCGGTCAAGCGCAGACGGCGTTCAACCGCGTCAACGACACGCTGAAATCCGCGGTTCCCGCTGACGGCTGGGGCGGCTCCGGCTCGTATGCCTATGCCGATCAGAACACTCGACAACAGCTGCGGTTGGAGGCGATGGCCGACGCTGATCACGAGGTGCACAAGGTGCTCTATCGCGAGGCCGCCCAGATCACCCTGCGGCGGGGCTACCTCGACGACCAGCACAACTTCTTGGTCAACACCAGCTACGTGACGTTTCCGCTGCAGTTCATCCCCCGCTACGGCGAGGCGATGAAGATGGCCGTGGAGATCGCCGCATTGCAGGCCGCCCTTGGCGAGAGCTACTACCAGATGAACCAGCTTCAGTCCGAGGTGGTGGAGAACGCTGCCGATCTGCAGCAGGCGGTCGGCCGATATTCGGGCGTGGCCGACGGTGCCGGATTACCGGGCGCCGCACTGAATTTCGATCCCCCGCCCCCGCAACCGGGGGGCGGTGCCCTTCCGCGCGTTTCCCCGACTGAACGGCCGCAGCAGAGCCTCACACCAAGCGAGACCGCCGCCCCGTCCGGTGTCTCTCGCCCGATGGTGACGCCGGAGGAGACGACGGCTCTCGCGCCTCAGCCGACGGTGGCCGGTGCGCCGTCGCTTCCGCAGGTGCCGCCGGTGGCGTCTCTGCTGAGCCCGGTGGCTGGAATCGTCACCGGCGCCGTGCCGGCCGCCGGACAGCTCGGCGCCGCGCCGGGCCAGCGCCGCGTCAAGAAAGCCCGTCTGCGCGGCGACGAACGGACAGCCGGCCGCGACGAGACTGACGATAACGATCCGTCCGGCGACGCTGAGTCCGAGCACGCGCCCGTGCGCGCAGAGCGCGATCCCACCTCCGACCGGCTGCAGGTGCCCGTCGCGGCTAGGTTGGATTCCGACAATTCACCCGGGCCGCCGCCGGCCAGGACGTCACCGCAGGATAGAGGGTAGGGAAGGGAAGAGGGGGAACCATGTCCGGCGACGATTTGCGCGTTACGACGGCCCATCTCGGCGATCTGGCCGTCAAACAGGGCCGTGCGGCGGTCGGGATCAGATCGGCCACGATGCTGGTGGAAGGCGCTGACGCGGCTTTGCGAAGTACTCACGGCAGCATCGCTTCAGCCTCTGCGAGTGCACTGGAAGCCGTGCTCGCAGCGCGTCGAAATGCCGCCACGAAAATGGCGGCGATCTCAGATGGCTTGTGCGACAAGCTTACCGAAGCGGCGAAGCGCTACGACCAGGCCGACGACCTGATGAGCGATGCCTTGCGCGAACAGATGCAGCCAGGGCGAACATGACGCATCAGGCCCCAACGCATTGCGACGATGTCGTCGGCGTCGAGGTCACCGTCGACGGCATGCTCGCCATCGCCGACCGCCTCCACCTGATGGACTTCCCTGTGGCGCTGGGGATCCGGCTGAATATCCCGCAGGTGGAACTGCGCGACATCGTGTGGGAACAGGTGAGACGCGACCTGACCGCACAAGGTGTGCTCGATCTTTTCGGCGAACCGCACCCGGAGGTGGCCGCAATGGTCGACACCCTCAGCCGCGCCGACCGGACGCTGGAGGGCCGGTGGTGGCGACGCGACGTTGGTGGCAAGATGGTGCGATTCGTGGTGTGCCGGAAGGGCGATCGCCATGTTGTTGCCGCGCGGGACGGTGACATGCTGGTCCTGCAGCGCGTCGCCCCGCAGGTCGGTTTGGCGGGCATGGTGACGACGGTGCTCGGCCCGGCCACCGCCGCCGATGTGGAGCCGCTCACCGGCATCGCGACCAGATTGGCGGAATGCAAGACGGCAAATCAACTCTCGCAGTACGGCATCGCGCCCGCCTCCGCGCGCACCTATGCGGAGGTCATCGGAGACCCCGGCAGCTGGGTCGAAATCACCGCGAACGAACGGCATCCCGGCGGCACCTATACCCAGGCGGACGTGGCGGCCGGTGTGCTCGACTCCCGGCAAGGCCGCATCGTGTCGATTCCGCGGCGGGTGAACGCCGAGCTGTATGGCAGCTTCTTGCCCGGCAACCAAGAGAACCTGCAGCGAGCGCTCGACGGGTTGATCGAGTTTCTGCCGTCCCGCGCCTGGTTCGATCAGACCGACGCCGACGCCCGTGCGGATTGAGTGTGGAATGAGGAAGGCATTCGATGGTGGCTGAGGCTCCGCCACACGATTCCGATGACGAGCGCGACGACCTGGTCGCGCTCGATTTCTCCGTTGCCGAAAGTGGGCAGGTCGAGTCGGATCTCGACGCGCTTGGCGATTACGCCGAGGATCCCGCCGAGGACGACGACCTTCCCGTACCGGTGTTCGCGGTGACCAATCCGCCGGGCACGGTCACGGTCACGGCATTCCTGGACGGCCGCGTCAAGCAGGTCGATCTCTCGCCGAAGGTGACCGAAATGACGGAAGCAGATCTCGCCGACGAGATCGTCGTCATCGCGGGTCTAGCCACCGCGGACGCCAGGTCGGCCCAGTACGCATACATGCTCGAAGGTATGCGACGCCAGGGCCATGACGATGTCGCGACCCGCGACTTCCTCGCCCGGGACCTGGATCTGCCCACACCGGACGAGGCCAAAGCCGCTCGGGCACAGCTCTTCTCGACAAGATATGCAGGTGGTCATGACTGAGCAACTCGCCGGCCTCTTCGGCAGCGCAGTAGGAATGCTGGCCAGCTCCCGGGCACGCTCGTTCGACCTGTTTACCGAGGTCACCACTCTCGACGAATCCGCTTGCGACGCATGGGTGGGCCGGATCCGCTGCGGAGACACCGATCGCGTGACGCTGTTCCGCGCGTGGTATTCACGCTCCAACTTCGGCCAGCTCGCCGGTTCCGCCGAGATCTCGATGAACAGCCTCAATGCTAGGATCCCGATCGGCGGCATGTTCGGCGACATCACCTATCCGATCAACTCGCCGTTGGCGATCACGATGGGCTTCGCCGTGCACGAGGCCTCCGTCGGCAACTACGCCGACGCGATGGAGGCGCTTGAAGACGTTCCGTTCACTGGCGCAGAACATTTGGTGTCCTGGGTCAAGGCGGTGATCTACGGTGCCGCTGAGCGGTGGACCGATGTCATCGACGAAGTGAGGGGTGCCGGCGGCTGGTCGGATAAGTTCCTTGCTGCTGCGGCGGGTGTGGCGCACGGAGTGGCAGCGGCCAACCTCGGATTGTTCACCGAGGCTGAACGCCGTCTGACCGAGTCGAATTCGTCGCCTGCGGGGGAGGCATGCGCGCCAGCCATCGCTTGGTATCTGGCGATGACGCGCCGCAGCCAGGGTAACGAAGAGGCCGCGGTGGCGCTGTTGGAGTGGCTGCAGGCCACCCATTCGGTTCCGAAAGCCTCTGCAGCGCTGAAGAACCCGGCATACCGATTGGTGACAACCACGCCGGAGAAGATCGCTGCGCGGCGCGAACCGTGGGATCCCTCCAGCGAGATGGCCGACTCGTCGGGTCGGGAGAAGCTTCTCACCGAGGCGCAGGCAGACCTGGACCGGCAGATCGGACTGACGCGGGTCAAGGAACAGATCGAGGCGTACCGCGCCGCGACACAGATGGCGAAGATCCGTGCGGCCCGCGGCATGAAGGTCGCGCACGCCTCCAAGCACATGATCTTCGCGGGCCCACCGGGGACGGGAAAGACGACGATCGCCCGGGTGGTGGCCAACATCCTGGCCGGCCTCGGCGTGATCGCCGAACCGAAACTCGTGGAATCCTCCCGCAAGGACTTCGTCGCCGAGTACGAAGGGCAGTCAGCGGTGAAGACCAGCCGAACCATCGACCGGGCCGTCGGCGGGGTGTTGTTCATCGACGAGGCGTACACATTGGTGCAGGAGCGCGACGGCCGCGCCGACCCATTCGGCACCGAGGCACTGGACACGCTGCTGGCGCGGATGGAGAACGATCGCGACCGCCTGGTCGTTGTCATTGCCGGGTACAGCGCCGACATCGACCGCCTGCTCGAATCCAACGACGGTCTGCGGTCGCGGTTCGCCACCCGCATCGAGTTCGACTCGTATATGCCGGGCGAGATCGTCGAGATTGCGAAAGTCATTGCCGCCGCTAATGACTCGACTTTTGACGAGGAAGCGGCCAAGCGGGTGCTCGAGGCTGCAACACTGTTGGTGGAGCGGTCGCTGAACGGCAAGCCGGCATTGGACATCGCGGGCAACGGCCGGTATGCGCGGCAATTGGTCGAGGCCGGCGAGCAGAGCCGGGATATGCGGCTGTCGCGGTCAATGGACTTCGATAGCCTGGGCGTCGATCAGCTCAGCGAGATCACCGGCGAGGACATGGCCGCTGCGATATCAGCCATCCATGGGCGCCTGAGTATCGGCGAGTAACCGATGGCGAGTTTTCGGCTTACCACCAAGGTCCAGGTCAGCGGTTGGCGCTTCCTGCTGCGCCGCGTCGAGCACGCAATCGTGCGCCGGGACACCAGGATGTTCGACGATCCGTTGCAGTTCTACAGCCGGGCAGTAGCGGCCGGAATCACCATCGCAGTCCTCGTCTGCCTCGGCGCGGGCCTCCTTGCGTACTTCAAACCACTCGGAAAGCGGGGCGGCGACACCCTTCTCGTCGACCGCAGCACCAACCAGCTCTATGTGGTGATGCCCGGCACCGGTCAGCTGCGACCGGTCTACAACCTGACGTCCGCGCGCCTGGTGCTCGGCAACGCCGGCGCCCCGGTGGCGGTGAAGTCTGACGAGCTGGGCAGGATGCCCAAGGGCCAGTCGATCGGGATTCCGGGCGCGCCTTACGCCACGCCGGTCGCCGGCGTCGGGCAGTCGATGTGGACGTTGTGTGACACGGTCGCGAAACCTGAAAGTGTCGCGCCCACGGTGGACACATCGGTGATCGTGCAGCCGTTGGCGCTCGACGGCTCGGTCGGTCCGATGCGCCCCGACCAGGGTGTGCTGGTGTCCTACACGGGTAGCGACTGGCTGGTCACCAGCGATGGCAGGCATGTAATCGACCCCGCCGACCGTGCCGTGACGTCGGCGGTCGGAATCCCGGTGACCGCCAGGGCGACTCCGATCTCCAAAGGCTTGTTCAACGCGCTGCCGAACGCTGGGCCATGGCAGTTGCCGGGGGTACCTGCGGCGGGCGCCCCGAATACCGTTGGCCTGCCTGCAAATCTGGTGATCGGCTCGGTGTTCGCGGCGGTGACCGAGTCAGGCGAACAGCATTTTCTAGTGCTTCCCGACGGTGTGGCACGGGTAAACAACACTACGGCGGCGGCGCTGCGGGCCACCAACTCCTACGGGCTGATCGCCCCGCCGTCGGTGGAGTCCAGCGTGGTCGCGAAGATCCCGGAGCAGGTCTACACCTCACCCCTGCCGGACAAGCCGCTGGAGATCCTGTTGCGTCAGGATGCGCCTGCGCTGTGCTGGTCATGGGAGCGTGAACCGGGCGACCAGGCTCCGAAGGTGACTGTCATCAGCGGCAGGCATCTGCCTATCGCATCGTCGGCGCGCACCACGGGTATCAAGCAGATCGGCGGCGACTCAGCGGTTTACACCGACGGCGGCCAGTACGTGCGGCTGCAATCGCCGGACCCCCGCTATGGCGAGAGCCTCTATTACATCGACCCGCAGGGCGTGCGCTACGGCCTACCGGACGAGGAGACCGCCAAGACCCTCGGCCTGATAGCGCCGAAGACCGCGCCGTGGCAGGTGGTGACGTTGCTGGTCGACGGGCCGGTGTTGTCGAAGCAGGCCGCGCTGCTCGAGCACGACACGCTGCCCGCCGACCCAATCCCCCGCAAGATCGAGAACGCTGGCGCGCAGCCGGGGGCGACTGGGACGGGCGTGGGGGGCGGCTGATGAGCACCAGGAAGTTCACCCCAATCATCAAGAGGGGACCACGGTTAACGCCCGGCGAGATCACCGTCACGCCGCCCGACGACCTCGGCATCGAGATTCCGCCGTCGGGCATCCAGAAGGCGCTGCCGTGGGTGATGGGCGGCGGCATGCTCGGCATGATCGCGATCATGATCTTCACCGGCATCAGGCAACTCTCGCCCTACATGCTGATGATGCCGCTGATGATGGTGATGGCCACTGTCGGGTTCATGGCCGGTGGCGGTCCTGGCGGCAAGCGCGTGCCGGAAATCAACGCCGACCGCAAGGAGTATCTGCGATATCTGGCCGGATTACGGACACGTGTCACGTCGTCTGCCGCCGCGCAGGTAACGTTTTTCAACTATCACGCACCACATCCCGATGACCTGCTGTCCATCGTCGGTACCAACCGGCAATGGTCGCGTCAGATCAATGGCGACTTCTACGCGGCGACGCGCATTGGCATTGGCACAGAGCCGGCGGTCGACCGGCTGTTGAAGCCGGCGGTCGGAGGTGAGTTGGCCGGCCCGCAGGGCGCACCGCAGCCGCATCTTGAACCGGTCAGCCACATGTGGGTGACGAAGTTCCTGCGCACCCACGGCCTGATCCACGACTGCCCGAAACTGGTGCAACTGCGCACCTTTCCGACGATCGCGATCGGCGGTGACGCGGCGGGTGCCGCGGGGTTGCTCACGGCAATGATCTGTCACCTGGCGGTATTCCATCCACCGGACCTGCTTCAGATTCGGGTGCTCACCGACAATCCGGAAGACCCGAACTGGTCCTGGCTCAAGTGGTTACCGCATGTCCAGCATCAAAGCGACACCGACGCCGCGGGTGCCACCCGATTGGTGTTCACCCGGCCCGACGGCCTGAGCGACCTGACCGCCCGTGGCCCGCATGCCGCCGACTCGGCACCAAGCGGGCCGTACGTCGTCGTCATCGACCTCACCGGGGGGCGGGCCGGATTCCCCGTCGACGGCCGAGCCGGTGTCACGGTGATCACGCAGGGCAATCACCGCGGCTCGGCGTACCGGATCCGCGTCGATGCCGACGGCAGCGCGGATGACCGCCTGCCCAACCAGGCGTTCCGCCTCGTGACAACGGCGGCCGACCGGATGACATCTGCACAGGCCGCCCGGGTCGCGCGCAAGCTGGCCGGCTGGTCCATCACGGGCACCATCATCGACAAGAGCGTCCGTGTGCATAAGAAGGTCGCGACTGAGTGGCACCAGCTGGTCGGTGCGCAGACGGTGGAGGAGGTCACGCCGAGCCGCTGGCGGATGTTCACCGATACCGACCGTGACCGGCTGCGGATCCCGTTCGGTCATGAGCTGAAGACCGGCGACATCATGCACCTGGACATCAAGGAGGGCGCCGAGTACGGCGCGGGGCCACACGGGATGCTCATCGGCACAACCGGTTCCGGTAAGTCGGAGTTCCTGCGCACGCTGATCCTCTCGCTGGCCGCGACCCACCACCCCGATCAGGTCAACCTGCTGCTCACCGACTTCAAGGGCGGGTCCACCTTCCTCGGCATGGAGAAGCTGCCGCACACCGCCGCCGTGGTCACCAACATGGAAGAGGAGGCTGAGCTGGTCAGCCGGATGGGCGAGGTACTCACCGGGGAGCTGGATCGCCGTCAGTCCATCCTGCGCCAGGCGGGTATGCAGATCGGCGCGGCGGGAGCACTGTCCGGCGTGGCCGAATACGAGAAACATCGCGAACGTGGCGCCGATCTGCAACCTCTGCCAACGCTTTTCGTTGTCGTCGACGAGTTCGCCGAGTTGCTGCAGAACCATCCGGATTTCATCGGTCTTTTCGACCGGATCTGCCGAGTCGGCCGGTCACTGCGGGTGCACCTGCTGCTGGCCACCCAGTCGCTCAATACGGGCGGCGTCCGCATCGACAAGCTCGAACCAAACCTGACGTATCGGATCGCGTTGCGCACCACCAGTTCCGCGGAGTCCAAGGCGGTGATCGGAACCCCCGAGGCGCAATACATCACCAACAAGGAAAGCGGTGTCGGCTTCCTGCGGGTCGGTATGGAGGACCCGGTCAAATTCCACAGCAGCTACACCGGCATCAACTATGTGCCGTCGGCTCCAGCAGAGGACGGCGAGGTCAAACCGCGCAACAACGGCCAGAGCCAACTGCGTGTCCGCCAGTTCACGGCGGCCCCGATCTTCGATACGGCGGTGACGTTATGAGGATCCGCGAGAAGCGGAAGGCGGGTCGCGCGTGAGCATCCGAAGGCGAGCGCGAGTGAGGATCGCAGCGGAGCACCCGAAGACGACCGCGAGTGAGGATCGCAGCGAGGCACGAGCAAGGACCGGAGCGAGTGGGAGCCGAGGCATGACTATCGAATCCGACCAGCGTGTGCTGCGCGAGGTTGTCCTCGATCAACTAACCACAGGAGAGGTCCGCGCCTACCGAATGTGGTTGCCACCGTTGATGGATCCCACGCCTGTCAATGAACTGGTGGAGCGCGACCACCTGCGGCGGCCGCTGCGGTTCGGCTTGGGAATCATGGATGAGCCTCGTCGGCACCGGCAGGAAGTCTGGGGCATCGACGTGTCGGCGGCCGGCGGCAACATCGCCGTCGGCGGTGCACCGCAGACCGGCAAGTCGACGTTCCTGCAGACGCTGGTGCTCTCCGCCGCGGACACACACACCCCGAAGCAGGTTCAGTTCTACTGCGTGGACCTCGGCGGTGGCGGCCTGATGTACCTCGAGGATCTGCCACACGTCGGTGGCGTCGCGACCCGTTCTGAACCTGATCGGGTGAACCGCGTTGTTGCAGAGATGAAAGCCGTTCTGCGCCAACGTGAAAGTATGTTCAAGCAGCACCGAGTTGGATCGATGGCCGCGTACCGCCAGATGCGCGAGGACCCGCACCATCCTGCGGTGGCCGACCCGTTCGGCGATGTGTTCCTGGTGATCGACGGGTGGCCGGCGTTTGTGGCCGAGTTCCCCGACCTGGAGCCCGTCGTGCAGGACCTCGCCGGCCAAGGGCTGGCCTTCGGCGTGCACACCATCATCTCCACACCGCGCTGGACCGAATTGAAATCACGTGTGCGCGACTACCTGGGCACCAAGATCGAGTTCCGGCTCGGCGATGTCAACGAGACCCAAATCGACCGGATCACGCGCGAGATCCCCGTCAATCGGCCCGGCCGCGCGATGTCGATGGAGAAGCACCACCTGATGATGGGGGTGCCGCGGCTCGACGGTGTCCACAGCGCGGGCGACCTCGTCCCTGCGATCTCGGAGGCGGTGCATATCATCGCCGCGCGAAACGTCGAGCAGGCGCCGCGCGTGCGGGTGCTGCCGGAGCGCATCTACCTCCATGAGCTGGATCCGCACCCGCCTGGCCCGGACGCCGACTACCGCACCCGGTGGACCGTGCCGCTCGGTATTCGCGAGTCGGACCTGTCGGTGGCCTACAACCCCATGCACATAACGCCGCACCTACTGATATTCGGCGCCCCGAAGTCTGGCAAGACGCGCATCGCGCATGCCGCGGCACAGGCGATCTGCGAGCGCAACAGCCCGTCGCAGGTGCGCTTCATGCTGGCCGACTACCGGTCCGGTCTGCTCGACGCGGTGCCCGAGAGCCACCTGCTCGACGCAGGCGCTGTCAACCGTAACAACGCCACACTCGAAGAGGCGATCAAGGCGCTGGCGGTCAACCTGCAGAAGCGGCTGCCGCCGCCCGACCTGACCACCGCGCAGCTGCGGTCGCGATCGTGGTGGACGGGCCCGGACGTTGTGCTGGTGGTCGACGACTGGCACATGATCGTCGCCGCCAGCGGGGTGATTCCGCCGATGGCGCCGCTGTCCCCGTTGTTACCCGCCGCGGCGGACATCGGGCTGCACGTCATCGTGACGTGCCAGATGAGCCAAGCCCATCGGGCCACCATGGACAAGTTCGTCGGCGCGGTGTACGGGGCCGGGTCTCCGACGATGTTCCTGTCCGGTGAGAAGCAGGAGTTCCCGTCCAGCGAGATCAAGCTCAAGCGCCGCCCTCCGGGCCAGGCGTTTCTCGTCTCGCCGGATGGAAAGGAGGTCATCCAGGCCGCCTTCGTGGATCCACCGGACGAAGAAGTGTCGGCAGCACCCCACGGCGGCGGTTAAGATATGACGGGGCGCTCAGCAAAGCTAAAGGCGATACGCCAGCAAAGGGATCCCGAGGGATGGTTCCTGTGCGTTTAGGCGACCGTCGATGGGCTGTACCCAAATGAATATGCAGGGTTTTCGGAACGATTAAGGAGTAATCGCAAATGCAACCCATGTCGCATAACCCCGGCGCCGCCGGCATCGGCGCTCAGGTCGTTGCAAATGGGGCCCGTGGCCTGGCCACCGGTACCGCTGCTTCGGCCGAGGTGTCCGCCCTGGTTCCGGCCGGTGCCGACGAGGTATCAGCCCACGCCGCGCTGGCCTTCGCCAGTGAAGGCGTCGAGGCCCTCGCGCTGAACTCATTCGCGCAGGAAGAGCTGTCCCGCGCGGGTGCTGCGTACATGGAGGTTTCGGGCATCTACACCGCGGTCGACGGCGAGAACGCCAGCGTGCTGTCCTAACCCTGCAGCCAGGTCCGTCGAAGACAGACATCTATGCCAACACTTCCACAGATCGTCGCGATGATCTGGCATGGAATGCCGCCCGAGCTCAATACCGCGCGGTTGATGGCCGGGGCCGGCGAAGTGCCGATGCTCCAGGCCGCGGCGGGGTGGGAGGCGCTTGCGGTCTTCCTGGAAACCCAGGCCGATGAATTGGCAGGAAGTCTGGCCGCTCTGTCGTCCTCGTGGACCGGCTCCGCGAGCGAACGCGCCGTCTCGGCAACGATGCCGATGGTGGTCTGGCTACGCACCACAGCGTTGCAGGCGCAGAAGCGAGCGATGCAGGCGACGTCGCAGGCGAGCTCGTATGCGACGGCGATGGCAACGACGCCACCGATACCCGAGATCGAGGAGAACCACGTCACCCACGCGGTGCTGGAGTCCACCAACTTTCTCGGTATCAACACAGTCCCCATCGGCGTGAACGAGGCCGACTACTTCATCCGGATGTGGAACCAGGCGGCGTTCGCGATGGACGCGTACCAGGCGGAGACCGTCGCGAACACCCTGTTCGAGCCGATTCCGCCGATGACGCCGATCGTCATTCCGGGGGTGGGCGAAACTACTGTGGGCACCGCGCTGGGACAGGTTGCCGCGCAGGCACCAGGCGCGGTGGCGCGCGAGGCGTCGTTCGCGCACGTTGGTGCGCAGGCCACCGTCGAATCGGCCGGCCTGCAGACCGGACGCGGTGCGGCGCAAGCCAATCAGATGGCAACGACGGCGGAAGGCCAGGCGCAGAAGGCGCCGAACGCCGAGCAGTTCAGCGGCCAGCAGGACCAGATACAGCAGGGCATGCAGATGGGCATGCAGATGGCGTCCCAGTTGGGGTCGACGCTCGGGCAGCTCCCGCAACAGGCCAGCCAGACGGTGACGCAGCCGATGCAGCAGCTGACCCAACCGCTGCAGCAGGTGACGTCGATGTTCAGCCAGATGGGCCTCGGCGGAGACAAGTCGGCCCAGATGGGACTGATCGGGGCCAGCCCGCTGTCCAATCATCCGCTGGTCGGCGGTTCGGGTGCGGGCGCGGGAGCCGGGTTGGTCCGGGCGGCATCGCTGCCCGGTGCCGGCGGGACGGCGGCG
>Ga0157374_10003893_pt1 | contig 12535 bp, 12 predicted proteins | sample M25metaG_FD_115308 | JGI IMG/M metagenome (GOLD analysis project Ga0157374, IMG submission 115308) | Miscanthus rhizosphere microbial communities from Kellogg Biological Station, Michigan, USA - M2-5 metaG | ecosystem: Host-associated > Plants > Roots > Rhizosphere > Soil | place: USA: Michigan...
AGGAGTTCGACCCCTCGAAGTACGGCATGGCCGACAGCTACGACGAGCAGGGCAACTACATCTTCCCCGAGGGCTTCGACTCCGAGACCAACGAATGGCTCGAGGGCTTCGAGAAGCAGCGTGAGGAGTGGGAGTCCCGCTACGCGGAGGCCGAGCGTCGCCACAAGATGCACACCACGCAGATGGAGAAGTTCGCCGCTGCGGAGGCCGAGGAGGCTGCCAGGCCTTCGACGTCAAACGGTGCTTCGCGCTCCGAGGAGCCTTCTGCAGGCGGTTCGCTGGCCAGCGACGCCCAGCTGGCGGCGCTGCGGGAGAAGCTCGCCGGCAGCGCCTAGCGCGCATCTTTGGCTGCCCGCGCAATGCTGCGCATCGGTCTGACCGGCGGTATCGGCGCCGGCAAGTCGACGGTGTCCGCCACGTTCGCTGAATGTGGCGGCATCATCGTCGACGGTGACGTGATCGCCCGCGAGGTCGTCGAACCCGGCACCGAGGGGCTGACGCAGCTGGTCGACGCGTTCGGCGGGGACATCCTGCTGCCCGACGGCGCCCTGAACCGTCCGGCGTTGGCCGCCAGGGCGTTCGTCGACGACGAACACCGCGCCACGCTGAACGGGATCGTGCACCCGCTGGTCGGGAAGCGTCGGCAGGAGATCATCGACGCGGTGCACGACGACGCCGTTGTCGTCGAGGACATCCCGCTGCTGGTGGAGACCGGGATGGCGCCGGCGTTCCCGCTGGTGGTCGTGGTGACCGCCGATGAGAAGACTCGGGTCGAGCGGCTGATCAAGCGGGGGATGGACGAGGCCGATGCCCGCGCGCGCATCAAGGCGCAGGCACCCGAGGAACAGCGCCGCGCGATTGCCGATGTGCTGCTGGACAATTCGGGCACTCCGGGTGAACTCGTCGACAAGGCCCGCGACCTCTGGTACAACCGGGTGTTGCTACTGGCGCACAACATCCGCAAGGGGAGATGCGCGCCAAGTACCTACCAGCTCGTGCCCTACAACACGGCTTGGCCCGACGACGCTCGCCGGATTGTCGGACGTATCGAAATGGCTTGTGGCGCAAAAGCTTTGAGAGTAGATCACATCGGATCGACTGCGGTGCCAGGCATGGACGCCAAGGACGTCATCGACGTCCAGGTCACTGTCGCGTCACTGGACGTCGCCGACGACATCAATGACGCCTTGGCCAACGTCGGTTACCCTCGCATCGACCACATCACCGCGGACGTTGCTCACACCGGCGATCCGGCGCTGTGGCGCAAACGGATTCACTGCGCGGCCGATCCGGGCAGACCGGCGAACATTCATGTCAGAGTCGACGGTTGGCCAGGTCAGCAGTTCGCGCTGCTGTTCCGGGACTGGTTGACCGCCAACCCCGGTGTGCAGGAGGACTATCTGGCCGCCAAGCGGCAGGCGCTGTCGTCTGCTCCTGACTACGCCGTGGCCAAGGAGCCGTGGTTCGCCGACGCGTATCAGCGCGCCCGGGAATGGGCCGACACCACCGGGTGGCGGCCATAGGCCTTAGCCGTCAGGCGGCCGGCGATCGGGGTGCATCGGCAGGCGCGGCCGGAGCCGGTGCCGCCGGGTCGGTACCTGTGGCCGTTTGACCGGCGACGGGTGTGTCAAGCGGGGCGCCGCACTGCAGCACGCCGTACAGGGGGTCGTCCTTGGGGTGGAACAATCGCGGCGCGATGAATTGGTCGGCCTGCGCGACGATCTGGTCATCGACCAGGATCTCGCAGTGCAGGTTCGATCCATACGGCCACTGGATGGACACTTCCATGCCCGCCAGCTTCGGGTCTGTCAGAACCGTGTTGACCTCGAACGTACGTCCAGGCAGCAGCGTCGGCTGTTCGCTGTTGACGTTCGCGTCGTCAATCTTGTACGCGACCACGGCTCCCCGGGATGTCCCGTCCGCGCGTGCCCGGTAGGTGATGTTGTGCTTCAGCTGATCTCCGGGGGAGGGCTGTATCTCGGTCTGGGGTTCGGCAGGCGCGGTATCCGGATCGGCCAGCGCGGTCGCCGGAGTTAACTGTGCGCCGGCCCCGACCACCACGACGGCCGCGATCGCCAGCCATCCGCACTTGGTGCAGCTCATGACAGCCGACCTTACCGCCCCGGGCTGCGCGGGCCTGACGTCGTTGCCTGCCAGGTTCCACTGAACGGTGCGGCCGCGCCCCACGGACCTGCAGTTATTTGCCATTACAAGATCATCGACGGACAGCGGTCAACCGTTACCCGGGCGAGGGGCCGTCACGCGGGTTGGCACCGAGGGCACCACACCGAAGTGCGGCCGCCGATGCGGTTCTTGACCAGCCGCACACCGCACCGTGGGCAGGTCGGGTCGGGTTCGTCGCGCACCCGCTTCAGCCACCGCGGCAACGACGGCACACACCCGTGCCGTACCGCGGTACGCAACACCCTCTTCATCGTGGTGTGCAATCTGCGCACATCGCCCCCATCAAGGCTGCTCACAGGACGCGATGGGTTGAGCCTTGCGCGCCAGCAGATCTCGTCGGTGAGGAGATTGCCCAGGCCCGCGATCACGGATTGATCCATCAACGCGGGCTTGAGGGCGCCCCGGCGGCCCTGCAGCGTGCAGGCGAAGGAGCGCAGATCGAGTCCGAGCGCATCGGGACCCTGTTCGCCGATCACCCCCACGACCTCGTCGTCGTCACCGGCCAGCCAGACCCCACGCAGCTTGCGCAGGTCGGAGTAGCGCAGCTGTCCTCGGTCCAAATCGATGACGAGCCGCTCCCAGCCTTGCTCGGGCTCGTCATCTTCTGCGTAGTAGGGACGACCGGTCATGCCGCTGTGCACCAACAGCGTGGGCCCGTCGGTTGGCAGGATCAGCCACTTGCCGTGCCGGCGAGGATCGGTAAACCGGTGACCCGTCAGCTGACGATCCAATGTTCGGGGCGTCGTGTTGCGCAACACCCCGGCGTCGCGAACATCGACCTGACACACCCGGCGGCCGGGCAGAGTGCGGGCGAGGCTACTGCGGTAACCCTCGACGTCGGGCAACTCAGGCACGGATCTTCGCCAGCCGCTGAGCGGGACGGACCAGCGAGCGGCCGCGGCGCCGCAGATCGGCCCACGGGTCGCCGTTCTCGGCCAGCCGCTTGGGGATGTCGCGGATCGTGAATCGGTCTGCTCGCAGACCCCGGCGGTTGAGCTCGTCCCACTCCAGGGGCGTGGCGACCGGCGCGCCGCGGCGGGCCCGCACCGCGTACGGCGCCACCGCGGTCTGGGCGTAGGCGTTGCGCATGACGTCCAGATACACCCGGTCGCCGCGGTTGGCTTTGCGCATCTCGACTGTGCGATGCGCGGGGTCGTCGAGCACCACCACCTCGGCGACATCGCGCGCGAACTGCCGGACGGTGTCGAAGTCGGCGTCACCTTTGATCGGAGTCACCACGTGGATGCCCCGGGAGCCGGTGGTCTGCAGGTATGCGGCCAGGCCGAGCTCGTCGAGCACATCGGCGACTGCGCGTGCCGTCGCTCGTACCACCGCGAAGTCGCCGCCCGACGGATCTAGGTCGAACACCACCTGGTCCGGTGTGTTGAGCGCTTTTCGCCGGGACATCCACGCGTGCAGAGTCAGGCAGTTCTGGTTGGCCAACCACCGCAACGCCCGGGGGCGGTCCGCCGTCGGGTGCACGACGGTGCCCCCTTCCTTGTCTACTTCGACGCGGCCCATCCATTCCGGCAAAGACTCGGAAAAGTCCTGCTGCACGAATCCCTGGTGGTCGATGCCGCGGGGATAGCGCCACACAGTCAGCGGCCGGTCCTTCACATGCGGCACCATCACATCGGCGACCTGCGAGTAGTAGTCGACGATGTCGCCTTTTGTGATGCCGTCTGCCGGAAATACCAGCCTGTCGGCGTGGGTGACCTCGACCTCGTTGCGGGACATCAGCGTGTCTCCCTCACCACGTCGTCGGGTTTCTTGTCGGTGCGCAGGCCGATGTAGCGCGGGTGCCGCAGCTTTCCGTCGCGCGTCCACTCGCTGAACGCCACCTGGGCCACCAGCTTCGGGCGCACCCAATGCGCGCCCGGTTCGCGGATCCGGCCACGGGCCACCGGTGGCGTGTCCTGCTGCGTACGGGACAACTGTTCGTGCAGGCTGCGCAGCGTCGCCGTGTCGAACCCAGTGCCGACCTTGCCGGCATAGGCCAGCGCGCCGTCGTCGTGGTAGCCCAGCAGCAGCGCGCCAAGCCCGACGCGGCTGCCTTTCGGCGCGGTGTAGCCGACGACTACGAACTCCTGGTCGCGGCTGCACTTGAACTTGAGCCAGTTCGTTGAGCGCCCCCCTTTGTATGGCGCGTCGGCCAGCTTGGCGATCACTCCCTCGTCGCCACGCTGACACGCCGCGGCGAAAGCGGCCTCACCGTTCTCGACGCGATGCGTGGTGTAGCACAGCGGGTTGTTGAAGTCAAAAACCCTGCGTAACAGTCGTTTACGCCAAATCAGGGGGAGGTCGGTGGTGGCTTTGTTGTCGAGGTGCAACAGGTCGAATATGTAGTAGAAGACCGGGATGCTGGATGCGCGGGCCTGTTGGGGATCGGTGAGACCCAGCCGGCCCTGCAGGCGAGCGAAGCTGGTGCGCCGCCCCTGAAATGCGACGATCTCGCCGTCTACGACGAACCGCGTGCACTCCAGCGTTGCGAGCGCATCGACTACTTCGGGATAGGTTCCGTTGAGCGACTGGCGATTACGTGACAGCAGCCGCACCCGTCGACCGTCGCGAAACGCCAGGCAGCGCACCCCGTCGAGCTTGCGCTCGAAGATCCAGTCTGGATCGGAGAACCTGTCGTCGGTCAGCGTGGCCAGGGTCGGCGAGAGCCAGTCGGGCACGGGTTCGTCGCGCAGTTCTGCGCGCAGTGTCTCTGGCAGGCCGTGGATCACGACAACTCGTCGAGCGTGCGGCCGGAGAGCACTGATTCCGGTTGACTGCGAACCGGTTTGCGGCGCGCGTCGGCGTCTTCGTCGGACTTCTTCACCAGCAACCAGGCCTCGTCCTTACCCGTGCGGAATCGGGTCAGTGCGTAACCGCCGCGAAGCTTTTCGCCGTCGAGCCGGAAGGGCAGATGCCCGCGCTTGAGGGCGTCGGCGATGTCGTGCTTGCCTTCGTTCGTGTACGTGCCGCGGTCCCACACGATCACCCGGCCCGCGCCGTACTCCCCTTCGGGGATGACGCCTTCGAAATCCTCGTACTCCATCGGGTGGTCTTCGGTGCGACGTGCCATCCGTTTGTCCTTGGGGTTGGTGGATGGCCCTTTGGGCACCGCCCAAGACGCGAGCACGCCGTCGATCTCGAGCCGAAAGTCGTAGTGATCGGTGCTGGCCGCGTGGTGTTGAATCACGAAGCGCGGTGCTTTGCGTTGTCCCCGCCGGCGTGTACGACCGGCCGGCTCCGGGCTGCGTCCGGAGCGTCGCTTGCCCCGGTATTCCTTCAGCGCCATATCCACGGCGTACCCCGCAATGCACCGTCATAGTCGGAATCCCGGCAGTTACCCGTCGCTGCGGGCCGGGCTCACTCGCGCCAGGTGAGGGTCATTCCGTTGTCGGCGAGCCAGCGGCTTAGGTCGTAGCCGTGTCTGGATAGGCCGTCGATCGCAGACACCGCGGTTTGCACCGCATGTTCGCCGGTCTCCGGGGTGAGCAGGCCGTGGCGGACGGCGGTCAGCAGCTCGTCGACGTCGGACAGCTCGACGCCTACGCCGGTCCGCACGATGAGGTCCAGGTAGTGGTCCTCGGCGTGCCACGCCGAGGCGCCCGGCGTATACCTGCCGACATCGAGGTAGTAGTCCTGGTCCAGCTCATGGCCGGGGTTGAAGTGGAATACCGTCGCACGCAGGCCCAAAGACGGCAGCAGCCACGACTCCATGTAGTGGAACTGCGCCCGGCCGGGCGTGGGTCGCGCCATGTACAGGCCCCACGGCTCGACGGTGTAGACGTCGACCGCCCGCACGATGCCCTTCGGATCGGTGTTGGTGCGGGCGACCAGGTCGAACGTTTCGTGCTTGGGAGCGTGGATGGGTTAAGGATAGTGGCGCCAGGAGCCGCGTCGGCGGCGAGACCTGACTTGGGAACAGCCGCTGTCGGTGGCGGGTTCTACCCTGTTGAACATGGCTTTCGCTACCGAACACCCAGTGCTTGCGCACTCGGAGTACCGCGCCGTCGACGAGATCGTCCGGGCCGGCGGTCGCTTCGAGGTGGTCAGCCAGTACGCGCCCGCGGGTGACCAACCTGCCGCCATCGAGGACCTCGAACGCCGGATCAGGGCGGGGGAGCGTGACGTGGTTTTGCTGGGTGCCACCGGCACGGGCAAGTCGGCGACGACCGCGTGGCTGATAGAGCGGCTGCAGCGGCCGACGCTGGTGATGGCGCCGAACAAGACACTTGCGGCGCAGCTGGCCAACGAGCTGCGAGAGATGTTGCCGCACAACGCCGTTGAGTATTTCGTCTCGTACTACGACTACTACCAGCCCGAGGCCTACATCGCACAGACCGATACCTACATCGAGAAGGACAGCTCGATCAACGACGACGTCGAGCGGCTGCGGCACTCCGCGACGTCGAGCCTGCTGTCCCGCCGCGATGTGGTGGTCGTCGCGTCGGTGTCCTGCATCTACGGCCTGGGCACGCCACAGTCGTATCTGGACCGGTCTGTCGAGCTGCAGGTGGGCCAGGAGGTGCCGCGGGACGCGCTGCTGCGGCTGCTGGTCGACGTCCAGTACAACCGCAACGACCTCGCGTTCACCCGCGGCTCTTTCCGGGTTCGCGGCGACACGGTCGAGATCATCCCGTCCTACGAGGAGCTGGCGGTCCGCATCGAATTCTTCGGCGACGAGATCGAGGCGCTCTACTACATGCACCCGCTGACCGGTGACGTGGTGCGCAAGGTGGACTCGCTGCGGGTATTCCCGGCGACGCACTACGTGGCCGGCCCCGAGCGGATGGCGCACGCCATCTCGACCATCGAACAGGAGCTCGAGGAGCGGCTGGCCGAGCTCGAAGCCCAGGGAAAGCTGCTCGAGGCGCAGCGGCTCCGGATGCGCACCAATTACGACGTCGAGATGATGCGTCAGGTTGGGTTCTGCTCGGGTATTGAGAACTACTCGCGGCACATCGACGCCCGGCCCGCCGGCTCGGCACCGGCGACGCTTCTGGACTACTTCCCGGAGGACTTCCTGCTCGTCATCGACGAGTCACACGTCACCGTGCCGCAAATCGGTGGCATGTACGAGGGTGACATTTCCAGGAAGCGCAACCTTGTCGACTTCGGCTTCCGGCTGCCGTCGGCCATCGACAACCGGCCGCTGACGTGGGAGGAGTTCGCCGACCGGATCGGTCAAACGGTGTACCTGTCGGCGACGCCAGGGCCGTACGAGCTCAGCCAGGCAGGCGGCGAGTTCGTCGAGCAGGTGATCCGCCCGACCGGCCTGGTGGACCCGAAGGTGGTTGTGAAACCGACGAAGGGCCAGATCGACGACCTGATCGGCGAGATCCGCAAGCGGGCCGACGCCGACGAGCGGGTGCTGGTCACCACGTTGACCAAGAAGATGGCCGAGGACCTGACGGACTATCTGCTCGAGATGGGCATCCGGGTGCGGTACCTGCACTCCGAGGTCGACACGCTGCGCCGTGTCGAGCTGCTGCGGCAGCTTCGGCTGGGGGACTACGACGTGCTGGTCGGCATCAACCTGTTGCGCGAGGGTCTGGACCTCCCGGAGGTGTCGCTGGTGGCGATCCTCGATGCGGACAAGGAAGGCTTCCTTAGGTCGACCCGCAGCCTGATCCAGACCATCGGCCGCGCCGCCCGCAACGTGTCGGGTGAGGTGCACATGTACGCCGACAACATCACCCAGTCGATGCGCGAGGCCATCGACGAGACCGAGCGTCGCCGCGCCAAGCAGGTCGCCTACAACGAGGAGCACGGCCTTGACCCGAAGCCGTTGCGCAAGAAGATCGCCGACATCCTCGACCAGGTTTACCGCGAGGCCGACGACGTCGAAGTGGGCGGCTCGGGCCGCAACGCCTCTCGCGGCCGTCGTGCGCAAGGTGAGCCGGGTCGGGCCGTCAGCGCGGGCATCATCGAGGGCCGCGATACCACGAAGATGCCGCGCGCCGAACTCGCCGACCTCATCAGAGACCTGACCGACCAGATGATGGCCGCCGCAAGGGATCTGCAGTTCGAGTTGGCGGCGCGGATTCGCGATGAGATCGCCGACCTGAAGAAGGAGCTGCGCGGCATGGACGCCGCGGGCCTCAAATGACGCCGGTGAGTCGCATCACCGCTCGAGCGTGAAGGCGACGTCATAAAGTCCCGGGTGCGCTATTCCCAGCGCCGCGTTGCGCTTCAGGAAACCTGTTTCCCTAAGCCCTTCGAATGCGCGCCAAGCAGCCGGCGCGTCTGCGCCAATTGCTTGTCGCGGGTTCGCCCGAAGGCGAAACGTAGCTTTCTCGCGGAAGGAGCGGGCTCACCGATGCCGTCCCTGGACTTGACCTCAACAGCGGTTGAGCTCATACGGTGACGACGTGACCGACACCGCGCCGATGACGACGGGTAGCTGGCGCGAACTGCTGGGCCCGAGAAACCTTGGGGCCTCCACCGTGCTCGCCGGCGGTGTGGCGCTGTACGCGACCAACGAGTTCCTGACCATCAGCCTGCTGCCCAGTGCCGTCGCCGACATCGGCGGTCAGCGGTTCTACGCGTGGGTGACGACGGTGTACCTCGTCGCGTCGGTGGTGGCGGCGACCACCGTGAGCGCCATGCTGGCTCGGATGGGGCCGCGGTGGGCCTACATATCGGGGCTCGGAGTGTTCGGCCTGGGTAGCCTGCTCTGCGCGATGGCCCCCACGATGGAGCTGCTATTGGTGGGCCGCGTTGTTCAGGGCGCGGCGGGCGGGTTGCTCGCCGGGCTTGGGTATGGGGTCATCAATTCGGCGCTGCCGCCGTCCTTGTGGACCAAGGCGTCCGCACTGGTCTCAGCGATGTGGGGAGTCGGCACGCTTCTCGGTCCGGCGGCCGGCGGCCTGTTTGCCCAATTCGGTTCGTGGCGTTGGGCATTCGGTGTACTCGTCGCCCTGTCCGCAGCCATCGCCGCGCTAGTGCCCTTCGCGCTACCCGCCCGCTCGCACGACGGCCCGGCGGTGCCCGACCGCATCCCCGTGTGGTCGCTGCTCCTGCTTGGCTCGGCGGCGTTGGCGGTCAGCGTCGCAGGTATCCCGCGCAGCGTGGCGTGGACGGCGCTCCTGCTTGCGGCGGGCGCGGGCCTGGTCGCATTTTTCCTTGTCGTCGACCGTCGGACCGCAGCGGCGGTGTTGCCCCCCACGGCCTTTCGGCCCGGCCCGCTCAAGTGGATCTACCTCACCCTCGGTGTCCTGATAGCTGCGACCATGGTCGACTTGTACGTGCCGCTGTTCGGGCAGCGGCTCGCCCACCTGGTGCCGGTCACAGCCGGCTTTCTCGGGGTCGCGCTGGCGATTGGTTGGACGATCAGCGAAATTACGAGCGCATCGATGAACAGAACGCGGGTGATCACGCGGATCGTCGCCGTCGCACCTCTCGTGATGGCAGCAGGGCTCGCGCTGGCCGCGATCAGCCAGTTCGAGAATGCTCCGGGCGGGCTGATCGTGATCTGGGTGGTGGCGTTGCTGCTTACCGGCATCGGGGTCGGCATGGCGTGGCCGCACCTCTCGGCATGGGCGATGGGCTGCGTCGACGATCCCAGCGAGGGCGGTCGGGCGGCAGCGGCTATCAACACCGTGCAGCTGATCTTCGGCGCCTTCGGAGCCGGGCTGGCGGGGATCGTTGTCAACACCACCGATCGCGGAGATGCGACAGCGGCGCGGTGGTTGTTTGCCGCCTTCGCCGTGCTTGCGGCCCTCGGTTGCGTGGCGTCCTTCAGGTCACGGGCCGGATGTGCGCGCGGTCAGACAGTCTGACCGCGGCCGAAGCCACCACCGCCCCAATTGCTGCGGCAATCGCGGGCGGCCAGAGTGACACGGCGTCGAATTCGTAATAGCTGAGCGGGATCAACACGACGACCACGGCTAGCGTCGGCATGAAAACTCGCAGCACCAGGGCCGCATTACTCGATCCCGGCAGTCGTGAGTTCACCTCTGCGGCAATCACGTAGGTTGCCTCTATGAGAAGTGGCAGTCGGAGAGGTCGATCGACACCATGAGCTCGGAAAGGATCGGCCTGCCGTCCTCACCACACCGGTACGCCCGCCTCTTGGTGGGCACCCGGATGCCGTCGGCCTCCGTGAAGTCCGAAATATATTGGATGGCAGGGAATCCGCCTGCAATTTCGACACGGTAGTCGTGTCGTGCGAGGAGTAGGTCGGGCCCGAAGTAGAACTCCTGAAGCGTGCTGTGGCTGGCGAAGTTCGGACCGAACCGCACCTGGAGGCCGGTGAGTTCGAGGCCATTCTCGTCGACCGGCTCGAGTTCGAGGACCGAGAGGCCCGGCAGCGCAAGCAGAAACGGGCTCGTCAGGTAGGTCCACAGCGCATAGCCGTTGAAATAGGCGCGCTGCAACGGATCCCACGGAGTGTCCAGCGTGTGGCCGGTGAAGGAATCACGTGGGTGCGTCCGTTCGGCGACGACGCTGCCGTCGAGCTTTTCGATCGCCACCCGGTCGGGCGTGAAGTCCGTCCGTTGATCGTCGTCACCGAATGGCCGGATCGACGACCACTCATGCTGCAGTGCCGCGGTCATTCGCCGCGGCGTCGAATCCTGTGGCATACCCTTGAGTTCGAACAGTAGGCCACCGCTGACGATTGTCGCCTCGATGCGGCTGAACTGCCGCCAGCGGTTGATCCCGCCGTGCGCGTCCAGCACCCCGGTCAACAGATCCGTCGTCATCGCGCCTCCTCAGAGCACTGGCAGCAGGCGCCGCAGAATCACGGCCGAGGATGCGGCGGCCTGATCGACGAAAGTGGTGAAGTCGAAGAGGGCGTTGCCGCCCGCGAGGTCGGACAGCGCGCGGATCACGAGCCAGGGGATGCCGAACGCCTCGCACACCTGCGCGACGGCGCCGCCTTCCATCTCGATCGCCTGCCCGCCGAGCTCACCGAGCAGCCGTTGGCGGGTGGTCTCGCAATTCAGGTACTGGTCGCCGGACAGCACTGTGCCGTAGATGATTTGACCCGGAATCGAGATTCCGTCGAGCCGTCCCTTCACGTGGTCGAGCAGTTCGGGGTCGGCCCGGTAGCCGAGCCGATCGGTGGGGTTGATGATCGGAGCGTAGCCAGGCTGGTACGTCCGTACGCGCCCGTCCTCGAGCACGCCCGCATCGTGTTGAATCACGAGATCGGCGACGACGATGTCGCCAATCGCCAGTCGCGGATCCAGCCCGCCGGCCACACCGGAAAAAACGACTGTGCGGCAGCCGAATCGGTCGGCCAGCAGCGTGGTGACGATCGCGGCGTTGACCTTGCCCATCCCGGAGCCGGCCAACACCACGTCATGTCCGTCGATGGTGCCCATGTCGAAGACGGTGTGCGCAGCATTCTCACTATGGGAGCCCGCGAGGGCATCGCGCAGGTGTGCGAGTTCCTGCGGGATGGCGCAGATCAGTCCGATGGGCACGCTATCAATCTAGAGGTCATGCTCGGCCCTGAGGAGTTCCCCGTCGCGTCCACCGATGGTGACGCAGGGCGCCCACGGGTCGCCTGTCGTGAGCCGCGGCATTATCGAACCGTCCTTGTCGACCACCGAAAGCTCGTGCTGACCCATCTTCGCGGTGCACGTCCGATGCGACGAGCTCGATGCCGCGCCACCACCGAGCCCGACGAACCGGATCCGCACACGATGAAGTCTTACTGGCCGCAATCTGTTTTGATGGCACCGCGCTCAGCCTCGCGAACGCTCGCTGTCGAGCAACGCCATCTGATGCGTGTCGTAGCGGTCGCCCGCCGCCGATCCCTTAGGCACCGCGGATTCAATGGCTGCGAGCTGCTCGTCTGTCAGGCGCACGTCTCTGGCGCCCAGCGCCTCGTTCAGCCTCTGGCGGGTACGGGCGCCGACCAAGGGCACGATATCGTCGCCCTGCGCCGCCACCCAGGCGATCGCCACCTGGGCCACCGAGACCCCGAGCTGCGCCGCCACCTCGCGCAGCCGCTCGACCAGCGCCAGGTTGCGGTCCAGGTTATCGCCGCTGAACCGCGGGCTGCGAGCCCGGAAATCGTCGGCACCGGATTCGCGGTCCGCCGTCCAGTGCCCGCTGATCAGACCGCGGGACAGCACACCGTACGCGGTGACCCCGATGCCGAGTTCGCGGCAGGTGTCCAGGATCTCGCCCTCGATGCCCCGGGAAATGAGGGAGTACTCGATCTGCAGGTCGCTGACCGGGTGCACGGCGTGCGCCCGCCGGATGGTGTCGGAACCCACCTCGGACAGACCGAGGTGGCGGACAAACCCGGCCTGGATCATGTCGGCGATCGCGCCCACGGTGTCCTCGATCGGCACGGCGGGATCAAGGCGCGCCGGCCGGTAAACGTCGATGTGGTCGGTGC
>Ga0157374_10003894_pt1 | contig 12534 bp, 17 predicted proteins | sample M25metaG_FD_115308 | JGI IMG/M metagenome (GOLD analysis project Ga0157374, IMG submission 115308) | Miscanthus rhizosphere microbial communities from Kellogg Biological Station, Michigan, USA - M2-5 metaG | ecosystem: Host-associated > Plants > Roots > Rhizosphere > Soil | place: USA: Michigan...
ACACGGTGTTTAAATATTTTATCCGGAAATTTTGTAAGCGCGGCGTCTTTTAAAACGACGTAATCAAAATTATGGCCTTCGAGGTATGATTTAAGTGAGCTGAAACTGTTGCCAACGACGAGAATACATGGTGGTGTCATCTTTTTGTAACCTTGACAAAATTGCTAATATATAATAAAATTACCACAAGCATTAATAATTTTCAACCCAACAAAACGTAATTTGGTAATATAAGAATATGGCACGAACTGATTTCCACAAAGTTGTTATTGGTCGCTCAGAATCTTTGCATTTCATGGATTACGCCATGGCGGACATTCCGGCTAAAGTTGATACTGGCGCATATCGTTCGGCGGTGCATGCTGATAATATCAAATTATCCGAAGACGGCACAACACTGCACTTCAGGCTGCTCGGCGGCCACCCGGTGTGCGGCGCGTTAGCCACCGAAATGAACACTAATGATTTTAAAGTAGTAAGCATAGCTAATTCGTTCGGCCACCCCGAAGAACGCTACGAGGTAAAACTTAAAGTAAAGCTTGGCCCGAAGATTTTTTACGCAACCTTTTCGCTTGCAGATCGAGGCAAGAAGGTATACCCTATACTTCTTGGCCGCAAGATGCTCAATAACCGCTTTTTGGTTGATACGGCCGAAGCGCAAATTAACCGTATAGAACTTAAGCAAAAGTACGGAATCTTATTCCCTGAAGACGAAGAGGAGGGACGATAAATATGCGGATTGCAATTTTATCGCGCGGCTCAGCCAACTACACGACGCGCAGGTTGAAAGAAGAAGCTCAGGCTCGTGGCCACGAAGCGAAGGTCATTAGTTACTCAAAGTGCTACATGGCTATCGAAAAGGGCAACCCGGTTGTGTTTTACAAGGGAAGTCCGCTCGAAGGTTTTGACGCCATTATTCCGCGCATCGCCCAAAGCTACACCAAATATGGCTGTGCTGTGGTGCGCCAGTTTGAAATGCAAGACGTATATACGCCTGCGAAGTCGATCGCAATTGACCGTTCGCGCAATAAATTGCGCTCGTATCAATTGCTTGCCAAAGCCGACGTGGGTATTCCTAAAACGGTGTTTGCCTACGAAACTGCCGACCTTGACGACGTGATTGAAAAAGTCAGCGGCGCCCCGTTAATTGTAAAAGTCGCCCGCGGTACGCATGGTAACGGTGTGGTTTTGGCTGAAACCAACAAAGCCGCCAAAGCAGTAATGCAGGCCTTTTATGTTGAGGGCGTGAGCTTTTTGGTGCAAGAGTATGTAAAAGAATCGGCCGGCGTCGATATTCGCGCATTAGTGGTTGGCAGCCAGGTTGTCGCGAGTGTTAAGCGTCAGAGTCTAGACGACGATTTTCGTTCTAATACACACCAGGGTGGCGTCGGGAAACCGGTCAAATTGACACTTGAAGAAGAGCGCACGGCTATTAAAGCCGCCAAAGCGATGGGCTTGCCAATTTGCGGTGTCGACATGATGCGTAGCGAGCGCGGCCCGTTAGTGCTTGAGGTAAATTCTTCAGCCAGCATTAAAACGCCCGAATTATTAACCGGCCGTAATGTGGCGGGTAAGATCATCGAGTATATCGAGAAAAACGCTAAACAACGCCACCGAAAAGACCGTGTCGGCGCATAAAATATCCAGCATAACGAAGCGCCATAAAATTGCGCTGGGTGCCGTGATTATGCTTGTGTGTTCGTATGTGGCAGTAAACTTTGTGCTTGCTAGTTCGCACTATAAAACAATGCACGCGCCGCATGCTAACTACCGCTTAAAAATAGCGAATACTCCGGCGCAGCGGGCAGAATGCCTTGGCGCCCGCACTTCTATGGCGGCGCACGATGGCATGCTATTCGATTTTAACGCACCTGTAAAATCGTGCTTTTGGATGAAGGACATGCTATTTCCGCTCGATATTATCTGGTTGGACAGTAATCGGAAAGTTGTGCATGTGCAGCCCGACCTCTCGCCTAAGACATATCCCAATACCTACTGCACACCGGTAGCGGCGCAATATGTCGTAGAACTTAACGCCGGTCAAGCTCAAAGTGCTGGCCTGAGTGCGAGTGCGGCTGTCAGCTTTTAACGTGCTCATGCTATTATGTTTGTATAATGCCACACGATGTGCTATTGCTGACCATACTTATCGCCCCCGTTGTTTTGTTGATGTTTTTTCGCGTCAATGCGGTGCTGGTGTTTTTGAGCCTGTGTTTAGGCGAAGTTTTAGTGCGTTATGTAGCGGGCAACGCTAATTCGTTGCTCACATTTGTTGCGCCAAACGTTCCGCCCAATATTTTGAATGTCTTGCAAGTCGTGGTATTACTCGCACCGGTTGTGCTTACTAGCATGTTCATGGTCGGCACGGTGCATGGCAAGGGTAAATTGGTGCTCAATATTTTACCAGCTGTAGGGGTCGGGTTGCTTGGTGTGCTTTTGGCGGTGCCGCTTTTGCCTCCGGGCCAGCGTTTTGGCATAGAGTCACAAGATTTATGGGCGCAACTTACGAAGTTGCAGGCGTTGATAGTTGGCGCGAGTGCGTTTGTTGGCTTGGTGTTTTTATGGGCGCAACGCCACCGTTTGGGCGCAAAAGAGCGTGATTAAACAACTGCCCCAGGTAGGGTAAAGGGGTTGACTTTTTTGCGATAATACGGATAATATAATCTGTTAGCTGCACTCTTTTGAGTATAGCAAAATGTGGGCCCATAGCTCAGCCGGTTAGAGCACCTGCCTTTTAAGCAGGGTGTCCTGGGTTCAAGTCCCAGTGGGCCCTCCAAGCATAAGTACGTTAAAGACCTCTCCTCGGGAGGTCTTTTTTGTTATTATGGAAGCATGTTCACTCTCAAAGAGATTAATGAGATTCACGATAAATTCGGCAAGGCTGAGACGCTAATCCAATATTTAAATGCCTTACGGTCGATAGGGATTATTCAGCAAGATTCATTTATTACTGACGGGCATTCAGAGTATTACGGCATAAATGGGCGTGCAGTGACCTCGCAACCTGTTCACGCCACCCTCATAGTGGCTGACCTCAGTGATCGCGAGGGATTACTCAAGCAGCTCGACCTTCATAAGCAGCACAAAACGACCTACTTGGAAATGTCAAAAGGGCTTGCAGACAGTGGTGTCGAAAAGTGGACCTTTGACACGATTGATATGACCATTACATACTACGATAAGGATGGCACTAAACTTGAAACTGAATCAATAAGAAGTGACGAAACGTAGATTCGATCTTTCCTGAATTATGGTTGCGATAGCGACCACGATGGCCCTCCAAAAATTAAGCACCAAAAGACCTCTTTACAGCGAGGTCTTTTTATTTGGTATTATGTTTCTATGCAAGATATATTCAGCCATAAAAGTTACGCGTTTATTTTCGGGCACCCTGATGATGAAATGTATAGTACAACATTGATTAAGAGCCTCGTTGATACACGTAAACGTGTTGTTTTAGTCTACATAAGTAGCGGAAACAGGTACGGTGACAATATCGGCCTGCTTCGCGAAGAGGAGGTGACTAAAGTGGCTGCCATGTTGCATATACCTGAAGACGGGCTTTATTTATTGCATATTACTGAACGAGAGGTAAAGTTAAATCTAGACAAAATACTTGCTAAACTAAAGCAGATTCTACGAGACAACAAAACCGATTGTGTAATTACGCATGATCACGAAGGCGGCCACAGTGTTCATGATTTTACCAGCTTCTGTGCTTATAAGAGCGCACGGGCAGCTCACGCAGATCTGTGGTTTTTCCCTGCTTATCACAAACAGCCGCACGAGCGAGTAGTGAATGAGTTTATTGATGGCCGAGATGCAGACCTACATCTAGAACTTAATTCCGAGCAGGCAGCGTTAAAAACAAAAATAATTGAAACTCATATAACGCAAAAAAAATATTTCGAAAAATTATCGCAAGAAGATATGGAACGTTTACTGAAAAGGGAAATCTTTAGACAGGTAATCGGCAAACTGGACTACACAATTCAGCCGACCACCCCAGTCGGATTTTATTTTGACGGTAGCCCGACGCGGCTGAGCGACTTTTTATCGGCAATTAATAAAATATAAAGTTCACCTTAAGGCGGTAGTTCCTGTAGCATAGAATATATGGCACATAAAGAAGTTACCCTTTTCGACAGGGTATTCAAAGACAGAGAGGGCAAGGTAACCATCTGGCAGAACCCCAATGTTCCTCTTTGGTGCTGGGTAGTGTTTTCGGTATTAGGAATTGTGTTTAAACATGGGGCCGGGCATACTGGCTTACAGCGTCTAGCTGAAGCCTCATTATTTACCTGGGCCTACCTTGAAATACGCACTGGCGTCAACGTCTTTCGCCAGATTTTAGGGGCTGCAATAATGATTGGGGTTGTTTACGGATTCTTTACATCCTAAACTCTAACGAAGAGCTAGAAACGCACCGACGGCATAGGCTAGTTCCACAAATCCGCCCCACACACGTTCGTACCGCTGTATTTTTATATGGAATTGTATAAAGCGATTGCCCTTAGTCGGCCTTAGCTTCCCAAACTTTTCTTCAGCAATAAAACGATATATCCAGACCAGATCCGGCGAAAAGGCAACGAAGCCTGTTACAAGCCATTGAAAATGTCCACGACCGATTAGCCACGTAGAAAGCGCCACGCTTAGGAGGCAGTCCAGCAGAATCACTACCCCGAATACTTTGTTATGTCTTGTCCTTTCTTCAAGGTTTACGAATCCAAAATGAGGCAATGCATCTAAAATAAAATGGCTAGCAAATGCCAATGGAATAGCTAACGGCAGGGGCAAGACTTTTGCCAAAATTGCGCCAGTCAGTAAATGGTTGGTCAGTGTCATATCTTTTCGTCTCTACTGAATTATAAACTAAGTGTAGCAGTTTTGGTTTGCCTGCTTACGTGCGAGGTATTTATCACCCCTTCTGCCAGAATTCACGCTTATCTGAAACACGCTGTTTGTGTGACGCCTATCAGTATTTTAGAAACAGTAGTTGTAGCCGCAAATAAGCCAGCACCTCACTTTAGTTGCTAGAAGTCTACCAGAGCGCCGTAGCCTCTCCCGTTTGCACGCATTGTCGGGATTTTGTTATCATAGCGAAGGCATGGCCGAGACTCTTTCTACCAAAATAGCGTTCAATAAAAAGCAGCTTAACCTACTCTGCGTTTCACTTAATGGAGGTGAATTGCCATCTTGGCTGCGTGACGAGGTTGCCGAAGCATTCCAAGCAGTATCGCGATACATAACTAACGGTAATCAAACTGTTTACATCCGGGACATTCCCTTTTTAGCGATTGAAGGAAGATATCCGGGCGGCCATTGCTATAATCCTTATGAAGTAATGATTGCTGTGCCAGATTGGGAAGTTGATAGAACGCAGTTAAAAACTGCTATTAATCACGAGCTGCACCATATGGCACGGTGGCAAAACGCGGGTTATGGAGAGACACTTGGCGGTGCAATCTTGAGTGAAGGGATTGCCACTTATTATGAAGAGCTTGTGTCAGGTTGGACGCCACCTTGGGCAAAAGTAGCAGTAAGTAATCAGGCTAAGTCTGCCGCTCAAGCCGCATGGGACAGTACACAATACAGTCATACCGATTGGTTTTTTGAAGGCAGCTCTGGCAAGTGGATCGGCTATGGGATTGGTTAACAGATTGCTAAAAAGTTATTTGAAAACAGTGTTGATTTGGAAAGTTCGGTTACAATTAAACCTGATAAGGCCAAAGAGCTGGTTTCGCAGCTGTAAATATTTACCGGGGATTTAAATAATTCACCAGTATGTTTTTGGCTTCTACAAATTTATAGAAAAAGTTATTATTACATTATGACAACCGAACCGCCACGTTGGTCAAAATTTGGCCCGGAATCTTATTTTCCATCAATTGAGAAAAAATATGGCCGGTCGATAGCCGAATGGCAGAAGATTATTAATGAGTGCGGCTTAGAAAAACACATGGCTATTGTTAACTATTTGAAGTCCGAATACCAAATGGGTCACGGACATGCGAACGCCTTAGTTGGCTGGACGCTTGCTGGCAATAAGGTTTAAACCTGGCTGTGTCTGCCAAAGCTCATCATTTGCTGCTATGCAATAATAGTAAAAGGGCGGCTGACTTAGAAAAACGTTTGCTTTTTGGGGAACCTCTGGTACAATCCGCGCGTGAAAACACAACTTTCGCGTTTTTTGAATGCCCGTAGCACAATTATTACTATGCTTTGCCTATGTTTTGGCGGCGGTGCTGTAGTGGGATACTTTTGGCCAGTTGTACGTGTTGGCGTGCTTGCATTGCTCGCAGTGCCAGCGGTGTTTCTGGCGGCACGATACCGCATAATTGCATACATTTTGTTGTGCGCGACATGTTTATTACTGGGGTGGTGGCGAGGCGGTGCGTACCGCACAGAGGTGTTACGATACGCAGGTTTGAATGGCCAAAAAGTAACTGTTGTGGCGATAGCAAGTGATGATGCGGTATATGGAACTGCATCGCAGCTCACTTTTGAAGCTGGGCATATTGTGGTTAACGGTCGTAGCATGGTCGGCACTATGCAAATAAGCGGTTTTGGAGTGCCAATGGTGTTTAGTGGTGATGAGGTGCGAGCGCAAGGCAAAATATTTGTAGCTCGCGGTAACGACGTAGCGCGTATAAGCTATGCTCAAGTAGCGGTGCTGAAAAAAGGTTCGTCACCACTCGATAATTTTCGGCGGCATTTTGCTGCGGGTATGCAGACGGCACTGCCGGAACCTTTGGCATCGTTTGCCATGGGGTTGCTGGTCGGGCAGCGTAACACCTTGCCGATCGCCGTTTCGCAGCAATTACAAATGGTAGGTTTAACGCACATTATTGCCGTCTCAGGGTACAACTTGACAATTATTGTGCACGCTACAAAACGGTTGCTTGGTAAGAGATCGAAGTACCAATATATAGCAACAAGCGTGGCGTTAGTGCTATGCTTTTTGGCGATTGCCGGCCTAAGCCCCTCAATGGTGCGCGCTGCAGTGGTGTGTGGGCTTGGTTTGGCGACTTGGTCTTATGGCCGAGAACTGAAGCCCAGCGCATTATTGGCTCTGTCGGCGGCGATTACAATTGCCTTCAACCCACAGTACGCTTGGAATAATGTAAGCTGGACGCTGTCATTTTTGGCGTTCTTCGGGGTACTTATTGTTTCGCCGATTGCTACAAAGCGCTTATTCGGCGGCCGCGAACCGCCAATGGTTTTAGCGATTGTTATAGAAAGCTTGAGCGCAGAAATTATGACAATGCCATACATCTTGCTGATATTCGGCCAGGCGAGCCTGGTGTCGACACTCGCTAATGTGCTGGTGGCAGCGTTCATTCCGCTTGCGATGTTGCTTGCTGCATTTAGTGCGTTCACTGGTATGTGGCTGCCTATTTTGGCCGGCGTGATAGCTTGGCCGGCTGTTATACTGCTCACATATATGCTCGACGTAGTGACGCTACTTAGCAAGGTTCCGCACGCATATGTGCAAAATGTGGCTTTCCCGATAAGCGGCATGGTAATGGCATATATAGCTGCTTTATTTATATGTCTGGTAGCATGGCGCCATGGCGCAAGGGTTCACAAAATGATATAATAACAGATAGAACGTAACGATTACTAAAGCCAAGAAAGGGAGCTGATGTCCGGACACTCGAAATGGTCAACAATTAAACGTGAAAAAGGTGCCAAAGATGCTGCCCGCGGCGCGTTGTTTACGAAACTTGGTAACGCAATAGCTTTAGCTGCCCGCGGCGGTGCCGACCCTGACATGAACTTCGCGTTGCGCCTGGCAATTGACAAAGCTAAGGCTGCCAATATGCCGACGGCTAACATCCAGCGCTCTATTGACCGAGGTTCAGGCAAGCTTGGCGGTGACCAGATCCAAGAGGTTATGTATGAAGGTTATGGCCCAGGTGGCGTTGCTATCTTGGTAGAATGTGCGACGGATAATCTCAACCGAACCTACCCGGAAGTACGCTTGGCTTTCAGTAAACATGGTGGCAACATCGCCGAAAAGGGTGCGGTGGCATTCCAATTTGAGCGTAAGGGCAGCATTCGCGTAAAAGGTTCCGGCGACGACTTGATGATGCAGGCACTTGAAGCTGGTGCCGAAGACATGCAAGAAGAGGGTGACGAATCTATTGTGTATACCGACCCCAAAGAGCTTGCCAATGTTCGTGATGCGCTGGCTACTATGGGCGTAGAAATTGAAGAAGCTGAAATTACATATGTACCAAATAATACCGTAGAAGTAACCGACGAAGCGACGGCCGGCAAAATTATGCGTTTAATGGACGCGCTTGAAGCGTGTGATGATGTTACTAATACGCACGTAAACTTCGACATTCCTGAAGCTCTGTTAGGCTGATCGAATGTACTTACTTAAGGTAAGCCCGACTAACCCCGGTTTTATCCTAATGGCACAGGCGCGAACTGCCAATAAAACCATGCCGCAGTTTGGCGGGTGCATTTGGCATGCGCTTATCATATACTAAAAACATGCGAATTTTGGGGATAGACCCGGGAACGGGCATTTTGGGCTTTGGCGTCATTCAGGTGGATAAAGGTAAATGCCAACTGGTAGATGCCGGTGTCATACGCACTCCGGTGCACGAAGATGATTCAGTACGCCTGCTTACTATTTATGAGGAATTAACAGATATAATTATTGCTGCCAAGCCGCAAATGATGGCTGTGGAAAAGTTGTTTTTTGCACGCAATGTGACGACGGCAATGACCGTGGCGCAGGCTCGCGGCGTGGTGTTGCTATGCGGTAAACAGGCTGGCTTGGAGCTTTTTGAATACACGCCAATGCAAATAAAATTGGCAACTACTGGCTACGGCAAGGCCGACAAAAAGCAAGTGCAAGAAATGGTGCGCGTGCATTTAGGCTTGTCTGAAGTGCCAAAGCCTGATGACTGTGCCGATGCGCTCGCCGCCGCTATCACACACGCCGGCAGCCGCATAGGCTCGTAAGTTTCGAAAATTCAGCAAACTATGGCATACTAGCAGCATGATTGCGACGCTGACTGGGAAAATTTCTGAGAAAATTGCCGATGTAATAGTGCTTGAAGCTGCCGGAGTGGGATACGGTCTGTTGGTAACTGGCGAAGATTTTGGAAGTTTGGCGCTTGGCCAGCCGGCAAAACTATATGTGTACGAGCACATCCGCGAGCAAGCGCACGACTTGTTCGGATTCATTTCACTGGATACCAAACAGCTGTTTGAACAACTGTTAGGCGTAAATGGCGTCGGGCCAAAAATGGCGCTCAACGTGTTAAGTATCGGCCGTGCCAATGAGGTGCGAGCAGCAATCGCCAGTGGTGACACTAAATATATTCAGGTTGCACAAGGGGTAGGCAAGCGGGTGGCCGAGCGCATAGTGGTCGACTTAAAGGATAAAGTTGGTTTGCCCGGGGTAGACCTTGCCGTGAGCGGTATTTTACAGCCCGACCTAGCGCTTAGGGGCGACGAGGCTGCTGCAGCCTTGGTAAGCCTTGGGTATTCCGTACAAGACGCTGCGCAAATGTTGCAAACAGTCGACTCCAGCCTGCCGTTAGAAGAACGCATTAAACAAGCACTGAAAGCATAGGTTAATGCTTTTTAGCGGCGTATACTAAAATACAGATATGGCGATTGAACGAATTGTAAACACCGGTCTTTCCGATGATGATGACGGCCAGCAGGAGGAGGAGTTTGAAAACTCTCTGCGGCCGCGTGATTTTGCCGGTTACATTGGGCAAGACCGTCTAAAACAAAACTTGCAGTTGGCAATTGCGGCCGCCAAAAAACGCGGCGAACCGCTTGACCACATTTTATTGTACGGCCCGCCCGGTTTAGGCAAGACTACAATGGCCAGCGTCATTGCCAATGAAATGGGTGCACAAATCCGCATTACCAGCGGCCCTGCCATTGACCGCGCTGGTGATTTGGCCAGTTTGCTCACTAATTTGCAAGACGGCGACATGCTATTTATCGATGAGATCCACCGCCTTAATCGCAGCGTTGAAGAAGTGCTGTATTCGGCGATGGAAGATTTCAAACTGGATATTATGCTTGGCAAAGGGCCGAGTGCCCGCAGCTTAAGGCTCGATTTGCCGAAATTTACGCTTATTGGTGCCACCACTCGCACTGGTGCTTTGGCAGCGCCGCTGCGTGACCGATTTGGAATGCTGCACCGGCTGGAATTTTACACACCGGCCGAAATTACTCAGATTATTATGCGTGCAGCCGAAATTTTACGGGTTGAGATTGACCAAAAGGCCGCCCGGGAACTAGCTGCCCGCGCCCGCTTGACACCCCGTATTGCCAATCGCTTGCTCAAACGGGTGCGCGACTATGCCGCTGTGAATGGGGATGGCATTATTGACAAAACTATCAACGACAAAGCCCTCGCGTTGCTCGAGATTGATGAACTGGGTCTTGACCCGGCTGACCGTATGTTGCTAACGGCCATCATTGATAATTACCGTGGAGGCCCCGTGGGTGTGGAAACCATCGCGGCCCTGACTGCCGAAGAGCGTAGCACGATTGAAGATTTTTACGAACCATACCTAATGCAAATTGGTTTACTGGAGCGTACGCCGCGCGGCCGTAAAGTGACTCCCAAAACCTACCAGCATTTAGGCAAGCGCATGCCGCGTGCGACTGACGCCGATAATCTGCTATAATACCTCATATGAACCCCGCCGACACTCCCAAGCAGCCAAGCCAAGCTTTACACCCCATGGTGGTGCTGCAGCCGGGCGAGCGTGTAATTTGTGATATCAAGCGCCATCCGTTTGGCATTATAAGTATGTACGTGGCAGCGGCGTTTGGCTTGATTGTGGTCGCCGTGTCAGCATTTTTGTCACCGAACTTATTTAGCCAATATAGCTCTACTAACAGTGAAAATATCGTAACGTTTGTGCAAGCCGGCGCCGTAATTTTTGGGGTACTTATTATTCTAGTACTTTTTGTAGCGACTGTGGTGTACTGGCAAAACCGCTGGATTGTGACCGATGACAGCATTACGCAAATTAACCAAAACAGTTTGTTTGGCCGCAAGGTGAGTCAGCTTTCCATGGAAAATCTCGAAGATATCACAATCGAACAGGATGGTTTCTTGCAGACGATGTTTAACTTTGGCACACTACGTGCCGAGACTGCCGGCGAACGCTCTAAATTCATATTTCAATACTGTCCTGACCCAAAAAGATATGCCCGCGCAATTTTGGAAGTGCACGAGACATTTATCCACCAAATTAGGCCCCAGCCGCAGGCCGTCAACCCGGTGATGCCAATTAACGGGCCGTACTATAGCCAATCTATGCAGCCACAGCCATATCCGCAAATGCCAACGTCGCCGGCGCAGCCGGATGGCGTGGTTCAGGCCCAGCAACCAGGCGAACCGTATCTGTCAACCTCCGGAACTCCCTCGTCTTCTGTTGCAAGTGACCAATCGCAGCAATTCGTGCCGCAATGGGGCACACCGGTTCCGCCCGCACCGTATCAACCTCAAAATGATAATCAGGCGGCAAACAGCCAAAACCGTACGACGCTCCCGCCGCCATTACAGTAATGGAATGGTCGGAGAATCCCGCGGGTCGGTCAATTAGTGAGGGGTTTTGCTTCGTTGTCTAGCGCTGGTGTAACTATGCCGCGAATAATTCTGAGGGTAGTAGTTTAATTGGCTAAAAGGCGCTTAAAAACCAGGTGCTAACGTATTAGTTCAGGCTGCGTTTTACGTATTTACCACCGCCTTCGAGCATGGCAGTAGCGGTGTATTGGCCGCAAACGACTTTCTCGTTATCGCAAGCCGAGCCGTCAGGCCCAACTGGTTGGTAAGAATAACAACCAGCCGTTGGCGAGGCGCTCAAAACTGCAACGTCGCCAGAAGTGCAGTTAGTAGTTTTTACTGACCACTGTGGATCTTGTATGCCGCTGCTTGGTAAAGATTTCATATTGCTCGCCCGCCAATTGGCGCTGTTCATTTCGGCTAGTGTTGGGTACTTGCTGTACTGAGCGTAATACATTTCGAGCTGGCCTTGCAATAAGCTAATACCAGATTGGCGGTCCTTGTTGCGATTTTTGGCCTGCACACCACTGTAAGTGCTAATTACCAGCGTTAACAAGATGCCAATAATTACAAGTACCACTAAAATTTCAATGATTGTAAAGCCAGAAGAATCTTTTCGTACGCGCATATCTTAGTGTAAATTATAAGCCCGATAAGCTTGGGGTCAAGTATTTGTTATACACGAAGCGACCTATCAACGACATGCAGTACATCTTTTATAGCGATTTGCCCACGCAAGGCCTTAACCAAACCATCGAGGGCAAGCGGTATGAACTGCGGATTTTTGAGCGCCACAAGCTGTAAGCTGGCTGGTGTTTGTTCGGCATCATGGAGGGCGCGCTGTATGTCGCCGTCGATAGCGAGTACCTCACCCAAAAGCGTTCGGCCTTTGTAGCCTGTGTGCTGGCACGCGTCACAGCCCTGTTTATGCGATTTCCATAAGTGCGTAATGCCGTGTTCGGTGCTACTTA
>Ga0157374_10003896_pt1 | contig 12530 bp, 8 predicted proteins | sample M25metaG_FD_115308 | JGI IMG/M metagenome (GOLD analysis project Ga0157374, IMG submission 115308) | Miscanthus rhizosphere microbial communities from Kellogg Biological Station, Michigan, USA - M2-5 metaG | ecosystem: Host-associated > Plants > Roots > Rhizosphere > Soil | place: USA: Michigan...
GTCTTGCCTTCGCCTGTCGCCATTTCTATCAGGCGACGATCGAGCATGAGCCAAGCCGCGAGGAACTGAGTGTCATGCAACGTAATACCCAACTCCATTTGCATACAGGCATCGATCAATGCGAACGCTTCGGCAACACGCTCCGTAGTAAAACCCTCCACTGCTAATCTGCCGCGCAAACGTCTAGCGCTAACCGCAACAAATTGAGAACCGCTGCCATCGATTTTCGCGCGCTTATCCAGGACATCTTTTATAAAGCGCTTTTGTTTGGCGCGCGATGGTGTTTTCACCGCTAATAATTGCGCGCGCAGCATTTCCGCCGGATAAAAAGGCCACGGTTCATGCTTATGAATCCGCTCAGGATAGCGCCCAAATTTGGCGCCGGGCCGGGGAATCAGCAAGGCTTCTTCCATCAGTATCCCTCCCTTCTCAGTAACTTGAGGAATATTTGTCTAATATGCCAAACCACCGTTTCCATCAGCGGCTTAGCATCATGTTCGAAACGAATATGAGCACGTCCACCTAAACGCTGCACATCTCGTTTCGGCAATTGCACATCGACTAAAAAAACGGGGTCCAATGTACTCAGACCCTCACGATCGGCTGGATCGGTAACGAATTCACCGCCTGCCCTATCGCCTAATGCGGCACTGGGTAATTGCTTAGTAGCGGCTGGCACTTCACGAACCAGACGCCCATCAAAACGTTCTCCTTGCGCTTCAGAAAGACGTACGGAAACGGTCTTCACACCGGCCTTGATGCGCCCTTCGTCATCTTGCGTAACCACAGCGCGCACTGTCGTGACATCATTCGAAATAACATACGCGAGCAAAGTACCTTTCTGCACATGTCTGCCTATCTCATCATCGCGATGGGGCAACACGAATACACCGTCGGTTTCCGCGCGCAACGTCAGTTCATCCATCTGTTCATCCAACTGCGCTAAATCACTTCGCAGACGATCCAATTGATGCGCTGCATTTCTGGATCGTGCAGATTCGATCAAGAGATTGCTGATTTGCTCAGTCTCTTGGCCGGCGATCTTCGCTCTCAACCGCTGCCTTTCCGCCAATAGAGACGGCTCGTCCATGACGATCAGCGCATCGCCTTTGCTCACCTGCTGACCATCGCGCGCCAATATTTGAATAATTTGTCCTGCGCTTTTGCTGCGTATCTGCGCTTGCTCAGGCGTCCACACCAAACCGGATGCAACGGTACTGCTAGGAATAGGAAGCCAAATAAAAGCAGCGATCAAAATCGCCAATACGCCAACTGCACGGAACATCGGTTGCCACCGGCGCTGCCCCGGTCTAACGGGCGATGTGACGACACGCAAGCCTTTCCAGATGGGACGGGCAATCAAGGTTGTGGTCATCCATATGATAGTTACCAATGCCAATAAGGCCGATTTAGCGGCTACCCATTGCACGATGACGACAGAAATGAAAAGACGATAAATCCAAGAAGCAGGCGCGTATAAAAATAACCAGAGACGCTCGGTTCCCCGTTCGGATGGGCTATCGATACCAGATATGCCTAAGATATAGCGATGCGAAAATCCACTCCATAAACGCTGGCTGCGCGAAGCGAGATTGGGAAGCTCAAGCAAATCACACATGATGTAGTAACCGTCGAACCGCATCAGCGGATTAGCGTTGAATATCACAGTCGACAAACCGCCGACGGCCATGGCAACAAATGCGATGTCGCGTACAAGTCCCGATTCGACCGCTCCCCAAACGAATAAAGCCGCTGCGGCAATGGCAAGCTCTACGATGATGCCGGCGGAGCTAACGGCGATGCGTTGCCATTTTTCAGGAAACACCGTTGCAGAAGATGCATCGACATAAGGTGCCGGCATTAGCAAGAAGAAAGCGACGCCGCTCTCCTTGACCTCACCTCCCCAATGCCGCACGGCAAATGCATGACCTAGCTCGTGCAATGCTTTTATCACCGGATAAAGACACCACACCAACAACAAATAACGTGGCGTAAGCATATGGATAGCGGCATAAGCGCGTATCGAATCCCACTCCATCGCCGCGCGCGCCAATGCCCAGCCGACGAGCACGAGCCACAATAGCCCCACAAACGGTTGAAATAAGACGGCACGTAAAGGTTGCAGCCGATTCAATAAATTCGCCGGATCGAATAGCCTTACTTTGAATGCAAACGGATTTAGCGCCGCACTCAGTTCCTGCCTACGCCGATTATTATCGGCTTCCTGCAAAGCCGGCCAGTCGGGTGGCGTATCGAAAAGAAGGAAGCCGGCGTCGGTAAGTTGGGTAAGCAAAATGATGACTTCGTCTTGAGTCGGCGCTTCGTCGCCCCATTTATGCTGCAAGCCGTTCCACAACGCATCAAGGGTTTGCTGTCCATCTAATCGCGCGATGAGTTCGTATGCTTTGCGGTTCAGGCGATAATGACGACCACTTACCGGATGAGTGAAAAGGAACCACTCCTCCATTCGCACGATTTGCCTTTGCAAAGAAGCGCCGGGTTGTATACGGGGACGGAGGTTTCCGATCCGATACCAATGCGTGCTGTATAGAGATCGGCTGTCCGTCATCCCAGCTTACTCCATACGATGTAGGTCAATGAATGCCAGGCGCGCGCAATCCATTTCCAGGCTGCGGGCCGCGTGTTGGTCCCTATTTTTGCGGTTCCTTTCAAGCCTGGCATCAATTTGGCGACATCTGATTCGATCACCGCCTCTACTTCAAAAATGTTAGCGCCATTGGAAGCCGAGGCCAGCGGCGTCATGCGAACGACGCGGATGGGAAAGCGTTCATCTGGAAATGCAGCGAGTACGAGCGTGCCGTGCTGATCGATACGCACATCGGAAATATCGCGCTCATCGACTTCGATGATCACTCTGAATTCCGGGCCTTCCGATAGCGTCAACAGCGCATCGCTACGTTTCAACGGCGCACCTAATAATTGCTGCAAATCACCTTTGATAACCACACCGTCAAAGGGCGCGCTTAACTTGGTATAGGTGAGCTGTTGATCCAACAATTCCAATTGCGCATTGATCTCATCCAGCTTTGCACGGCTTAGCGCCGCTTGCGTCCTATCACCCTTCACCATCGCTTCGGCGAGCGAGTTTTCGTTCTGGGCCACTTCTGCTTGAAATTGCCGGCGCTGTGAACGCAGTGTGTCATCGTTAAGTTCGGCAAGCACGTCGCCGGCCTTTACTCGATCACCAGGACGCACATGCGCCTCTTTGAGATAACCATCTATCGGTGCGCTAATGACTCGTTGCTTCAATGCTTCAAGCCGTGCCTCGCCTCCAACATGGTTAGGAATCGGCACAGCAACCAAACCCAACACAGCAACCAAAAAGGTCAGCATCGCAATCAGCCGAAAACGCTGTGAAGGCTTGTTTCGCAATCCAAAGAGGCCATCGCGTAAATAACCAAAGGCACGCGACCACAATGGTTTTTGCAAGCGCCATTTATATTCCAATGCCGGCGCCACATCGGCCGCCAACTTTTCGACAAGCGCCACATCGCTCGCGTCGAATGCATTACTGTGCCGGCCTTCTAAGGTAATCGCTCCTATCAATCGTTCATCGTTCATCAAGGGAACCGTCAAGATCCGCGACATGCCATTGCGACGCGCTAATTCCGTATGGGCGACAGTGATGTGGGGAAATGCGCTGGCCGGTTGCGGAAAAACAAGCGAAATGCCTTGTAGCGCCGCTTCTTCCATGGCCGCCGCCACTTCGGGCAATACGGATCGGTCTATGCGCTGATAGTGTTGGGATACCGCAGCCACTCGAATGCTTCTGCCGGTAAGGAATCCGATAGAAGCCCGATCGCAGGAGAACAAAGTAGCCAATTCTGATAGAAAAACTGTAGCCGCAGCTGTGAACTCTTCATGAACGAGCACAGGACGCAGCAATCTAGGCACTTGCGCATCTAGACTGGCGCCGAGGGGGGATGCCGAATGCAGCTTGTTATCCAAGACTATAAATTCCATTCCGCAAGTTGCAATTGAGTACTTAGTTCCGCAGACACGAACTAACGTACCGATTGTCATCGATCCCGTCGCCGGATTCTAAAAAGCCGAAAACCTACTTATTTAAGCCCATTGAATCCATGGTGGGGTCCAATAACCAGGTTTCAAAAAGGCAAGAAGATTCGAAGAAGGCCATTATGAATAGCCTCTCCTCGCCCGGACCGATATCCATTCTGAGCATCAGTCATGCCAACTTAATCAGGCAAATTAAGTAGCTGATTGATTGATCTTTTATTTCAAGAAAGCAAGCCCTTGGGAGTCTTGCATTTCAAATTTGCAAGATTGATCCAATCTAAACCACACATTAGTGAGAGATCAGCGATTGGCACGCAGGAGGGGAAAGGATAAATCGGCGCTAAATACATTCATGTGTCGCCGGACGACTACGGATTACTGATCGTGGAGCCCGTGTGATTATTTACACAGGCTCTTACGTTTTACGTGACACTGACAATAAACGCGGTAATTCGGCGTGTAGCGAATTACCGACGTTGTGATAAAACTAAAGCGAAATTTTCCGCCGCAGGGTTCCATGCGACTATGCGGCATTGAAGATCGGTTTCGATTACCGCAAGCGGTGTTTGCTCGATATATCTCGCCAATCCACTAGCCTGCTACTTCGCAGCGTTTTCGACGTGCGCTCACCTCCCGTTGTAATCGAGTATTAGCACGCTAGAGTCATTCCTACGATTGCGACAAACCATTCAACAACGAGAAGGTTTCAAAGCGAAGTTGCAAAGACTCCGCCAGGGTTTTACTACATCGAGCTGCAGCAGCCATTAACACAATGTGTGAACACAGCCGATGAAAAGCGTACCAATCAAACTGAGTTGAGCCAATCGGTACACCATGGCCACTTTATTCGCATAAAGCAATGTAGCAAGAGACTGCAACTCGGTTGAAACTTCAGTCGCTGTACACAGCACTTGCGGCAGCGCAGCCATATGCGTAATTTTGGATTATTGTGATTTATCGACTAGCGTTACGCGAGTACCAAGCCATAACTTGCCGGTGCAATCGTACCTCTCGTCGAATGACTTTTCGCCGTTATCGGCTCATACGCTCGATCACCTTAAGAATAGCCGAAGAGTCCAATTCGCCATCTCCGCTACCCATTAGCGCATTGAGATGTTGCGCGGCAACGCTAGCCCCCGGTAACGCCAGTCCGAGTTGATGCGCCGCTTGCAACACGATGTTCATATCCTTTTGATGCAAACGAGTCTTGAACCCTGGGCTGAAGTCATGATCGAGCATGCGTTTACCGTGCACCTCCATGATTTTGCTACCGGCAAAACCACCCATTAGCGCATCGCGGACTTTGGCTGGATCTACACCATTGCAACGAGCGAAGGTGAGTGCCTCCGCAACCGCTTCAATGGTGACCGCGACAACGATTTGATTGCAGGCTTTAGCAACTTGTCCCGCGCCGTTTTCACCGACCAGCGTAATGGTTTTACCCATACACTCGAATAACGGCCTGACTCGCTCGAACACTATCGCTTTACCACCTACCATAATGGTGAGCGTTCCATTGATCGCGCCGACTTCTCCACCCGACACCGGGGCGTCGAGCATGTCGATGTTTCGCGCCGTTAAATCCATCGCCATTGCTTTTGTGGCCATGGGCGAAATGGTGCTCATATCGACAATGACAGAGCCGGGTTTCGCGCCATGAATCAAGCCGCGTTCACCTAAAATTACATCTTCCACCGCAGCAGTGTCAGACACCATGACGAACATGACATCCGATTGGGCAGCCACTTCCTTAGCTGACGAACACACGGCCGCCCCGGCATCCTTCAATGCCTGCATCGATTCTGCGCGGCGGGCATAAACCGATAATTTATAGCCGCCTTTGATCAAATTAAGTGCTTGCGGACGCCCCATAATACCGAGGCCGACAAATCCCACGCTTATAGTCATTTGCTTCTCCACGAATTAGGGCGGATTTCGACTTAATGTACGGTATCGTTGATTTGCCACCAGTACCGGAAACGCCACGGAGCAGCATCATACTCTTGACTGGAACTATGAAACCAGAGGAAAACAGATGGCGAAACACCGACACGATACAAACCGTGGAGAATTAATACAGACTTGTGATCTACTCAAAACGAGAACGGCTGCGAGTGGAAGTCCTCCAATCGCAACCGCTTTAGAAATATCTATTCAGAAATGCCTTATGTCGAACCTGCGACGGAATTGCTCGCCATGCGCGTTTCGAGCCATTTTTTAATTCGAATAGCATCTGCAATACGGGAATATTTCCCCCACGCATCGAGCAATACGATAACGAACGGACGAGCCCCGATGGATGTTTGCATCACTAGACATTGCCCGGATTCATTAATAAAGCCGGTTTTTTGAAGTCCGATATGCCAGCCCGAATTCTTCACCAACATATTGGTATTGTTGAAGGCAACAGTACGGCCGGAATCCGGTATCGTCAGCATAAGACCCGGTGTCGTGGAATATTCGCGAATGAGCGGATGTTGATAGGCCGCCTGCACTAATTTCGCAAGATCAGCGGGCGACGAAACATTCTGCGAACTCAAGCCGCTGGAATCGGCAAAGTGCGTCTGCGTCAAACCTAACGTTTGAGCTTGCTGATTCATCAACGCTACAAATGCCTGTGTTCCACCAGGCGCTGAACGAGCAAGTGCTGCCGCTGCCCGATTTTCCGAGGCCATCAATGCGAGACGCATCAAATCGCCGCGGCGAATCGTGGTGCCGACAGCCAACCGAGACCGAGTATTACGCAAGGTATCGACGTCTTTCGCGTCAATAGTAACCGGCTCTTCCATATCCAATTTGTTTTCCATGACAACCAAGGCTGTCATTAATTTGGTAATGGATGCGATTGGCTGAACGGTATCGATATTCTTGGTGTAGACCGGTTGTCCGGTCACTTGGTCAAATACCAAAACGGAATTGGACCTCAAATTAAGATGCGCTGGATCAGCCGAACTGGCCAGCGACACATGATGAAAATTGCCGGAGGTACGCCGAACGCCGCTCTTTTTGGCCTTCTTTTTCTTATGGACAACTTTATGGACCGATTGTGTATCAGCGGCAGAGGCAAAAGCCGGCGCAAACGCTATTGCTGCGCTCAGGACTAAAGACTTCCACATGATTCCCCTCACCCTTCCTGATTGACTGCACTTGTTAACCATATCGGCAAAACGCCGAATTTCATTAGCACTAAAGATAACAAAATTATGAAGATAAGTGTTATTTATTATGTAATAGCTTAACTTATTGTGAACCACTTCACCTTTTCCGGCTAAGCATGCATCGAACATCTTCGATGCAATTCCCCACCATTATCGGCAAATTAAGCGATCTTGTCGCCTTTTGACGACAATGCGGTCTAATTACCTCGCTTACAATGGCTAATTTCTTTGAATTGGGTAAAACAGAAAAAGGTGTATTTAGGCGGGTGTTCGTTCGACGACGACCTGTTGGGACTCTTCTTGCTGTTGCAATGCCCACATGTGCCGATAGACGTTGCCTTGAGCCAATAACCCACGATGGGTGCCCCGCTCAACAATCTTGCCGCCCTCCATCACAAGAATTAAATCGGCATCTACCACGGTGGACAAGCGGTGAGCGATTACCAGTGTGGTCCTATTTTCGGCCACTTGCCGCAGCTCTCCCTGAATAATTTTTTCCGTGCGGGAATCTAGCGCCGAAGTCGCCTCATCAAAAATCATCACACCGGGATTCTTTAATACCGTACGAGCAATGGCCACCCGCTGCTTTTCGCCGCCAGAAAGCTTCAAGCCACGCTCACCAACCATGGTTTCAAATTTATCCGGTAATGACTGCACGAAGTCATAAATATGGGCAGACTTCGCTGCTCGAATAATTTCTTCTTCCGATGCATCCGGGCGACCGTAGGCAATGTTGTACCAAATGGTATCGTTGAACAGAACGGTATCTTGAGGCACGATGCCGATCGCTTGCCGCAAACTGGCTTGCGTGACCTTACGTATATCTTGCCCGTCGATCAAAATGCAGCCACCGCTTACGTCATAGAAACGAAATAACAACCGCGCCAGCGTCGATTTGCCTGCGCCGGAAGTACCTACCACCGCCACCTTATGGCCGGCAGGCACATCGAAACTGATCTTCGATAATATTTCCCGGTTAGGGTCATAGTGAAAATCGACCTGCTCGAAGCGAATCGAAGCACCATTTAACATTAGCGGTTTCGCCCCTGGCTCATCGTCTACTTCTTTATGTTCGGCCAAGAGCCGGAACATTTTTTCCATATCGGCCAATGACTGCTTGATTTCACGATAGATGACGCCGAGAAAATTCAATGGAATATAAAGTTGAATGAGCAAAACATTCACCAACACCAAATCGCCGACCGTCATAGAACCACCGACCACACCGTTTGCCGCTAGCACCATCAACGACGTTACCGCTGCGGCAATAATGAGTGCCTGCGTAATATTGAGAAATCCAAGCGAAGTCTGGCTTTTTACCGAAGCGCTTTCCCAGCGCCGCAGGCTTTCGTCATAACGGCTGGTTTCGAAGTCTTCATTATTAAAGTATTTGACCGTCTCGTAATTCAGCAAACTATCGATAGCGCGCGTATTGGCTTTAGAGTCGAGCTCATTCATGGTCCGACGAAAATGAGTACGCCATTCGGTAATCATTACCGTTAGCGATATATAGACGATCAAAGCGCCTAAAGTAATGACAGCAAACCAAATGCTATACCGTTTAACCAGAATAATGCCTACCAACACAATTTCGAACAGTGTCGGAACAATACTAAACAACGCAAAGCGAAGCAGACTTTCGATACCACGCGTACCTCTTTCGATATCGCGTGACATGCCACCGGTTTGCCGCTCTAGATGAAACCGCAAACTCAATGCATGCAAATGGCGAAATGTTCTTAACGCCACATTACGAATCGACCGCTGCGCTACTCTGGCGAAAATAATATCGCGTAACTCGGCAAACAACGTACTAGACAGTCGCAGCAAACCATAGCCGATCAACAAAAACACCGGTAATAGCAGTGGTGCTTTACGCGGATCGAGAGCATCGACGATTTCCTTTAACACCAACGGCACGCCAACGTTAGCGAGCTTTGCGGTGAAAAGACAAATAAGCGCCAATGCGACTCGGCCGCGAAACTGCCACAAATAAGGAAATAAACTTTTGATGGTGCTCCAATCGCCTTTTATAGGAGGCGATGTGCTTGTCGGTGTGTACTGGCTTCGAGAGGAACGACGCATGAGAATGTTTACGGAACCGCTAAAGTAATGGATGAATTGGTTATGCGCTCTAATAAACGCTACTTAACAATAATGAGGGCGCACGCAGATAAACCGTTTCGCTACCTTCGGTCAGTTTGACGATCGTGTCTACTTTCATGCCATCTTTAAAAGAGTCCCGACAACCGCGCCCGACAACCGCGCCCGACAACTCTTTTGCCATCGCCGAGATCCTGCACATCGATCGAGCTGATGGAGCCTGCCCACCATATGCCATTTGAATGTACCCACACTTCGGTAATCGACACACCGGTCAAAGCGCTTTTATTTTTACTCGTCAATGTCACCGGCACAATCAAGCCGCCTGCCGACTTGCAATTTTTATCAGGTATGCCTGGCATTGCGTTCAAGTAGGCGCCGGACGTAGCAGAAATTTTTTTCCCTTTTAACGTGACTTCGGTGGGAGCGGCCAATAATTGCGCCTTGGTCGAATCAGCATTACCGGATGTAAACCCGACGTTTTTTTGATCGACTACAGAAGAAATCGGTTTATCGATACTGGCGCCTTCCGATTCGCCGAGACCAAAGAATATACAGCTTGTCACAAGTACCACAAGCACATTGATGCGCATTGCCATATCTCCTCGGACGGAAATGGGAATAAAAGCCCTCAATAATTAAGGGCGACATATCGTCGCCCTTTGCCGGCTTTGCCGATAAATCAAAGCGCCTCGAATATTCCGGCAGCGCCCATACCAGTGCCTACACACATAGTGACCATGCCATATTTCAGCTTGCGACGACGCAGGCCATGCACAACGGTCGCGGAGCGAATTGCGCCGGTTGCCCCCAATGGATGACCAAGCGCGATGGCGCCGCCTAATGGATTTATTTTTGTCGCATCAAGGCCAAGATCATTGATCACCGCCAGCGATTGCGCAGCAAATGCTTCGTTCAATTCGATCCAGCCGAGATCTTCGGCTTTCAACCCAGCTTGACGAAGCGCCAAAGGAATAGCCTCTTTCGGACCAATACCCATAATCTCGGGCGGCACACCGCGAACGGCAAAAGTGACGAAACGAGCCAACGGTGTCAGGTTATATTGTTTAAGAATTTTTTCCGAGACGATAATCAATGCACCCGCGCCATCGGAGGTCTGCGAACTATTGCCGGCGGTAACGGAGCCTTTTGCAGCAAATACCGGACGCAATTTTGCAAGTGCTTCGAGCGAAGTATCAGCGCGCGGTCCTTCGTCGAATTCGATTCGCCGGGCTTTCAATTCGATTTCACGATTGACAAGATTCGGCAATCGATCGGTTATTTCAAACGGCGTAATTTCATCGCTGAACTCGCCGCTTTGTTGTGCGGCAATCGCCTTCTGATGCGACGACAATGCAAACTGATCCTGCGCTTCTCGGGAGATCTTCCATTGTGCTGCCACTTTCTCGGCCGTCATGCCCATTCCATAGGCAATGCCGACATTCTCATCTTTGAAAATCGCCATGTTCATCGATGGCTTATTGCCCATCATCGGCACGTAACTCATGGACTCGGTTCCCGCAGCGATTATTACGTCGGCTTCGCCGACGCGAATACGATCAGCCGCCATTGCTACAGCGCTAAGGCCGGATGCGCAAAACCGATTGACCGTGATACCACCCACCGTTTGCGGCAAACCGGCAAGCAGCACGCCGATTCGAGCCACGTTCAAACCTTGCTCGGCTTCCGGCATAGCGCAACCTACGATGGCATCTTCGATTGCCTTGGGATCGAGGTTCGGTACTTGAGCCACTGCCGACTTGATGGCGTGAACCAACAAGTCATCGGGCCGCGTGTTTTTAAAGCTGCCTTTGGGCGCTTTGCCGATCGGTGTGCGGGTTGCAGCAACGATATAGGCATCTTGAACTTGTCTTGCCATGACGGTCTCCTTAATTGCGCACCGGCTTGCCGGTTTGCATCATGCCCATGATTCGTTCCTGGGTTTTTGGATTGTCGACCAATGAAATAAACGCTTTGCGCTCCAAATCGAGCAGCCATTGCTCATCAACCATACTGCCCGGCTCCACATCGCCGCCGCAAATGACTTCCGCGATCTTCATTGCTAATGCGTAATCGTGCGCAGAAATAAAACCACCGTCGCGCATATTGATCAATTGTGCGCCGATGCTCGCAATTCCCGATCGGCCCGCGACCGGTATCGCCTGCAGCTTGAGCGGCGGACGATAACCGGCCTCTGCCATTGCGCGAGCTTCCTGCTTCGCCACATAAAGCAATTCATAACTATTGAAGACGATGGTGTCGGCTACAGACAAATAACCCATTTGCTTTGCTTCGGCTGCCGACTTGGACACGTTCGCCATCGCTGCGTTCTGAAAATAATTTTTTATGAAGTCGAGATAATTAGTCGAACCGATAGCTTGCGCGGCAGATGCGGCACGCACAGCGCCTTCTTTAAGACCGCCACCCGCCGGAATAAGACCGACGCCCACTTCAACGAGACCAATGTAAGACTCCAAATGCGCCACGCGCTTAGCGCAATGCAGTTGCAATTCGTTACCGCCCCCCAGCGCCATGCCCGATACAGCGGCAATCACCGGAATGCCGGCATATTTCACCCGCATCATTGTGTTCTGAAACCGCGCGACGATCGGCTCGATGGCTTTCGCGCCACCCGTCATGTAAGCCGGTAGTAGCGCCTGCAAATCGGCGCCGACGGAAAACGGTTCGTCGGGCGACCAGATAACTAAACCACGATACGCCGCTTCAGCCATGTCGATGGCCTTGTTAAGACCATCCAGCACACCCGGCCCTATCGAATGCATCTTGCTCTTCAACGACAAGATGAGAACGTCATCGCCGGTATGCCAAATACGTACTGAATCATCCTCATGTACCGTGGTACCGCCCTTCTTCGCATCACCTGAACTGTCGCCTAAGAGCGGCGCCCGGAATAGCTGGCGGGAATACACCGACAAATTGGAACGAGGCACATAGATTTGCTTAGCGGGCGACCAGGAACCCTCAGGCGCATGCACGCCGCTACGCCCATCGAACACCCATTCGGGAAGCGATGCTTTAGAAAGCGCTTTATCTTGTTCGATATCTTCCTTGACCCATTGAGCAATTTGCTGCCAGCCCGCGGCTTGCCATGTTTCAAACGGTCCCGTGGTCCAACCGAATCCCCAACGCAATGCAAAGTCGATATCGCGAGCGTTATCGGCAATCGATTCCAAATGCACGGCGATGTAGTGGAACGTGTCGCGGAAAATA
>Ga0157374_10003899_pt1 | contig 12527 bp, 9 predicted proteins | sample M25metaG_FD_115308 | JGI IMG/M metagenome (GOLD analysis project Ga0157374, IMG submission 115308) | Miscanthus rhizosphere microbial communities from Kellogg Biological Station, Michigan, USA - M2-5 metaG | ecosystem: Host-associated > Plants > Roots > Rhizosphere > Soil | place: USA: Michigan...
CACCGCTCATTAATTCCACCGCGATGTCCACCAAATGCGTAAAGATCATCTGGATGTAACTTCAGTCTCCGACCTGGGATCATGAACGATCTGGGCACCCAGCATGGAGCCAGTCTTAGGATTCCCCCACCTGCCTTAACTGCTTCTTCTACATTTGTACGATTTAGCATTCCTATCCTCTACAAAATTACCCATTGCGGACAAAGTGGTGAACCATCACTTGCTCGCAAGCTAAAAACTAGTGCTCAATTCCGATACCGAACGAATAGAGCGTGTTGTCGTGAGTGACGAAAAAGACGTGACCATCCCCAACCGAGATACCTGCCATGTGCGCATAGGTTGGAATCGACTCGCCACTCGTATAAAGCTCCTTACCGGTAGCAGTATCAAGAACAAATAGCTTCGCATGTGTCGAGGCATTGCCCTGAGACAACGCGACAACAAAGCCATTGGCAATCACAGGCGGTGTCGGTGAGACAAAGTCACGAGAAACCCACTGCGGAGTCAATGACATCTTGCCGCCTTCTTCATCAATCTTGAAGGCCACGATGCTCCCATGAGATGAAGCCCCGTTCGTTGTTCCGAACTTCGCACCACCTTCTACTGCTCCTGCAATCGAAGCAAAAACCCAAGCCGTACCCGTACTGTCCTGCCAAACTGCAAGAGCTGTCGGTAAATCACTCTTTGCCTTCGAAACAGGGGCAGTCTGTGCCAGTGCGGTCTTGTGATCCGATCCGCCGAGCGAAGCACTATCCAACAAAACAAAGCTGCCGTCCTTACCGGGAGCAACCAGCAACTTCTTATCCTTATATGTAAAAGCAACCGGCGTAACACTCTTCAGATCGGAGCCCGCTGTGTACCAGTCCTTCACTTTGCCATCGGGAGAAAGGGCAACAATGCTGTTAGCGTATATGCCCGCCGAAGCATCGTCGCTTCCCTTGCCCGTTACAACGTACGCGACGCCGTCGCCCAGTGTCGGACCGAGTGCAGCAACCTGTGGAACAGCTTTCGTCTTATAGCTCGATACCGGATAATCCGGTGCGCTTACATTGATGGAATAAAGCGCGTTCTCCGTGCCTGCACATCCAGCACTCGTTACGGTGTAGAGAATCTTGGATCCAAAACCCAATCCGTTGGAGATTCCCGCAGCGCCAGGCACAAACTTCACAGGAGGACCATAGTCTGCTCCCGTCGTAATCACCTGCTCATGCAGCATTCCGTCGGGAGTTAGAACGTACACCCCTTTGAACCCAAAGCCACCGCCGCCAGCAGCAATGCCGATTCGGCGTTGTGCGGCAGGAACCAAAGGCTGAGGCACCGGCGGTGGCGTACCCGGCGCTCTACGTGCTCCAAAGTTAATCACCAACGGTGGTTCCATTGTCATAGGCAGGTTCGACTTACCGCAAGGAGTGGGCGCGACATCATAGTGCTTCTCCCAAAGCATCTTTCCCAGCTCCGAATCGACCGCATACAGATTCTGCGAATCGGTCCAGGTGACAAAATCCTTGAAGCCCTGCGCGTTTATAAGCCGGAAGATCAGCAGTGGCTCACTGTATGACCGAAAATCACCTGCGTCCTTGCCCAGCTTCAGCTTCCACAAAAACTTGAAGTCCTTCGCCAGCGACTCCTTCGTAATAGCGTTCTCGTTCTTCTGTACGCCGGCTCTTCCGGCATCATTACGATATGTCGTCCAGTTCCCTGCGTTTTGCGCATTGGAAACAGCCACTGAGAACAACGCACCTGCCACTGTCAGGCCGATCGATACCTTCGACGATCTTTTCATGCTGAAGTAATCCTCTTGTCCAACCCTGTCGAAACCTTGTCGCTCGAAATGCTTACTTGATACCGAAGCAGTAGATCGTTCCATCGAACGCGCCGAAGATGATCTTTCCGTTCGCAATCGACGGCCCCGCCTGGTGTAGGAACGAGGTCACCTGATCTCCGCTCGAGTAAAGCTCCTTACCCGTCTGCGCATCCAGGAGAAACAGCTTCGCCGGAACCGATCGCTTGATACGATCCGTCGCGCTGTACAGGCCGCCCTCGGCATCGTTTGTCTGTCCCGTAAATTCGCCGCCAGCCACCTCGATGACCACCCCATTCGCAACCACCGGAGGCTCTGCGGTAATCATGTCCGTCGACTGCCATACCGGAGTCATCACCGTCTTGCCGCTCTTCGCTTCGACCTTGAAGGCCAGCACGCCGCCATGCGGTGTGTCGCCGTAGTTGGTCGGGAACTTGAAGGTCGTTGGGCCGCCATTCGGAGCCAGCACCCACTGCGTTCCCTTCGCGTCCTTCCACGCTGCAAAGCTCCCCCACTGCCCTTCGGTTTGGAAGTTCACGTTCGCATTCGCGATCAGCTCCGACCTGTACATCGGCGTCATGTGGTTGGCTCCGCCCATCGACTTGCTGTCCATCAGGTAGAAGCGGCCTTCCTTGCCTCCACCAACAGCAATATCGCGACCTTTATAGTCAAACACTACCTGGGATGAGTTGATATCGAGATCGCGCTGCGTCAGCCACTTCCAATTCGAAGGTGTGAAATAGTCCTTCAGAGTCAGCGTGTCGTTCGAAAACTTGTACCCCTGGAACGTCGTCGCCAGCAGCCCTTTATCTGGATCATACGGATGGTCGCCCGAGGAGAAATAGATCATGCCATCATTTCCAATCGCCGGTCCCGCCGTACCCCACAGGCCGCCCTGTGGCGGCTGCGACTGCGTCACCTTCTTCGTTACGGTGTTGTAGGCATACAGCGCATTGGCTACACCGCCGCAGCCCTGTCCCGTGATCGTGTAAACCACGCCGTCCACGAGATTCAGACCGTACGGCTTGCCATAAACGCCTGCCAGAATCTGCACCGGGGCTTGCTTCTCATCGCCTGTCGATGGATCGAGAAACCGCATGTAGCCGTCCGGCGTGATGAGGTACAGAGTCCGCTCTCCCTGCCCCGCAGGTGTAATTACCGGGTTCGCCGCCAGCGCATTGGTGCAGATAAATCCGCGTCCTTCGCCATTCTCCTGCGGTTGGTCCGACGCCCACTTCAGTTTCTTTTCCCAGGCTAGCTCTCCCGAATCTACGTCGACAGCAAAGACCTGGTCCCGGCTGCCCGCAACCAGCGCCAGCGTCTTGACGCCGCCTTTGATCTGAATGCCGTTCACGATCAGCGGCTCGCGAAACGACTGCATGCCCATCGTCTTGTTATCGACCTTCACCTTCCACAGCAGCTTTACCTGCCCGGCATTCTGTGGAGTGATCTTCGTCTCATCGCGCTGCCACGCATCGCGAAGCTTGTTATAGCTGCTCGTCGTCCACTCGGCAGTCCCCGCCGATTGGCTAAACGCCGTCGCCTGGAAACCCGTGGCCAAACCAACGGCGATCATAAGTGCATATCCTGCTCTTCGCGGTAGACGAGCCGGCATTCCATGCTTTGATTCCACGAAACGAATCCTCCCCGAGGAAAAAATCTCTTTATCGGGCGCAACTTTGGAGGTTACAACAGGTGAATTGACAGCTAAGGACTCGGACATTGGCTTAAATATGAGACGTCTCATTTCGCGAGGATACTATCGAGACGAGACAAAAGCTGTCAAGCGTTTTTCTGACTCGCAACCGCGGGATCCGACCAAGAGGGCCCTGGCAGCCCCAGGCCATTTGAGTGTCGGGTATTGCGTCTCTTCCCAGACCCTTTTCCGTCTAACCAATTTCGTTACCATAAAACTGTCATGTGCCCGGCCCCGAATGTGAAAACAGTGATATCTCTGAATACCGCATCGCAATGTCCCGGCACGTTCCGACGACATACCCTGCGCCCAACGATCTTACTTGCCGCCAGTCTTTTCGCTTTCTGCGGCTGCCGCTCCACAGTGCAGGAAAAACCTGTGGGAGCACCGGTCGCGATTCAACCTCCATTCGGCCTTCCGCCTGTGCCTCTACCTGCGAACAACCCTCCCACGAGCCAAACCATAGCGCTCGGGCGGCGGCTTTTCTACGATCCTCGGCTGTCGAAGGACGATTCCCTCGCCTGTGCCACCTGCCACAATCCTTTGTTTGACTTCACAGACGGCCTCCGACTCTCGAAAGGTGTCGGAGGAGCGATCGGTATCCGCAACGCTCCAACCATCATCAATGTGGCTTATCAGCCACTTCAGTTTTGGGATGGCCGGGCAAACGATCTTGAACAACAAGCCGCCGCCCCAATCGCTGATCCGGTGGAGATGAACCAGCCACACAAAGTTTCGGTATCGAAGCTCGCAAAGGACCCCGTATACAGACGCATGTTCGCCGATGCCTTTGGCAGTGAAGACATAACCATCGGCCGTGTCGAGAAGGCTCTCGCCAGCTTCGAAAGAACAGTATTGACCGGCAACTCACCCTTCGATCGCTTTCAATACGGTGGCGATTCCAAGGCTCTCTCCCCTTCTCAAGCAAGAGGGCTCTCAATCTTTATTGATCCTCACAAGGGAAACTGTGCTGCATGTCACACGCTTGGCCCACAGTATGCTCTGTTTACCGATGGTAAGTTTCACAACATCGGCATAGGGGTCAACGATGATGGCAGCTTGAAAGACATCGGCCGTTATCATGAAACAACTGTCGAGTCCGACAGAGGGGCATTCAAAACGCCGACGTTGCGAAACATCGCAAACACTGCCCCCTACATGCACGATGGCAGCCTTCAAACGTTGCAACAGGTCGTAGATTTCTATGCCGGTGGAGGAAATTCCAACCCTTATCTCGATAAAGAGATCAAAGCAGTCCATCTCTCCGGGCAGGAGCGAACTGATCTAATAGAATTTCTGAAGTCTCTCAGCGGCGACCTTCCACCAAATGTTGGCCCGCCTGAGAAGAAATAAGCTGAGGTGCATTGCATGAAGGCCACTCGAACAATTGCATGTCTCTCGATGGCGCTTGCGCTGGTCGAATGTGGCTGCTCGCCCAAAACTCCGCCCAGCGCTGTTCAGGAGAGCCCGCAAAAGCCAACGGTTTCTTACTTCAAAGTAGACCCCGCCACTGCTGGATCGATCAGCGGAAAAGTGCTGTACGCAGGCAAAAAGCCGACGCCAAAGCCGATCGACATGAGTGAAGATCCAGCCTGCGTCGCTGCACATCACGGCAAAGCATTCGACGAATCGCTTCTGGTCGGCCCTGACCATTCCTTAGCAAATGCCTTCGTTTACATAAAGAGTGGACTTGAAGGAAAGGCATTCGAGGTCCCATCAACCCCAGTCGTCATCGATCAGCGTGGGTGCTGGTTCCGTCCACACTTGCTTGGTGCTCAGACAAATCAGGTCATTCAGATCGTAAACTCTGATCCGGTCACTCACAACATACATCCCATGGCGGAGCTGAATCGCGAATGGAACCATAGCCAGGGACCCGGGGACCCAGCTCTCAGTAGAAAATTCACCAAGGCCGAGGTGATGATCCCCGTCAAATGCAATATCCATGGGTGGATGCATTCATACCTCGGCGTCCTCGATCATCCCTATTTTGCAGTAACGAAAGAAGACGGAACATTTCAAATCCCGGATCTTCCTCCCGGTACCTACACCGTTGCCGTGTGGCAGGAAAAGCTCGGGACGCAGGAACAGCAGCTAACGATTGGACCCGGCAAACATGAAGTCGCCGAATTTACTTTCAAGGGGAACAAATGACGCGCATCACTTCAAACGCTCGGTGGCTGATTATCGGATTTGTCCTTTTAGCCGGCTGCAAATCACAAGACAACACTTCACCGAAACAGGAAGTTGTCACTCCTACCGCATCTGGTTCCCCAAAGATCTACGTGACCAATGAGGTCTCTGGCGATCTCACGATCATCGACAGCGGGAACTGGAATGTCCTGAAGACCGTACCGCTCGGCAAGAGACCCCGCGGCATCCACGCGAGCCCCGATCAAAAGACTCTCTACGTCGCTCTAAGCGGAACGCCAATTGCCGGCCCCGATGTAGATGAAAGCACTCTACCGCCTCCCGACAAAAGCGCTGATGGAATTGGTATCTTCGATGTTGCTTCAGGCAAGATCGTCAAGGTTATCCCTGGGGGTTCGGACCCTGAGAACTTTGACATCAGTCTGGACGGAAAACAGCTTTACATCTCCAATGAAGATATCTCTGGTGTCAGCATTCTTGACATTGCATCTGGCTCAATCGTAAAGACACTCAAAATCGGCGCACAGCCTGAAGGAGTCAAGAGAACCCCGGACGGAAAGCAGGTGTACATAACTTCCGAAGAAGCCGGTGAGATCGCCGTGCTGGATCTGGCTGCTGGCAAGATCGTCTCAACCTTCAAGGTAGGACACAGACCTCGAACCGTTGCCTTTATGCCTGATGGAAAACGCGCTTATATCAATGCAGAAAACGACGGTACAGTCGTCGTCGTAGACACGCAGAAGCACAAAGTGACTAAGACGATCCAGCTTGGCCAGCCCGGACAGGTCAAGCCAATGTCCGTCCTGCTTTCTGCTGATGGAACGAGGCTCTACGTCAGCACCGGCCGCGGCCATAAAGTATTCGTACTCGACACAACAACGGACACCGTTCTCAGTTCAGTCGAAGTTGGTCAGCGTCCGTGGGGCATTGCCCTTTCACCAGACGGAAACACACTCTACTCTGCCAATGGCCCCTCCAACGATGTCACGGCGGTTGCCCTGCCAGCGGCAACAGTCATCAAGAAGGTAAAAGCAGGAACCGGACCCTGGGGACTCGTCGTACTGCCAAACTAAACTGGCTTGGCGGTATGAAAATACTTCTGGTATGCGGCGATCCAGTTGGTTGAAATATCGCGCTGCGCCTCAGCAAGGTCGAGCTTGCGTTCACAAACCATTCGGTGCAGGTGGCGCTCTAGTGCATCTTTGGCCTCAGCATTCCACTCCGCCGAGTTATATGGCTGAGGCCAGAGATTGTGAATATCGTTCGTCCCGCCAAGCTGTGGATTGATCAGATAATCCACTTGGAAGTCTTTGCGCTGACGAGCAGACGGCACTCCATATTCGTAAAAGACCTTCTTCTGCATCGATGGAGGCACGGCCGGATCTAAGTCTTCATCGCTCTCAGATTCACATATCTCCGTGAGGCTCACCTGCCGCACAACCCCAGGTGTCAGGCTCTTATCTGGCAGATCTGTAATCGTTCGAATGCCTGAGAGCTTCCCCACCCAGTTGCCATGACTAAGCACGGCCATTCCTACAGCAACGACTGCAACCGAGGCGGCATATCGTAGTAGCTGCGTTCGATTTGCAGAACGGCTTAGCCAGGTTTGTACAGATTTGTGTGATCCAATCTGGGTCTCCATCAACTTCGACTTCAGCAGAGAATTTGCCTGCTCTCGGCTATACACAGGCTGCCCTGCGTTCGAAATTGCACCCCGCAGTTGGGCCAGTCTGGCATTCATCGCTGACAACATCTGACTACAGTCTTCGCATTGCTCGACATGCAGTTCCACATCGGCTGCCTCTGGGGAAGACAGCTCTCCATCAATAAACCGTATGGCCTCAAGCTGATGGATGTGACGGGTATTTTGCTGCATCATCACTCCTTTACGACAACTAACCTAAAACAGCCTGCTAAGAGAGCGGGAAAGAGATTTGTGTACCGATCCAAGAGAGATAGTCAACACGCTTGCAATCTCTCGATATTTAAGTCCTTCCGATCGCAGCTGAAGGCAAAGACGATCTATTTCAGGAAGCGCGAGAAATATACTACGGAGCCTCCGTTGACGCTCATCGAAAATGACCTCATCTTCCGGGCTGAATATATCTTCGGCGACAAGCTCGTGTTCTCTTCCGTCTCGGATGAGTTCATCGCCGTGAGATTGAACTCTGCGCTTCAAAGCTAGGCGATGCGTGACCCGAAATATCCAGCCCGGCAGATTATTGCGTGGTCGTTCAGCCCGAAGATGCTTGAAGAGGGCCAGGAACACCTCCTGAATCACATCTTCGGCATCGTGTGGCTTAAGTCCAAGCGAAGCGGCATACCGCAGAAGACGTATACGAAAAAGGTCGTGAAGGTTCAGAACCTCATCTTCAGGTGACCTCGCACTCGTAGCCTCGTCTATTTCTCCGCTCAGAATCCGCTCAACCAAGGGAGCGAAGGCATCCGGCATAAATCACCCATAAGGAATCTGGCTTATGGCTTCATCCTACGAACCCGCGTGACGGCTTGTCAATCAAGACGATCCCTCGAAAAAATAGTGTGAACAAAAAGTCCAAAACTGGAATATCCGAATAGAGCTCCAACTGTAGCCCACTACACCCTGCTCAGTCGTCGCACGAAAAACTCTGTCTTCAAACCAGTTTGAAGGATATAAATGCTCGCGCGCAGTGCAAATTGTTTTGTCATTTTTCTATTGTTATTTCCCGGCCTTGTTATCTATGCGCAGTCGAGCGGATCGTCGAGTCCACCTCCAGCCAACGGAACGCTAACCCTGCAGGTCACTGACGCCTCGGGCGCTGCGCTCCAGGCAAGTTGTGCGCTCTCCGGTGTGCAAACCAGTGTCAATGCTCAAACAGACGCCTTCGGACGTTGGTCTATCAATAACTTGGCCACAGGCAAGTATCGACTCGATATATCCAGAACTGGTTTTGAAACTAGGACCATCCGGTTTGAAATCTCAGCGACAACTGCAATATCAAAATCCGTTACCCTGACCATCGAAAAGAACTCCACCTCTATCACTGTTGTCTCGATCACACCCATCGACGCTAATACCACATCGATCAATCAAGTCCCCGTCCCAGCACAGCAATTGACTGCTGGCGACATTGAAAATTCAAACGCGTTGGATCTAGCGGACGCAATGAACAAGCGTCTCAATGGCGTGTACATCAACGAGAATGCCGGAAATCCATTTGAACCTGACGTCAACTATCGCGGATACACGGCGTCGCCGCTCCTCGGAACTCCCCAGGGCCTTTCTGTCTATCTGGACGGTGTGCGTCAGAATCAACCCTTTGGAGATGTCGTGAATTGGGATCTGATCCCTAAGGTCGCAATTAGCAATATGCAGCTTATCCCCGGCTCCAATCCCCTGTTCGGCCTCAATACGCTCGGCGGCGCAATTTCAGTTCGAACCAAGGATGGCCTTACCGATGCGGGGGCAAGTGTGCAACTCATGGGTGGATACTGGGGACGGGCTTCCGTGGAAGCCCAATACGGTGGATCCCATAGACGAGGATTGGACTGGTTCTTTGCAGGAAATTATTTTCGTGAAGATGGCTGGCGACAACTGTCTCCATCAGAGATCCGGCAATCTTTCGCGAAACTGCGTTGGATTCGCAATAAGACAACCCTGTCCCTAAATGGTGCCTACTCAATCAATTCTCTGACTGGCAACGGGCAGCAGGACTTCCGCTTTCTCAATAAGAACTACTCCAGTGTCTATACCTCACCAGACACTCTCTGGGACCACTCTCCCTCTCTCACACTGAATGCCACACACGACTTATCCAAACGGTGGAAGCTCACCGCCAATGCCTACTTTCGCCACGTTCGCATCGACACCACGAACGGTGACATCAATAACGACACGTTTGATCAATCGCTATACAACCTAAGCAATGCTGACATCGCTGCTCTTAGCGGAGCCGGCTACTCCGGCTTCCCTACTACCGGGAACTCGACCACGCAGCCCTTTCCATATTGGAAGTGCATCGCTCAGGCACTCCAAAAAGATGAGCCTTCAGAAAAGTGCACTGGACTCATAACCAACACTCGCAGCCAACAAAACAACTATGGTTTGTCTGGCCTCGCTTCGTGGCAGACCGATCACAATACCTTTGCAGTAGGAGCCGCATGGGACCGCAGCACTCTTAGCTACAATCAGGCTTCACAGTTTGGCTATCTCAATCCTAACGGCATCACAGTAACACCGGTCGACGCGTATGCAAACGGAACAACCAGTCAAGACGGTGAACCAGTCGACACACGAGTCCAGCTTCACGGTTCCAATAACACGCCCAGCATATTTCTCACCGACACCCTGATCTGGGGCCGATGGTCCGTCACTGCAGCAGGAAGATACACCCGCACCGCCGTAGACAATACCGATCGCCTTCCAGCCAGCCCATCGCACGGTTCGCTCGCTGGAAGTTACGTCTTCCAGCGCTTCAATCCATCGATTGGAGCGACGTATCGCCTGTCAACCGCACTCAATGTCTACGCCAACTATAGCGAGGCAAGTCGCGCTCCCACATCCACAGAGCTGGGTTGCGCTAACCCTGACTTTCCCTGCAACCTTCCCAATGCGCTCGTCGACGATCCGCCGCTCAATCAAGTCGTCAGCCGTACAGTCGAAGTCGGACTCCGCCACATTCAACAGGGCCCGCTGTCTTGGAGTGGTGGATATTTCCGCGGAGAAAACTCAAACGACCTGCTCTTCGTCGCTTCACAACAAACCGGCTTCGGATATTTTCTCAACTTCGGAAAAACCCGAAGAGAAGGTCTCGAGCTTAATCTCAGTGCGCAGTTGCACAATCTCGCCATCGGCGGAGGGTACACGTTCTTGAACGCGACGTACCAATCGTCACAGGTCGTAAATGGTGGAAGCAATAGTTCGAACGATGCTAGCCAGGCCGGCCAACCTGGACTGGGAGGAACAATCACAATCTCGCCAGGCGACCGTATCCCGCAAACTCCTCGAAATGTCCTGAAAGTCTTCGTAGACTACAAGCCTCTTTCAAAATTGACGATCGATCTGAATGTCCTTGCCATCTCAAGTTCTTTCGCGCGAGGCAATGAGAACAATCAACATAAACCCGATGGAACATATTATCTTGGCCCGGGAGCCTCTCCCCCTTACGCCGTAGTCAACCTGGGCGCACATTACAACTTCAATAAGCGTCTGCAGTTCTTCGCCCAGATTAACAATCTGGCAGATAACCACTATTCGACAGCTGCACAGCTCAACACCACTCCTTACGATAACAACGGAAATTTCATCCCACGACCCTTCCCACCCGTGAATGGAGACTACCCTCTCCGGCAAACAACCTTCTATGCTCCTGGTGCTCCGTTCACTCTGTTCGGCGGGCTAAAGCTCACCTTTCACAAAAAGTAAGTTTTCACCGCGCATCTCTCGTACCGTTCATTCATGCCATGGAATAGCATGGGCATGTGTTCTATATGTCGACACCTATAAAACAAAATAGGTATAGTCATACACGATGAAACTCCGACAGTCCCGAACAGCCGTTTCTTTCCTCATGCTTGCTCTCTCCGCAGTCTCCGCCCACATTAGTGCGGCCGAGCTGAAAAAGGAGTTCATCTATGAGCAGGCTCCATTCCCGTCTGCACATGCATCGACGATCGTAGAAGTAGGCAAAGGGGAGTATCTCTCTGCCTGGTTCGGTGGGACAGGAGAAGGCAAGCCGGACGTTGCAATCTGGGCGTCTCGTCGTACCAATACCGGATGGTCGAAGCCGGAAGAGATGGTACGAGAAGCCGGAGTCCCTTGCTGGAACCCTGTGCTCTTTCACGCGAAGAGCGGCCGTCTCTGGCTCTATTACAAGTTTGGTGTCAATGTACGGGAGTGGACCGCCGGCCGCCGCTACAGTGATGACGCAGGAAAGACCTGGTCCAGAATCGAGCACCTTCCCGCTGGAATTTACGGACCCATTCGCGCGAAGCCACTCACCATGGCTGACGGTTCCATCGTGAGCGGCACATCCGTGGAATCCTATCAATCCTGGGCGGCCTGGGTGGAACTCAGCACCGATAACGGGCTGACGTGGGCACGAACAGGCCCAATCACTTTGCCCGAGCTTCGCGCCAGTTCCCCAATCGAAACGACCCAGTCAAGTCGAGCACCTGGTCTCATACAACCCAGCGTTATCTCGCTGGGAAGAAATCACCTCCGCCTGTACATGAGGTCGTCCGAGCAAATTGGAAAGATCTGCGTCTCAGACTCTACCGACGGCGGCCACACCTGGAGCGATGCCCGAAAGCTCGACATCCCCAATCCAAACTCCGGCATCGATGTAATCGGTTTGATGGATGGACGGATCGTCCTCATCTATAACGACACACCGAAGGGGCGCACGCCGCTCAATCTGGCTGTCAGCAAAGATGGCGAACACTTCAGCAACTTCGCCACTCTGGAAGAAGGACCAGGAGAATTCTCATATCCTGCGCTGATACAAGGTTCTGACGGCGATCTCCACCTCACCTACACCTACAACCGAAAGACCATCCGCTACGTCGACTATCCTCTGGCTTCCATTCCAAAATGAAACCGGGCTATGCAAACGCGGGCTTGCATAGCTCTTCCACCACAAGTGCGGCGGCCTGTTCACACATCTCCCTGCTTACGTCATAGTGTGTGACGAACCGGACAGCGTGCGGCCCTATCGCGCTTGCCAACACACCTCTGGCTTTCAGCGCAGCACAAAACGCCGCCGCATCCCCATCCCTCGCAAGGCTGAAGATCACGATATTCGTCTCCACCGAACTTAGATCAATCTCTACGCCAGGCTCATTCGCCACGGCCTCAGCCAGTAGTCGCGCGTTGGCGTGATCCTCTCCCAAGCGGTTCGA
>Ga0157374_10003900_pt1 | contig 12523 bp, 12 predicted proteins | sample M25metaG_FD_115308 | JGI IMG/M metagenome (GOLD analysis project Ga0157374, IMG submission 115308) | Miscanthus rhizosphere microbial communities from Kellogg Biological Station, Michigan, USA - M2-5 metaG | ecosystem: Host-associated > Plants > Roots > Rhizosphere > Soil | place: USA: Michigan...
GCAAAGAACATCAGCTCACTGGACAGCCAGACAATGGTGCCGACGCTGACCATGTTGGGTCGGTTCAGCGAATGTACTCGCGACGTGATTGCGGTTCCCGAGGTCCCTACAGCGCTCGTCACACCGCAAGTATGACGCTTTGTAGTTGTTGAACTCCACCCGGGTCGAGCAATTCGTCATAATCGGCGCGTGACTTCCAGTGACTCCCCGACATGGCCCCAGGTCCTCGGCCGCCTGACCACAGGTCAGGCGCTGGCCCCAGGACAGGCGGCCTGGGCGATGGATCAGATCATGACCGGCGCGGCGACGCCCGCACAGATCGCCGGCTTCGGCGTGTCGATGAAGATGAAGCGCCCGACGTCAGGCGAGGTGACCGAGCTGGCCGACACGATGCTCAAGCATGCGCGGCGGGTGCCCACCGACGCGATCGGCAACGACACCGTCGACGTGGTGGGCACCGGTGGCGACGGGGCAAACACCGTGAACCTGTCGACGATGGCGGCGATCGTCGTGGCCGCGGCGGGCGTGCCGGTGATCAAGCACGGCAATCGCGCGGCGTCATCGCTGTCGGGCGGTGCCGACACGCTCGAGGCGTTGGGAGTGCGCATCGATCTTGGGCCCGACGAAGTCGCCCGCAGCGTGGCCGAAGTGGGCATCGGCTTCGCTTTCGCGCCGCAGTTTCACCCGTCGTATCGGCACGCCTCGGTGGTGCGTCGCGAGATCGGCGTGCCGACGGTCTTCAATCTGCTTGGGCCGCTGACGAATCCGGCCTCACCTCGGGCGGGGCTCATCGGCTGCGCATGGGGAGAACTGGCCGAGGTGATGGCAGGAGTGTTCGCCACTCGCCGCTCCAGCGTGCTCGTTGTGCACGGCGACGACGGCCTCGACGAGCTCACCACCACGACGACAAGCACCATTTGGCGGGTGCAGGCCGGGACCGTCGAGAGGCTGACCTTCGACCCTGCGGCGTTCGGATTCAAGCGGGCCAATATCGCCGAACTCGTCGGTGGCGACGCGGAATCCAATGCCGCCGAGGTGCGTTCGGTGCTGGGCGGGGCCAACGGTCCGGTCCGCGACGCGGTGGTGCTCAACGCGGCGGGCGCGATGGTGGCCCACGCCGGGCTAGCCAGCGACGCCAAATGGGTGCCCGCCTGGGAGGCGGGTCTCGCCAAGGCCGCCCAGGCGATCGACTCCGGCGCGGCCGAACAACTGCTCGCGCGTTGGGTGCGGTTCACCCAGAAGGTCTGATCCCTCTTCCACTTGCTCGGCGGCCATTCGCGCCGAGCGTGCCGCGGCCGCCCACGCCACGAACCGGCCGGCCGATCCCACCGGTGAGGCAAAACCGGGTTCGGCGCGCACGATGCGCACGCCCGGCTGGGCCAACCAGCGTGCGATCAGCCCCGTCTCCTCGACCAGTGCTCCGCCCAGTGGCGCCTCGGTTGGCAGAACCGCTTGTGCGCCAACACAAATGGCATCGATGACGGGCATCGGAGGGACTCCGCGACGTGCGGTACCCGCCGCCGCAAGCTGGCCGTGCCTGATCACCGCGAGGTGCCATCCACCGTCGCCGTCCGGGCGGGCGGCGACCAATTCTGTGACCGCGGCCAGCGCCCGCAGCCGTTGGCCGCGCCACAGCACGTCGATCGCCCCGGCCGCGTGGTCCCGCAGCCGCGCGGCCGTCTCGTAGCGGTTCCGCTCGGCCAGGTCGGCGATGTGCGCGAGTACCGCGGCAAGCGCGCGGTTGTCGTTGCCCTCGATCAGCTTGACTGCGCAAGCGGGAGCGGAGGCGTACTGGGTCGGGGTCATGCCGTGCGGTGCGGGACACGGCGACACTTCGCGCTCGGGACACACGTGCAGCGCGGAGCGGCTCAGCCGCGTGGTGCACGTCCGCACGCCCGTGAACCGGGCCAGCAGCGCGGCCGTTTCCACGGCGTCGGCTCGGGAACGGAACGGTCCAACGGCGTCGCCGAATTTTGCGGAACGCACCGTTGTGCCTGATTGCGGTGCTCGCACCGCCGTGTCTGATTGCGGTGCTCGCACCGCCGAAAACCGCGGAAACGCTTCCTCCGTGAGAACCACCCACCACCAGCGATGCGGAAACTTCGAGCGGCGGTTGTACGGCGGCGCGTGAGCGGCGAGCAGCCGCAGCTCGCGCACGCCTGCCTCGAGGTCATGCGCGCACTCGACGTGGTCGACCGCGGTCGCCAGCGACGCCATCTCTTTGATGCGGGTGCGCGGGTCGGCGCCGTTGAAGTACTGGCCGACCCGTCTGCGGAGATCGACAGCTGTTCCGACGTACAATACTTCTGCCGACGGTCCCCGGAACAGGTAGACGCCCGGCCGATGCGGCAGCGCAGTGGCAAGGTGCCGCTTGCGTCGCTGCGCCGGCGTCACATCGGGCAGATACGCCCGCAGATCGGTGTAGGTATGCACACCCTGGTTGCCGACCCGCTCGATCAGCGCGTGCAGCACGTCGACGGTGGCGCGGGCGTCGTCAAGCGCCCGGTGCGTCGGTGTGGTGGCCGCGCCGAACAACCGTGCCAGGGCGGACAGTCGCACGCTCGGGGCCTCGTCGCGGGTGAGCACCCGGCGGGCCAGCCGGACCGTGCACAGCACCGGTGGCCGCGGCCAGGTGATCTGGCAGCGTTCGGCGGCCGCGCGCAGGAACCCGATGTCGAAGCCGGCGTTGTGTGCGACAAGCACCGCGCCGCGGGAGAACTCCAGGAACGCAGGCAATACCGAGTCGATGGTGGGCGCGTTGTACACCATCGCCGACGTAATGCCGGTGAGCGCGACGATCTGCGGCGGGATGCTCCGGCCCGGATCGACGAGTGTGGCGAGTTCGCCCAGCACCGCGCCGCCGCGCACCTTGACAGCGCCGATCTCGGTGATCGCGTCGTGGCTCTCGCCGGAGGCGCGGCCGCCGGTGGTCTCCAGGTCCACGACGACGAAGGTGGTCTCGCGCAGCGAGACGGAATCCATGTCGAAGGCCAGTTGTGCCCCGCAAGCGGGTGGGCCCCCGGCTTGCGAGGGGAGTGCCCCCACACCATCAGCGAAGCTGAGCTCGCCCATGCGCTGAAGGTAGGGAACACCTCCGACAGTTGCGTGTTGCCACGCGCACGGACCGTAACTTGTCGGTGCCTGTCGATAACGTTCGGACGACACCGATCGAGAGGACAGCCAAATGGGCACGGTGAAGATCGACTGCGACGACTGTGCTGTGCGCGGTCCGGGATGCCAGGACTGTGTCGTCAGCGTGTTGCTCGGTGTGCCCGAGACGTTGCTCGACGATGAACGCAGAGCGCTGGAAGTGCTCGCCGACGTCGGATTGGCGCCGCGACTGCGGCTGGTGCCCATTCACCGGAACGGCGATTCCGGGGTCGCGTAACGACATTCGTTTTATGGGGCCGTCAAGAACAATGTCTGAGGCGGTGTTAAATTTGCGTCTTCTGTTGGACAAGGCCGATGCCGTTTCGTAACCTATCTGAGATCTAAGTGTAGTTCGACACGGTTTCGTCACGGCAGTTGAAGGACGCAAATACCTTGAGGCTCCTCCGCACGAACGGGACCACACGTGGTTTTCAGACCCTTCGGAGACCGTTTGTAGGTGCGATAGCTGGATTGATGGTCCTCGGAGCCGTTGTCGCCGGCCATGTGCAGGCCGACCCCGCCGACGATGCTCTGGCGAAACTCAATGAGTTGTCTCGGCAAGCCGAACAAACCACTGAAGCGATGCATTCTGCCCAGCTGGATTTGAACAACAAGCTGGCAGTGCAGCAAGCCGCCGATGCAAAGCACGCGGCCGACGCTGCAGCAGTGGAATCGGCCAAATCTCAGTTGGCAACATTCCAGTCGTCGGTCGACAAGTTAGCTGCAGCGCAGTACATGGGAGGCAGGACCGACGGCCTGGATGCGATGCTGACCGCGACCTCACCGCAGGGGCTCATCGATCAGCTCGCGGTGCAGCGGGTGATGGCCGCCGAGATGTCGGCACAGATGAAGAGCTACCGCGATATCGGCCGGCAGGCCGCGGTGGCCGAGGAAGCGTCGGCCAAATCGGCCGCCGATGCCAAGACCGCCGCCGAGCAGGCCGCCGCGGTGCGCGCCGACCTGCAATCCAAGCAAAGCAAGCTGCAGTTGCAGATCGCTGTGGTCAAGTCGCAGTACACGACCCTGACCCCCCACCAGCGTGAAGCCCTTGCGGCCATGCCGCCGATTCCTGCTCCGCCCCCACCCGAGGCGTTGCCACCGGCGAACGATCCCGGCGTCTTGGCCGCACCGCCCGACGGCATCCCACCCGGCGACGTGGCACCACCGGAAGCTGTCCCAGGAGGCGGGGCGCCCGAGGCGGCCACCGTCATCCAGGCTGCGCTCAGTCGGATCGGCTCTCCCTACGTCTGGGGCGGCTCGGGCCCGAACCAGTTCGACTGCTCCGGACTGGTGATGTGGTCGTTCCAACAGGCCGGTATCTCGCTGCCGCACTCCAGCCAGGCGCTCGCCCAGGGTGGGCAGCCGGTATCGCGGGACCAGATGCAGCCGGGCGATCTGGTGACGTACTACTCCGACGCGTCACACGTGGCCATCTACATTGGTGACGGAATGATGGTGCACGCCTCGACCTACGGCACGCCGGTGCGAGTCGCTCCGGTCGACAATGCGCCGATCTACAACGTCCGCCGCTACTGACCGTCGCCGGTCCGCGCACGCGAGGAGCAGAAGAGTCGCTGCGCACGCCAGGAGCAGAAGAGTCATCAGCGCCATCCTCGTCACCGAGCTGATCTGCGCGATGCTTCTGGTCGGCAGGCCGCGAGCGGGCCCGGTGAACCCGGTCGTTGCCGCCCCCGCCTCGCTCACCACTCCCACCGCAGCGTCGACCACCGAGACCCTCGACGACGGGCGCACGGTTCACCTCATCGGTCTGGGGGGAGCGCACACGGCGCCACTGCTGGCCCGCATCGCCGCCCAGATGAACGACGCCGGCCAGGCGGTCACCGCGTTCTGGGGGCCAGAGTGGCCGCGTGATGTCGTCATCGTGGCCGCGGGATCCGACGCGGAATTTGGCAGCCTCGCAGGCGGCGGCCCTGACATCGCGGCCACCACCACCGCCGAGCGGATCATGTTCGCCCCCGGCGCCGCCACGATTAGCGACGAGTCATTGCGAATTGTGTTGCGCCACGAACTTTTCCACTTCGCGTCGCGCGCCGGCACCGCTGCCGACGCGCCGCGCTTGCTCACCGAGGGCGTCGCCGATTTCGTCGGCCGCCCGCCGACGCCGCGGCCTGCCGGTGCCGCAGCGCGGGCGCAAATCCCCACCGACGCCGACCTCAGCAACGCAGGGCCCGCCGGGTCGTTGGCCTACGACCGCGCCTGGTGGTTCAGCCGATTCGTCGCCGAGGCGTACGGCACCGACACGCTGCGGGCGCTGTACTTGCGCGCCTGCGGACCCGGCCATCCCGACGCTGCCACCGCGATGCGCGACACGCTCGGCGCGGACCTGCCAACGGTCCTCGCTCGGTGGCGGCAGTGGATGTCCAGTTAGCCTGACTGGCGATGAGCCGGGTTCTGCTGGTTACCAATGACTTTCCGCCGCGACGCGGCGGCATCCAGTCGTACCTGGAGGAACTGGTCGACCATCTGGTCGAGGCAGGGGCGCACACCTTGACGGTCTACGCGCCCAAGTGGAAGGGCGCCGACGATTTCGACCGAAAAGCAGCCTACGAGGTGGTGCGACACCCTGGCACGTTGATGTTGCCCGTGCCGCCGGTAGCCGGCCGTATGCGTCAGCTGATCGAGCGCCACAACGCCGACACCGTGTGGTTCGGCGCCGCCGCGCCACTGGCGCTGATGGCGCCGCTTGCCCGTGACGCGGGTGCGCGCCGGGTCGTTGCGAGCACCCACGGCCACGAGGTCGGCTGGTCGATGCTGCCGCTGGCCCGAACTGCGTTGCGGCGAATAGGGACTGGCACCGACGTGGTCACCTACGTCAGTCGCTACACGCGCGGCCGGTTCGCCTCGGCGTTCGGCTCGAAGGCCGCGCTTGAGCACCTGCCCCCCGGTGTGGACACCGACCGGTTCGCGCCCGACGAGGTGGCCCGCGCCGAGCTGCGCGCCAGGTACCGGCTGGGGGCGCGGCCGGTGGTGGTGTGTGTATCGCGGCTGGTGCCGCGTAAGGGCCAGGACATGCTGATCCGGTCGATGCCCGCGATCCGGCAGCGGGTGCCCGGCGCCGCCCTCCTCATCGTCGGTGGCGGCCCCTACCGAACGTCCTTGCATCGGTTGGCGCACAGCTTCGGCGTGAGCGAACACGTGGTGTTCACCGATGGCGTGCCCGAAGACGAACTGCCGGCACACCACGCGCTGGCCGATGTGTTCGCCATGCCGTGCCGTACCCGCGGCGCGGGAATGGACGTCGAGGGACTCGGCATCGTCTATCTGGAGGCCTCCGCGTCAGGTGTGCCGGTCGTCGCGGGCCGCTCCGGCGGAGCACCCGAAACCGTCCGCGATGGTGAGACGGGTGTGGTGGTGGACGGCTGGGACGTCGGCGCGATTTCGGCGTCGGTCAGCGACCTACTCTCCGACCCTGACCGGGCCGCGCGAATGGGTCAAGCGGGGCGACGATGGGTCGTCGACAACTGGCAGTGGAGCAGCAAGGCGAAGCGGCTCGCCGAACTCCTATAGAGGGCCCGGCGATTACGGCAGGAACCCCACGTTCGACGCTTTGTCGTCCTCGCCCACCTTCTGCACCGTGATCAGTGGCCGCGATGTTTGCGGCGGTGAAATTCGTGCTCGTGCCGGTCGACTTGGCGTCCGGGACGACGCTGAGTGAACTCCCGCGGGTCGGCCATTGAAATCGTCGTAGAACGCTACGGTCGCGTTGTCGGGGATGCGTCGGACATCGCGGTCTACGGTCCGGTAGTCGACGGTGGTGAGCGCGAGTGCCGACCGTGCCGATGCTCGCGGACACGGCCACAAGCAGCATGAGCCAGCACTGCACGTGTCACGGTGGCGCCGCGCTTGAACGAATCGTGGGCGGCTTCAGCCCTTGTCGTAGAGGGCCTCGATGTCGCTGGCAAACTTTTCCGCCACAACTTTGCGCTTGACCTTCAGGGTCGGGGTCAGCTCGCCGGTGTCTTCGGTGAAATCGACCGGCAGGATGCGGAACTTGCGGATGGCCTCGGCCTTGGACACCGCCTGGTTGGCCTCCTTGACAGCGAGCTCGACCTCGGCCATCAGGTCGGGGTCGGTGGCCAGATCCCCGACCGTGGCGTTGGCGTCCTTGCCGTTGCGCTGCTTCCAACCGGGGAAGGCCTCCGGGTCGACGGTGATCAGCGCGGCGATGAACGGCTTCGCGTCGCCGACGGCCATCGCCTGGCTGATCAACGGGTGCGCCCGCAGCCGGTCTTCCAGGATCGCAGGTGCGACGTTCTTGCCACCCGCGGTGACGATTATCTCCTTCTTGCGGCCGACGATCGTCAGGAAGCCGTCATCGTCGATGGCGCCGAGATCGCCGGTGTGGAACCAACCGTCGGAGAAGACGGCCTTGGTCTCCTCTTCGTTGTGCCAGTAACCGTTGAACACCACACCGCCCTTGACGAGCAGTTCGTCATCGTCGGAAAGGCGCATGCTGTTGCCGGGCAAGAGCTTTCCGACCGAACCGACCTTCACGTCGTCGATCCGGTTGACGGTGATCGCCGCACTTGTCTCGGTGAGTCCGTAGCCCTCATAGATGGTCAGGCCGACGCCGCGATAGAAATGGCCGAGCCGGGCACCCAGCGGCGCGCCGCCCGAGATCGCGCCGCGACAGTTACCGCCCAGCGCGGCGCGCAGCTTGCCGTACACCAGCCGATCGAACAGGGCGTGCTTGGCCCGCAACAGCAGCCCCGGCCCGCCCTTGTCCTGCGCCTGGCTGTATTCGATCGCGGTGTTGACCGCCGGTTCGAAGATCCAGCCCTTGCCATCGTTTCGGGCGTTCTGTTCTGCGGTGTTGTAGACCTTCTCGAACACCCGCGGCACCGACACCACCAGCGTCGGCTCGAACACTCCGAACGTCGGCACCAGATTCCTGATGTCACTGGTGAAGCCGAGAGTGACCTTGTTGGTGAAGCACGCCAACGTGATCGCGCGGGCGAGCACGTGTGCCAGCGGCAGGAACACCAACATCCGCTCGCCCTTATCCAGCAGGGTCGGGAAGCACATCTTGGCGCCTCGGATCTCATACATCAGATTGGAGTGGGTAAGCTGGCAGCCCTTGGGCCTACCGGTGGTGCCCGAGGTGTAGATCAGCGTCGCCGGATCGTCAGAGGAGATCCCGTCCAGCCGCTGGTCGAGTTCTGACGGGTCGACGGACTTGCCCGCCTCGGCCAGCGCGTCCAGCGCTGGTGCGCCAGACCCTTCGATGCGCAGCACCTTGCGCAGTTCGGGCAGCTCGTGTTCGAGATGTTCGATCTTGTCTGCGTGGGCGTCCGTCTCGGCGACGGTGAGCACGGCCCCGGAGTCCTGCAGCACGAACCGCACCTGCTCGGCCGAACTGGTCTCGTAGATCGGCACGGTGAGAGCACCCACGGCCAAGATGGCGAGGTCGATGATCGGCCATTCGTAGCGCGTCGCTGACAGCACCGCGACCCGGTCGCCGGGCTTCACCCCTTCGGCGATCAAACCCAGTGCGGCCGAACGGATCTGACTGGCCGCCTCCTTGCACGTGATATCTGTCCACGCGCCGTCGACCAGGCGCTGGAAGATCACGTGATCGGGATCGTCGCGTTCGTGGCTGAACACAGAACTGACGATCTTGTCGTGCTCGCCGACGGTGAAGGTTGCGGGCACACTGTACTCACGCACGATCTCGGCCTCTCGACATGTCCAGCGGCTTTGCCGATCTCAGCCTAGTCGGCCGCGATGGGCCGGGTGTCCTGCATATGTGAAGCTTGTATGCCATGAACAGCATCCAGATCGCCGACGAGACCTTCGTCGCCGCCGACCCCGTCGAGGTGGGCAGGGCCGTCGGGGACCCCGCCAGCTGGCGGCGGTGGTGGCCCGACCTGCTGTTGACAATCGTCGAGGACCGCGGCGAGGTGGGGCACCGCTGGACGGTGGCAGGCGCGCTGACAGGGACCATGGAGATCTGGCTGGAACCTGTCCTCGACGGGGTGGTGCTGCACTATTTCATGCACGCGGAACCGTCGGGTGTCGCGGCGTGGCAGCTGGCCAAGATGAACCTGGCGAAGATGAACCATCGCCGCCGGGTGGCGGGCAAGGACATGGCATTCGAGGTGAAGCGGACACTAGAGTCGACCCGCCCGGTGGGCGTTTCACGCCTGGCCTGATACTTCGGTCAGAGCAAGCAGGGGGAGGTAGATTTTTAACGTGGCGGACAAGACGGCGCAGACCATCTACATCGATGCCGACCCTTCGACGGTGATGGACGTCATCGCCGATATCGGCTCCTATCCGGACTGGGTCGCCGAATACAAGGAGACGGAGGTGCTCGAGGCCGACGCCGAGGGCTACCCCAAGACCGCGCGCCTGGTGCTTGACGCCGCGGTGCTCAAGGACACGATGGTGTTGTCGTACGACTGGCCGGCCGACCGCGGATCGGTGAAGTGGAGCCTGGTGTCCAGTTCGCTGCTCAAGGCGCTTGAGGGCTCATATCGCTTGTCGCCCAAAGGTTCCGGCACCGATGTCACCTACGAGCTGTCGGTCGACCTGATTATTCCGCTGATCGGCCTGCTCAAGCGCAAGGCCGAGCGCAGGCTGACCAACACCGCATTGAAGGACCTCAAGAAACGAGTCGAGGCTGAGTGATCTCCCGCCACCCCCGCGCAATGTGAATCCGCGTGTCCCGATCGGCGCCCGGATCAGTCTCTTCGTCGGCAAGGGCGGGGTAGGTAAGTCGACGTTGGCAACCGCCACCGCGGTGCGCGACACCCGCGCCGGGTTGCGGGTGCTGATCGTCTCGACCGACCAAGCGCATTCGATCGGCGACGTGCTTGGCACCGCAGTCACGCCCACGGGCCTTCGTGAGCCCACCCGGGTGCTGGCCGACCTCAATACCGGGCACAACGCCCGACCAGGCGGCTTCCTCGACGCGCTCGCCATGGACACGCTGGCCCTATTGGAGGCACGGTGGCGGGAGATCGCCGGCTTGCTGTCGCACCGGTTTCCCGAATCGGACCTGGGAGACATTGCCCCAGAAGAACTTTCGGCGCTGCCAGGCATCCAGGAGGTGCTCGGTCTGCATGAGGTCGGCGAACTGGCCGTCTCGGGGCAGTGGGACCACGTCGTGGTGGACTGCGCGTCGACGGCGGACGCGCTGCGGATGCTCACGCTGCCCGCGACGTTCGGTCTGTACCTTGAGCGCGCCTGGGCGCGGCATCGTCGGCTGTCCACCGGCACCGACGACGCCCGCACTGCTGCGGTCATCGCGCTGGTCGAACGTGTCGGCGCCGGGACCGAACAGCTGGGCTCGCTGCTGACCGACGGCGAACGGGTCAGCGCGCACCTGGTGATGACGCCAGAGCGGGTAGTCGCCGCGGAGGCGGTCCGCACCCTGGGCTCGCTGGCGCTGATGGGCGTGAAGGTCGACGACCTGATCGTCAATCAGATTCTGGTTCAAGACGATTCCTACGAGTACCGAAATCTCCCTGAGCATCCCGCCTTCGACTGGTACTCCGAGCGCATCTTGGAGCAACAGGCGGTGCTCGACGAGCTGGACACCACTATCGGTGATGTGCGGCTCGTGCTGGTCCCGCACCTCGCAGGCGAACCGATCGGCGCCAAGGCGCTCGGTGAACTGCTCGACAGCGCACGGCGGCGCGACGGTTCGCCGCCGCCTGGGCCGCTGCAGCCGATCGTCGATCGTGAATCGGGAACTGGGCTCGAAGCGACTTACCGATTGCGACTAGAGTTGCCGCAGGTCGACTCCGCCGCCCTGACGTTGGGCCGGGTCGACGACGACTTGATCATCGGCGCGGGCGGTATGCGGCGCCGGGTTCGGCTCGCATCCGTCCTGCGGCGGTGCATCGTGGTGGACGCGCAGCTATGGGGTACTGAATTGATTGTGCGTTTCCGACCGAATCCGGAGGTGTGGCCGGCATGACCGGGGGACACCGCGACGCTGGAGCCGCAGGGCGGCGACATCCTGATCTAGGTCCTGAATTGCGGCAGCTGGCCCAGACCCTCCTCGACAGGCTCGACCCCGCGGTGCGGCTGGCCGCCGCTCGGGCGGCGGGCAGCGGGGCCGGGCCGGGCAAGTGCCAGCAGGTGTGGTGTCCGGTGTGTGCACTGGCTGCGCTGGTGGCCGGTGAGCAGCATCCTCTGCTCACCGTCATCTCCGAACACAGCGTGGCGCTGCTGGCGGTCATCCGCGCGATCGTGGAAGATACCGCGGATTCAGCCGGGGACCCGTCCGGACCAGGGGAGCCGCCGCCCGATGGGCCACCGGCGCCGGACGGTCCCGCCGGTGGTGAACCGCCGCCGACCGGCCCCGGGCGCTATCAGCACATCCCGGTGACGGTCGAAGAGTGACGTTCGGCAGCGGAGCGAGCGGCGCAGGCGGATCTCGCATCGGCTGTGTGGTCGCATCCACATTGCGTGGGTAAAGTTGTCGCAAAGCACCGTCCGGTGCTCCGTAATGGGGAGGGTCCATGTGGTACTGGCTTTTCAAGTACATCTTCATGGGCCCTGTGCTGACGTTGCTCGGCCGTCCGAAAGTCGAAGGGCTGGAATATGTTCCGCACTCCGGCCCGATGATCCTGGCCAGTAACCACCTTGCCGTCGCCGACAGCTTCTACCTGCCCCTCGTCGTTACCCGCCGGATCACCTTTCTGGCCAAGGCCGAATACTTCACAGGAACAGGGCTCAAGGGCCGGTTCCAGCGGTGGTTCTACACCGCCGCGGGGCAGGTGCCGATCGACCGCACCGACGCCGATAGCGCCCAGAGCGCGCTGATCACCGCCGCGCGCGTCGTCGGCGAAGGCAAATTGCTCGGCATGTACCCGGAGGGCACCCGTTCGCCCGACGGGCGGCTGTACAAGGGCAAGACCGGCCTCGCGCGGCTGGCGCTGGAGAGCGGCGTGCCGGTCATTCCGGTCGCGATGATCGGAACGGACGTGGTCAACCCGCCGGGCAGCAAGATGTGGCGATTCGGCCGGGTCAAGGTCAAGTTCGGCAAGCCGATGGACTTCAGCCGGTTCGAGGGCCTGGCAGGCAACCGGTTCATCGAACGCGCTGTGATCGACGAGGTGATGTACGAGCTGATGCGGCTGGGCGGCCAAGAGTACGTCGACCTCTATGCCGCCGACGTCAAAGAAGGCAAGGACGGCAAGCCCGAGATCGTGGTCAAGCCGCCGGCGCGGATGCCGGAAGCGGCCGCAGGCTGACTGACCGATCGGCCGACCGCGCGGAGACCGTCCCCGCGACCGCGATCACCGCGATCTCCCACCACACATATGAGCCGCCCGCAAGCTGGCGCCACAGCGACGCCGAGGTTTCGTGGTGCTCGGGCATCAGCGGGATCGGCGTCCAC
>Ga0157374_10003904_pt1 | contig 12521 bp, 10 predicted proteins | sample M25metaG_FD_115308 | JGI IMG/M metagenome (GOLD analysis project Ga0157374, IMG submission 115308) | Miscanthus rhizosphere microbial communities from Kellogg Biological Station, Michigan, USA - M2-5 metaG | ecosystem: Host-associated > Plants > Roots > Rhizosphere > Soil | place: USA: Michigan...
GAAATTGCTTTGGCAGTACAAGCATCAGATGCTCCCCGGATACTCTCCACCCGCCCGGAGCAAGAGCTACGGGCTTGCGGTCTCCGACGGCAAAGTGTTCCTGGCCACCTACGATGACTTCCTGATCGCGTTCGACCAAAAGACTGGACACGAGGTCTGGAGAGTGACTGTGGAAGACCCGTACACCTGCCGTTGCAGCATGTCCGCGGCCGCAACAGCGGTAAAGGACAAAGTGGTCGTCAGCGGAGGCGGCTTGCGAGGATTCATAGCCGCGTTTGACATGAAGACCGGGCGAGAGGCATGGCGATTTTATTCGATCCCGGGGCCGGGCGAGCCCGGGAATGACACCTGGTCGGGTGACTCCTGGAAAACCGGCGCCGTAATCAACTGGAACTCAGGCTCGTTTGATGCGGACTTGAACCTGGTCTATTGGGGAACTGGAAACGCCAAGCCCGACTTCTTCGGAGCCACTCGAAAAGGCGCGAATTTGTATTCCAGTAGCATCGTGGCCCTGGACGCGGACACGGGGAAGTTGCGATGGTACACCCAGGAAGTACCGCATGATTCCTGGGATTACGATTCGAACTGGGAACCTGTCTTGATGGATCGCGTCGTAAAGGGACGCATGCGCAAGCTGCTGGTTCACATCAACAAGGGCGGTTACTCGTGGGTGCTGGACCGCGTGTCGGGTGAAGTCCTGGGCACGTACCCTGACAACGAACACATCAACTGGGTCAAGGAAGTCAGCCAATCGGGCGAGCTGATCGGGCGACACGACGTCGTCGAGAATGAGCCCGCGTGGCTCGTGTGCCCGAGCAATCTGGGAGGCAAGAGCTGGAATCATGAAGCGTACTCTCCGCGGACGACGTGGATCTATGTTCCCATGATCGAGATGTGCAACGACATCGTTGCGCGTCCGGCGATCCTGGGTGTGCCAGGTTCGGCCGGCGGCATCTGGGTGATGAAACCACCCCCGAACCACGATACGGGTTACAGCCACATTGACGCATTTGATCCCGTGACGGGGAAACGCCAATGGACATACCAGTACAAGTACCCTCTGTTGGCTTCGGTGCTGGCCACGGCGGGCGACCTCGTTTTTTCTGGCGACGCCGAGGGAGACTTTTTCGCGCTTGACGCGCGCGATGGAAAAAAGTTGTGGAGTTTTCAGACGGGCGCGGGAAACCGCGGGTCTTCCGTGACGTACACGGTCGGCGGGAAGCAGTATGTTGCAACTCCCACGGGCTGGGGATCGGTCTCGGCTGACATCATGAGCGTGCTCTGGACGGATTCAGACAAGTGGCGCTTGGGCTCGGCGCTCGTGGTATTTGCCCTTCCGGAGGATTCGAAATGAGCAAGCTAAGCGTCAGGGTCCGCTCCATCATTTTTTCCGCGCTGCTGTTTGTTCCGGTAGTGGCAAAGGCTCAGCAGCTTTCGACGGAACAAAACCTCAAGCACGGCGAGGAAGTTTTTGCACAGACCTGCACTCAATCTTATTGCCACGGGGCCGCTGGCGCGGCCGGGGGAGCCCCAAAGCTTGCCGGGCGCGGTTTGACCGGAGACTACATCGAACGGGTGGTCACCTATGGAATCTCAGGCACTCCGATGCCGGCCTGGGGACAAATTCTTCCGCTGAATGAAGTCCGGGCTGTGATCGCTTACGTGCAAAGCCTGAATGGCATCGCGCCATCCATGCGCTCCGGACCTCCACCAGCGCTCACCGGGGAAGCCGCGCACGGGCGCGATTTGTTTTTCGATCCGCAGCATTCCGTCCGCTGCTCATTTTGTCATCGTGTGAATGACAGGGGACTTCAAGTTACGCCGGCGCTCGGCAACGTTCCCGCCGATGTCGCGGCGTTGCGAAACCTGGCCACTCCACAGGTCTCCACAGCGACGGCCGGCTCGGACACCTTCCCGGCGCTCTTGTCATCAAAAATACCAACCGAGACGAAGATCTACGATCTCACCAAATTCCCTCCCGTCCTGCGGACCTTCTCGCCAGCTTCCGTGGAAATGAAGGACGGCAGCGCGTGGAAGCATTCGCAAGTTCTGGGAAATTATTCGGATGAAGATCTGGGAGCAATCCTGGCGTTTTTGCGCGCCGCGCGCTAATACAAAGAATGACTCTTCGTTCGATTTTGATGTCGAGGAGTCTCGTTCCCTTCATTTTCCCAGCGGCATCCCACTGACACTGTTCATCGAAAATCGGATATTAAAGTAGTGGTATACTCCCGGTCTCGCTATATGAAATCTGAGCGGATTTCGATTGGAGGTCTCCGATGATGCGGATTGCCATGTTTCTTTTCGCTGTAATCGTGGTTTCGACGTGCGCCGCGGCGCAGGCGCCGGACGCCGCCATTGAGACGGCATTGCTTGCCGCCCCAGCCAACCTGCGCGAGGGAGCGGCGGTAATTAAGTGGAAGTCTGATTACACCTACGAAACGCTGAAGAAAGGCACAAACCGTCTGGTCTGCTACGACCGTACCGGCTTCCCTGAACAACAGCCGTTCTCCGTTGAGTGCACCAGCATCGCTAACCTGGACCGCGTCGCGCAGAACTTGAAGTTTGAGTCGGTGGGCGACAAGGTGAAAACACAAGCGATGGTCGATGCCGCGGAAAAGGATGGAACCCGCGTGAAGCCCGAGTATGGATCGGTCTGGTACCACATCATCGGTCCGGATCGTGAACACGCCCACGCGCATCTGACCATCGCCGTACCGGGCGCCACGGCACAGTCGCTCGGGCTGCCGGATAACAATAAGCAAGGCACCGTGTGGATTATGAACGGGGGCACCTCAACCGCGCACCTAATGACTCCTGGCGCTTAGAGCATCGTCTTCGTGCAGATCAGGAATAGCAGGACGCTATGAAACATCTGATGTTCAATTTTCTTTTCGTCGCAGCGTTGGCCGCGGCTCCCGCCAAGCAAACGTTTCGCGGCATCATCACGGACGATAATTGCCCTAAAGCAGATCACTCCCAAATGCGCATGGGACCGACGGACGCCGAGTGTGCCATGGCCTGCCTTGACGCGCATGGCGCCGTGTACGGTTTATATGACGGCAATGCCTTCTATCCGCTGAGCGACCAGCGGGCGCCAGAAAAGTTCATCGGGAAAAAAGTCAGCGTAATCGGCACACTTGATGACAAGACCCATACGATTCAAGTTGATTCGATCACGTTGGCAAAATGAGTCGGGCAGTTTGTATGCCGCGGATGGGCACGAACAGATCGAAGAGTTGCGTAGCAAGAGAAGGGTACCGTCAAACTGCTCGTGCGTTTCGCCGTGCTTGACTCCTGCCGTCCTTGGGAATACTTTACGGAGCTATGAGCACAATTACATTGAAGGTTAATGGGCGTTCTCACACCTTGGACGTGGATCCGGCGACTCCGCTGCTCTATGTCCTCAGCGACGATCTCGATCTGCGCGGAGCGAAGTTCGGTTGCGGCCTTGGCCAATGCGGCTCCTGCACCGTCATCGTCAAAGGCCAATCGATTCGCTCCTGCATCACGCCCGTGTCGAGCGTTGACGGAGCGGAAATCACCACGCTCGAAGGCCTGGGAATAAATCAAAAGCCGCATCCCATTCAGAAAGCCTTCATCGAAGAAGGGGCTGCGCAATGCGGTTTCTGCTTGAATGGCGTCATCATGACCGCCAAGGCCTTCCTCGATCAGAAACCAAAAGCCAGCGACGAAGAAATCCAGCAGGCGATGTCCGGTGTTCTTTGCCGCTGTTTCACGCATATGCGGATGTTTCGAGCCATCAAGAAAGCAGCAGCGGAGATGGCCCGATGAGAAAACATATGGAAAAGAAATCGCATGGCGCAAAAAAACCCGCAATGGCGCCGAACGCACAGGCAGCCTTGCGGCGCGCTGGATTCTCTCGCAGAAGTTTTCTGCAAACGACCGGTGCGCTGATTGTCACCTTCAGCGTGGGAGGAATGTTTGAAACCTCCGAAGCCCAGGGCCTCCTCGAAGGAGGCGTCGCGGGCTCGCCGCTGGCGACTCAGGTGGACTCATGGATTGCCATCGCCGCCGATGGAAATGTGACGGCATACACGGGTAAATGTGAACTTGGCCAGGGCATTTCCACGGCGCAGATTCAATTGGTAGCCGAGGAACTGTCCTTACCGTTCAGCCGCGTCAACCTCATATTCAGCGACACCTCGATGACGCCCGATCAGGGCGTCACCTCCGGGAGCCAGTCTCACCCTAAAAATTTCAACCATGAAAATTTGGCGCAGGCTGGCGCCACGGCGCGCGAGGCGCTGTTTCAGCTCGCCTCGAAACAACTCGGCGTGCCTGTCGATCAGCTTGCGGCCAAAGACGGCGTCATCAGCGTAAAGGCCGACCCGTCCCGGAAGGTAACTTACGGGCAGCTGGTCGGAGGGAAAAAGTTGGACCTCAAGGTCGACCCCAACGCCAAACGGAAACCTGCGAGCGAATGGACTGTGCTCGGCCAACCCATACCGCGCCGAGACATGGCCGACATGGTGACTGGACAATTTGAATTTGCGCACAATGTGCGCGTGCCCGGCATGTTGCACGGCAGGGTGGTCCGGCCGCCGGCGGTGGGCGCTACGCTGGTCAGTGTGGACGAAAGTTCCGTCGCGGGGATGCCCGGCGTTGTAAAAGTGGTCGTCAGGAAAAATTTCGTCGGCGTCGTTGCGGAAAAGCCCTGGCAGGCCGTGCAAGCGGCGAGCAAGTTGAAGGTCACGTGGACTCCCGGCGCCGGTTTGCCAAGCCACGCGGATTTCTACAACTATCTGCGCAAGCAGCAGCCTACCCGTGACACTTTGCTCGTGAATTCCAGGGATGTCGACCAGAAGATGGCCTTGGCGGCAAAAGTAGTGAAGGCCACGTACTACCATCCTTATCAGATGCATGGATCGATGGGCAGCTCCTGCGCCGTAGCTGACGTTCAGGGAAGCAAGGCCACGATCTGGTCTCCGACACAGGGTGTTTGGCACCAACAACACGCCACTGCCCTGCTCCTTGGCCTGAAGCCCGAGGATGTTCGCGTCATCTTTCGCAGAGGCTCTGGTTGCTACGGAATTAATGGCGCCGACGCGGTTACCTATGATGCCGCGATACTCTCGCAAGCAGTGGGCAAACCGGTTCGCGTGCAACTGATGCGAAAAGACGAAATGGCTTGGGAAAATTACGGATTCGCGTTTGTGATGGACGAGCGCGCCGGTCTCGATGCCAAGGGAAATATAATCACGTGGGATCACGAGGCGTGGTGTCCGGTTCTCGGCAATCGTCCGGGTTACAAAAATCCCGGAAATATCATCACCGGATTTTTGCTGGGTCATCAACCGGAACCGTTCCAGCCCAGATCCGTAGCGCCTGAACCCACGGAATTCGTCAACAACAGCAATGGTGTACCGTCGTATTTCAGCGGTCAGGTTGGCGGCGCGTCGCAAGGCACAGGCAATGTCAGGTCCGAAAGGGCGCTCGTTCACAACACCGTATCGCCATTCTGGACGGGCCCATTGCGCTCCCCGCAGCGGTTGCAGAACACTTTTGCGCACGAGTCCTTCATGGATGAGCTGGCTGCGGCTGCAAAAACCGATCCGGTCGCGTTCCGGCTGCGGCACTTGAGTGATTCCCGCTTGAGCGATGTGGTAAAGGGAGCGGCGGAGGCGGCGAATTGGTCAGCGCGTCCTTCACCCAATCCGCAGAATCCAAAAACCGGCGCCGTGAAAGGGCGCGGCTTCGGGTGTGTGGCGTATGAAGGCGGCAACGGTTACTGCGCCATGGTTGCGGAAGTCGAAGTGGATCGAACTTCAGGCAAGGTAACCGTGAAACACATTGTGACTGCCAATGATGCGGGACCGATTTCGAATCCCGATGGGATTAGAAATCAGATCGAAGGCGGTACGCTGCAGGGGATGAGCCGCGCGCTGATGGAAGAAGTGACGTGGGATGACCAGAAGGTGACTTCATTCGACTGGCGTACGTACCACACGCTGCCGCTGGGTTTCAACGTTCCAACGATGGAAACCGTGCTGATCAACAGGCCCGACAAACCTGCGTGCGGGGCGGGCGAAACAACCATCACGGTCGTCGCGGCCGCAATCGCCAACGCGATCTTCGACGCCACAGGCGCGCGCATCCGCCAAGTTCCCTTCACGCCGGAGCGAGTGAAAGCAGCGCTGAGCGAAATCGGCTGATTCGTACTAAGACGTGATCGGGTCGAATTTGTGACCGCCTCGGGCAAGGATTCCGTCGCGCGACTGGTGAACCAGCCGTCTGACCTTTTCCATGTCCACGCCTAATAACTTGCCTCTGAACTTCTTGAGTTTCCCGGCGACGATAACCGTATCAACGTCTCTGGTGTCTGCGCCCGACACAACCGTGGCGATCGCATTATTCAATGGCATATTGTTGATCTCATCCGCCCGGATCAGCACGATGTCAGCTTCCTTCCCCGGCGTCAGCGTCCCGCATTTATCCAACAGGCCGTTGGCCTTGGCGCCCTGAACCGTTCCAAATTCCAAAACATCGCGCATGGTGATCGGTGCCGGTGGATTCGGTTCGCCTTTGTACTTGCGATTGAAGGCCGCCGAACGCTGCACGTAGAGAGCCACGCGCATCTGCGTGAACCAATCGGTGGGCAACGAACACTCGACGTCCACACTCAGGGCAGGACGAAGTCCAAAGTCCAGCGCCTTTTGGATCGGTGGAATTGCCGGACCAAGGCCGATTTGCATATCGGACGTTGGAGCCATTCCCACCGTCACTCCATTGTCTGCGATCAAACGCCAGCCCACATCGGACACCGCAGTGCAGTGAATGAACGTCAAATCGGGCCCGAGAAGATGGGCTTGATCCAACTCTTCCACGACGCGTGCAGACGTTCCGCTTAAGCCGTCCATCGTGGTGCGCACTCCGACCTTTCGCGCGAACACGATGTCAGAAGCCTTGCCATCGTAGAAAGCCAGCGTGGCCATGGCGACGGTCACCAACTGATCGTCCGAGGAGAAGTATTTTTTCTTCAGGCGGATTAAATCCTGCGGATGCTGGTGATCCCATTTCCCGGTATCCGCCGGGGCGCTATACCCGTGGATCGCGCGCACGCCGGAATCGAAAAGAGCTTGGATGGCACCGTCGGACAGGTCAGCGGAACGTGAGTTGTGCGACCAATCCATCACGCAGGTAACGCCGGAATCGATGCATCCCAGCGCGCTTACCAGGTTCGCGGCATACATGTCTTCCGGCTTATAAAATTGAGCGACACCATCGCGGAAACTGTTGTATCCGGCGATATCGGCATTCGGGATGATGCGCCGAAACTGGTTTTCCCAACAGTGGCGGTGCGTATCCACGAAGCCCGGTATCACGATCATCGATGAAGCGTCGATCGTTTCCGCTTTTGCATTGATGTTCGCTGCCACGTTGACGATCTTCTTGCCTTCGATCAGTCCGTCACCCTTTAAAAAATCGCCGACCTTGGGATCCATGCTGATGATCGTGCCGCCCTTCACCAGAATGCGGCGATTGGGATCCCGGTCCTGGCGTTCGATGCGCGCCAGAGTTTGTGAATCGTTGTTCGCTTGTTGAGCACTTGCAGCAGTGGGGAACACGGACGACAGGGCCGTACCGGCGAGCAGACCTGAACCCGTCTGCAGAAAACGACGCCTGGACTTTTCCAGCTCGGAGTCGGATTCAGGCAGCGACGGAATCTTCTTCGACTCATTGCGATTGCGCCTCATATTTTCTCCTTGAGCAAATCCGGTCATGTGCACCAATGCGCTTGGGCACTCCCAACTTTGCGTCGCGACAGGATGATAGTGGATGACGCCACTTTTATTTCGTTAGATAGAAATAACCGACGGTGTTGTTTCCGGGCGAGGCAAACCACATCCGTCCTTGCGAATCGTTGTTTAGCTCGCGCATCCCGTTGCTGAAAGCCGGCGGAGGAAATTCCATGACCTTGCCGGTATCGGGATCCATCCGTCCAACGGTATCCATGATTCCGGACGCATACCAAACATGATGGGTGGCATCGAGACCGACCGGGTATGGAGTTGGTTGCTCGCCCGGGAGATCGTAGGTCTTGAAATTTCCCGTTTCCGGATCCAGGCGGATGATCTTGCCCTCCGTATACAACGCATTCCACACCATTCCATTCGCGTCGATCTGGAGCCGTCGCCGTGAGCCGGTGGCCGGCGGCGGAGTCCACTTGGTCACCTTTCCGGTTTTGTACTCGACACGATAGAGTTCCCCGTTCCCGCTGGTCGCATCGAACCATGGGTTGCCGGCTGGATCGAGATTCACTGCATACGTATTGGGAATATCTTTCAGCTCGGTGAACTTTTCAGTCTTGGGATCAAAGCGCAGCGAATACGGCACACCCGAAATCCAGACAATTCCGTTCGGATCCACTCGGACCGTGTTTACTTCTCCCTTCGTACCAGTCTTGTATTCGGTAAATTTTCCGGTCTTGGGATCAAACTTCGAGACTCCGTAGCTCTGCTCCGCGGCGATCCAGACGAGTCCATCGGGCGCCATGAAGACAGAGTGCACCGCGGTTCGACGTTGCTGGTCGGGGTACATGAACTCCTGAAGTTCCCCCGTTTTCGGATTCAGCTTTCCGATTCCATTGATCGCGCCAAAGTAAGGGAGCCAAAGATTTCCGTCGCGGTCGGGATTCGCCGACCAGACAACGCGGCCATCCGGAACCGCGTACATTACATAGACAATTTTCAGAGCCTCATCCGTAAACTGCTGCGGCGACATTACGAATCCTGGAATATCGTTCGGAGATTTCGGCAGTGCTTTTGGCCCCGTGCCGAAAGTCTCTCCCAGATATTTCGACAGGACAACGGCGTCTTCGTCCGTCATTTTTTCAAGAATGCCTCCGGCGATCCGGTTTCTCATTTCCGTGACCGCGCGCTGCCAGGCATTCTCGTCACGCGCCAAGCCGACCATGTTTTGAAATCCGCCGTGGCAACTGAGGCCGCAAAACCGGATGAATTGCGCTTTCCCCTCGCGTTCGGGCAGCAGATGAAACCACTGGACAATCGGAACATCCGTCCAGCGAAGCGTTTGCTTCTGCAAAGACCAGTCAAAGTTGGCTGTTTTTGTTTCCGTCAGAAGGATTCCGCTGCGGGGATCACTTTTATAGCCCATCGCTCTTGCTTGAACCTGGTAGTCACCTGCGGGCAGATTTTCGACGGTGTATCGCCCATTGCTGTCCGATAACACCATGACTGTGATTCGGGTCTTCGCGTTTCGGGCGTCCACAAACGCGCCGCGGAATGGGGTTCCGTCAGGGCCTCTCACGGTTCCGGTGATCGTCGCCGCGTGCCCCGACCAACTGAGCAGAAAAAATGCACAGGTCAGAACTCCGAACCTGCGTAATCCCGATATCAGCATGTTCTCCTCGTTATCGGAAGGCCTGCCGGCATATTGCGTTCTGATCGGCCGACGGTTTTTACGTACTAGATGCAACCCCAGCACCTGAGTTCGGGCGCTTCCGTCTCCGATGTTTAGTGCTCTACAGCAGCACTGCCTTTAGCATCTCGATCCGGAGTGCCACCGGTCTGAGGTTCTTGCAACGCCCTCAAAAACATGAGAATCGTCTTCAACTCGTCGTCCGAATAGGCCTTTATAGCCGCGGAGTGCTGCCAACTATTGCCGTTCGTCAGCTTGATCGCAGAAGGAGCGAACACACGGAGCACTGGTAATCCAGTGGTAAGATCATAGACGCGAGTCTCTTCCTTCACCTGCGCAAACATCACCGCAGGAAAGGTTTTTCCATTCTCGGTTGCCGTCTGCACTTGAGGCGTACTCAAATTACGCAACGCGGATACGTCAGCGGGAACGTGGACGATCGAGGTAACTGGAACTCCGCTGCCGCCCACTTCATGACAATTCGAGCAGCGCCGGAGATCATAGATTGAATCAAAAAACAGTTCCCGGCCGTTCGCCGCTTCCTGAGACAAAGCGGGCAAACGTGCCGCATTTGCCGTACGAATAAGACCGTTCAGGCTCTCCACGTACGCGACCACCGCATTCGTATCGTTTTGAGGGAGTTTCAGGGCCCATGCCGGCATCGGCGTGCCGGGTATTCCGTAGTTCACCACCTTCTCAATATATTGAGCGCTGAGGCCGCGTCCGGCGAGGCGCGGAGCTCCGCCGCCTTCCGTTCCCTTGTCGCCATGGCAGAATCCCGTGCACGACGCGGTAAACACCTCTTCTCCACGCTTCACTTGATCCTGCGGAGACTGCTGGGCCCTGGCAAATCCCGCGGTGAACAGAATCAGAATCATTGCGATGAAGTTGATCCTGTTCTTCATTTCGATTCCTCCGGCAGACCGAATACAGTCAGTGTCGACGCCACGCGCCATGTTTCCGTCTCCGGCCACACGCCTCGCGTCATATCACCAACGACCGTCCAGCCCGATGGAGTTGCAAAGTACTGGCGCCCGCTCGCCATGTACGTCACAGGCGATCCACGATTGGGAGCGCCCGTTTGAAAACTCCACCACTTCTTCCCGGTGCGCGCGTCCAACGCGAAAAAATATCCTTCTGGATCGCCCGTAAGTACCAAATCTCCCGCCGTCGCCAGAATGGAAGCGAACAATTCAAATTTATAAGGGTAAGACCATTGTTTCTTTCCGGTCACAGGATCGAGGGCATCGAGATGGCTATACGCGGAATCATGGCCGGGCGGCTCCTTGAAAACCCAAGTGCCGCCGCCGTGGTCCGTGCCTCGTGCCTGGCGCAGAAGTATGTGGTTGCAAAGCTCGAGGGCCGGGATGTAAATGAGGCCCGTATTGGGGGAATATGCGATTTCGTTCCAGCTTTTGCCGCCCAGATTGCTGGGGCAAACATTCCAGGGAGTCTCTCCCTCAAGCACATCGTGGCGCCCTACCAGCTCACCGGTTTGGGTGATGCTTTTAACCCAGTTGATGTTATCGACGTAAGGATAAGTGCCCAACACTTCGCCTGTCTCGCGATCCAAAATGAAGGTGAATCCGCTTTTCGAGGCCTGCACCAGCAGCTTGCGCATCTTTCCGCGCACTTCGCGGTCCATCAACACCATTTCCCAAGTGGCGTCAAAATCCCAGGTGTCATGAGGAATTTCCTGGTAATACCAACGCAGCGCGCCGGTATCCGCATCGAGTGCCAGCACGCAATTTCCATAGAGATCGATGCCCTGTCGATGAGTGCCATTGAACGGCGGGCTGGCATCTCCCGTGCCCCAATACACGAGGTTCAGCTCCGGATCATACGAGCCCGTTGTCCAAGGATATCCGCCTCCATACTTCCAGGAATCTCCCTCCCATGTTTCGTTACCCTTCTCACCGGCTCCGGGAACTGCGTAGAATCGCCACTCCAGTCGTCCGGTTTCTGTGTTGTACGCGCTCACATGGCCGCGGGAAGCGCGTCCTCCAACGATAACTTTATTTTTGACCACGATGGGTGCGGCCGAAATGTTGCCGCCGGAATTCACCTTCCATACTTCACGTCCGGTCTTTTGATCGAGCGCCACCAGATTGCCGTCACGGCCTCCGACGAATACCTTGCCGGCGGCAACAGCAACTCCTCGATTATTTTTCAGGCCACCACCCGTGGTCTGGGGAGAGGCCTGATACTTGTATTGCCAGATCAGCTTGCCCGTGGCTCCATCCAGCGCGAACACGTTGCTGTACGCCGTCGAAATATAAACGACGCCATCGATCGCGATCGGCGTTGTTTCCAAGCCGTCAGAGTAATCGCCTGTCTGGAAAGTCCAGACCGGCACCATCTTCTTCACATTCGCGTTGCTGATCTGATTCAGGGCGCTATAGCGCCAGGACAACTGTGTGCCTCCGTGCGAAGGCCAATCCGCGCCGGTTGCGCCTTGTTGCGTCTGGGGCGCGCCGCCACTTTGCCTGCGTGCCGGTGTGGCGCCCGTGTTTGGTTGTTGGGCTTGGAGCAACCCCGGAATCGCGACAAACAGCAGTGAAAGGGCTAAGCGCACACGGTGATCGATCATTTGCCGGCTTTCCTCGGAACAGGATTTAACCATCTGGTTCGCCTGAGGCCGTATCGTTGCTCGACCAGAGACTCGTCTTTTTAATCGTCTTTGAAGAAATACGAAGACCAAGTACTGTCTCTGCTAGTCCGGCTTTATCCGCATGTTCCGATATTCCATCGTGCCGCTTTCCGCCTGTATTCCGATGTAACCGGAGGCCGGAAAATCGTGCGCCGAAACGTGCGACAGAAGGGTTCCGTTTAAGTAGTTCCAAACCTCGTTACCTTTGGAGACGATTTCGACGGCGTTCCACTGCCCGGCGGGATTCCGTACTTTCTTGCGCAATTCATCATCGAACGTAAACGTGGCATGGCCGTCCATCGCGTTGATGGTCATCTCCATGTTGGTTCGGCCTTGGATTTCTAATGTTCTGGGCCAGACATCATGCTTGTCGATGAAGAGCAGATATCCACTGTTCCCATAGAAATCCTGATCTTCGGTCGCACCCGGCGTGGGTATGTAGCGATATTCGGCGCGGAACGTAAAGTTC
>Ga0157374_10003905_pt1 | contig 12521 bp, 17 predicted proteins | sample M25metaG_FD_115308 | JGI IMG/M metagenome (GOLD analysis project Ga0157374, IMG submission 115308) | Miscanthus rhizosphere microbial communities from Kellogg Biological Station, Michigan, USA - M2-5 metaG | ecosystem: Host-associated > Plants > Roots > Rhizosphere > Soil | place: USA: Michigan...
CCGCCCGATCGAGCTGCTCGACAGGACAGGTTGTCTCAGCGCGCGCACGACCGTCGTTCATGCAACGCACGCCGACGGCGCCGAGCTCGATCTGCTCGCGCGCGCGGGTGCGCGCATCTGCGCCTGCCCGACGACGGAGGCGGATCTCGGTGACGGCTTCCTACCCGTCGAGCGCGTCTGCACGCGCAGCATCGGTATCTGCATCGGCTCCGACTCGAACGTCCGAATCGATCCACTGGAGGAGCTGCGCGAGCTCGAGGGAATCGCGAGACGTCAAGCGGGCCGGCGAAACGTCATCTCCACGGGGACGCTTCTCTGCTTCGGCGCTGACGAAGGTGCAGGCTCACTGGGCCTCGAGGAGTGGGACGACGTCCTGGTGGATCTTGCCCATCCTTCGCTTCGCGGCGTCGAGGACGTCTTCGAGGGGCTCGTCTCCGGCTGCGCGGGGGACGTGTTCCTAGAAGCGTGACGTCCAGTACGCCGTGCGTCTGATGTACGCCCGGTCGGCTGCGCGCCCGTGAAGTCCGTAGGCGCCGTCGTAGGTCTCGTACCTCCCGCCGTGGCCCGCGGGCTCGATCTGCGTTCCCTCGCTCCACTCGTTGTACGACGTGATCGTGACGAGGTCCGCGCCGGCTCGTAGCGCTGCGCTCCACATCGAGTCGTAGGTCGCGCCGTTCAGCCGGTCCTTGACGTGCGTGTCGCCCGTCGCGGCCGCCGCGTCGTAGCCGGGACCGACCGAAGGCGCGCAGAGGATTCCGTACGCGCGAGCCTGCGTGCAGAGGCGATCGAATTTCGCTGCGTCGTAGACGACGATGTCGTAGGGATAGAACCCGGCGAAGCCTGCGCGCGCCGCAAAGCCGACGAGGCTCGTCTGCCCGAAAAGGCGCAGGCCCATCGGCTGGCGAGTGATCTGCGTCCACTCGTCCGCCCTGAAGTCATTCGAGCGGTAGATGTAGACGTCACGAATGCCGAGGCTTCGAATGTAGACGAGGTCGGCGGCGATCGAGTCGATGCTTCGGCCTTCGTATGGCTCGAGCTGAACCGCGACGCGAAGGTTTCGTCGTTTCGCCGCGCGCATCACGGCAGCCAACCGTTTGTCCTCCGGAGAGCCCCGTCCCCACCAGGAGCTCACGACCTCGTCGACGCCGGCTGCTGCGATGTCCTTCATCTGGGCGCGGAGGACACGCGGGTCGCCGCTCGAGTACGGCCCCCTTGCCGGGAAAAACGCTGAGGCGATGTCGAAGGGTGGCGTATGACCGCCCTGGGTCCAGTGTGAGTAGTGCCCGTCGTGGCGCATGTTGGAGTACCAGGGGTAGAAGAAGATCGCCGTTTTCGGCGCACCCGCGTGCGCCCAGGGCGCGGGCAGGGCGAGCAGCAGCACGATGGCCAGGAGGGGGCTGCGCCGCATCCCGCATAGCCTCTCATCCCGGGCGGACTACGGGAATCCCCAGGACGAGGCATAAGGCTCCAAAGCGCGAACGCCGATTCGGTCGTATGGCTTTTCTTGCCTGGATCGACCGTACTTGGGTACACAGCAGCCGTGAAGAGGGGCAGACGATGGCTGAATATGCCATCGTGCTCGGGGTGATCGTTCCGGCCATCATCCTCGCCTACGCCCTCTTCGCGGACGGGATCGCCGGCTCGATCGACCGAGTCGTCGGGCTCTTCTAGACCTCTGCTGTAGACCGAGAGCCAGGTCGGGCTGAGAAAGACGGGACCGCTCCGGTCGCATCCCTCCCTGCGCGAGAGTTGTAGGGTTTTGACTCAATCGACAGGGAGGCTCAGATGGCCGTCGCACGCGTTGTCACCTTCGACGGGGTCACCAAGGACCGCATGGACCAAATGAACCGCGAGATGAGCGATGGCGCCCCGCCGGAGGGATTCCCCCCGGCAGAGATCATCGTCCTTCACGACGCAGAGGCGGAGAAGTCGCTCGTGGTGGTCATCTTCGAGACTGAGGACGACTACAACCGCGGCGACGAGATGCTGAACGCGATGCCCGCGGGCGACACCCCAGGGAAGCGCACGTCGGTGACCCGGCACGACGTCGCTCACCGCATGAAGTCGTAACGGCGCGCCACAATCGGCCCGACGTTTTTTGGAACGCGGCCGACACAGACGCCGTCGTTCGTCACCTTCATGCGAGGGAAGCAAGGGGGGCGGGGTTAGGACCCGCCCCCTCGCTAAAGCGGAGAGCCGGAAAGCTGGGGAGCTTCCCGGGAACCCTTGGGCTGCGGCACCCCAAGATTCCTGAAGGCTCTCTGCTCCTTTCGCTTTCGACACGAGAGACCTACCCCTTTAGGGTCAATTAGCGATTACAACGGTGGGCCTTGCAAGAAGTGGCTTCGGCTGAGGAATCTCGTCCCCGATCGAGGGAGCGAGGGAGCGCCATGAGGCGGACCCCGCAATGAAGCAGGCCCTGGTCAGTCGGGCGCCCGAGACTTGAGCTCGGGACCTCTAGGGCCCCAGAGCGTTTCAAGCGTTCGGCCGCGGGAGATGGGCGAACTATCACCCGCTGAAGACCGCCCTCTCCCTGTCCGAGCTACTCGTGAACACCGACCCCGGCGCTCTACGAACGCGCAGCGTTGCGCCGGCTGCAGCGGTTCGTCGACGAGCGGTATCCGCCGGTCACCGATGTCGCGCTCGCTGGAGACCTCAGGCTGATGTTCCGTCGGTGATGCGTTCTTCCTCCAGAGCTCGAACAGCTCCAAGTCCGCATCCCCCGCAGCGCGGAGGGAGACACGGGCTGCGAAGTCGAGGCTGTCCTCGGGAGCGTTCGACATCTCCGTCAGGGCCATTTAGTTACGCGCACCGCCCGGTCATAACGTCCGACAGGGCCGGGTAATCGTTGAGGCTCAAGCGCTCGGCACCGAGAGGTTCGTCCTCCGTGCACTGAAGGTTGGCCCCGACGCTTGGTGCCGAGGCCAACCTTCGTGTCTTTTTACGGGTTCCTTGGGTTACTCCCGCCGTGACAAGCCACGCCAGGGATTCCAGGTGCTCCGCCATTCCTGACGTCCTGTCCGGGGGACTGCACGTGGAAATCGATCGGCCCCTGACCCGGGATCATGTCATTCAGGCCGGAGAAGGAGCAGATCGAGTTCGAGTGCGCCGGGGCACCGGTGGCATGGGCGTCAACCTGTTCTTGCGTCCGCGGCCCGGTCCCGGGCGGGCCCTTAACCTCACCAGCGAAAGCGGCACTAACGCTTACACCGGCAACGATGACTGCGCACACCGCAGTCGCAAACAAGGACTTCGTGCGCATGTTCTCTCCCCTTTCTTGAGCAACGGCTTGCTGCTCGACAGAGAAGCTAGTAAGTCGAAGGCACGGCGTCAACCGCTGCGACGTAGGCCGGAAGGACGAGTTAACGCACATCGAGGCGTCGAAGGAGGCCGGCGCAGGAGCAAGATGAGCCCGGCTCGGGCTCGGCCTAAGGCAAACGCGCCCAGAGCTCCTGCGTCTACGGCCAACGCGGCTTCTCGATCGCCCTGGGGAGAGCTGGGGCGATCGAGCCCCTGGGCGCGCGCTCCCCTTTTCGGGCTGAAGGCATGGTCTCCTCGTCGCTAGAGGCGGCGGCCTGACGGGATCACGCCGACTCATGCAGGTCTAGGAATAAGGCTGGTCGACGTTGGACGTTCGGCCGTTGGTTCCTGTGGGCGTCGTGGAGATGCTCTGATTGCCGTCGGTGGTGTTACGGCGCTACCGGCGGCACCAACGCACCTGACCATTGGGCGGGGGCGCGCCTACCAGCTTGCGAAGAGAAAGAACGGGAGCCGCACGGTTAGTCACCGCGCGGCTCCGGTGCGCAAGAGGTTAGCGCTCGATGATGTTGTGGACCTTCAGCATCTCAGGCTCGCCCGCGAGTTCGACCCCAACGTCGGTCAGTACCGGCCTCAGTGTCTCGCCGCATGCGTCGAACTGCTCGCGAGAATCCCAGACCTCGTTGACTCGGAAGCTGTCGCCCGAACTGAACGCGATGTGGTAGGAGAGCCCGTCCGGCGGCCACTGGGCACCGGCCTTCAGGCGCTTGATGGTTTCGTCGTACTTCTCTGTAGTCATACTGGGCGCCGCGGTGAAGCGGGCGAGGATCCTCGTGGCAGAGCCAGGCACGGTGGTGGCCATTCACGGCCTCCTTCAAATGGAGTGCTCCCGACCGAGCCGTTCTACGCGCGAACGAGGAATCTGAGTCAGAAGACCGCCGCCGACAGTAACAGCTAGCCAACGGCCGTTCGCGATCTTTAGTTAAGGGCGCTTTCCGCACCCCGCTCAAATTCCGTCTGTCTTCATCCGCGTCATTCCTGATGGCGCGACTTCGCGCTCATCTTCCTCATGCGACTCGTATTCCTCTTCGCCCGAATCGCGTTCGACCTGACGCGGCTCACTCACCACATCCGGATTGTGCCTATGCCGGCGTGATTGCAGCCACTTGAACATCACTCACCTCCCTCACTCTCAATTCGACGAAGCCTTCCTGTTAGCGGGTCTTCATGGCGGTTTCGCATGCGATCCCGTCCTTGTCGCAAATCCAGACCCCTGTTGTACCTCACCTCGCATCGTAGTTCGTCCGACTAGTGGCTCATCAGGACGGCGCTCGAGCTGCGCGAGGCGATCTTTGTCACCCTCAACTACGACACGCTTATCGACCGTCCGCTGTTCGCGTACAGGCCTGAAAAGTCCTATCACCCTTCGGGCAATTCCTGAAGGCGAAGGCGCCCGCCCATTGGCCGGCTGCGTTGGTGCCGTCGGTGGCGCCGTAACACCACCGACGGCAATCAGAGCATCTCCACGACGCCCACAGGAACCACTGGCCGAACGTCCAGTGTCGACAAGCCGTATGGAGCCGGCCCCTTTTCGTTCTCTCCCTCGGTTTCCGTGGGTTGGTGCCAGGTGAGCGCGACCGCCTGGGCCACAGAGTCCGTGGACCCACTTCACGGCACCGGTTTGTGCTCCAGCTGGTGCAGTCACACCGCCCGCGAGGTTCAGAACTGCTCGGGGCGTTTCGCCATCAACCGGCGAAGTCGGCGCACCGGATCACAGCTCGACCGCGCTCCCGATGTTCCATCTCCATCTGCGCCAACGTCCTCTCCATCGCCGTCGGTTTGATGCTGCCGTTCTTGTTCTCGTATGGCTTGTCGAGAAATCGCACCAGGACCAGCCCGGAGACGACGATGATTGCGACCGCGGCGATCATTGCTGCCTGCGTAACCGCGGGCTCCTCACGATCCGCGAACAGGGCGACCGAACCGATCACCACCAGCGCGCCGATGATCAGAATCAACCAAATAACCGGGGGCACTAACCCTTCTGCTTTGCCGATCCGGCCTTGCCGCCCCTGTCGCCGGTCGTCGTTCAAGGCGAACCAGTGTTCAAAGGCGGCGGTCTGTTTGGCGCCGTTGACCGCGATCCGTTCGGCGGCCTCCTCCATGGCCGAGACCCTCGCGTCCACGACAGCACTCCCTTTGCCTCTCCGCATCGCGGGCCACTCGTCCGAGATGACCTCGTGCGCGTAACAGATCATCTGCCCCTGCAGCTCCGCGCGGTCCGCGGGGCCGAAGGGCGTCACGGTATGGAACATCCCGAGCGTTGAGGTCGCCTCCTCCTCGGCGTCGGCCTTGGCGCCGCCGTAGCTCTCGAATGCGATGAAGAAGACGAATGCAACGATCACCATGTAGGCGGTGCCCGCCACCGTGTAGACGGCACCTGCCGGAATCGGATCTTTGAAGAACGTTCCCGCCGGCGCGCGCCGACGCACGATGAGCATGCCGGCCCCGCTCAGTGCGGCAGCACCCAAGATGATCAACGCGGCAAGCCAGAGTTCTATAACGGCCCTACGATAAGCGCCCAGTGAGTTCGGTTCCAGCGCGCAACCGAACTTCGGACCCGGTCGACCCTGGCTTGCCTCATGAGTGCAAGAAAGTGTTCACTCCGAAAGCGTAAATGGCCCCCGCGATGCGACAAACATCCGGGGCAAGGTCGACGGTTGCGAGCTTCACATCCCCCTCCCGGTCCCCGAGTGTCGATCTGTACGAGAGCACCCGCTGCCCGTAGCGAAGGGCGATCGTGTCGCCGTCGACGACATGGTCAACGCGGTGGCTTGGCGCGAGACCCGTACTTCTAGGAACCGGCTACCCGGGTCTTGAGAATGTGACGAGGGTGACTGTGTAGGACGCACTCCTAGCCGGGTCTTGCAGGCTGGGGCCTACGCCGCGCAGCAGCCCTCCGTTCTCAGTCGCATCGATCTTGACCCCACTGATCGCCGTACCACCAGGAGAGGGTGCCGAGCGCTTCTCGATCTCAATCTGAACACTGGGACCACCTCTACCCAGGAACCTCAACCAGGGGATACCGGGATCCTTGCGCACCGAGAAATCGATCGGGATCGAAGTACCGATGCCCACGCCCGAGCTGGTCGTTATCACGCCCATGCCGGCGCCAGCCCCGTCGCCCGGCCCCAGTCCCCGGGTCGAGAAGCCGGGTGCCGGCCCAGCCGTGAAGAAGCTGCTCCTGCCAGTCGTCGCTGTAGCCCCACCGCCGGCGATAGTCGCCGTTCCGAAGTTCAGCAACGGAAGGTCACGACGGAACATTGACGATAAGCCAAATGCGCTGCCGACCAACACATCGCCCACGTCGTCGTGCATGGAAACAGTTGCTGCCACGTCGATCCCGAACTCGTCGGTGTCAGCGTGAACGCTCGCAAAGTCAATCGCTTCCTGGAGCGTCATGGCTACCTCCCCTTCGTGTTGTCGGCTGCCAGGCTCGCCCACGCAGCGTAACGCCCATCACGGTGAGTACCAAACGGGCGAATCGCGGGGATCACGCCGCCCATCACGTGAACGAAGCCTCGACACGAGACGAGGCGTCGTCGGCTTCGACCTAACGCTCGGCGTCATACCGGGCCACGGCTAGAACTGCACTACGACGCAGCCGGCACGGCACTCGACCTCGGGGATCCTCGCCGCCCGAGCGGGAGCCTCGTGCGCGAGGCTTCCCGCTCGAGCGTTGTCCGCGTCTACCGAGGCGTGAAGAAGCCGGTGACGGTGCCTTCGATCGTTGCCGTCCCCTGAGGTCCGGAGAAGAGGGTCTGAAGCGGAATCGTGCAGGTCGTTGTTGGCGTTATCGGCGCGGCCTTCGACGATGTGTCTGTTTCGGCCATTGGGCTACCGCCGGTCGGAGTGAATGTGAAAGTTGTGTTGAACGCCGTCGGGATGAACACCGACGTGCTGCCGACGACGTGCGCCGGCGTGAACTCTCCGTTGCCGTTCACGACGACCATCAGCGGATGGCCGTTGCAGATGGCGCTGATCTGGGTCGAGTTCTTCGCGTTGGCCGGGTCCGCCGCCGCCACCGGAACCGTGACGGCCGCAGCCAACGCCAAGCCAGCAGCTGCCGTGAGTAGGCGTCGTTTCATTGTCTCCCCTCTCCGCAGGTGATTGGTTGGTGCCGCTGAACCGGACTAGAACCTCTTTACCCCGACGCCCGATGTTCAATCCGCACTGTGAGTGGTGCGCATCGAAGGGTTTTATGACCGGCGGCTAGCTTCGCCCCAACCAAGGACGTGTCAAGAACACCAGCAATACTGTGCTCCGCCGCACAAGCGGGCCGGGCGGAAAGTGAGTATGCGTGTTTTGACTTGGCGACGAGGAGGAACGAACTGACGCGGTTCACATGGAACCTGCATCTTCCATCGACTTCGTCGTCTCGGCCGCAAGCCCACCAGCCGAAATCGTGATCGTTCCTGAGCCTGAGGCGGAGTTCCTCGCCGGAGCGCTGAGCGGCTTGGCACCTGATCCCGATCTGCCGAACGCGCGAAGCATCGCCATCAGGATCGAGAGCGCCCTCGAGAGCGGGACGGAGCCGCTCGAACTACCACCGCATCAGGAGCGTGAGCTGCTGTTCGCACTCGACCGGATCGCGGCTCAGATGCCTCGCGTACTCTCCGCCGACCTTCTGCAGCTGCGTAGCGCGCTCGTCCAAGCTGCCGACCTCGAGCAGTGACCGTTTGGGCACGGAACTCCCGCGTCGACGGTCTTGGGCGCCGCGTACCTCCGGAAACGATGGTGCTAGTTCGTCGAGAGCTTTGATTCGTCGAGCTCGATCGGTGCGACGAACAGCATGACCGCCGACTGAGGTTCGTCCCTGAGCGCATCCTCGAGCGCCAGCCAAGCGTCTTCCTTACGGATGAACACGTCGATCGCCAGACGGTCGCCGATCTCGGAAAGGGCGTAAGCGCGCATAGGGCGACCGTAGTACCCGCCGACTCTCCTGGCGATTGTCCGAATCGGCTGTTTGCCCCAGCGGTTCGTCTAAAGAATCAGCGGTCGGTTACCTCTCGCTACGACTCGCCTCTCGGCGGACCGACCGGCGGGGGCTAACCGCCGGGGACATCGGCCGATTCGTGAACGCGTGGCCATCGTCGGAGCTCGTGCCGCGGCGTGAAACCGTTACCGGGCAAGCCTGGCGGGTCAAGTCGTTGCCGACGTCTTGGTCGGACGCTCAATGAATGTCGAACTTACTTGCCTGAACGATCCGGAGTGATCGGCCCGAGATCCATCCCGCCCGAGCCGTGCCCCGGCACAAACAGCACGAAGCTGAGGACGGCAAGCACAAGCCCGGCGACCAAGAGCGCCCAGAACGGATGCGTCTTGATGAAGCTCATGGCTTCCCATTTCAGCACACCTTGTTTGACGGGGCAATCCGGCCAACTTCGGCCTGGCAGGTGAGTCGCGCGTCCCGATTCGACAGTCATCGAGCTATCCCTTGAACCTGAAATTGAGTCGTGGAAAAAATGACCGCCGGGGTCACGTGCCTCGGCCGCGTCCCACGTGCTCGACCCACCCCGCGGGGGTTTGCTCGCCGCCGAGGTGGAAAAGGAATCGGCGAGGCAGGGGTCTCCGATCATCGATCCATTCCGTAGGGGGCGGCCGGGTCGATGAGGAGTTCTGCCGGGCGCGAGGCGAGTCCAGCGTCTACGGCAGCGCTGGACTCCCTCGCCGCATCCGCTTGTGTACATGCCGGAGCGTGAAGACCGACATCCTCCACGACTCCTGACGGCGGTTCATCGACGAGCGGTTGCCGCCCGAGCGGGAGCCTCGTGACCGAGGGTTCCCGCTCGGGGGCTTGTCAGCCGCTACCAAAGAAGCCCGGTCGTCAGATCAGTCCAGACGTAGATGTGATGGTCAGATGGACAGGTGTGCTGAGAATGGCAAGGGTTCGAGTGCGCTGACGCGCCCGCAACGAACACGGCAGCAACGAAGCCGGCCACTGCCGTCGCGCCAACCGTCTCTCGCGACCCCCCACAACCACAATCGTTTCGCCCGCCAGCGCACTAGGCAAGACCCGGTAGCCGCGGCGCCGCCCTCGGCGCCTTTTTCCGCATCGCAAGGTTCGAGGTTAGCCCGCATCTAGGTGTGTAGAACACCTTAGTTCCAGGCGAGAGGACTGATCGGCATGCCGGGAAACGGCAACCAGGTCCGAAGCGGAGGCGAGCAGGTAGAGCAGTGGCGCAACGGCGTCAGGCGAGTCGGCCGTGTCTGGTACTCGGACGACCTGCAGGTCCTAGTGAAGTGGGACGACGGACGGTCAAGCAGTTTGCGTGTCGGCCGGGACAAGTTCTCGGTCGGCGGCCAATCCGGCGAGGACTATGAAGGAACCGCGGCGGATCGCAAGGGTCGGAGTTGAGTCGCATCTACTTGATGGAGCCCGAGCCGTACTTCCCCGGCTGACGGCAGCTCTCCCGAGGAGAGAGCGGGTGGCCGCTCGGGCTCCTTGCCATCGTGATACCGATTCACGACCCGGAAGCGCTAGAGCTCTTCATCACTGAGAGGATGCACAACGTGCGCTCGAGGGTTCACGCGACGAAGACTTAACCGCCCCGTCCTCGCGAGGTTATCGCGATCGAGATCGGGATCCGGTGAATGCTGTTGTTCGCATAGCCGAAGACGTTCCATTCAGGCCGTTCCGGTTGCACGTTTCCTGACTGGTCGACCGCGCGAGCCTCGATCTCGTGGTTCCCGGGCGGAGCGGCAACCGTGTCCGACCAATGTGTGAAGCCGTATCTCTCCGTTTGTGGTGCGAGCATCGCCGGCCGCCATGAGCCACCTCGCAAGCGGACCTCGACACCAGCCACGCCGTCGTGTCCCGCCCAGGCGACGCCCGAGACCTCGACGCGGTCCGACGTAACAACAGCGCCTGCCTCCGGCTCGAGGATCAGCGAGCTGATCCGCAGCTCGTGAACCGCCTCGCCGCTTGCGCGGCCGTTCACACCGATCAACCGGTAATCCTGGGCCTGAAAAGGACCAAGAAACGGACGCTCGCGCACTTCGATCCGCCGCAGCCACTTAACGGAGTCGACCGCGTAACAACCGGGAACGATGGCTCGCACTGGCCCTCCGAGCTCGGGCGGAATTGGCGCGCCGTTCATCTCCCACGCAATCAGTACGTCTCCGTGCCGTGCCCGCTCGAACGGAATCGATCGGCTGAAAGGAACCTCATCGCTCGCGCTGCGATGAAGACCGCGATCGCAGCCCTCGAAGAGAACCTCGCACACACGCGCTGAAGGCTGGACCTCGGCAAGCAAGTCCGCGAGCGGAACACCTGTCCATCGAGCCTCGGAGACTGCGCCCGTACTCCACGGCAGACCGGCCGTTGCCGGCGAGAACTCCTTCCGCCGGTGGCCGGCGCACTCGAGAACGACGGTCAAGGAGCGAGATGGTCTGCCGAGTAGCTCCCGAAGAGACAAATGCAGCTCCCGTTTGACCGCCCCGCCGAGGTCGAGTGCCACGCGCGAGTGATCGATCAGGGGGACGCCGAAATGGCTGCGCACGAAATGGAAGTCTGTCGGCATGCCTTGTTTCAGACGGAGAGCGGCCAGTGGCGCAGGACGCACTTCGGGCTCGAGCGACAACGGCGGAGCCGGCCGGAGACGAGCTTCTGTGTCCTGGGCGGCCATCACGACTGGTATTTCTCGACAATCTGTGTAAACATAGCTGGGAAAGTAACCATCGACATTAGGGTCCGTCGGCTCGAATGTCAATGGCCGGCCGCTCATGTGGATTTCCAAGCGAACCGATTACGCAACGCGGGCAGTCCTGGCGCTAGCTATCGCCGGGCAGGAAAAGCCAATGAAGCTCGACGAGCTCGCTCGGCGCACACGGGTGCCGCGGTCGGTGCTCGAACAGGTCATGCCAACGATGCGCAACGCCGGAATCGTCCGCTCAGAGCGCGGCCCACGAGGGGGCTATCGGCTGAACAAGCGTGCCGACGAGATCACTCTCGAACGAGTCGTGCGTCTCTTCCAGGGACAACTGGCCCCGATCGGCTGCGCCACGCGAAAGCAGGCAGAGCCTTGCCTGATGAGTGTCGAATGTTCGTTGCGTTTCGTCTGGGAGGATGTCCGTGACTTAACCATCGGCGTGCTCGGAAGAACGACGTTCGCCGACCTCGCGCAACGGGCGAGCGGACCGTGGCGGGCCGCTGAGAAACACTCCGTCGATTAACAGGTACCGGTGGGTCCGAAATTTGCTCGGACGCCGCGAGGCCGCACCCGAGCTGGACAGTCTCCGACCGTCGTAATAGCAGCCCCCGTAACCTCAGGCTTCCTTGCAGCGTTTTACATATGCGAGCCTGGGTTCGATTCGCGCTTTGGGGGACTGGCAGCAGGCGGCGGACCAGGCTCGCTTCTCGCCTGCGCGATCACAGCCACCTTTGAGTTTTGAAATAGGCCGGACGGGCGAGCCCAGTTAGGAGAGCTGGACGCTCGCCGCAAATGAGACGCCGCACTCTGTTTTCTATGTTCGGACCATCCGCGACGCTTGGATCCGCGAGTCGGGCGGCGAATGAGGCCGCGCTGGAACGTCTGTTGGTGCAAACCACAGTCCGCAGTTCGGGCACTCAATGAGTCCGACGTCGTCCGTGCGGAAGTACCTCAACGCTTCGCCGCAGCCCGTCAACCCCTTGTACTCAACCGGGCAGATGACGCTCGTGCCCTCGCGACTGTTTCGCTCGATCTTCATCGCTTCGCTCCTTGACAGGCGTGAGGCTCGATCCTGAGCCCGCGCTTCTCCCCTTTACAAATCTTGAAACCAGGGCTCTACTCCGCTCTTGTCTCCGAGCTCGTAGCTAGTCCGTCCGGGAGGTGACTCACCCCAAAAAACCCTTTCCCCAACTCAGATTCGAGATTTGTACGAGCCGAGTTAGCGGGGTGGCTCGATCTCGATCCTTGACACGTTCGAAGCCGAGCCCCCAATCAAACCGCCAACCTTTCGGCCCTGCGCCGCTTCTTCTCCCTCAGCTTGTCTGGATGCAACCGGGCGTAACGCCGATCCTTGCAACATCGGGCACGCCGCGGCAGATTTCGCACCGGAGTTACGTCGTGCGTCTCGGCGGTCGGTTGAGACGTCTGGGCCGCTATCAGGCCACAGACACAGTTGAAAGCGACTCCCATATTCGAGGAAAGACCCGCGTCTGCAGGTCTTTCGATGATCGGGGCGCCGAGATTTGAACTCGGGACCTCTAGTCCCCCAGA
>Ga0157374_10003907_pt1 | contig 12519 bp, 13 predicted proteins | sample M25metaG_FD_115308 | JGI IMG/M metagenome (GOLD analysis project Ga0157374, IMG submission 115308) | Miscanthus rhizosphere microbial communities from Kellogg Biological Station, Michigan, USA - M2-5 metaG | ecosystem: Host-associated > Plants > Roots > Rhizosphere > Soil | place: USA: Michigan...
GAATATCCATTTCAGCTTACCCGTCCGTACGTCATAGGCCCGGATATGGCCGGGCGCCGCGTCGGCGGTTTCATTTACCCGGCTGCCGATAATGTACAGGTCCTTATAAATAATACCCGGCGAAGTAGCCGCAACGTACATTTTGCTGGCATCAATGCCGAGATCGTTATGCAGATCGACTTTGCCGCTATTACCAAAATCATTAACCGGTTTGCCGTCTGCCGCATTCAGCTCGTAAATATTTGAACCGGCGCAATACAGGATGCGTTTGTCATCCCCCTCTTCCCAATAAGTAACGCCGCGGTTATTGTTCATCCCAAAACTCATGCGCGACTTATTGGCACTTCCCGCCGGATCGAACAGCCATTTCTGCTTCCCGCTTGCCGCATCTACCGCAAACAGGCGCAGGCGTGGCGTGGTACCGTAAACTATTCCGTCGACAACGATAGGACTGCACTGTATCTGCGAGTGCGCGGCTGTGTCGGCATCGCCGGTATGGTATTCCCAGGCCGGCTGCAACTGCTTCACATTATTGGTGTCTATCTGTGTAAGCGACGAATAATGCTGCGCTTTTTTTGAACCGCCCGACACACGCCAGGTAGCGTCATCAGCCGTCTTATGTTTACATGAAACGAGCAGCAAAGCGATACCGCAGAGGGTTAGCGCTGAAAATGGGGAGGCGGTCATTCAATTGTCAATTAAGGTAATTGGATAGATGCTAATTTATGATAATAATTAGTATTGCCCCACATTTACAACCGTTATGAACCCGCAAATAGATACGCTGAAGAAAGTACGCGCCTTCCTGCTCGAAGGCATCCAGGACCTGACCACCGAACAACTGAACAAAATACCGCAAGGCTATAACAACAATATTATCTGGAACCTGGGCCACCTGGTAGCTGCCCAACAGGGCATATGCTACAAAAGGGCGAATTTGACGCCGCACATCAGCGACGAGTTCTGGGAGCAGTTCCGCTCGGGAAGTAAGCCCAATGGTTACCTAAGTACCGATGAGATCGCGAAGATCAAAAAACTGTTCCTGCATACAATGGATGAATTGGACGCCGACTACAGCAAGGGCATTTTCAGCAACTATACCGCCTGGACAACCCGTTATGCAAATGAAATTGCCTCGATAGAAGATGCCTTGAAATTTTTGCCTTTCCATGAAGGTTTGCATTTCGGGGTGATCTCGACCATGAGGAAACTGGTGTAATTAAATTGATTAAGTTCGCTTATTCAATTTACAAGCTATGAGATCGCTGAAATTTTTACTATTAACGCCGATACTATTCGTTACTACAATGGCTTTCGCACAAACTGATACCTCGCCCGTTAAACTGGTTAATCCGGCTTCTGTCGCCGCGCCGAAAGGTTATTCGCACCTCGCAGAAATTGACCTCGGAACCTGTAAAATGCTGATCCTCTCGGGCCAGGTGGCTTTTGACAACAATGCGCATCTTGTTGGGCCGGGCGACTACGAAAAGCAAACCGAGCAAATATTCCTTAATATCAAACACATCATCGAAAGCGCTGGCGGAACAATGGACAACCTGGTGAAGATAGGTGTTTACATGCGCGATGTGGCGCAGATACAAGCCTTCAGAACCGCGCGAGACAAATTCGTGAACACCAAAACCCCGCCCGCAAGCACGCTGGTAGAGGTTAGCAAACTATTCCGGGAGGACGTGCTGATCGAGATCGAAGCGACTGCTGTTATTCCGAAGAAATGATCTTAGAAGCTATAGCCTAATCCAAATTTAAACCCTGTATTATTCAGCAGCCGGTCGCCGTTGTGATCGAAAGAAATAACATGATGCAGTTGAAAATAAGGATTGGCAAATAACGTGATGTGACTAAACGTATACTTACCTCCCGCACCTAAAAATAAGCCGATGCCATTTTGTTCCGGAGCGATGCGCTGCGCAGGATGATCCATTTCGATGTCGATAGAAACACCGCCATTGACGAATAGGTATTTTAAAAAGGTAAGGTTCGCATAAACCGGCACCGACAATAATTGATTACGCGTTTTTTGCGGCCTGAAGGTAGGGTCGTAGGCATCTTCATAATCCCATAACAGGTTATTGTTCGAATATTCGAGGCCGGTCTCAATAGCAAACAACTGGTTAAAATGATGCACATAGTCAACCCCAACCAGCGTAAAACCCCTGCTTGAATAACCGGCGGACCCTATTCCGCCGCCTACCAAAAGATCGCTGCCTGTGCCGTAAACTATACCGATCGTATTCTTTTGTTGAGCGTAGCTTTTTATGCTAAATACTATAAGTGCTGTCAAAATGCAGCAGGTGAATAAGGTTTTTTTCATGAGTTTAGAAAGTAAATCTGTTGCTAAAGTTATTACGCCGGAATCAGCAAATATGCTACACGGGACAAAAAACATCATTTATTGGATGTTTTACAAAGTCAAAATGACTGCCTGGAGATCGGTTACCTTTTTGAATCCTTTGTCCATCGTGAACAAAGGAAGATCATAATATACCGCTGTTGCGGCTATTACAGCATCAGGAAGCTTAATTTTAAATCGGGCACGTAACCGTATTGTGATTTCTTTTATTGCAGGTTCTATATCTACGATATAGCATTCGGATAAAAAACTTTTTAATAGCTCAGAATCTTTTGCAGAAATATTGGGAAAGCTTAACAATTCGATCTCAGAGATAACGGAAACAAATAAATGGCGCCCTGCAATTAACTCCTGAACTTCGTTAACTCCATTGAATAAATTGATAATTAACGATGTATCAACAACTATTCTATCTCCATTCATTTCTGACCCTTAATTGATATTCCAGTCCATCCTCACCAAAGTTGATCTTCCCGAAATATTTTTCAATATCGATTGGACTTTTTTTCTTATCCAGCTTAGTAAGTTCCTTATCAAGCCGGCTTCTGCTTGTGGATTTATCAACCTCTATTATTTTTGCCATATACAAATATACTTAATACGTAACAGAAAACCCGGCATAACCGGGTTCGAATATTCCTTCTAAGAATTGATCATTAATTCCGGCTTGTATGGCTCAAAGTATCACAAGCCCCTTAGCTTGTGTAAATACCGCAGAATTTGGTAAGAAAGAATGTTTTTGCCAAAAAATATTTTGATGACTCAAACAAAATTGTATTTTTGTCTATTAAATCTATAGATTTTATATAATTTATTATGATTGGCGCTACGATAGAAAAAGGGATTGATTTTACCCAGGGGATCTTTAACGTTCTGAGCAATGTAATGATAAAGAAAAATATCGGATCGGTGCCCATTGAGGCTGTCTCGATCTCCATCGAAAAAGAGCTATTGAAAAGGACCAGCTACGGCAATTTTGAGCTGACTGATAAAGGCTTCCGGCTACTCACCGGCCGGATAAACTTCGATATTCTCTGAACGATAAAAATATCACTTCAATAAGAAACCCGGCATAACCGGGTTCAAATATCTAATCAGTGGACTTCATAAGATTTGACAACTTTTGAAAAGTTGTCAAATCTGTTATACCCCTAACAACAACCTCGCCGGATCTTCCAGCAATTGTTTCACGCGTACCAGGAAGCTTACCGATTCGCGGCCGTCGATAATACGGTGGTCATAAGACAAAGCCACGTACATCATCGGTTTGACCACCACCTGTCCATTAACTGCCACCGGGCGCTCGATGATATTGTGCATACCCAGGATAGCCGACTGCGGCGAATTGATGATCGGCGTCGACATCATCGATCCGAACACACCGCCGTTTGTGATGGTAAATGTACCGCCGGTCATTTCGTCAATGGTGAGTTTATTATCACGGGCTTTAGCTGCCAGTGCGGCCACCGCCTTTTCTATATCCGCCAGGCTCATGCCGTCTGCATTGCGGATAACCGGTACGACCAGGCCTTTCGGTGCAGATACGGCAATGGATATATCGGCAAAATTGCTGTAAACTATCTCCTCACCTTCAATGCGGGCATTCACGGCCGGCCATTCCTTCAAAGCCTCGCAAACTGCTTTGGTAAAGAACGCCATGAAGCCAAGGCCCACACCGTGCTTTTCTTTGAATTTATCCTTGTATTTCGAACGGATCTCCATGATCGGCGACATGTCCACTTCGTTGAAAGTGGTCAGCATCGCGGTCTCATTTTTTACGGCAACCAGCCTTCGCGCAACCGTCTTACGCAACGGCGACATCTTTTCGCGGCGCTCGCGGCCGTCCTGCGATTTTGGTGCAGCCTCCGGTGCTTTTACTTCTTTCTGTAAGCTCGGCGGAAGCTTGCCTCCACCCTGCGGGTTCTCAGATACCAGGTCGGCCGTAACCGCGGTTACCGCATCGCCCTTCGTGATCCTGCCGCCTACGCCGCTTCCGGCAATGGTAACGGGATCAATGCCTTTTTCGGCCAGTATTTTTGCAGCAGCAGGCGATGGTGTGCCTGATGCGTAGGTTTTTTCAGTAGCAGCAGCTGGTGCGCTCGCAGGCGCCGCCGGGGCGTTAGTTGCAGCACCCGCGCCTTCTATGGAACACACTACGGTGCCTATCGGCAACACATCACCTTCTTTAGCTATGGTTTTTAAAACACCTGCTTTTTCAGCAGTCAGTTCAAAAGTAGCTTTGTCCGATTCTAATTCGGCCAATGCTTCATCCATGGCTACCTGGTCGCCATCTTTCTTCAGCCAGCGGGTAAGCGTCACTTCGGTGATCGATTCACCTACGGCGGGTACTTTTATTTGTAATGAACCGCCGTCATTAGTGGCAGTTGCGGGAGCGGTAGCAGCAGGAGCCGGGGTAGGTTCGGGTTCGGGTTCGGGTTGGGCCTGTGGCGCGGCAGCAGGTACGGGAGCAGGTACGGGAGCAGCTTCTTTAGCCGGAGCTGAGGCACCGCCTTCATCAATTGAAGCAACGGGAGCGCCGATGGCCAGTGTATCGCCTTCTTTGGCTATAGTTTTCAAAGTCCCGGCTTTTTCGGCGGTCAGCTCAAAGGTGGCCTTGTCCGATTCGAGTTCGGCAATTACTTCATCCATCGCAACGCTGTCGCCGTCCTGTTTCAGCCAGCGCGTCAATGTCACTTCGGTTATTGATTCGCCTACCGGCGGAACTTTTATTTGTAAACTCATAGTAGTGTAAGTTATACGTAGTACGTTTTACGTTCTACGTTTATAGCTAATGTGTTTTATCTATTTACCGCTTGACGTACAACGTCAAACGTATAACGTCTAGTCAGCGGCTACTTTAGCCATTTTATGGGTTGTTCTCTGTACTTTTTTTTCAAGGGCCTCACCGGCCTGGGATTCGAAAGCTTTGCCTATAATGTGCAGCTGCTGCGCCGCATGCTGTTTTGCAAAACCGGTAGCTGTGCTGGCGCTTGCATTGCGCGAGATCACGTCCAATTGCAATTCGCTTTTGCGGAATATCCGGCACATATACGGCCAGGCGCCCATGTTTTCAGGTTCTTCCTGTACCCAGATAAAGTCAGTTGCTTTAGCGTATTTGGCCTTAACTTTCAGCATCTGCTGCTCAGGTGTCGGGTATAACTGCTCAATGCGCACGATGGCCACATCCTTGTGCTGGTCAACCTGTTGTTTTTCCAGCAATTCGTAATAGATCTTACCCGAGCAGAACAGCACACGTTTCACTTTCTTCGGATCGGCATAATTGTCGTCGATCAGCTCCTGGAAACGGCCGTCGGTAAAATCCTCTATCGGCGATACGCATTTCGGCGCGCGCAGTAAGCTTTTTGGCGAGAAGATGATCAGCGGCTTGCGGAACTCGCGTTTCAACTGCCTTCTTAAAATATGGAAGAAGTTAGCCGGCGTGGTGCAATTAGCCACCTGGATATTGTTATCGGCGCAAAGCTCCATAAAACGTTCGATACGCGCTGAAGAGTGCTCTGGCCCCTGTCCCTCATAACCGTGGGGCAGCAGCATCACCAAACCGTTACCGCGCTGCCATTTGGTCTCGGCACTGGCTATGTACTGGTCAACAATGGTTTGTGCGCCATTGAAGAAGTCGCCGAACTGTGCTTCCCATATCGTTAGCGAAGCAGGGTTTGCCAAAGCGTAGCCATATTCAAAACCCAAAACGCCGTATTCTGAAAGCAGGGAGTTATATATGCTGAATTTGGCTTCAGTACCTAATGTATCCAATGGCGTGTATTCATCCTCCGAATCCACCAGCGTCAATACCGCGTGACGGTGCGAGAAAGTCCCTCGTTTCACATCCTCACCACTCAGCCGAACTGAATGCCCTTCCTTCAACAACGATCCGTATGCTAAAAGTTCGCCCATGGCCCAATCGAAGGTCAGCGTTTTGTTTACCATTTTGGCTCGTTCGTCAAACAGCTTTTCTATCTTTTTGAAGAACTCTTTGTCCTTTGGCAGGGTGGTGATCTTTTTACCTATCTCCAGCAATTCCGCTTTTGACACCGCTGTGTTTACCGGCGAGCTGAAATCCTGCGCAGTAGCCAGGTGCAACCCTTCCCATGCGCCGGCAAACATCTGGATACCTTCGGTAAACCTGTCCTCGGCCTTCGATTCATCCAATTTCTGTTGCAGCAGGTCGCGGAAATTCTTTTCCATCACCTTAGCCTGCTCAGGGTTAATAGTGCCCTGTTCCAGCAAGTGATTGTAATAGATCTCGCGCGGGTTGGGGTGATTTTCTATTGCCTTATATAATAGTGGTTGGGTGAACTTTGGTTCATCCGATTCGTTGTGGCCATACCTGCGGTAACAAAGGATGTCGATGAACACATCGTCATGAAAAGTCTGGCGGTATTCCATCGCCAGGTTGATCACATATACCAATGCCTCAACATCGTCCCCGTTCACATGGAATACGGGCGAAAGCACAGTCTTGGCAATATCGGTACAGTAAGTACTGGACCTGGCATCTTTGAAATTCGTGGTAAAACCTATCTGGTTATTGATCACCAGGTGGATGGTGCCGCCGGTGCGGTAACCTTCCAGCTTTTCCATCTGCAGCACCTCGTACACAATGCCCTGGCCCGCTATCGAAGCGTCGCCATGGATCAGTATCGGGGCGATTTTGGTATAATCGTGATCGTATTTAAAATCAATTTTTGAGCGGGTAAGCCCTTCAACTATCGGGTCTACAGCCTCAAGGTGCGAGGGGTTCGGGCAAAGGCTCAGGTGAACGGTTTTGCCGCTGTTGGTAGTCACATCAGTTGAAAAGCCCAGGTGGTATTTCACGTCACCACCGAAACCGGCTTCTGCATCATAATTTTTGCCTTCAAATTCGGAGAATATCTCTTTATAAGTTTTCTCCATGATGTTAGCCAATATATTCAGCCTGCCGCGATGCGCCATACCGATCACAAACTCCTGTATACCGAGTTCGGCGCCTTTTTGGATGATCGAATCCAGTGCAGGTATTGTCGCTTCAGCGCCTTCCAGCGAAAACCGTTTCTGCCCCAGGAACTTTGTCCCTAAAAAGTTCTCGAAAATTACGGCATGGCTCAACTTATCCAGCATGCGCAGCTTTTCCTCGGTGGTAAAGTTTGGCGTATTGCGCTTGCTCTCCATGCGATCCTCGAACCATTTTACCTTGATCGGGTTGCGGATGTACTTATACTCAGCGCCTATCGACTGGCAATAGGTTTGCTCCAGCATGTCGCGAATGTCGCGCAGCTTTGCCGGGCCCATGCCTACTTCCACCCCGGCATTGAATACAATATCCAGGTCGCTTTCAGCCAGGCCGAAATTCTCCAGTTCCTTGCCCGGGTAATACTTGCGGCGTTCGCGTACGGGGTTCGTTTTGGTGAACAGGTGCCCGCGGTTGCGGTACCCGTTGATCATATTCAGGACATTGATCTCTTTCAGAAAATGCTCGGAAGAACCATCACCGGCTGCCGCCGGGCCCTGTGCTTCGCGGCCGAAATCAAAGCCTTCAAAGAATTTTTGCCATCCAAAATCGACCGACTCGCGGTCTTGAGTGTATGCTTCGTAAAGAGAGTTTATGTAGGCAGCGTTACCGCTGTCAATATAATTTAGGCGATCCATGCAGATACTAATCGGTAAAACAGTACAAAACTACGTATATCCGTTTGGAAACTTTGTAATTTATTTTCAAAAGATGGTCAGAAATTGTGCAAAATACACTATAGATGAGAAAAACGCATAAAATTCAATACCAATCGGTATAATTTATTGCTATTTTACACTCAGGCAACTACCAGATTACTGCTGTCTTCGGGCAACCAGGTATTGATAAAGTCGCTTTCTGTCTCGAGGTTTTCGGCCTGCTTCACGCCTGAGAAATAACGGTTATCACGGGTATCGTTAGCAACACCGGCTATGAAGGCCCAGTTGCCCCAGTTGCTGGCGGGTGAGTAATCGATCAGCTTTTCTTCAAAATATGCCGCACCGTTGGTCCAGTCGGCTTTAAACCGGTCAACCAGGTATGCAGCAACGATCTGCCTGTGCTGATTGCTGATATATCCTGTGGCATTCAATTCATGCATTACCGCATCAATGTAAGGCACGCCGGTTTGGCCGTTCTTCCATTGTTCAAAAAGCTCATCATAGTTAGCTGCAAGTTCACGCGACTCGCCTGTAAAACCCGCCGGGTTGAAAAACTGGCGGCCATATTTCTTGAACATGAACCGAAAATAGTCGCGCCAAAGCAATTCCAATATCAATGGAGAATTGGATGGGTGGCCGCCGTTCACATGCTTCATGGCCTCGTGGTACACCATGCGCTGCGAGAGGCACCCAAGCGATATCCAGGCCGAAAGACGTGAAGGGTTCTCGTTGTGTTTGCCCTTTTGCGCAGGCGTGAGATCAATAGTGGAAATGTAAGTTTTCAGCTGTTCCAGCGCTGTGGTCTCACCACCATGATAGTGAAAATCGGCACGTGGATCGGCGATCGGTTCGGTCAATCCAAGTTCTGCAAGTGTTGGTATGTTCCCTGCATCGGTAATTTCAGGCACTACTATATGCCCCGGTGTCTCAATGCAGGGGCGCACATCGCTATCGCGCTCAACCTTCTTTTTAAAAGTTGCAAAACTGTCAGGAATGTCCTTTATCGGGAAGGGCAGATCTTCCTTATGATATAGCGTATGGCCGATAAAGTGCTTCAAATTCAACTTCGTCTTCCATAAAGCCGTTTCAACTTCTTCGGATATGCCTGTTTCTTCAAACGCCACCTCGCGGTGATGATATACTTCACTCACCTGGTATTGTTGCGCCAGTTGCGGGATGATCTCGGCCGGGTTACCCGTACAAACGATCAATTCGCCGCCGAGTTTTTGCAAATTCTGCCGCAGGTCGGCAACAGATTCGATCAAAAACTTTGCGCGGATATTGCCTGTCTTTTGCAGGCCGGAAGGTGTGGTTTTGAAGTAAAAGGGATCGAAGCAGTAAACCGGGAGTATTTTATCGGCCTTTTTAGCAGCCTCGAGCAATATTTCGTTATCGTGGATACGAAGGTCGTTCCTGAACCAAACTAATATTGTTTTTTCGCTCATTATAAAAATTCGGCAATTGCACCGATCAGTTAACCCGCAAATTTGCGATTTTTTATCTTAAAGTGTAAATGCGACACAATATTTGACATGAGTTTAACACAGGACTCAAATTAAGATCATTAATTTAGACTGTTAAACCTTTAATTATGAGCTGGAAAGAAAAGATCGGCGATAAAACCAACCCAACGCCGTTGAAAACCCCGCCGCTATCATCCGAATACACGATGCACGTGGATGAGAAAGACGGCAAAGAAGTACTGGTTTGCACCGTAGGGAAAACCGTTTTGCATTACGACATCCGCTGCCTGAACGACCTGCACGACATGCTGAAAAAACACGGCGACTGGATGGACCTGGGTAGTGCCGACGAGCAAAAACCCGCCAAAGACGGCACCGTGGAAGCCTGGGGCCGCTCTGAAAGCAATCCTGTCGGCGGCTGGTATGGCTTAAAGAAAGGACTGCGAGGCCGCTTTGGCATGTACATTCCGCCATTGATGGAAAAGTTGCGGCTCGCCGAAGTGACGCATGAAGCAAAGGGGAATAAGATGCGGGCAATCTAAATCATTTGCATTTACGACATTTTATCCTTACACTTGGTAAATTTGTCGCAAATGAAAATTGCCATCAAGAAAAGAAAAGCCGCCGAACCGCTGAGTTTTATCAATTTACTCGGCGGCGAAAGTATCGTACGGCACCCCGTCCGCTCGGAATTCGACCTGATATCGTTGAGCAATGAAGGGCTGTCCAAAGCATCAATTGATGCATTGGTGGGGCATTTGGGTATCTCGCGAAAATCGTTTTCTGAAGATATCCTGGATACTTCTGTAAAAACCCTGGAGCGGAAAAAAAGCACCGATAAGCTCGACAAGCGCACATCATCCCATGTGATCGAAATTGCCAAAGTTGTCGAACATACTTTCGAGGTTTTCGGTGACGAGAACAGTGTAAAACAATGGCTCAATTCACCTAATGTGGCGCTTGGCGGTATTAAGCCTATAGACCTGTTTTACATCCCGACCGGCCTGGGTATGGTTGATGACATTTTGGGGCGCATAGAACACGGCGTTTATTCCTGATATGCTGGTTTTCCGTATAGCTAAAACAGAAAACCGCGCGCGCGACCTCTCCGGCTACGGATCTTTCCGGTATGGTGGCCGCTGGAACGGTAAAGGCACTTACATGGTCTATACCAGCATGAACAGTTCGCTTGCCTACCTGGAAAGCCTGGTGCATTTTGATGAATCATTTTTCCTGCCCGAGCTTTTCATCGCCTCTATTCAACTACCCGATGATGAAAAGTTGATGTATCCATTGCCGGATAAAAATCATCCCAAAAATTGGCTCTTACCGGAAAACCTTGAAAACAAGTTAATGGGCGATCGCTGGATGACCGAAGCAAAATACCCGGCGATAAGAGTTCGTTCGGCAGTAAACCCATTAGAGTATAATTTTTTGTTGAACCCGCTTTTTCCGGGGTATGGTGACCTGGTAAGAATTCAATCGGTTGAAGCGATAAAGACGGATACACGGTTAAGGAAACGACCATAACCAGGTTCTTCGAACTGTCAATTAACCAAACCCTATTTGCATTCCTGTTATTTCTTTTCATATTAGCGGAAATCAATATTTTATGTACCTGCACAACACCTTTGTACACCACGTACACTTCTGGCTGAAGAACAAAGCTGATAAAGCCAAACTGATCGAGGGCCTCGAACTATTAAAGCCAATCACGCATATCCGCGATATGCATATCGGCTTGCCGGCGGCTACCGATCGCGATGTGATCGATAATACCTACGATGTATCGCTGCTGCTTTTATTCAACACGCTGGAAGAGGAGGAAGCCTACCAGCACGACCCGACGCACGTGATATTCGCCGAGCAGTATGCCAAGCCGCTGTGCTCGCGGGTGCTGGTGCTGGATAACGTGAATATTTAAACCCAAAAACTATTTCTTTAGTCTTTCCGCCAAATAATTATATTTGGTGCTTAACCTGTTACAATTTCCATGAAACTACCCCTATTCCTTACCACACTGGCTATCAGCCTCTTTTTTCTGAGTACTGCAAATGCGCAAACTGACTCGACCCATTACGACCTGGGGCGAATAACCGTAAATAAGAATTTTACACAAGGCATTACTATTAAAGCAAGCGACATCGCGCGCTACCAGTTCAGTAATATTACCGACGCGCTTGAGGTGTTTTTTACAGGTACTTTTACCAACACATCGTCCGTGGTTTACGTTATCGACGGCAATATCGTGAGCGATGTGAATGCCTACAGCATACAGGATGTTGAGGAAATAACGTTTATCCAAAGTGCATTGGGCCAGGTGAGCGGTACATCACCTTCGCAGCAAATGATCCTGATCAAAACCCGCAGGCGCGGGCCGGGCAGCCAGGGTCTTATTGTATCCGATCAAACCAGCTTCGTAAACGCGCGCAACAACCAAAACCTCAAAGACCCTGACAGGTCTACCGGCTTGTACGAGCAACTGTATGCGGGCGCTTATAAGAACTTTACCAATGGCGACATCGGCGTTTCGGCTGACTACCTGCATGATGCTTACCCGCAGGTTTTGCCAAACATGTACTCCTACACCGATCCTTTTCACTTCAACCGGATAAAGCTGAATGCTTATGCGGATACAAAGCTTTGGAAAGGAACCAGCCTGAACTTCGGCGTCAATTACGCCCCGCAGGTAACCAACGAAGCATATTTACTGGATGAAGCCACACCAAACTCTGAACTTCAGCTTACCGGCAAATCACATGCGTCGCAGCACATTTTCAATACCAATGTTGCGCTTAGCAGTCATATTGTTGCGGGTTTAACCAACACCTTTTCCGCAGGATATAACAATTATCGTTACAGTGAAGGCGACCAGCTGCACGATTTTTTCACAGAGCCCGGTGCCGGCTACTCGAGCACTTCGCATACCCTTATATCAGCCTATCAAAAGGCCAATACCTTGCTTTTGAAGGATAACCTGGTGTATCATACACAGATCGGCGACTGGGGCATCGATCCGGC